>Ga0075011_10000576_pt1 | contig 19589 bp, 17 predicted proteins | sample TARM_MetaG_T_14_FD_72354 | JGI IMG/M metagenome (GOLD analysis project Ga0075011, IMG submission 72354) | Freshwater microbial communities from Pennsylvania, USA, analyzing microbe dynamics in response to fracking - TARM_MetaG_T_14 | ecosystem: Environmental > Aquatic > Freshwater > River... | reverse complement strand
TTTGATAAGGCAATGATGGCTTCCACCACATCTTCATTTTGATTGTTTTCAGATAAGTTAACGATGGAATCCAATGTATTGTATAAGAAATGAGGATTGATTTGATTCTGTAAAGCTTTAATGGTACTTACTCGTTTTTCTTGTTGTTCAGTGACCACATTATCCATCAATTGTTTGATTTGTGAGGACATGGTATTGAACGTATCAGCTAGTTTTACCATCTCTATCTGACCATCAATTTCAATTTGTTCTTCAAAATTGCCTTCTTGGATTTTTTGAATGTGCGATTGAATGCGTCTCATCGGTGAATTGAGTCGACCAGAGAAACTTGCAGACACAAACGCTACAATGACCATCATGAGAAGCAAAATCCCTATCATCGCAATCAAAATCTCAGATTTGGTCTGATTGATCGCATTCACATTCACGAAGGTGGCAATCATCCATCGTGTTCCACGAATCGTGGAAACATTGAGTGCCATCGATTGGGTTTCATATTCTAGTAATGTCATCCCTAACAATTGTTGATTAATAACACTTAAGGATTGGGTTTCATCATAATCCCCCACACTGTAGACTGGCATTAAGGATTCATTCAGTAATAAGATATGTCCATGAAGACCAAGATTGGTATTAAAGGCGATCGCATCAAACAATGATTTATCAAGTTCAATGAGTAACGTTAACGTTTGATTCATGAAAGGCCCTAAGGTAAAGGACTTCAACACAAACAAACGATCATCCACAAACTTGAAATGATGAATTTCTTCATTGGATAAGGCAAGTTCAATCCAAGGTTGACTGTCTTGAGTTAGTTGAATGCTAGAACTTGCGAGAAGTGTGTTTGAATCAAACAAGGCTACCCCTCTTAGATTACGGTTGACATCAATCAGTGATTCAAACACGACTTCAATATCATCATTGTTTAAAGGATAGTCTAAATTGGACAAACGACGTTGAATTTGATTACTGATATCAATCACTCCACTCATGTAACTCTCATAGTTGAGAATGAGTTGAGACGTAAACTCTTTAGAGGAAGTCTTGATTAAATCATCCGTTGCACTGTACATCAAACGATACGCAAACAGACTAAAAATGGACAACGTGAACGTCACAATGACCACAATGATCATGAAGGTGGTTTGACCGATGGTCAGTTTTTTAAGCACATTATTCATGTCTAAATTCCTTTGGGGTTACCCCTGTTTGTTTTTTAAAGGAATGAGAGAAATAATACACATCATTGTATCCCACCATTTGCGCAATCTCATAAATCTTCAATGGTGTATTAAGCAATAATTCACTGGCTTTATCAATTCTCAGTTTAACTAAGCATTTATTGAATGAAGATGTTGAGTATCGTTTAAATAAACTGGTTAAGTAAGATGAAGAGATGTTTAAGTGATCACATACCATTTCCATTGAAAACAAAGGATCTTGAAAGGAGCGTTTCATCATAAACTCAATCTCTTTATACAACTCCATGGATTTGGACTGTTGGTTAAGCGAGGATTTATCTCTGATGTTCACAATGAGTTCTCTTAGGTAATGCCATAGTGAAGCCATTTTCCTAAAAGAAGACAAACGATCAAGAATATCCATCGCAATGATGTCATCCAAGTTCACATGAAGAAACGCAGCGTAATCCAACATCAATGTTGATAATTTAAGTAATAGGGGACGATCACTTAAACGCACATCACGCACATCACGCTCATCATCCATGAAGTCTTTTAAAAACTCATCAATGTCTTTAAGCGGTTTAAGTCGAATCATCGCTTCAAAGTGTTCAAACCACACCCGATCAAAAGGTAAACTCGCAGTCTCTACCTTGAAGTCATCATACTGACCAATGCAGTCAAAGTTAAAAGAGTCAAAACGTTTCATGGTTTCAATGGTTTGATTGAAATGAACATTGAATTTATTAAACGGTTCAAATGGAGTACTGATGGCAATCTTCACCACTAACTTGGAAATTTCAGACTTTAAATCCACGATCTCAGCACATTTGGATAACCCATCTTGCAAGGTTGGTTCATCATGATGCAAACAGAAACCTAAACCATACATGGAATTAAACACCAATACATGTCGACAGTTGGAGAATTGATTCTTAATCGCATTGAATAAGAAGGTCCGGGTTTGTTCAATTAAAAGTAATGGAGCCTCCCCTTCAATGGAAATCAACCCATTGGTAAAATACCCATGATTGAAATCATACCCATACATTAAAAATCGATCAATCTCTTGTTGGGTAATCACTCTTTTTCTTAGGATATCATTGAACTGATAATCAATGAGCGCAGGAAGTTGGGATTGATACACTTCTTTTAGTATCTCTTCATTGAATAAATTGCGTTGATCATCATCAAGACGTGTTTTGAGTTTATTGAGTACTGTTTCGATATCACTCGCACTGATAGGTTTAGACAAATAATCAATCACACCCAACTCAATGGCTTTTTTGGCATAATCAAACTCATTAAATCCAGTGATGAACACAATTTTGGTCTTGGGATACAACAGTTTTACACTGGAAGCCAGTATTAATCCATCCACAAAGGGCATTTTTATATCCGTAATCAAAACATCAGGAACATGCTTTTCAAACAATTCGAAAGCATCATACCCATTGTTCGCTTGTGCAATCACCATAAAATGAGGATTTGGTTCAATCTTTGAATGAATGCGTGAGCGAATATCATCTTCATCTTCAACAAGCATGATGGTATAGGGTGTCATAGTAGTAACCTTTTTTAAGTTTAGTCTATCACAGTGATGTCAGTGTGACAATCATACAAAAAAAGGACATTGCTGTCCTTTACTTGATTTCTTTAAGATTGAGCCACTGCGTAAGCAAAGTCATGGCTTCATCCATATCATAAGGGATATGACCAACATACCCATACGCTTTTAAACGTGTAAATAACTCAATGAGAATAGGTGGTTCTAAATAAGCATCCTTTAAGATTTGCGTTTGTGAGAACACAGTATGGGGTTTACCTTTACTGACAATATGCCCCTTGTTAAGAACGTACACCACATCCGAAATCATGGGAACAAGATCCATGTCATGGGTGGTAATCAACACACTTAACCCATGATGATCGTTAAGATGATTGATGAGTGATACCAACTCTTTCTTCGATTCAGGATCAAGTGAATTAAAAGGTTCATCAAGAATGAGCACTTGTGGCATTAAGGCTAAGGCACCTGCTAATGCTACCTTTTTCTTCTCTCCACCACTTAAGTAATGGGGAACACGTTCAAGTAGATGAGTGATGTTTAGCATCACTGCCACTTCTTTCACACGTTGATCGATTTCTGCTTGAGGAAGATTTAAATTTCGTAAGGTAAAAGCAATGTCATCATAGACCCGTGGTCCAATGATTTGCTCATCCACATTTTGAAACACCACTCCCACTTTAGAGCGCAATGCCCCAAAGTGCTTCACAGGATCAAGACCCATGACACTGACTTTACCTTCAATGGGTTTAAGTAAACCAAGAATATGAGAAATCAACGTTGTCTTTCCTGACCCATTGGGTCCTAGAATACACACTCTTTCTCCTTGATTCACCACAAAATCAAGCCCACAAATACTGACAACGGTTTGATCAGGATAAACATGTTTTAGACATTCGACTTGAATAATGGGTGTGCTCATATGAGTGCTCCTAACATACATCCTATACTAATGAGTAGGATGATTCCTTCATGGATAGACCATGGACGACGTTCTTCTCTTAAAGGAAGTTTTCCTTGATACCCTCTAAGTGAGTAAATTTGATACATACGATCATTCATTTCAAACGATCGAATAAAGAGTAAAGCCAATGCGGATGAGAAATTCTTAATGTTTCGAATAGGATGAGTGGGATGATATCCTCCCCTTAATCGAATGACCTTGATTAAATCACTGACTTTCTCAATAAGAATAAAGAAAGAGCGATACGTGAAGAGAAACAAATCAACCAGTAATGAGGGCAAGACTTTGGATAAAGAAGCAAAGATATCCACATATGGGGTCGTTGCCACTAAACTAATCATGATCCAAGCAGAACTCAACGCTTTAAAGATTGAAAGTAATCCTAATGAAGCATTAGAACTCCACAGGATTGCGATAAAAAGTGAGGAGAAAAACAAAGGATAAAATGAAAGATGCAGAAGTGTTTTTAGGGGAAGTTTTGAACTGATGAGAGCACTAAGAAGAAAGCACAAAATCACCACAAGTGGGGTGATGCTTTGTGCAGCTAAGACTGCGATTAACATGAAAGCAGAACTCAACAGTTTCGCATCCACTCTTCGATGATGAAGATAGGAATCTTTAGAGAGCGCTTGATAATCTATATCCGCTAAATGCATGGTTTAATCTTTCTTTATTCGTTTAAGTGATTGATAAATGAATCCAGTTGCACTTGATTCAAGTAGAATCCCAACTAAGTATATCATAATCACAGCCAACCATCCGCTGAAGCCTAAGTAGTTTAACTCTGAAAGAATGGTATCCACATCATCATGGTCATGGTTATGCTCTTCATCATGATCGTGATTATGATCATGATCACTCAGTTGTTCATCACTGAGCAATGTCAGTTCCAATTCAATGGTATCTGTCTTTGATTCATCTATCTTCACATGAAGTTCAACGTTGTCTTTGAGATACCAACCATGGTGAAGATCACTGTTGTCACTCATGTCCCACCCTGCTTCAATCAGGGCTTCCATAAGCTCATGCATGCTTTCTTCCACATCATCACTGATAAGTAAGACTTTATAGTGTTCATCATGATCATCAATGACACTCACTGTTTGAACGTGGTAGAACTCAGGAAGCGTGATTGCGAAACGTTCAGGAATCTCTAAAATGAAGCCTTCTTCATCACTGTGATCATGTTCTTCATGATCATGATCTTCATGAGGTAAAGCCTCTGCAAGTCCTACTGTGGTTGCGATAAGACCTACACTCATTGAGAGTGACAAAAGAATACCCATCATCGTTGCAACAATCGCAGAAGGTAAGGTTGGTAATCGTTTAGAGATGAACCTAAAGATATAAACCCCTACCACCATCTCCGCACCAATAATGAGGGTATTAAGACCAATCAATGTAAATCCACCATGACCTAAAGAAGCTAATAAGGTGTTAACCACTAAGATGGACAAGAAAGCCATCTTTGGTCCTACCATTAATCCAGCTAGTACAGCCAAGGTTAAGTGAACAGGAACAATAAACAAAGGTACAGACATGGTAATCAACATGAGCGCTGACATCATGGCAGCCAATGGAATAAGACGACGTGCTTCCTCTTGATTCCATCCTTTAAAGATTAAGGTTAATAGTCCAACAACAAGTATTAAAGCAGGTAACCAAATCCACCATGCTAGAATACCATCTGGAATATGGATATGTGACATAATTTCTCCTTATTGCGAATGATTCGCATTTGCAAATAGTATTCTATCACATGAGAAAGATATGTCAACTAAAAAGACTCACTTGAGTCTTTCGTTGTGATATTCCTTCATCCATGATGGATTAGATTGCGTGCTCATGCAACGAGCACAGACACTTTTCTGTTTCTTATGACGTCGCCATAAGATCCAAATAATGCCACCATTGATGCATAAAACTAATCCAGCTACAATCACATCAGCCATGGTGAACCAACTGTTTTCGAGCATAAGTTAATCCGGTAAACAATCCCCCAACAAGAAGAATGGATACCCACCATCCTTCACCCAGTATTTGAGTTGTGATTAAAGTGCCAATTTGATAAATCACCATCGCTACCATATACCCAACCAATAATTGATACCCTACCGCAAATCCTAACCATTGATTGGATTTAAGTTGAGCTTTCATGGCCCCAATAGCCGCAAAGCATGGCGGAGTAAATAAGTTAAAGGCTAGAAACGATAGTGCACTTACAGCGGTTAATCCTCCTGCCCCACCTAAAGCCTGCCGGGCAGCATCAATGCCTATCACATCAAAATCACTGGAGACACTGAAGACAAAGATGACTGCTAAAGCCCCAACGACTTCTTCTTTGGCAACAAAGCCACTGATGGCTGCAGCCGCAAAGCCCCATACACCAAATCCTAATGGGATTAATAAATAAGCTACAGGACTTGCGATAAAGTAAAGCATACTTTCTTGTGCAGACTCAACTAGTTGGAAACTAAAATTGAAATTCGCGGTTAACCAAATAATCCCATTCATTAAAACTATAATCGTCGCTGCATTTTGAATGAATTCTTTAGCCCTTTCTATCATGGATTTAAATGCCAATGATAATGAAGGTAGTTTATAATCAGGAAGTTCAATGACCAAAAGATGATGTAGGGCTTGTGAAGGCTGAAAAACGTATTTTAGCCCTAACCCCGAAAGATAGATTACCAGTATAGCAAGGCCATACACAAGAACTGTCATGTAAGCTTGTTCAAAGAAGAAAACACTTAGAAGCAATGCAATGACAGGAAGTTTTGCCCCACAAGGAACAAAAGGTGTCAACATGATGGTCATCTTACGTTGAGCTTCATCTTTAATGGTTTTTGTGGCCATGACTGCAGGGATACTGCATGCTGTCCCAACATACATTGGAATAATGGATGCTCCAGATAATCCTAAGAAAGAGAAGTAATGATTGAAGACAAGCGCAACACGTGCCATGTATCCAGAATCTTCTAGAAGTTGTAAAAAGAAGAGTAAGACCATAATCAATGGTAAGAATCCCACCACCGCAATGAATCCTCCAATAATCCCCTCACTGAGCAGTCCTGCCCAAAGTGGAGATACATCATTGACCTCTAGCCATCCATTAACAATGTCTGCTCCAGATTCTAGCCACCCGACTAACGTATCTGATAAATAAGGACCTATCCATAATTGGGATAAAGAAAATATTCCCCACATGATGAGTGCAAATATCACTAATCCTAAAACAGGATGGGTGATGAATTGATCGATTCGATCGGAAAGACTGGGTGAGTAAGGTTTATTTTGTTTCAGAACCAAAGATGCTAATTCTGAAGCTTTTTTTGAATAGTTTTGATTTGATGTCATCACACTTCTCCTACACATTGATCTAAACAATGATACTTTTGATGCACGATCGCATCAACAATGGCTTGTAAACCTATTTTTTTGTTTGCTTGAGTACAGATCACAGGAACATTCAACATGGATGAAAGCAACTCAGGATCTAAATCCATTTTGTTCTTTTTTGCCATATCCATTTTATTAATGACAACTACCATTGGAATGTTATGTTCAAGCAGTTGTAAGGTGAATTCCAATGAGCGTTCAAAACTAACCACATCAATGACATTTACGATCACATCAATGTGACGAGACTTTAAGTATTGAATGGTAACATCCTCATCTAAAGTAACTGATGTCATAGAATAGGAACCTGGTAAATCAGAAATAAAGATGGTTTCATTCTTGCAATCAAAGTGACAATGCAAAGGAGCTTCTTTGCGTTCTACAGTAACTCCAGCCCAATTGCCTATGCGCTCAGAGGAATCAGAAAGATGATTAAAGATGGTTGTTTTGCCACTGTTAGGATTACCTACTAAGGCTGCCTTAATCATGAACCACCTCAATACATCGTGCACTCTTTGAATCTAGACCATATCGAACACCTTTAATCACCACCACCACATGGTGTTTATGGCGTAAAATGACTTGAAGTGATGTGGACGGTTTAAAACCAAGACGTTGTAAACGAAAAACATTGTCCTTATCTAAGGACAATTGCGTAATGGTAACAGGGGTTAATAATGGGCATGTGGCTAAGTTGTGTGACATGTCGACCTCATAGATTTAATATTCATCTATCTTAAGTGTATCGCCTTTCAAGACAAATGCACTAAAATGCTTTAAACTTAGTCTTAATAAGATATAAAAAAACGTTAATTGTGATTACACTCACAATTTAGTAAAAAGGAACAGTATGAAAAAACTCTTTCATTTTAGTATTGATAAAATGCCTTATTGGTTAGGACTGGGTTCTACCCTTCTGTTTGCTTTCTTTATTGCGGTCATATTGCCTGATCAAAGTGCACAAGCCATAGCCAATGGATTAAGCGAAAGCATCGATACCTCTTGGTTCTACAATGCTGCTTCATTGTATCGAATTGCAGAAAGCTATGGTGAATCTGGTCGAGCTTTCTATATTCAACAACGATGGACGTTTGATTTAGTCTGGCCAGTGGTTTATTTTCTGTTCATCTTCTCTTTAAGCAGTCTCTTCTATAAATCCATTGGTCTTTCAAAAATGAACCGTTGGATCTTGTCTTTCAGTTGGTTCGCGATCTTTTTTGACTACATTGAAAACATTTTTGTCTCATTGGTTATGTTGAATTATCCTAACCCAACACCACTGATTGCGGACTTCGCAGGGACCTTTACTTCTTTAAAATGGATCTTTTTAGGAATGAGTTTTATCGTCTTATTTTTACTGATTATCTTAAAGATAGTTCAATTCATCCTTTGGAACAGAAAAACCGCTTAATCACACACTTCCTTAAAAAATGTGATTTTTTGCTCATGAGTTGTCATACTAGGTCATGTTTTGTATAATGACCTTGCGAGTATTTTTCTTTTAATGTAATTAGAAAGTGGTGAGCATGAAGAAATTAAGATTGAAAAAACAGTCGCTAGTCATTATTCTAGCCATATTTACCCTATTAATAGGAACCTATTATTCAACTGAAGCTTTATTCTCTGGTTTTATGAATGGCGAGTTTTCTATCGCCGAAGCTCCCCTGCCAGGCCTCGCTTTCATTGTCAATGACGAGACTTGGTTTGTGTTAGAAGACCCTAGAGAAATGAAGTATGTCATTGAAGAATACCAAAAACCAATGTTGAAGCGCATCACTGATCGCAACAACATCACTTCCATTGAATTTGCCGATAATGTGGTCATCAAGGAAGTTGAATACAGTGGTATCTTCTCAAGTGCTGATGAAGCACTCGCAAGATTAAATCAAAATAAAGACGAGGCTCAGTTGTACACTGTTCAAACCGGTGACAACATGTGGGACATTGCCCAAAAATTCAATATTTCATTCCGTGATTTAGCAACCTATAACCCGGATATTGAACTTGATAAAATTTGGCCCAATAATGTTATCACCTTACAACCATCTAAACCAAGTTTGGATGTCATCATTACCACAACCCAGACTGTTGAAGAAGCCATTCCTTTCACCAACGAAATCCAATATGATAACACAATGATTTCTACCGCACGTGTTGTAGTTAAACCAGGGGTTGAAGGCAAGAAAAATGTAACTTACGATATTAAAACCATTAACGGTTTCCCAAGTACAGTTGAAGTTGTCAATGAAGAAATCTTAAGTGAACCTGTGAGTGGTATCCTCAAAGTAGGAACTCAAAAGACCGCAAGACGTACATCAACTAACAATTTTGGTGTAACGACAGGTCGATTATCTAGTGGATTTGGTTATCGCTTACATCCAATTACTGGACGTCGTGATTTCCACTATGGAATCGATATCTCAGGTCCAACAGGAACTCCAGTTAAATCTTACGCTTCTGGAACAGTCACTCGTGCTACATTCTCAAGTGGATATGGGCGATATGTCGTTGTGAACCATGGTGGTGGATTATCCACATTATACGCTCACTTGTCCAGTATCTCTGTCTCAGTAGGGACACGTGTTGATGTAGGTACTCAAATTGGAAAAATGGGAAGTACAGGTTTAAGTACTGGACCACATCTTCACTTTGAAGTTAATCGTAACGGAACACGCGTTAACCCATTAGGTTATCTAGACTAATCCACTGCTTCAGTGGATTTTTTATTGGAGGAACATGAATAAACAAATAATAGACTGGTTAAAACATCTCAATCTAAGACAAATTCGTTATGCTTTGGGTGGGTCATGGATGTTAAAAGAACATGGAATTCCCATTAAACCTAAAGACATTGACCTTTTTATCCACATGAGTGATCTTAACAAATGTTTAGATCTTATTGAGCCTTATCAATTAGAAAAGGCAAACAATCCAGATTCTTTATTCAAATCAGAGTACTTTACAACACTTCAATTTGAATCAATGAGCATTGACATCATAGGAGGATTTGCTTATCTTCATGATCAAGGACTATACAAAGCCTACTTTGATGACATGAGTATTGTCAGTGAGTTCATTATCGATGATTCCAGTATTCCCCTCATGTCGTTAGAAGAATGGTATGTTTTATTCAGTATTATGGGTCGACAAAAACAATGCGAACTCATTGAACACCATTGGTTTATTAATGGCATTAATCATCCCAGATTACTTCAAAGGCAATTGACATGTTCTCTAGATCATCATTCTCGCTCTCGTTTAATTTCTTACCTTGACAAAAACAATACCAATTTATAGGTAATGTTCATTTTAAATTGTCCTGATTAAGCCTAACATAATTACACCAAGCAAGAAAATGATTGAATACTTCCATCCCATCTTAATAAAATGAAATGGTTTTAATCTTCCAGCATTTAAAGCTACTAAGTGTGTTTGATACCCCAATACATTCATGAATGATGCACTTGCAAGTATGGTAATCATGAGGACAATAACCCTAAAGTCTAATTCTATGATTTCATTAATCATGGATGCTAGACTTAGCATCATCATAGCGGCAACCCCATTATTAAGTAATTCTGTAAACACCAATGTTAACACAGCTATCGAAATGATAAATGCAGGATGTGGAATATTGAGTAAGAATGAAGCTAAATAAGTATTTAGTTCATCATTAATAACAGGAGTTTGAAATACTTGGGCAAGCACTAAACCTGAATACAACGCTAACATCAGTTTGGGTTGCATTTCGTGAGTTAAAGCTCTAAATGAAATATCTTGATTGACTAAACTGAATAAGACTAAGAGTGGCATTGAAGCAATGTATGGAACCCATTGGAATATACCCAAAACGATAGCCAAAACAAAGAGTATGGAAACAATCGTATTTCTAAATGTTATTGAATCACTTACGCTATGGCGAGAAACTTGTTGAAAGGCTGGATGCCTTAAGTCATTTTGAGCTGGCATAACAATTAACACCATATCTCTTGTCTTTAGAATGACATCTTTATAGGATGTTATCAAAGGTTTCCCCCGACGTATGATTCCAATAATAACACCTTCCAGTTTTTCTTTAAGTTTAAGATCTTTAATGCTTTGGTGAAAATCATGAATAACCATTGCTTCAACTAAATGAACTTTTTCATAAGATGTTTTTATTTCAATAAGATCTAGTCCTTTGTACTGAGTTAAATGATGAAACACTGCAATATCACCACCAAAATAAAGTTGATCATGAACTTGGAGGACAGTAAATTCATTGAGTGGAAAAACTGTTTTTCCACCTCTAATGATGAGCGTAACATACGCTTGATTCAAATGATGAATACTTGCTTCTTTAAGAGTTAGCCCAATCAAGTCAGAATCTTGATTGATCTCAAAACCAATGAGATGATCAGAGAGTTGGGCATAGGTTTCAACATTAGAATCACTTGATTGACTTACATCCTTCAATAAAACAACAGTAGATATTATGGTTAAAGGAAAAGCAAATAGTCCTGTTTCAAAAAAACCTAATGCAGGATAAGCATGTTCTAGTAGCCATGCATTGACAAGCAAATTGGTGCTTGTTCCAATAAGTGTTAACATACCCCCAAAAATACTTGCATAGGATAACGCAATCCACCAGCGTTGATGAGATGACTTTACTTTTTCGTGAATCATGGGAAGCAAAATCATTACAAGAGGAATATTATTGATGACCATGGATAAACTGATAATGAGCAATAAAATCAGACTTGGATGTACACTTGCCACAGCTTTCATCTGAATACGATACAACCATGGTTGTCGTTTAATAACACCACTCATTAAAACTAGAAAGAATATGGTTAGTAAAGAAGGATTAAATAAGATTGATATCCATGAACTAAAAGGAATCCAACCTATCAAGGAAAAGAAAATTGCACTCCCTAAAAGTACATAATGAGGTGCAATGGACTTAACACTCATCCATGTTAGTAAAGTGATAAAAAAAACGAGTAATGCGAGTAAATGCATTGTTTCCCCCTTTACTTCATGTTAGTAGAATCTACTCAATGGATAGAGGTGTCTATTAACCACTGATTTTCAACGCTATTTAAAATATAAAAATAAGGATTATCTGGTAAAGATTTCCGATACTGTAACATTTGATGATGCATGTCTCTTAATACCCCGCCTGCTTCATGAACGATGATATCCATAGCAGCAATATCCCATTCTGAAGTTGGTCCATACCGTACATACACATCTGCAAAACCAGCTGCAATGATGCATCCTTTCAATGATGAACCTACACCACTTGTAAAGACAATGTGTTCTTTATGATAATCTAGAAATGTTCTTTCTTGTTCACCAACGTGGGTTCTTGAAACAACGGCTTTAAATCGATTTTTTTGAGTTGAAGTATGAATACGAATAGGTTCTTGATCATGGATTTGCATATATGCTCCATAATCTTTCATAGCATAAAACAAAGTGCGTGACACTGGTGCATAGATTAATCCTAAGATAGGTCTACCATTCTCAACTAATGCTAAATTGACGGTAAACTCACCATTTCTTGCGACAAATTCCTTAGTTCCATCCAGTGGATCACATATAAAAGTCAAAGGTTTTGATAAGTCACTGATGTATTCTGCTTCTTCACTTAGAAAATCGATATGTGGAAAATGAGTTTGACAATAGGCTTTAATAAGTTCATGGGCATTCATATCTGCTTGAGTTAATGGAGTATGATCTTCTTTATAATTCACATCAAACTCGGTCTCATAAACTTCTAAGATAAGCTCACCTGCTGCCATCACACATGTCTTTAATCCTTCATATTCATTTAAGTGCATACAATCACCCTTTCATTCTATTTCAATGTCTATAGTAATCTAGTTTCATGATTCAGTAAGGTCTTCTTTAAATCCAATCCACTCGAAAAGCCACCTAATCCAGTCGAAGACACAACTCGATGACAAGGTATGACAATCAACACGGGATTGTTAGATATTGCTTGTCCAACAGCACGTGATGCCTTAGGATTACCAATCATCACCGCAATCTCACCATAAGTTCTCACTTCGGAGCATGGTATGGATTGAAGTGCTTTGAACACTTGGATTTGAAATGGGGTATGGTTAAAAATAATCGGCCAATCAAAGCGAGTCCGCTGATGTGATTCATATTCTTTCAACTCTTGGATAAATCTTTGATGAGATTCATCAATGTGTAAATCTGCTTCTTCAATTCTATTCAAAGAAATGATGTGTGTATCATCACTGATTAGTTCAAGAGTATAGCCTAAACATGGGAAAGTGCTTTTTTTCATAGGACTATTTTAACACAAAAAAAGGACTCAGTGATGAGTCCTTCTTGGTCTTACTTAAGCCCTTCAATCAATGATGTGATTTGTGTTACGAACTGCTCTTTAGTGATTTCACCTTTCGCAAATAATTCGTATACAGGACCTAATGTTTCCATACCAAATCCTGAAGGCATGTCATTTTGCCACCAAGCATACGCTTTACCAGCTTTGTTGTATTCAAGAACAGCCTTGGATAATGGAGTAGCAGGAACTAAAGTTACAGAGTTGAATGCTGGAACCATGTTTGCTTTATTAACCATGTAGTCATGACCTGCAGCTGTTGAAGCTAAGTCATTGAGGAATTTCTTAGCAGCATCTTGAACTGTAGAATCAACGTTAATTACATAGTAGGATGGAGCACCGATAAAGATGGAATCATTACCTGTTGCTAAAACAGCATGTGGTAAGTAACCCATTTCAAAATCGGAGTTTGAGTATGAAGAATCAGTCCAGTTACCTTGATGTAAGAAAGCTGCTTTACCTTGTGCAAATGCACCTACTTGCTCATCATAACCACCAGTTGTTAAGATAGTTGGGTTTGCATAAGTGAATAATAATTCTACCCAATCAGCTAATTGATTTAAACGATTAGCATCCACTTCACCATTAAGTAATTTAGTGATGATGGAATTATCATTGTATGCTAAACCAGCTGATAAGTAACCATTAAAGTTATGTAAACCAGTAACCCAAGTCATCCCTGCGCCAGCTGCCATAGAAACCACTGTGTGATCAGTTAAACCATTAGCTTCATAGTAAGTTTTAACTTGTTCAAAAGCAACACGGTAAGCTTCTTGAGAAGCAACTTTTAAAGAATCAAGATCAACACCTGCTGCAGTTAAGATTTCAGCATTGTAAGCCATTCCCCATCCTTCAACTGCAACTGGGAATCCATAAACTTTTCCATCCACCACAAATTCTAAACCAGTATCTGCAACCCAAGCTTCGCCTGATAAATCAGCCATCTTGTCTTTGTAGATATTGTAACCACCTAAACCTTCGATAACGAAGATATCAGGTTGTTTGTCTGATTGGAACTCAGCTAAGATTTGGGTACCGTAAGCACAAGTATCACCACCACAAGATTTAACTGTGACCTTGACACCATTGGCTTCTCCCCATGCTTGTGCATAAGTACGTAAGACGCCATCAATTTCCACTTTATTTTGGAAAATGACGAGTTCAGGTTCTGCAGGCGTGCTTGGTGCACACGCAGTCACTGAAAGTGTTACTAGCAATAAAGCTAATAATGCAACTAATTTTTTCAATTTATGTTCCTCCTTTTTCTATAAATTGAATACACTACTCTTAAGGTTAGGAAACCTTAACCATAGTCCAGGTATTGGGGATGAGCTTAATTGTGTCTTGACCTACACGTACACTCATCATTGCTTCACTTTTGAGGGAGAATATCTCGCGCTCGAGGCGAAGGTCAAGCCATTGTCCTTGAATTTGAATGCGTGAGCTTACAAACTCAAAAGTAGTCAATGGTTGTGGATGAAATGAAACATCCTCATTTATCACTAATCCAAACAATCCATACATTACAAGTAAGTAAGAACCACCTATGTTCGCAAGATGAAGTCCATGTTGTGTATGATGACGTGCATTTTTTAAATCGATTTTTAAGATATCTTCAAATGCTTCTTGTCCAAGGGTGTCTTCTCTTAATCGATAAGCTGCAATCCCATAAATGGCTTTGGATAAGCTTGAATCATGGGTTGTGATGTTTAGATAGTAATGAAGTGAGTTCTTAAACAATGTTTTATCATCAAGTGGTAATAATACACATCCTAAGATGGTATCTGCTTGTTTGAGGACTTGATGCTTGTATATGAATAAAGGATGATAATGCAACAACATAGGCCTCTTATCCTTAGGGATAGTCGTTAGATCCAACACTTTCTTGGATAAGAATGTGCTGTCTTGAGCGAGAATATGATGCTGCTTATCAATCACAAAATACATTTGATCAGCTGCCTTCTTTAATGCGTTTAAATCATCTTGTGTATAACCATACTGTTCAAACAGAACATTATATTCAGTCCGTTGAGCAAATTGAACCACTCGATTAAAGTGAAACTGTGCCATTATGTTCGTATACGCATTGTCATTCACAATGGCTGTATATTCATCAGGACCAGTTACCCCATCCAAATGAAATCCTGTGTCATTGAAATGGCCATAATCAAGCAAGAAGATGGCTGTCTCAACCATGAGTTCAAATCCGATGGTTTTCATGAAATGCTCATCTTGAGTTAACACATACACTTGATTAATCGCATATGCAATGTCACTGTTAATGTGAACTTGAGCACTGCCTGCTGGATAATATGGTGAGGCTTCCTGACCATTGATGGTTCTCCAAGGGATCTTTACTCCCCGATTCACCCCAAGTTTACGAGCTTCTTCCTTCGCATAACCTAAGGTGTGATGACGATATGCCAATAGATTCTTAGCTTGAGTAGGATGCGTTAGCGCAAAGAAAGGCAACATGTAGATTTCAGTATCCCAGAAATAATGCCCTTCATAACCTTCACCGCTAATTCCTTTAGCCCCAATTTGGATATGCGGATGAACTCCTCCACTGCCATATAAATGAGTTAGATTAAAATGTAAAGCTAGGTTGATATCTTCACGTGAAGTTATGACACGATGGGTACTCACAAAAGAATGAAAATCAAAGCGTTGAATGGTTTTATAGTAAGAATAAGGTTGTAAATCACTAAGTAATGATAAGCAAGACACATCCTCATCAAGATGAGATGCTTTAAGTACCACATACTTTGTTAAGTGATACGGTTGTTCAAGGCTTGCCTTAAACTCAGCAACGGCACTCTCATCCTCTAAACGATAATCACCTTTATGGCTATGGGTCATCCCAATTTCACATTCTAAAAGAGATGCATTGGTCTTAGCTCGTAAGGTAGCACCCCGAGCATGAAGATTTGACTTTACAAACTCTAGATGAGTGATCGATTTCGCTAAGCGTGGGTCCATAGATGAACCTTGTTTCACTTGAGGTAGTCGAATCATGGATTTAATCAATAACTCATCGTGTGGATGATTGGATTCAATACTTAAGTTTATAACCACTAAATGAGGTGTACTGCGACTAACAAGTCGCTCTTCTTTAATGGTTATTATGTGATTCTTCTCAATTTCATAAACAGCAACACGTTGTGTGCATCCTTCATGAAGACGATATTCTCGATGAAGTGAAACTAAACGACAGTGAGTTAAATCAACTTGGTGTTGATTCACAAACACATGCATTGCACTTCCATCCAAGACATTAACCATGGTTTGCCCCACTTGAGGGAAATGAATGGAATTTTCTTCATAATGATAAGGTATGAAATTATAGAATCCATTAATGAACGTTTGTGGTAAGTCATCTTTTCCATAACCTTCCGCAAAACTTCCTTTAAATCCAATGACACCATTGGATAAGGCAAACAACGTTTCATCCACTTTAAGTTGTTCAAAAGAGGAATGATCATCATGGATGAGCGTTTGTGGTGGGACACCATGATCTTCACGAGTAAGACCCTCTAGAAAAGCAGCATCAATTTTGGTTAGAGAATAGACATGCACATCCGCAAAATCCAACGGTTCAAAACCCACACCAATCGCAAACATACCTGCACTTTGAATGGCTTTAACCCCACTGATGGCATCTTCAAAACCAATGCATGCTTGAGGTTCAACATTGAGTCGTCTAGCTGCTTCTAAGAAGAGATAAGGATCAGGTTTACCAGGTCCTGATGAAGGATCAATCACAAGATCAAAGTAATCTTCAATCTTTAATGCTTTAAGTAGTGTTGGTCCATTTTTAGACGCAGAACACAAAGCACATTTTATGCCTTTTCTCTTTAAAAGTTGAAGTAATTCAGTGACCCCTTCAAGTAGATGTGATTCATCAAAATGCTCAATGAGTTCTTTGTAAAGCTCATTTTTCTCATGTGCAATGGTTTGAATTGTCTGTTCATCGGCTTGAATATTCACCGCATTCAAAAGAATTCTAAGTGATTCTACCCTTGATACACCTCGTGTTAAGGTTTCGTATTTTGGATCCACATCGACATTAAAAACTTCTTTAATTTTCATTTGCCAAGCTTGGAAATGTTGCTCTGTGGTGGATGTTAAGACACCGTCCAAATCAAACAATGCTGCTTGTATCTTTAATGACATTACTTCACAGCTCCTGAGGTCATACCTTTAATAATATGTTTTTGTGCAAATAAGAATAAAATCAAGACTGGGGCAGCTGCCATTAGAACGGATGTTAAGATTAAACCCCATTCTTTATCATAGAAGCCAGCTAAATTCGCAACAGCCAAAGGTAACGTTTTAGTTGCTCCACCTAAACCAATAATGAGAACCGGAAGTAGGTAGTCATTCCAAATCCACATTCCATTTAGAACCAATAATGTGACAAAGATTGGCTTTAAGACAGGTAGAACGATTCTGAAAAAGACTTGAGGTTTGGAACACCCATCAATGATGGCTGCTTCTTCGATATCAATTGGAATGGATTTAATAAAGCCATGGAATAAGAAGACAGACAATGGAGCACCAAAGCCCATGTAAGCTAAGATAACACCATGGAAGGTATCTCTAAACGGGATGCCCGTTAATGATCTTAAATCTTGAAGTAAACGAACAAGTGGTAACATGACCACTTGGAATGGAATCACCATCCCTGCAAGGAAAAACATGAAAATCGCAAAACTGTATTTGGTTTTGGTACGAACGAGTACCCATGCTGCCATGGCTGAAAAGATTCCTATGGTCAAAAGAGAGGTGACCGTGATGATAATCGAGTTCGCAAAGGATCTGAAGTAATCAATATTATCACGTGTTAAGATTTCATTTACGTTTCTTACAAACGTTCCCCAATTATTAGGGAATTGAAGCGGAGTTAAAACCACTTCTGTTCCTGTTTTTGCTGAGTTTATGATAACCATTGCAAATGGAAAGAAAAAGATAAGCAACAATGCAACCGCTAAAACTTCAAGAATAATAACCATGATAGGTATTGATTTACGTCGTTTTGCAATTTTTTCCATTACAGTTCCACCTCACGTTTCTTATTAAAGTAGACTTGAAGTAGGGATACCACAAGTAATATCGCAAAGAAGACAATGGCTTTAGCTTGACCTAGTCCTAGATTATTTCGTGTAAACGCTTCTTGGTAAATGTTCATTGCGACTAAATTTGTTGATTGAACAATCGGCATATCCCCAGTTAATCCATAAACCCCACCAATCCAACGAGGTAATTGAGTCGCAGGCCCACCTTGGGTCAAAGACGATACCGTATCAAATTGTTTGAATGAGGTGACTAACGTTAAGAACATGGCAACAGTGAATGCTTGAGCAACTAAAGGAAGTGTAATGGCCTTCAATCTTTGTATCGCATTAGCACCATCAATGGTACTTGCTTCGACTAAGTCTTGCGGTATGTTTTGAATAGCCGCAATATAAATCATCATAATGTATCCAGCATATTGCCAAGTTACCACAATGATTAATCCGATGAGGGCCGTTTCACCATTGATCAATAAAGATGGATTAAATAAAGAACCAACCTGAACTAAAGCACGATTGAAAATGAACTGCCAAATGTAACCGAGCACCAATCCTCCAATAAGGTTTGGCATAAAGAATCCAGCTCGATAAACATTTTTGAGCTTAAGATTTTGAGTTACTAAAATGGCTAAGAAGAAAGCAACAATGTTAATAACGATAATATTCAAGACAGAATAGAGAGCAGTTCTAAAAAATGAATATCCAAAGCGAACATCTGTGATAATGGTCTGATAGTTATCAAACCAAAGAAATAATTCTCGACCTGTATTTAATCCTGTCCAGTTGGTCATGGATAAGTAAACACCACTGACAAAAGGGATAATCACAAAGATTACAAAAGCACCCAGGCTTGGTACCAAGAACCAAACAAAGACTCGATTGTTTTGGGCACTCTCAGAATCTGAAAACCAATGTTTAACTAAAAAGGTAGAAGCAATGTTTCTATTCTTCTCAAAATCAAAAATAAAAGCGGTATCACTCTTTTTGACTACTTTCGCTATAAATCTTGCCAGCGAAAAAAAAGGAAGAATAATAATCGCTATTATTG
>Ga0075011_10000575_pt1 | contig 19594 bp, 16 predicted proteins | sample TARM_MetaG_T_14_FD_72354 | JGI IMG/M metagenome (GOLD analysis project Ga0075011, IMG submission 72354) | Freshwater microbial communities from Pennsylvania, USA, analyzing microbe dynamics in response to fracking - TARM_MetaG_T_14 | ecosystem: Environmental > Aquatic > Freshwater > River... | reverse complement strand
CGCGAATGTCTAAAAGTGCCAGATGGTACCGGTTTTCAAACAGTGCGTCCAACGCTTTTTGTCCGTCTTCAAACGCGTCTACGGCGTAGCCCATCTCTTCGAGGGAGTCTTGAATGCTCTCTTTATAGGCATAGTCGTCTTCAAGCAGTAAAATTTTCATCGGATTAAAACCTCTTGCGTCGTTTGGGAGGAGGGCATCAGCGTTTTGGTATGCATGCTTTGCGGATGCGGGGCTAGCGTCGCGCGCAAGAGTAGGGAGTCTTTGAGCAGCGACTCGTCAAACCAAACGCCGACGTAACCGATGGGTTTGGATTCGATGTCAAAAAGCGGCGTAAATCCGAATAACATACCGTCGATGCGCGCAAATCCCTTATCCAACGTTTCGGGCGTCGCGATGGTGTATAAAGCGGTGTGGCACGAAGCGGGGCAACTGCTATTCACGACGACGAAATCGTTGATTTGTTCCAAATCTTTCATCCATGAACCGATTTCCAAGAAGTCGCGGTGCATCAAAACCACAAAATCGATTTTTTTATTTTTAAGGTTTTGCGCGATCTCTTCAAAGCCTAAAATGACCTCCAACGAGCCGATAAAAACGCCCCGATCGAAAATCGGCGTCAATGCTTTGATATTGAGGCGTTTTCCAAGTTCGATCGCGACCAAAGGCGTTTGCGTTTGATGAAGCAAGGCAATGCCTTTGCGCCATGAGGCAAGTTCGTTACCGTAATCTTCATAATCCCAGCTCCTGACCCACGCTTTGGCGTCTTTGGTATGAAACTGGACTTCCATATGCTCCATTTGAAGGTACTGCTTCGTCTTGACAATCTCTTGGTTAATAACGGTAAAAAGCGCATGCCGATCTTCGTGCCGATAGGCTTCTTTGATCGCTTCATTTTGGGAAAGCATCAACGCCACGCTGAGGGCAAGTTGTTTTTTATGAGAGATCAGTTCTTGAGTGAGATTTAAAACGCTTTCAACGCTGTTTTTGGCGTCTTCGACGTAAAGGTTGTGGTTGGTTCGATAAATTAAAAAGCCGATGATGAGCATCGATAGGCTAAAAAGTGCTAACAAAAGGGCGTAAATGCGAACGGTTTTGATGGCATCTCCTTTTGTCTATAAAGATGAAAAGCATTATACCGAAAAACGTCCTGAGCGTTTTTGACGATAAATTGACGATAAATGTTTATGATTACAATAGTCTAAAAATTTAAAAGGAGGCAGAAATGAAAAGATTATCTTTAGTTTCGGCGGCATTGGCGTTAACGTATGCAAGCGGGCTTTTTGCATTGGACGTAGGCGAACTCAATAAACGTGCCGACAAAGGATTTAAACCCGTCGTCGTCAAAGATTGGAAGGCACCGGATGAAAGTACGATTCCTAACAATTTATTCGGCGATACCGTTCGTTACGGTAAGGCTCTCGTTCATGAAACGTACAAATACATCGGACCGGAAGTGAGTGACCCAAAAATGCGCTATGCGGGCAATAACCTCGCCTGTTCGTCATGCCATCAAGAAGCCGGTACGAAACGATGGTCGGCTCCGTTTATGGCGACATTCGCCAACTTCCCTCAATACCGCAATCGCGACGAGACGATCGGTAGTATCGAAGAGCGCGTCAACGGTTGTATGGGACGCAGTATGAACGGAAAGCCGCTTCCCGAAAACGGCAAAGAGATGCGTGCGATCGTAACGTACATGTACTGGTTAGGACAAGGCATTCCCGTCGGTGCTAAGGTCGAAGGAGCGGAATTTCCTCAGGTAGATCGTAAAATGGTCATGAAGCAAGCCGCCGATCCGGTCAAAGGCGAAAAAGTGTATCGAGAATATTGTGCGTCATGCCACGGCGATAACGGACAAGGCGTGAAACGCGAAGGCAAAGCCAACGGTTACGAGTATCCGCCGCTTTGGGGCAAAGACAGTTACAATACGGGTGCGGGTATGTACCGCGTGCTTCGTGCGGCAGACTGGATCGTCGCCAATATGCCTTTAGGCGCGGACAATCATAATCGCGTCTTAACCGATGAGCAAGCGTATAACGTTGCGGCGTACATTAACAACTACGATAAACCGCGCGATATTAAAGCCAACCGCGAAAAAGATTTTCCCGATTTAAAAGTTAAAGTGCCCGATAGCGACGTCGGACCGTACGATGACGGAAAGAATCGTCATCAACATAAATTCGGACCGTACCAAGGCATTATAATTCCCGCGAAAAAAGCCGAGTAATCTTTCCGAAAAAGGGCGATTTAGGTCGCTCTTTTTTTAAAAAGAACCGTTAAGTTCAAAAGAGAACGCCGCGTTAATGATTTTGTGATACTATTGCTTTTTGCTAGAGCATCTATTTTTACATGCAAAGAGAGATCATGACGCGCGATAAACTTGCTAACGATAGCCAAACCCTACACCGTTTTTTACAATTGCATTGCGATAAAGAACACAACGACGTTCCCAAAAAAGAGGGTACGTTGCAGATTCGTTTTCACGAAGAGAACGTATGCGAAGTGCCGTATCGTTTGTGCGAAGAGTGTGAAACGCTTTTTTTGTATGCCTATGAGAGGCTTCGAAACTGTACGCAAGAACCCAAACCCAGTTGTCGCAAATGTCTCAATCCGTGCTATGAAAAACCGGTGTGGAAAAAGATGGCGAAGATTATGCGTTACAGCGGTATGCGTTTGGGATTGACCAAGATGCGCCAATTTCTTTTCAAGTAAATGCTTCCGTATTTAAGCCATAAAGCGTCTATGCGCGCTTGCTACGGCGAAGCGTTGTACACTATTCCCGTCAATGTGGAATTTGGTTGCCCCAACCGTGAAAAAGACGGAAGCGGCGGCTGCTCGTTTTGCCCCGAACACGGAAGCCGCGCAGCTCAAATCGCCGATGCCAAAAGTGTCGAAGAGCAGATCGAAAAAGCACTTGCTTTTGCGAAAAAACGTTACAACGCTCAAGCGTTTGCCCTTTACATTCAAGCCTACACGGGCACTTTTGCCTCGTTGATTCGGCAAAAAGAGACCTACGCCGCCTTGCTTTCGCTATACCCTTTTCGAGCTTTACATGTCGGAACCAGACCCGATTGTCTGGGCGAGGCGACGTTAGCCTATTTGAGTGAACTCAACAGCACGATCGATGTGGTCGTGGAGCTTGGCGTTCAAAGTTTGCACGATGTGACGCTTGAAAGTCTCAATCGCGGGCATAACGCCGCGTGCTCTTTGGATGCGATAAGGCGTTTACGCGCCAAAGGGTTAAAAACGTATGCGCACCTGATCGTAGGGCTTCCGAACGAAACGCCCGAGATGTGGCGCGAAAGCGTTCGAGGCGTGGTCGACGAGCACATTGCTGGGATTAAATTTCACAACCTACATGTCATCAAAAATACCGATTTGGCGCGCCAATATGCGCAAGAGCCTTTCACGCTTTTAAACGAATACGCGTATGCCGAAGCCTTGATCGAGTTGCTTCGTTACGTGCCTTTGTCTATACCGATCGTGCGCCTTGCCACCGACACGCCCGAGCGCGAACTGATCGCTCCAAAATGGCATATGGCAAAGGGGCAATTTAGTGAATACGTCGCTCAAACGATGCGGTATCGCGGAATCTCTCAAGGCGATCGCATCGAAAACCAAAGCGCACCAAAGAGTGTAATACCGCAAAAAATAGACTTAAAAGACGGAAGTACGACTTTTTGGAACGAAATGTACCGTGATTATTACCATCCTAAAGCGGGTGCGTACGCTCAAGCGCAAAGGCTTTTTTTGGAAAAATCGTGTTTAAAAAAGCGGCTGGAACAAGGCGACGTAAGGTTATTGGAGATCGGTTTGGGGATGGGGTACAACACGCTTGAAGCTCTTAAAGTAGCACAAATCCTCAGAAAACACACCTTACATGTCAAGGCGATCGACCACGATCGTCTGCTGTTGAGCCAAAGTGCCAAGGTTGTTTCGGATGCCTTACATGTACAATTGCTGGAGTCGCTTTTGACGGATCAACGCTATGAGGGCGATTTTACGAAGGTTGAATTTCTCAACGCCGAAGCACGTTATGCGATGACGCGTTTGGACGAGTGCTTCGATGTCATCTTTTTAGACCCGTTTTTGGAGAGTAACAACGCGTCGCTTGTGACGTTAGAATTTTTCCAAACCCTGCGAAAACGGCTCAAACTAGATGGCATTTTGGTCGCCTCCACCGCTTTACATGTCAGCCAAATCGGACTTAATCTTGCAGGCTTTGACGTGCAAATCGCCAATGACGAAAACAGCGACATCAAGGGTGTCGTCGCTACGCTCTCAAAGGTTTCAAAATCCTTACATGTCAAAGAGCCGTACCGCGATCCTTACGGCGTTTGGAGCGATAAAATGATAGAAAGCGAACGTCAAAAAGTCTTGACATGTAAAGGCAAAAGTTAAAAGTTTAGTTCGGACCCCCTATTCTCCTATCTTAATCGTATAAACGTTGACATTAGTTTTGTTCTATGCATTGGGATAGCTTTAAAACAAGATTTTTGAGTTCATCAACACTGAGTTCAACTTCAAAATGATTTCTTTGGTCTTTATCTTTGAAAACGATAGAGCTAATTTCATTTGTATTGCTTGATTTTATAGACAATCTTTTATGTGCAATTGCATTTCTGATATGTCGTAAAAAATTTTTGAAATTTTTTTCTTCAAGTCTTCCACCTTCTCGATGGCAATAATTCCATACCATATCTGCGTCTGACTTTATATCTGAAAGCTGTATAGAATCAAACGATATACCTTCTTCTTTCACAAAAACGATAAGCCCTAATAAAGAGTTTATGAGTTGAGTCACTTCATATTTAAACTCATTATTGCATGTTGCATTTTGAGTGTTGTATAAGTTTAAATTGTAAATAGTTCTCTCAAAAAATTCTTTGGCAAAATTATTTTCATCTGCAAATTGCATTATTTTACCCTCCCCATCAAAACATCACTTTTATGCATTCACTTTTAGCTAAATCTTGTCTAAAAACCTTTACATGTAAAGATTTTTCACTTACCAAAAAATAAATAGCCATTTTATCCTACGAACGATGCATAAAAAGGGTATGATTGTTTTATGAAAAAATATATATTGACGTATCATTGTTTACTTCAAGCTTCGGTTGAAGATGTTTTTGGTTTTCACACGGACACGCACAATCTTTCACTGATTACGCCGCGCTCAACTCAGGTTAGCATTGTTTCGATGGATACGCCGTTGCGTGAAGGAAGTAGGGTTGTTTTGGATATTAAACGCTTCGGCTTTACGACGAGGTGGGATATGCAAATCGCTGTGTTTTCAGCTCCAAATACCATCGTCGATGCGATGAACAAAGGGCCTTTTGCTTTTTTTAGGCATGAGCGGCAATTTATCAAGGTCGAGGATAAATTAACACGCATGGAGGAGACTATTGTGTTTTCGCCACCCCTTTCTTGGTTGAGAGGTATTCTTTTTTGGTTTTTGAAAAAAGATATGGATGCGATGTTTGCTTATCGGCATAGGGCGACACAAGCCTATTTTGTGAGTAAGGGTCAAGGGTGAAAAAATCATTCTTTTGGGTTTGGCATTTATGTTTGGATTGAGCGCTGAGTTGAAAACCGTGACACATATTGGCTTAGAGTTAAACTTTTAATTTTGCTCTATGCAATACAAGAGTACCCATTAAATTTTATCTCAATTTAGCCCAAGTATCTTTACATGTAAGGATTTTGCTCCTCCACACATCCGCCTCTAGTTTCCCTAATCTTTACATGTCAAACGTAAAAATATCAGAATTTACGTTATTTTTACGTCATTCATCTATTCAAATTCCCACAAAAAGCCTCTTAGTTTAAAATAAAACAAAAAAATATGAATTAAAGTCGTCATTAAAATTTACATAAAATTTACATAGCTTTTCTAAGATTGCACTATGAAATCTTATGAAAAGGATGAAAGATGACTCAAATGCTTAGTCGAAGAAGTTTTCTCAAGCTTTCTTCAACTGCTGCGGCGGTAGCAGGGCTTTCTAGCATTCCCGGAACGCTCGGGGCGATGGAAGAGGCCAAAAAGCAATACAAGGGAAACACGAAGTTTACCCCGAGCATTTGCGAGATGTGTACGAGTTCGTGTACCATCGAAGCGCGTGTCGAGGACGGTAAAGGTATGTTTATTCGCGGCAATCCCGCCGATAAGAGCCGAGGCGGTAAAGTCTGTGCAAGGGGTAGTTCGGGATTTAACCAACTCTACGATCCGCAACGTTTGGTCAAGCCGATTATGCGTGTGGGTGAGCGAGGCGAAGGAAAGTGGAAAGAGGTCAGTTGGGACGAAGCATACACTTTCATTGCCAAAAAACTAGAGGACATCAAACAAAAATACGGCGCGCACACGGTGGCATTTACCGCACGTAGCGGTTGGAATAAAACGTGGTTTCATAACTTAGCACAAGCCTACGGTTCACACAACCTTTTCGGACACGAAGCAACCTGTCCTTTGGCGTACGATTTGGCGATGGACGACGTGTTTGAGGGCGGCATAAGCCGTGACTTCGGTAAAGCAAAATACATTATCAACCTCAGCCACAACGTCTTTGAAGGTATCGTTATCTCTTATGCACGCCAATATATGGACGCACTCGCACACGGCGCGAAAGTCATTTCACTCGATCCGAGATTTTCGACGATGGCGGCGAAAGCCACCGAATGGCATCCGATCAAACCGGGACACGATCTTCCTTTCGTCTTAGCATTTATCAACGTTTTGATCAATGAAAATCTTTACAATAAAAAATTTGTCGAGAAGTATTGCGAAGGGTTTGAAGAACTCAAGGCCAGCGTCGCCGAATACACGCCGGAAAAAATGGCGGTTGAGTGCGATATTCCCGCCGATACGATTAAACGAATGGCGCGTGAATTTGCCAAAGCGGCTCCCAAAGCCATTTTCGACTTTTGCCATCGCGTTACCCTCACGCCGCAAGAGTTGGAACTTCGCCGCGCGATTATGATGTGTAACGCATTGGTCGGTGCGATAGAACAAGAAGGCGGTTATTATCTCAATAAAAGTGCCGCGTTTTACAACAAATACTTAGGCGAAAACGATCCTAAAGCACCTGTGTTGAAAAAACCTAAAACGCCGGCGTATCCGAAAGTCGAAGTACCTCGAATCGACCGTATCGGCGAGAAAGACAGCGAATTTTTCCTTTGTAAAAAAGGAAACGGTATCGTGACCCTTGTTCCGCATGCCGCACTCAACGAATTGCCGGGTGTGGGATACAAGTTGCACGGTTGGTTTATCGCCCGTAACAATCCCGTCATGACACAAAGCAATACCGAAAACGTCATCAAAGCGCTCAAAGCGATGGACTTGGTGGTCGTGTTTGATATTCAAGTTTCCGATACCGCATGGTTTGCCGACATCGTCCTTCCCGATACGACGTATTTGGAGCGAGACGAAGAGTTTACCGCCAGCGGCAGTAAAAACCCAAGCTACGGCGTAGGTCGCCAAAAAGTGGTCGAACCGATCGGAGAATGTCGTCCGGGGTGGAGAGTCGCTAAAGAGTTAGCGGAAAAAATGGGCTTAGGTGCTTATTTCCCGTACAAAGACATCGAAGATTACCGCTTGCAACAAGTCGGCGACAATCTTGATCTTTTGGCAAAACTCAAAGCGACCGGAAGTGCGAGTTTCGGCGTACCGCTCTTGCTTCAAGATAAGAAAAGCGTTGCGGAGTTCGTGAAAAAATTCCCGAGCGCGGCCTCTAAAGTCAATGAAGAAGGAACGATAGACCTTCCGCACAAAATCAAACTTTTCAGTCCGGAACTCGAGACCGTTTCCAAAAAAGGCGCTCTTCATTACGAGCCTTACAAATACAAAGAGGCCGACGAGCTCTATTTTATCAACGGTAAATCAGCCGTTCGCACCAACGGTCACAACGGCAACAACGCATGGCTCAACAATCTTTTAGACGATGCGGCGGTATGGATTCACCCTAAAACGGCAGAGCGTTTAGGCATTAAAAACGGCGACAAGATCGAAGTGTATAACAAATATGCCACGCAAAAAGGCAAAGCGCTCGTGACCAAAGGCGTGCGCGAAGATACCGTGTTTGCGTACTTCGGATTCGGACATATCAGTAAAGATTTAAAACGAGCTTACGGCAAAGGCGTGAACAGTAACTCGCTTTATTCGCCGTTAGTATCGCCCAATAGCGGTATGAACCTTCACGTCGTCGGCGTCAAAGTCAAAAAAGCGTAAGGTAAGGAGAAAACAATGGCAAAAAAATATGCAATGGTCCACGACAACAATTTATGCATCGGCTGTCAAGCCTGTAACGTTGCGTGTAGGTCCGAAAATAAAATTCCCGATTCCGTTTACCGTTTACAAGTATGGGTCAAACAAGAAGAGTATCCTAACGGAAGTTTAGGCTACGAATACCACAGACAATCGTGCGTGCATTGCGAAAATACGCCGTGTGTAAGCGTTTGTCCGACCAAGGCTTCCCATGTCAACGAAGACGGTATCGTTTTAGTCGATAACGACTTGTGCGTCGGTTGTCTTTACTGCGTCGCGGCATGTCCTTACCAAGCGCGTTACGTTCATCCGGTGACCAAAGCACCCGATAAGTGTACATTCTGTCACGAATCGCGCTTAAGCCGAGGCGAAGAGCCCGCATGCGTCACGGTATGTCCGACCGAAGCCTTGGTATTCGGCGATCTTTTAGATCCAAAAAGTAAAATCAACAAAGTGCTCTCCGAACGCGTCACGTACCGTCAAAAAGAGAGACTCGGAACCAAACCGAAAATGTATATCGTACCCAACCATAAAGGAGGGATCAACTCATGAATCAAATCTGGGGCTCTATGGAGCAATACAATACGGTCGTATGGCATTGGCCGATCGCGGTTTATCTCTTCTTAGCGGGACTTTCCGCCGGTGCGATTATCTCCGCCATCGTCGTGAAATGGATGAAAGGTAACGATGTTTCCCCATGGGACGGAATTATTAAAGCGGGCGCGATCTTAGCCCCCGTTACGATCGGCGCGGGTTTGTGCCTTTTGATTTTCGATCTTACCAGACCGTTGATGTTTTGGAAATTGTTGATTCATTATAACTTCGGCTCGGTCATGACGATCGGTGTTTTAGCTTTGTTTGCCTATATGCCGGTTTCCATTTTGTTCTTGCTCGGCGTTTTCAAAAAAGAGTTAGCCGTGGATGGACCGTTTAAATTTTTAGCACCGATTGCAGATTTGGCACTCAATTACGGCAAAGCACTTGAAGCGATTACGCTTGTATTGGCGGTGGGCGTAGGTGCATATACCGGTTTCTTGCTCTCGGCGATGAACAGCTATCCGCTTTTAAATACGCCCGTGCTTCCGGCACTCTTTTTGGCTTCGGGCGTATCGGCGGGTATTTCGGCAAACCTTGTCGTCGGACTTTTGTTCTTTACCCACTCGACGAAAGACGCCAATGTGAGCTATTTACACGGACTGGACGTCAAAGTGATCTTTGCAGAACTCTTTTTCATCTTCATTCTTTTTGTGGGAATGATGTACCAAGGAGGCGCAACGGCACATGCGGGAGCGGCGGCACTCGGTACGGGCGGTCTTTCGACCCTTCTTTGGGTGGGCGTCATCGGTTTAGGCTTGCTTTTGCCTATCGGATTGAACTTTGCTTTGCCTCACGGAGTCAAACACTCCCACGCCTTTGTGATCTTTAACGCCCTTATCGTTCTTGTGGGCGTTTTAGCACTGCGTTACTACATGCTTTATGCCGGACAAACCTTCGTCGGATAAAGAATATGTCAACCCTTAGAGCTAGGCTCTAAGGGGTTTTTTCGTACCGTGACACAATCTTAGCGTAAGATTTTCTTTTGTTGTGATACAATACGTTTTTCGTATTATTTTCAAAGGAATCGTCATGAAGTTGTACTCTCTTATTTATGATGATTTAAAGAGCTTACAAAACTTCGTCGAGACGCGCTTCCAACCCGATCAGCATCTTTTCATACAACTTTTTAGCGGAAGCGGCGATTGCGTCGTTCTTCAAAATATTTTAGATTACCTTCATACCCGTTTACCGCAAAGTGTGGTCATCGGAGCGACGAGTGCCGGAGAAATTCACCGAGCTCAAATGTCCCAAGAAACGATCGTCCTTTCGTTTTGCCTTTTGGAAACTTCACGCGCCGGCGTTTACTACCTCGACGTTGCCGATCGAAAAAGCGCGTACGAAATCGCATCGCGCGCGATAACGCCTTTGACGAAAGTCTGCATCGCTTTTACCGAACCCTTGAAAAGTAAGGAGAACGAGGCGTTTATTCAAGCCTTGGGCGAAGCCGCCGCACACGTCGTCGTCGCCGGAGGAAACGCCGCCGATAGTTTTGCGTTTGCGCAAACGTATCTGTTTCATGCCGACCGCATTGAAGATCACGGCGTCGTTTTGGCGATTTTGGAAGGCGATAGCTTACATGTACATCAAGATTACTCGTTCGGATGGACGCAAATCGGCAAAACGATGACGGTTACGCGTTGCAAGGGAAACGATTTGTACGAACTCGATCATCAACCGATCGAAACGGTCTATCGGCACTATTTGGGCAACGATATGATTCGAGGATTGCCCGCGAGCGCGATCGCATTTCCGTTGGTGAGCCAAAGCGAGAACGTGGAAGTATGCCGCTCAATCGTAGGTGTCAACAAAGACCGCTCGTATCGTTTTGCCGGAGAGTTTCGAGAAGGAGATCGCGTGCGCTTTGCCATCGGCAATATCGAAGAGATTATGGAAAAAGCCGAAACATTGCAACAAACCCTTTGCGAAAACGCGATTGAAGCGATGTTTATTTACTCCTGTGCCGTTCGAAAATATTTTTTAAAAGATCAACTGCATTACGAGTTGGCATTGTTGGAGCAAATCGCTCCTACGGTCGGATTTTTTACCTACGGCGAGTTTTACCGCGGTCGCATTGCCAACCATCTGTTAAACGTTACGACGACGATTTTAGCCCTTAGCGAATCCTCCATTCACCAAATTCCTCTCAAAAAAACGATGCTTCGCCCCACGGATTCGGTTTTAAAATTTTTGACGCATTTGGTCAATACGACGCAATGCGAATTGGACGAAAGCGTCAACTTCCTACGCCAGTATAAAACCGTTTTAGACCACAGTGCTATTTTTTCGAAAATGGATCCCCAAGGCTACATCACCTACGTCAATGATGCGTTTTGCGCCGCTACGGGATATACGCGAGACGAAATTATCGGTACGAAACACAGCCGTTTTCGCCATCCCGAACACGATGAGTCTTCGTATAGTACGCTATGGGAAACGATTCAGTCGCAACGGATTTGGCAAGGCGTTTTAAAATGCCTCAACCGCCAAGGCGAAACGTTTTACATCAAAAGTACCTTGGTTCCCGTCATCAACGAACACGGGCAAACGATGGAGTATATTACGAGTAGCACGGATATTACGGAACAAATCGTTAAAGACCGCATCATTCAAGAACAGCTCATCGACGAATTGACGGGACTTGGAAACCGTCAAGCTCTTTTTAACGAAATACGCAGCGATACGAACGAAAAAATGTTGATGCTTATCAACCTGATCGGTTTTTCGGAAATCAACGATTATCTAGGGTACGACGTGGGAGATGCATTGCTCAAAGAGATTGGAGCATTGCTCGATCAACGCTTTGCGGAAAAACACCGCGTCGTTTTTCGCATCAACGGAGATGAATTTGCCTTGCTGATTAAAGAAAACGATAAAATATGGCAGCATAAAAATAGCGATAAACTCTACCGAATGATTCATTATCTGGAAAAGCATATTTTTCTCATTCAAGGCTATGAAATCGTCGTGCGCCTGAATGTCGGCATCGCTTCGGGATGCGACGATCATATCTACATGCAATCGCATATCGCGCTCAAAGAGGCTAAAAAACGCGATGAGGTGATTGTGACGTACAACCTCAACGAAACGCTCAAAGACAAAACAAAACATAATATTCAAATCATTCATAAAATTCAACACGCCGTCGAAAACGATCGCATCGTACCGTTTTATCAAGGCATTTACGACAACGTGCAAAAAAAAATTACCAAGTACGAAGTGCTGATGCGCTTGGAAGAAGAGGACGGGAGTTACTTAAGTCCATACCATTTCTTGGAACAAGCCAAAAAAACGAGGCTTTACGAAAAGCTGACGAAAATCATGATTCAAAAATCCTTTGCCTACCTTCACGACAAAGGTGTCGCTTTTTCGCTGAACCTCAATGTCCGCGATATTCTCTCCGTATCGGTTAAGGAGTGTTTGTACGATGCGATTCGCACATACGGTTGCGGCGATCGGGTCATTTTGGAAATCGTCGAGAGCGAAGGTATCGACAATTTTGAAGAGATGAGCTTTTTTATTCAAGAGGCAAAAGCACTAGGATGCCGTATCGCTATCGATGATTTCGGTACGGGGTACTCCAATTTTTCCTATTTGGCACGACTCAAAATCGATTATATCAAGATTGACGGCTCGTTAATCCAAGAGATTGATACCGATTCGACCAAAGAGATGACGGTCGAGACGATTGTCTCGTTCGCACATAAAATGGGTTATAAAATCGTCGCCGAATTTGTGGATAAAGAAACGGTGCAAGCCAAGCTGGAACGCTTAAACGTCGACTTTTCTCAAGGCTATCTTTTTAGCAAACCGCATCGGGTTATAGAGCTTTAAAGCGAAAATACCTTACAATAAGACAGAATTCTTACATCATTTGCGTAAGAGAAAAATCTTTAAGCGAGCCATACGTGATAGAGTCTTATGCCCGACGACGATTCCTTCAATTCTCAACCGCCGCCCTTAGCATGCAAGGAAGTCTCCGCGCTTGGGAGCCAAGCATACTCAAAGGGGAAGACAAATGGGTGCGAAGCGTGTGTGAAATGTGCAGCAGCCGTTGCGCTATCGAAGTACGCGTGGTGGATCAAAAACCTGTATGGCTTCAAGGCAACGCGTTTGATGCACGTATACACTCGAGTATTTGTGCCAGAGGGCTTTCGGGCGTTTCGCAGTTATACGATCAAGACCGCCTGAGGACGCCGTTAATGCGCGTCGGGCGACGCGGGGAAAACCGTTGGAGGGAAGCATCTTGGGACGAAGCCTTGTCGTTTGTCGCTTCGTCGATGCAGCGTTTGAAACAAAACTACGGTGCACAGAGTATGCTGTTTTCGTCCAAAACGGGCGAATCGTTCGATCTTTTATCCTCTTTTGCCGCCAACTACGGCTCTCCCAATACGTTTTCACATTGGAGTTCTTGTCCGATCGCGATTGAGAGTGCCTTGGAGCAAACGTTCGGCGAACGGGCGTATCGGGATTTCGAGCATGCCGATTATATCGTCAATTTCGGGCATAACCTCTTTGAAGGGCTAGACATTCCCTTAAGCAAAGCCATGGCGCGTTTTGCGGCAAACCCTTCCAAAAAATTGATCGTGCTAGACCCGCGGTTTTCGATCATGGCAGGCAAGGCGGACGAGTGGTATCCGATTAAGGCAGGACAAGACCTTGCGTTTGTCTTAAGCCTTTTACATGTATGGCTCAGAGACGCTAAATACGACCACGCGTTTGTCCGGCGTTATTGCATTGGATTGGACGCTTTAAAAGCCTCTTTGAAAGAGACGACTCCGCAATGGCAAGAGCGTTACACCGGAATCGACGCGAAAACGATCGAGCGTTTGGCGGACGAAATTTACCGCGCCGCACCGCGTTGCATACTTGATTGGGGGCACAAAGCGACGACGTCTCCGGCGGAGTTTCAGCGTACCCGCGCGATTTTAATCGCCAATGTTTTGATGGGAAACGTGGAGAAAAAAGGCGGTATCTACTTTGCAAAAACGCCCGAAATGCTCAACGCATTGATTCAAGAGCCGCTTTTTCCTTTACTGCAATCGCCCTATCCGACTCCGGAAGTCGGCATTGCGCGTATCGACGGTGCGGGTGAAGAGAGAAGCGCGTATCGGTTCGTTCCGAAAAAGCACGGCGTACTCAATGCGATTGCGGACGCGATTTTAACGCAACAACCCTACGCGATTAAAGGATGGTTTTTAACGCGCCACAATCCGTTGGTAACCGTTGCCGATCCGCAAAAAATGAGAACGGCGATGGCATCGTTGGATTTGATCGTCGTGAACGACATTTACATGAGCGATACGGCGATGATGGCGGACGTGGTTTTACCCGAATCGACCTATTTAGAGCGGGACGAAAGTATTCACCTGCATCACGGGCTTGTTCCTTCCTATACGATGCGCAATCGTGCCCTAACGCCCCTGCACCGCACTCGAAGCTTGCACGAGATCGTTCGAAGCTTAGCCGATGCATTGGGTTTTTCGCATGCGTATCCGTGGAAAACGATGCAAGAGCTTCGCGCGTACCAAGCCAAAGGCAATAGCGCATTGTTGGAAAGTCTTGTGAAACGAGGCTACGTTCAAGCGACGATACCGCATCTTTTTTTACGAGAAGAGGCGAGTGCCCGTGCTTTTTGCGAACGTTATGCACACGTTGAGCCTAGACATGTCTTAGAGATGTTCGAACGCCGACGCAAAACGCCCTCAGGCAAAATCGAGCTCTTTTGCGCGCATATCGAAAAAGCGTTTGAGGGATACGGCGTACCTTGCGCGGTCGATATGGACGTGCAACAAAACTATCCGTATACGCTGATCTCGGGCAAAAGCGCGATTCATACCAACGGACATACGCAAAACGTCCCTTACCTTCACGCCCTGATGTCCGACAATCCTCTTTGGATGCATCCGAGTACGGCAAAAGCTCACGGTTTGCGTCAAAACGATACATGTTACATCGAAAACGAGATCGGCAAAGAGAAGGTGAAAGTGTTTCTTACCGAAGGCATTCGCCCCGATACGCTCTTTTTGTATATGGGATTTGGACGGCAAACACCTTTACTGCCTAAGATTGATCGTAAAGGATCGAGTGCTTCCAAACTGCTTCCGTTAAAAACCGCGCCTGTTTGCGGTGCGATGATTACCAATACCGGCGTTCGTATCGTGAGGGCATAGCGATGGCAAAAGCGTATCGACTGATTTTCGACGAAAATCTTTGCATCGGATGTCAAGCCTGTAATGTGGCGTGCCGTTTGGAGAACGACGTGCCTGAGGGTGTTTATCGTTTGCAAGTCCATGTCACGACGCAAGGCGTTTTTCCGCACCTTGGAATGCACTTTGAAAGACGCTCGTGCGTGATGTGCGACGAGCCTCCATGCGTGAGCGTATGCCCTACGGGAGCGTCGTTTCAGAGCAAAGACGGTTTGGTGCATATTCACGAGTCGCAATGCATTACATGTAAGTATTGTATTTTGGCGTGTCCTTACCATGCACGCTTTATCAATCCGGTGAAAAACGTGGTCGAAAAATGTACGTTTTGTTTTGATAGCCGACTCTCAAAAGCGCTAGATCCCGCATGCGTCAGCGTTTGTACGACCGAAGCGTTACGTTTTGGGGATGTGAGTCAAGAAAATTCGACGGTTGCGATGCTTTCACGCAAAGAGACCCTATTATTTCCCAAAGCGCATTTGGGAACGAAACCGAAAGTCTGCTTTATCCCCGCACGCAAAGGAGTTAAAGTATGAGCCCGATGTGGGGAAGTACGGCGCAGTACGAGGTGATGCACTGGTCGTGGGCGATTGCGGTCTATCTCTTTTTAGCCGGTATCAGCGCGGGCTCGATTATCGTTTCGTTGCTGGTCAAATGGAATCGACACGAACGTAGCAACTCATCGATTTGGGATGCGATGATCAAATCGGGAACTTTGGTCGCTCCCGTATCGATTTTAGCGGGACTTTTTTTATTGGTCGCGGATTTAGGGCGTCCGTTGTCGTTTTATTGGCTTTTGATTCGTTTTAATCCTCTCTCGGTTATGAGCTTGGGCGTTCTTTTCTTGCTGATTTACACGCCGATCGTGTTGGTTTTTACGCTTTTGGTGTTTGAACGGACGATCGTGAAATACACATGGCTTTCGCCTTTGGGAAGTTTTATCGAATGGGTCAAGAGTTTGCACTCGTATGCAAAAACGATCGAATATTTTTTAATGGCGGCGGCATTGTGCGTAGGCACTTATACGGGCTTTTTACTCTCGGCATTGTATGCGATTCCGCTGTGGAACAGTCCTGTTTTACCGATCGTTTTTTTAACTTCGAGCATCTCTTCGGGGATTGCGGTGAATATTTTGATCGGATTGGTGTTTTTTAAAAGTACGATCAACACGGAGAGTATCAAGTACCTTTTGGTGCTGGATTTGCGAGTTATTATGACCGAATTGCCGCTTTTGGGTATCTTTTTTGTCGGTCTTCTTTACGGCGGCGGCGAAGTTTCGTCGATGGCGAAAGCGGCACTGAGCCACGGCGGATTGGCGTTGGTTTTTTGGCTCGGAGTCATCGGCATCGGATTGTTATTGCCACTTGCGACGGTTATTTTGGCGTTACGAAGCCACGTTTATCGGGTCGGGTATATTTTAACCAACGCAACGGCGGTACTTTTAGGCGTTTTATTGCTACGCTATTACATCATTTACGCCGGACAAATCTATCTTGGATAAGGACGATCATGAAACTTTTATTGCTCGAAGACGACTACAATTACAACGAAAGCATTAAAGAGTATTTGGAGTTTTTGGGCTATGAAGTCGATGCCTTTTTCGACGGAGAGAGTGCTCTGGACGCGATTATGCAAAAAACCTATTATCTGTTTTTGTTGGACGTAAAAGTTCCCAAGCTCAACGGTCACGAACTGATCAAATACATCAAAGAAGCCAAGATTACCACGCCAATTATTATCATTACCTCTTTGGTCGATATCGACAATATCGCAATCGGCTATGAGCTTGGCTGTAACGATTATCTCAAAAAACCTTTTGAGCTCAAAGAGTTAGAACTTCGCGTTAAAGAGCTGATTAAAAAGCATTACCAAACCGGAAACGAAGGATTGTTTGAGCTAGCATGCGGTCTTCGTTTCAATTTTGAGACGGGCGAGATCAAAAAAGACGATCAAACGATTATCTTAAGTTCCAAAGAACAAGAGTTGGTGCGTTTTTTAATTCGACGCAAAAATACGTTTTGCGATATTGAGACCTTGCGTGAAAACGTTTGGGAAGGCAAAGAGATCAGTTATGCCGACATTCGAATGTACATTCGCAAGATCAGACTCAAAGTAGGCGTCGAAGCATTCATCAAGTCCTCGCGCGGGTTGGGATATAAAATCGATGTTGACGCTTAATCCGTTTCGTTCGGTTTGGCTTTATACGCTAATCGTCATGGCACTTTTTAGTGTTCCGAGTTTTTTTGCGATTCAAAGTACCGTGACGGAAGAAAAATACAAAGCTTCGCAAGAACTTTTCGAATGGGTCGCAACGCACGAAAAAAGCATTTTTGCCAAAGAAGAGTTTGATATTCCGCGTAGCGTACGGTTTCACCTCAATATTTACGACGAAACGCATACGCTTTTGTACCGAGGCATCGAAGCGACCTTAGAGGACGTGCAGTTTAAAATACGCGTGGTGTATCCGTTTTTGTACTACCAAAAAGCGGTACAAACCGACGATAGAGGGCTTTTCTTTGTGGTGGTTCAAACCAAGCTCAATTATGCCAAGATTATTTTCGTGACGACGATGCTTTTTTTTATCGTTTTGTTTTTGATTTACCTTCTAAGCAACGTCTTCGTGCATTCGAGCATCTATCCGTATCAGCGGATGCAACGCTATATGAACGACTTTTTTAACGATTCGATGCATGAACTTAAAACGCCTTTGGGCGTCATTAACATTAACGTCGAGTTGCTCTCCAATTACGTAACCTCTTCCAAACACCTTCAGCGCATTAAAGCGGCAACGAAACAGATGCAAATGACGTACGAAGACGTGGAATATTATATTAAACACAAAAAAGTGGTGTATGCGAAAGAGCCGATCAACCTTTCGGAATACCTCGGGTTACGCATCGCATTTTTCGAAGATATTGCACGCTCGAAATCCATCGTTTTAAAGTACGAGATCGAAGAGGCGATGATGATTTTTATCAGTAAGGTCGAACTGCAACGCATTCTTGATAATACGCTTTCCAATGCGATTAAGTATTCGTTTTTTCAAGGCATCGTCGAAATATACCTTCACCGTAAAGACGAAAGCAGTTGTATTTTGAGCTTTATCGATCACGGGCAAGGCATTAAAGACCTCTATAAAGTTTTTGAGCGTTTTGAAAGAGAAGACGGCGTGCAAGGCGGCTTTGGCTTAGGACTCAATATCGTTCAAAATATATGCAATAAAAACGACGTCGATATCGATATCGAATCGTACGAGAATCAAGGATCGCGCTTTACCTACGTTTTTAAGCTCGATCACCAAAAATGGCTCGATAAAGTTGAAAACGAACAAAAGGGTTTGACATGATGAAAGAAAAACGCTTTTTCCTCAGCGCATTGGTAATGCTCTTTTTTGGGCTCTGCTTGCTTTTTTTATACAACAAATCGATTTCGTTCGAAGAGGACGAAACCCTTAAAAAACAGATGGACGCGCTGCTTTTGACGTTACACAACAAGATCGAAGAGACGACGCACGTCTCGTTGGCGAGCTCGGTTATTTTAGCCAAAAGCCCTCACGTGATCGGTTGCCTTCAAAACCAAGATCGAACGCAGTGTTTGGATTATTTGCTCGACATTAAAAATACGATGGCTCTCTCGGGCGTGTTTGAAAACGCACGCTTACACTTGCACACCAAAGAGTTCAAAAGTTTTATGCGCTTATGGGACTATCGCAATGAAAGTAACGACGATTTAAGTGCTTTTCGCCATGCGCTTGAAAAAGTTAAAGCGACCAAACGTTCTATTAAAGGGATTGAGATCGGACGCAACGGTATGTTTATGCGTGCGATCGCTCCGGTTTTTAACCAAGAAGAGTATGTCGGAACGATCGAAACGGTTGTGGATTTTAAAGATATGAGCCGTTATTTCAAAAAAGACGGCGTGGAGCTGTACGTTTTGATGAAAAACGAATACGCCGATATCGCCAATGCTTCGGAGTATGCTCCAAATCTTAGGCTCGATAATTACACGATCGTCAATCAATCAACCAACGGGCTTCATTTTATCAAAAGTGCCAATTTTCAAGGCACGGGCTATATGAAAATGGGAGACAGTTACGTGCTTTACACGCCGATAGTCGATATTAACGGCGAATATGTCGGCTTTTTCGTCTTAACGTGGAGCGAAAGCCTCTCCTTGGCGTCGTTTAAAGGATAAGATTCTTTCGCGCATTGTTGCGGATACGATCCATACCCATGTAAAACTCTTTCATTAAGACCAAAAAGAGGTAGTCGCCAAATTCCGTCGTTTTGATCGTATGCTCGTCTTCGACGACGGTTTTTGCCAAACGAAGCAACATCAGCTCTTTGCCCAACGCCTCTTCGATCTCGACGCCGAACATACTGTGAAATTTTCTCTTGGAAAGTTTGCCGTTGAAAAGATCGACCATAAGGCGGTAGTACATTTGCGAGTTTTGAGGAAAGGTTTTTTCTTTAATCACGGCACTGTTGCGGTTTTGAATATGTTTTGAGTATTGATCGAGCGCAAACTCGTTTA
>Ga0075011_10000574_pt1 | contig 19610 bp, 13 predicted proteins | sample TARM_MetaG_T_14_FD_72354 | JGI IMG/M metagenome (GOLD analysis project Ga0075011, IMG submission 72354) | Freshwater microbial communities from Pennsylvania, USA, analyzing microbe dynamics in response to fracking - TARM_MetaG_T_14 | ecosystem: Environmental > Aquatic > Freshwater > River... | reverse complement strand
CTTTAAGCCATCTTAAATGACTCTGAGGTGTCTGTTAAACCCGTGGCGATTCAGCCGTTAAAATCCACGCAGGCATGTCAGGGGACTACCAACCTACTTTCCGGTGGAGCGCGTTTAAGGTTGTAAAACCCTCGATGAATGCGTTATAGCTATAATATCCACATTCAGATCATGATTTTCTATTCTTATTCAGGAACATCTTATGCTCGATCTGTGCTTAGAATACTTAAAAGAAAGGATGAACCAATCGGTAAAAAATATTTTTGAGTTATCGGATGATCTGGTGATTGTTTCACCGCCAACGGACCTGGATGGTTCAAAATCGCCGAAGATACAAAACAAGATCCTCATTTTCATTAGCAATATTGAAAAAGATTCATTTTCCAAAAGCTACAGGCAGGATAACAACCACAGTAGCAACAGAACAGCTATGTCATCGAAGCCATTGTTTATCACATTGACCATTACTGTCGCGGCTAACTTTAGCACCAGCCATTACTCTGATGGGTTAAAAGTGCTGTCCTTCTTTCTCGCGTTCTTCAACCGTCATAGCAGCTTCACTCGCCAAAACTCGCCAGACCTGCCGGGCAATATTGAACAACTGAATATGGAACTTGAGTCTATACCGGGTGAGCAATTAAACCATATGTGGGGCGTATTCGGTTCGCACTACCTGCCCTCCTGTACTTATAGAGTAAGAGCGCTGATACCTGATAGTGAATCCATTCTGTCTCAGGTGGGTAACATTCATCTGTCAGATACCGATATAACGAAAAGAGATCGTTAAATGGCAGACTATCAATCTATCTTAACCGTCAATGTCCAGCATGAATATTACAATGCCTATAAAGATGAACCCGCGCCTTTTGCGCTCATCCCCGATCGGCAAACTGAAGCATTGCTAAAACAATACAGCATGCTGCTAAAATCAAAATCGGGATCCCTACAGCTTATTGTAGATTCAGAGGTATTTAGTGACCTGGCCGATTTGACTCAGGAGTGTAAACTCAGATTTTATCTTGTGAGTACCGATCCCGTGCTGAGAAGCATTACAAAAATGCCGAACACATTTGATATTGCACTTATCAATGCAGAGTTTGTTGATAACACCGCGTTGAGTATTGCCGCAGACAACTGGGTTGAAAAAAACAAAATGAATGAAAGTACCGAATACGATGAAATCGCTATTTATGATAAAAATTTAATCAGCATCCTTAATGTGCACATTGCCAAAAAACACTTTACTTTAGAGAAAAAACGCATCGCGCTTCAGTTTGAATCCGTCTTAACATACTGGAAATACTATCTTTTTTCAATAAATAGCAAAAAAGATCTCACTATTGCCAGTGCAGATGATGAAGCGTTCTCGTTTAGCGAACAAGATAATGAACAGATTGCCAATAAGACGGTAAGGATTTTCCTTTCAGACAAGGAGATCCCATTACGCAAGGCCTATACAGCAACCTTTTCATTATTAAATGATAAAAAAACCATTGTTAAGTCACTTCCGTTGCCTGCCCCATGTAATATCTCAGCGGTGCTTATCGATGGTGAACATCATTTCACATCACATATCTATGTTAGCTGACGTTAACGGTTACTGCATCACCCGTTAAATATATACCTGAAATGATGTTAAAGGTGAAAAGCAAAAACTGACCAAGGTTCCCCATTGGCGATGGTTTTTTTAGGCTTTGAAAACCAGAATTACCAGACGACACTTGCCTCCGCTAATATTACAGGTACGTTAACGTCCAGGTAATCAGAACGTCTATTTGGAAAAAATGAAAATGGCGGCTAAATTTAATTATCAGCGACTGTTGACAGAAAACAGCGCAGGCGCTATACCAATCTTACCATCTTTTCAATAGTCAGATAGTTTCATTGAATGCCTTTCTTAACAGTGTTTATTCCTGTGTGTTAACAGTGGGGCATGGTTGCCAATCAATTACCTGAAGGTCCAAGCTATGGGCGTAATGAAAACACCGGGTGTGTATATTGTTGAGCAGAACGCATTTCCCAACTCTGTTGTTGAAGTTGCTACTGCGGTTCCAGCATTTATTGGCTATACAGAAAAAGCGGACAATGGCGGAAAGTCGCTAAGTAATCAAGGATGGCGTATTACTTCAATGTCAGAATATCGACAATATTTTGGTGGTGAGCCTCAACACATATTTGAAATAGCCGAGATAAGCAAAACTCCCGATGCTAATACCAGAGAAGCATTTAAGCAAGCCGGGAAAACTTACCAGATAACCCAATCTAACACCCGCCATCACCTTTACTACAGCATGTTGTTCTTCTTCCAGAATGGCGGCGGTCCTTGTTATATCGTTTCAGTAGGAAGTTACGCTGATGATATCGATGCCGGAATATTAAAGAATGGCATTACACCGCTGATTAAAGAACCCGAACCCACCATGCTGCTTATCCCTGAAGCAATACAGCTGGCAGAAGATGATTGTATTAACGTCGAGCAGGCCATGCTCGGGCACTGCGGCGGCAAAATGAAAAACCGCGTGGCCATTTTAGATATCTGGAACGGTTACAAAGACCGTCAGCATCCGGATGGTGACTGCATTGAAAGTTTCCGTTCTAAACTGGGCACCAATTACCTCGATTATTCTGCTGCCTATTACCCGTGGCTCAACACCTCGATCGTACAGGACAGTGACGTCAGTTTCCGTAATGTCAGTAATTTAGATAAGCTGGCTGAACTACTGAATACCGAAGTCGCCAGCATGTTCAGTGATTTAGAAGGCCTTACCGATGAAGAACTCAGTACCGGTGGTAACAAGCTAAGGGCCACACGCAAACAAGCGATGCTGGATGAAATCGCTAAGTTAAGTGCTGAAATCTCCCCGCCCGATGCGGTGTTGCTGCATAAAATTCTGGCGAATATAAGCCCGCTATACCAAATCATTATGGCGGACATTAAATTCCAGCAAAATATCCTGCCACCCTCCTCGGCGATGGCCGGTATTTATACCATGGTTGATAACTCCCGTGGGGTATGGAAAGCACCAGCGAATGTCAGTGTTAATGCCGTCGTCTCCCCGACCGTAAATATCAGCGATGACGAACAAGAAGATTTAAACGTTACAACCCAGGGGAAATCGATCAATGCCATCCGGCCATTTATTGGCGAAGGTACACTGGTCTGGGGGGCAAGAACACTCGATGGCAATAGCTTAGACTGGCGTTATATCAACGTCAGGCGCACCATGATCATGCTGGAAGAGTCAATTAAGCTGGCGTCAAAAGCCTATGTTTTTGAGCCCAACGTCGCCAACACCTGGGTCTCCATGGAAAGCATGCTGGGTAACTTCCTGTATGGGATCTGGAAGCGAGGCGGTCTGGCAGGTTCAACACCGGGTGAGGCTTACAATGTCAGCGTCGGCCTGGGTAAGACTATGACCGGAAACGATATTCTGGAAGGTATTCTGCGTATTACAGTGTTAGTTGCTATTGTTCGACCAGCAGAATTTATCGAAATCACCTTCCAGCAAAAGATGCAGGAATCGTAGGCAGACAGGTGGTTTCTTTATTTGGTTAGCATTCAATATCGTCGCAGATAACGTGGATAGTTTTTAGGAGACCCCCATGGCAGATGATGGTTCAGCTCAATCCGAAACAGTATGGCCGATGCCGAAATTTCATTTCGAAGTGAAATGGGATGGCGGTGCAGGCGCTGGAATGGTTTCTGCATTTCAGGAAGTATCAGGACTTGATTCAGAAGCACAACCCATCGAATACCGGGCGGGTAACAGCCCTGTATTTTCAACCATAAAAATGCCGGGACTGATCAAAAGCGGTAACGTCACGCTTAAGAAAGGGATATTTAAAAGCGATAATAAATTCTACACCTGGTATTCGACGATAAAAATGAACACTATCGCCCGCACCGCCGTCACCATAAACCTGTTAGATGAAAGCGGTGCGCCGGTGATGAGCTGGAAGTTAAAAAATGCCTGGCCAACGAAAGTGACCGGTACTGACTTAAAGTCGGACAGTAACGAAGTTGCGGTTGAAACCATTGAACTCGCCCATGAAGGGTTAGAAATCTCCGTTTGATTTCTGTACTTAAGCAAGGCCTTTCTCTTCTGCAGGAGGAAGACCTTATTTTTCTCGATGCTTAGAAAGAGAACAAATGGAAATCAATTTAGGTCCTGGTGCGGTTCAGGGAGAGGGAGAATGGCCTCTTCCTGCGTTTTACTTCAGTGTTTCAATCAGTGGCTGTGCTGATGACACCGCCTTTCAGGAGGTCTCCGGATTAGAATTCCAGATCGACACTGAAGAGTATATCGAGGGAGGAAACAACTTAGTTTACCACCTGCCGAAATCCATAAAAAATAGCAATCTGACATTAAAAAGAGCGCTAACTGATAAGACATCAATGTTACTTAGCTGGTGTCTTGATATTTTAGACGGTCAGTTATCAAAACCGATCCTGACGAAAAGTGTATCGATTAATCTACTCAATGAGAATGGCGTAACCTGTAAAAGCTGGACAGCGTCAAATGCCTGGCCGGTAAAACTGAAAATCGAACCCTTCAACTCAACGAAAAATGATATTGCCATAGAAGAAATTGAAATCTGTTTTAATCGCTTGCAAAGGAACTTATAACTGTGCCGGTAGAAATAAGACAACTTGTGATTAAGTCAAAAACTATCAGTGAAGAGAGTCAAAATACCCCCTTCGATTCTGACAAGCGAGGATCTGACCCTGAGCAAAACCCAGCGGAAGCAGGTCTCGCTTATCATCTGATGGGGTCGCCGGATGAAGCAAGAGAAAGATAATTGACTTAAGAAAGGGAATGCTGCGTGGATAAAATAAAAATAGAATCAATGACATCCGAAGGAAGTGTTGCACAAACATTCTCAGCAACGTTGAATCCTAATAGTATCAAACATAATTTTGGTATTTCTTACACCAATACAGGCCTTCAGCAGCAAGGTGATATCTCGCCAAAAACAGCGTTTAAAGGATATGAAAGTGAAAAACTGGACTTCGAACTATTGCTGGATGGCACGGGTGTCACTGGCAGTACAACCACCGACACCGTTCAGACACAACTGTCTACGCTTAAAAAAGTGACTTATGCATATAATGGCGGGCAACACGAACCCTATCCCGTAGTGATAACATGGGGTTCATCCGTAAGCTTCAGAGGTCGCTTAACGTCTATAAATGTGAACTACTCTCTTTTTGACTCCTCCGGAAATCCATTACGTGCCACGGTGTCCCTTAGCTTTACCAAATTTTTAACTCAAAAAGAGAAAAGTGCGTTAAAGAAACAGTCGTCCCCAGACCTGACGCATATTATCGAATTTAAAGCGGGAGATTCTCTTCCCCTGTTATGCCATAAAATCTATAACGACAGCAGTTATTATATTGAGGTTGCCCGAGCAAATCACCTGGTCAGTGCCCGGCAGGTAAAGCCTGGCACCAAACTTTACTTTCCACCATTAATTTAGCGATCACAGGTTTATTATGGCAACCTCACCTGCAACCGATACGACTGGCGTAATGAGCTATACCATTAAGGTCGCTGGCACTGCCATCGACAGTTCCATTGGTGTTATTGCAATCCATATTTATTACCAAATAAATCATATTGCCACCGCAGAAATAACCATCAGCGATGGCGATATGGCTTCGCAATCCTTTGCCATTAGTGATGCAGAAACCTTTAAGCCAGGATCAACCATTTCTATTTCCGCCGGGTATGCAAGTGATGAGACGACGATTTTCGAAGGTATTATTATTAGCCATGGAATAGAAATCACTTCGGCTAACAGCTCATTTCTTAATATCGTGTGTAAAGATCAGGCGATCGCGATGACCATTGCTAAACATAGCCAATGCTTTCTCGCAAAAACTGACAGCAATATCATCAGTAGCCTTATCGCAAATTATTCCAGTCTCACAAGCTCAGTGGGTAGTATTACAGACCCCCATCCTGAGCTCGTTCAGTTCAACAGCACTGACTGGGATTTTATGCTCGCTCGCGCTGAGGCCAATGGTTTTGTTGTCACCAATCAAGCCAATAAAGTCACCGTTGATAAACCTTCGGTAAGTGGTTCAGCAGCGCTGGTTGTCACTTATGGAACGGATTTAATGACGTTTTCTGCGAAAGTGGATGCGCGAAACCAGTTAAGTTCTGTTAGCGCAACGGCATGGGATCCCACCACACAGGATATGGTCACCGGCACCGGTTCAGCACAGTCGATCTCGGGTCAGGGAAATTTCACCAGCAGTGATTTAGCCCAGGCTTTAGCTATCAGTGATTACACATTGCAAACCGCTTCAACTCTCAGTTCAGATTCTCTGACCAACTGGGCCAATGGCCAGCAGGTAAAAGCCATGTTGAGCAAGGTACGCGGCAGCGTGACTTTTCAGGGAAATGCAAGCGCAACAATTGACAGTCTGATCGAACTGGCGGGGGTTGGCGAACGCTACAATGGCTCACATTATATCGCTGGAATTCACCACAGTATTGAAAAGGGCCTGTGGATTACCACCGCCGAACTGGGAATGTCCCCCATGTGGTCAGCGGAAAACCGTGATATTGGCGCCCCGCCCGCTTCAGGATATCTGCCCCCCGTTGATGGTCTGCAAATCGGCGTGGTGACCAAACTGGATGGCGATCCGGAGTCAAATTATCGCATTCAAATAAAGATACCGACGTTGAATAGCGAATCAAACTTAATCTGGGCACGCTTAGCCAGCGGGTACGCATCTTCTGAATTCGGTAATTTTTTCATTCCTGAAGTGGGCGATGAAGTTATTGTCGGCTGCGTTAATCAGGATCCCAGCAATCCCATTATTCTTGGCTCGCTGTATAGCAGCAAAAACAAGATGCCTGTCGAGCTTACGGCAGACAACTATATCAAAACCCTCGTAACCAAAAGCAAACTGAAGATCATTTTTGACGATGAGAATAGCGTGGTGACATTGAAAACGCCCAACGGTAATTCCATCGTGATGAGCGATAAAGATAAATCCATTACCCTGACCGATCAAAATAGCAACGCTATCAGCATGGGCGAAAGTGGTATCACTATCTCCAGTAGCAAAGATATTACTATTTCAGCTAAAAGCGCTGTCAAGATTGAATCCACCACGGATACGACCGTCAAGGCCACGGGTGATGCAAAAATTACAGGTATGAATGTTTCAGCGCAGGCCAATACCGGATTAACGTTAAAAGGCAATGCCACCGCTGAACTGTCCTGTTCAGGTATCACGACCATAAAAGGCGCGCTCGTCAAAATTAACTAGCTTTCACGGAGTTGGCTTATGCCCTTTGCAGCAAGAATTACCGACTTGCAGGTGTGCCCGATGGTAACCCCGGCACTGCCCCCGATGCCGCATGTTGGAGGCCCCATCATCGGGCCGGGCGTCCCCACGGTACTCATTGGAAGTTTACCTGCGGCCGTGGTGGGCGATAGCTGCACCTGCGTGGGGCCGCCGTCGACGATTATTAAAGGATCAGCCACGGTGTTAATTGGCGGTAAACCAGCGGCACGTATGGGAGACACGACCTCCCACGGCGGGAACATCGCTTTAGGCTACCCTACCGTGATCATTGGCGGTTAATTATCGGCAAGGACGGCATGCAAGTATGGCAAACGACAACGCATTTTTAGGGACCGGCTGGGCATTTCCACCCAGTTTCACCGGGCCGAATCATCACGCCGTCATGAGCTCTGATATTCAGGATATTGAACAGAGCTTAACGATTTTACTCTCCACGACCTCGGGAGAGCGGCCAATGACACCCGATTTTGGCTGCCGTATTAACCAGTTTGTGTTTGAAGAACTCACGCAGACGACATTAACCCAGTTAGAGTTTGAAATTCGCCACGCCATTTTATTTTTTGAATCGCGCATCAATGTCGAAGACGTCCATTTTTTACCTGAGCCCGTCGCCGGGAAGTTGCTCATTGAAATTGATTACAGCGTTATCACCACCAATACCCGCAGCAATATGGTTTATCCATTCTATTTGAATGAAGGCACCTTGATATCGCCTCAATTACTGCCGCTGGCTGATGAGTGGGATATCGCACAATGACGACCCGACAACAGCGGCTGGATGAGGCGATTAATTCATCCGTATTTAATCCCCACGAACTCAGTTTTGAGCAGTTAATTGTCTGGGCGCAGCAGTTTGCCCAGCAGTTACCCTTTCGCAACCTGCTGGATCAGGCTGAAGGCAACTGGGGAAATTTATTTCAACAAAATGAAATCGTGGTCTGCGCGGCAATATCAACCAGCAATACAACGCAGATCCAGACGCAATTTAAACAGGCCCAGGCTCAGGGTGAAGACGTTGCCGCTGCGTTTTTATTGCTGCTGTTAACGCGGTTACAGGCATGGTATCTGCACCTTCCCAATACCCCTGACACCGCTTACCAGTTTAAATACTACTTACTGCATGAATATCAGTCTCATCTGTCGTTGCCGCTCAGTCTGGTGATTACCCGCCTGCCAGAGCAATTCCGCGAAAGCGTGCAGGAACTGGATGCATTATGGAAGCTGGATCAACACACATTAGATACCGCGTCGCAGGTGTTGCAGCACAGCAGTTTTACAGAACAAATGCGACACTGCTTTGCGAAAATAATCTACGTCATCGAAAAAATCCAACAGCAAAGCCAGCAAGTATTGCAGGCGGCGTTGTTACACCAGCAAAATAGCCCGCAGCAGGCACTCTATTTCGCCTTTCTGAAACTTTTTGAGCGGGCCCAGCAAAGTCTTAATCAGTTCACGGAAAAGCATCTGCAGTTTTATTATCAGCAGGTCCTGCAACAGGAAAAGAAAACCCCCGCAGACAACGCCGTGTACCTGAAACTCTCATTAAACAATCAAACCAATAATACGATTCGATTTGAGCGTGATGCCGAGTTTAGCCCAGGTGATGATCCTGACTTTAACCCAATCATTTATCGCAGCTGTTACCCGATTGAAGTCACCGATGCCGAGGTGACGCACATTTTTAACCTCACTTTACAGCGCGATCCGCTGGTTTCGCCGGAGAAAGAATCAGGCCTGGTGTGTGGCGTAAGCGGTCAACAGCTACAGATAGCGGCTGGCGCTACTGGTGAGAATTTTTCGAATGATCAACAATTTAGTATATTCAAAAACAAGCATAAAGCACCTGATAATACTCAGCCGATGGGGCTTATTATCAGCAATCCGATATTTTCAATGCAGCAAGGGAACCGCGTCATTGAGATAGTGATCCATCTTAAAGAGGTAAGATCGAGCATTGTTGCTCAGGAATTACTGAGCGTGAATGATGCAGAGAAAGTCATCGCGGCCTTAACGCGCGTCTTTACGCAATTACTCGCCGTGCACGCCCATCTGTTCGAGGACTGGATCGCAAGAATTAGCGCCAGTGGTTTAGTAAAACAAATTACTGCAGAACAACTCAGTCAGTTTCAGCGGCTCAGGCAGTCACAGCGAGTCTGGCTGGCTTATAAATTGTTCTATCTGCAGCTACTGCAATTTATTTGTTTAACCACCGATAAAGGAATGCCATACGGGTTATCGAAAACAGAGTTTCTGTTTCGCGTTATCGGCCAGATAACAAGCCGTCGCTGCTTGTACAATGTGCCGTGGATAACCCCGGCAGATATTGCTGGGATCCTCGCAACCATAGAACCCATTCTTGCTGATGATCCCACGGCTTGTACCACGATCAAAGAGCTACTCAGCTACTCATCCTCTGCTGCTTTTTATCAGCTTTTTCAGGGTGTTTTCCAGCTTGAAGCCTCAACCGAAAACGGCTGGCAGACGCTCGCCAATGTGGAGATTCACCCCTGTACTTCCCGTGAGTGTACGACCGGTTTTAAGGTGAAGTGCCATATTGACACCGGCTTTGCCCCGATCGTCCCTGTTTATGCGCATCTCCCCCACAGTGCGTCGCTGAAAATAACGTTGAAGCGGCAAAGTAATTGTTTCCCCTACGCGATTTTCCGTGATTTTGAATTATCAAAACTCACGATCGCGACGCAGGTGAGCGGCGTGAGGCAAATGCAATTATTTAATCCAGAGGGGCAAGTCGATTCGTCACAACCCTTTTTCTTATTTGGTTCTCAGCCTTATCCTGACGCTTATGTGGTGATTGCTAACGAAGAAATCGCCAGAAAATCGATCGGCCACTTATCACTGCACCTCAACTGGGGAGGACTGCCCCGGGGTTCAGATGGTTTTCGGCAGTATTATGCGCAATACCCTTATCAATATACCAACGCCAGTTTTCAAATGACGTCAGAGGTGCTGAATAATGGGCAGTGGACTGAATTCGGCCCGGCTCACTTACCTGTATTTAAACCGATCAGCGGCGTACTTTATCATGATCGGCATCTGCGATTTGCCAACCTTAAAAACGCCTATACCCCGATTACTCAGCCCTGGCCAAAAACGCCTTACAGCAACCAGTCGGACTTACGTAATGGACTCTTTAAATTAAAACTGACGGGCCCGGAATCGGCATTTGGTCACAAAGAGTATGCCCCGCTCCTGAGTAACACTCTGACGCATAACGTGACGAAGAAAAATAAAAAACCGATGCCGAATCAGCCCTATACCCCCTTAGTGACCCGGATTTCGATCGATTACTCAGCGGAATCAATCCTTGATTTAATCAGTACCGATAATCGCGTTGACAGTGAAATTATTCATTTACACCCTTTTGGGCAAAATATTATTTACCCACCGAAGCAAAGGCTCCAGCTCAGTCGACCGCGATTTTTCCCTAACTATCAGGAGGATAGCCATTGTTTTATTGGTATCCGCGCCAGCGACTTATCTGGCTATTTAAATATTTTCTTCGTCTTTGACGGCAGCTCAAAATTATTGATGCCCTACCCGTCCACGTCATATAGCTGGTATTACCTGGTTGATAATGAATGGCAGGCACTCAACCCCAATCAGATAATCCACGATACGACCCTCAATTTTCTCACCACCGGTATCGTCACGTTAGATATCCCGGACGCCATTAACACGGAACATACCCTGATGCCCACGGGGCTATTCTGGTTACGGGTAAGCACCAATAAAGGGATTGATCGTTACCCTGACTGTCTGCACGTCGCCACGCATGTAGTGAAAGTGACAGGCAAAGGCGCGCCACTTGCCGACGATGGCGTTACCCCATTGCCTTTTTCTGCCTGGCGGAGCACGCCTCGTAAAGCCAGGCTGGCCGCCATTGCCCAGTTAAATGCGCTGACCAAAAAACCCGAAACAGAAAGCGACCAACACTTTCAGCTACGCGTCAGTGAGAGCCTGCGTCACAAAGGTAAAGCCTTAACCCCCTGGGATTACGAGCATCTGATTCTGGAGAATTTCCCCGAAGTGGGCTCTGTACACTGTTTCCCTACCCGGACATATTATTCCCAGGACCTGACTCCCGGCCACATATTAATCATCGTTACCCCGGCCAGTATCACTTGCGATCACTCGCTTTGTTTACCCAAACAGTTAGATTCTTCATATCTTCTCAGGATCCGTCACTTTCTGTTGTCCGTGTCCCGCCCACACGTACAAATAGAAGTCCGCAACCCAGGCTACGAAAAAATCCAGATTAGATGCAAGGTCACGTTAAAAGAGGGAGTGAGTCATGGTCCCGCATTGCGCAGACTGGAATATGCCATCAAATCACAGTTATGCCCCTGGGAAGCGAATACCCTCAACACCGGTTTAGGGTTCAGCTTATCCCTTGAGAAACTCAGCGCGTTTATTCGCCGGCAAGAGAATGTCATTAAGGTCAGCGCCCTATCCGCGCTAAAAATCAGTGTTGATGAAGATACTGACTATACGCTCCAGGATAGTGCGGCAACCCATCAACCGATTAGCGCTGCCTTTCCATGGTATTTACTGATCCCGGAAGAGCACCATTATATTCAAATTTCACCCGATAACATCACGCATAAACCCGTGACCGTGGGTATCGGCGAGTTAGTGATCGGTGAACAGTTTATTGTCAGTACATCAACGACTTCGAATCAAAAAGGCACAAAAAAATAATGGCAAAACGCAATCGAAGTACGCTCAAGAATTATTTTCGTCACGGGACCATGCCGTCAGCCGAACATTTCTCGGACCTGATTGATTCCAGTGTTAATCAGATTGACGAAGGGTTTATCAAACCGCCGGAAACGGGGCTTCAGCTCAGAGCATTAGATCAGGAACATTTGCTGAGCTTCTATCAGCAAAATAGCCCTGAGACGCCGTTGTGGCATGTCGGTTTTGCCCCCCAGGATATTAATTTGCACATATTCGCCAACCCACTGGCGGATATCACCGACGAAAGCCCGGACAATACCGCAACAGAGCATGCCATTAATCTTTCGATGACCCCGAAAGGCAATGTGGGGATAAATACCCCAACCCCTAAACAGACCCTGGACGTGAATGGCACCGTCGCCTCTCAGGGAAGAATGGGGGTGGTATTCATTGATACGCCGATCCCCGCCGATGGCGAATGGCATGATATTACGCCTGAGCTGGAAGGATGCCATATGTTCGAAGTGGTCGCGGGTATTGGCATTCGCTACAGTGGACGTTATGCGCTCATTCATGCCATCGCCATTAATACCTGCGCCCCTAACAAACACTGGTGGCACCGGCGCGACAAAAATCCCATTCATATGAGTCAGGCCTGGTTTCACTCTTCAGCCGACAAAATCCAGTTGCGCTGGCGGCAAAATAACCATAGTGGCACGCTGCGTCCTTATGCTTTACAAATTCGCACCAATACATCATTTGGCAAAGACCAGACGATTCAGTACCACATTACCCAATTATGGAATGACCCCTTTATGCAGCAATGCCAACAAGCAGCAATGGGGGATTAAACCAGCTAATGTCTAAGACTATTTCGAAAAAACGCCATAATGATAACCCGAATAGTTTTGCACATCTTTATCAACTTGGCCTGACGTATATCCAGCAACTGAGTGGTCATATCTGGACTGACTACAATACGCATGATCCAGGTATGACTATCATGGAGCAGGTCTGCTATGCCCTGACGGATCTGATTTACCGCTGCGAGTTTGATGTTACCGACTATCTCTGCGGCGTCACCGGCAACATTGATTACCGGGCACATGGCCTGGCCTTAGCGCAGGACATTCTTCCGGCCTGCCCGCAGCAGCCGGAAGAGTATGAGACATGGCTGTTAACCCGGCTTCCGGAGCTCGATAAAGTGTGGTTACGCTGGAGTGAAAATGCCCCACGGCTGGGTATTTACACCATTAATGCGCAACTCAACCACTTTTACGCCTTAAGTCAGCAGCGTTCAGTATCCGGTAGTCGTTCGGTTTACACGCAGCAACATGCGGCCATTAGCCGCATTCGCCATGAGTTCTATCGCGTCCGGGCGCTGGGGGAAGATTTAGCCGCCATTGAATTAACCGGCCAGCATCCCCTGACGCTGAGCGCCACTATTCATATCAGTGATGATGTAACGGATATCACCTGGCTTGCAGCGAATATCTACCAGCGGATCGGCCTGTGGCTGGAAGCAAATACGCAAAACACACCCGCTCTGGTCATTAAAGAATCGCTGCTTGCCGAAGGCGGCATTCTACAGATCGATCGGCTGCAATTTACCCAATACAGTGACAGCGCGGATAACAGCGAACCCACCGTTGTTGATAATATTGCCCCCTTTTCTTATTTGCGACTGCCGGAATTATCCGCCGGGTCAGGCATCGAGATTATTCAGTTTCAGCACCCGGTCGACATCGACTACGCAGACCTGGCCATTCAGATAGAGCAGATCCAACACCAACGGCGGGCTGCCCAACTTAAAGCCGCCAGTATCCCCGCCCTGCCGGTGGGCCGCTATTTTGACTTCAGCCAGTATGAATCTATTCAAACCCTCTTTCCCAGAAACTACCACTTAGCGCCGGGGACGCCGATTCATTACCAGGCCCGGCAGCAGGGCCAGCGGCATCAGTTGCGCAGTTACTTACTGTTGTTTGACCAGCTTATGGCCAATTTTTGCGATGACATCGCCGGGCTGAATACGCTGTTCTCGCTGTCATTAACCTCTGAGGCAACCTATCACCACCATCTGTTACAGGATGATGAGTTTTATAATATCGACCAGCATTACCCGCGCGAGGCAGGCAGCCGTCTGGACCAGCTACGCGCCCGGTTTGACGATTATCCGGAAAGAAAAAACCGCATCTTTGATTATTTGCTGGCTCTTTACAGCGAACGTTTCCCGGCGTTGTTGCATCGCCAGTTCAATCCTTATTTTTCTGCGCAAACACTGGAAAAACAGCTGCTCAAATATAAGCAAGCTTTTATCCTCAATATCGTCACTATGACCAAAGGTCGGGGTCTTGGGGATAATTTACTCCAGCCTGAGCACCAGGGCGGTTATAGCCAACGCCTTTCGCTCCTGCTGGGGTTATTTCGACAGGCCGCAGCCTTCCAGGGCTACTCCTGTGCCATCACTCAGCACGCACTGACGCTGGTGCCAGACGAGGCCTGGCTCAGCAGTGAGACGGGGAAGAAAACGGGTTATTTACTCGATCCCGAAACCCTTGCGCATTTACAGCCTTTAGCTGACAACCTGCAGGAAACAAACGGGGATCGGGAACAGGCGCTGGCCCTCCCCCTGTTCAGTGAACAAACGCTGCCTGAGGTGTTACTGCAATTGGGTATTGATAACCGCAGATACCGCCTGCTCCATCGCGTGGAGCATGATGATTATCAGCTATTTTTTAAATCAGATACCGAAGACGCCCGGCAATGGTTTTATATTGCCAGCCATAGTGACCCACAGAAACTCACTCAGTTTTGCCACCAGCTGCAACGCTGGCTGATTGAGTTGAACCAAAACAGTGAAGGGCTTTATGTCGTCGAACCCATTTTACTGCGTACAGAAGAAAATAACGCCGCGCTAAGCGACTATGCAAACCGGGTCACGATTGTCTTGCCAGGCTACACCGCGCGTTTTAGTAACCAGAGGTTTCGCGAACAGGTCGAACAATTAGTGATTGAAAACAGCCCGGCGCACCTTTTGGCGCAATGTCGGTGGCTTGATTTCGCGGCTTTTGCGCAATTTGAAACCCTGTATACCCAGTGGCGTCAGGCAAAATCCCAGGCCCTGCAACACCGGGAAAACCAGCAGGCGTGCGATGACATTGCTCAGCGCTTATACCCGTTGATCCAGCCCCCTCAGGCTGCAACAGATGAGGCGTCGGGCCGATGAACGCATTGCACAACATTAACCAGGCCAGCATTGAATTCGATTTCACCACCCTGGCGGATGCCGAAGCCTTTGAGACACGCGCCGCGCAGTGGGTCATTCAGCACTTACTCCCGGAGATTGAACGGGTCTTTGATGAAGTCTGCCCAGAGCAGCAAACCCTGGTTATCGACACCCTGATTCTCGATCTCGGGGCGTTCACCCCAGCGACGTTTTACCAGCAGGCGCCCGTAAAACTCAGGCAGGTATTGCAGGAAAAACTGCGCGCCCAGCTACGCCAGGCAACGCAGTCTGCGCGCAAACCCGGTGGCTCACAGCCAATATTTGAGAGCCAGGACACCACGCCCGATGCGCATCAAATGGTGGTACTAAGCCAGCAGCAACAGCGCTGGAAGCTGCTCTGGCAATTTCTCAGCACCGGTACGCTCCCCTGGTCGGCTGCGGGTAAACAGTCACTGGAAACACTCGGTCTGGCGAACCTGTTGAGCGAACACACCGCACAATTAATTCACGCGATCAATAATACTGGCCAGCCGGAGTACATATTGCGCCGGGTGGTTGAGCAGTTTCCCGTTACCGGCATTGCGGCCTTATTTCCGTCGTTATCACCGGCGCAGCAATGGGAAATGATGTCGCTTTTATTAGCGCATCCCAAAAGCCATGCGGGTGAATTAACCGGCCAGTTGACGCAGGCATGGTACATCCGCTTCACGCAATTATTATCTCAGCACAATCTGGTCCCGCTTCGCCGCGACTGGGAGAAGATTATTCACCAGTTTGCCCCACAACTGCTTAAAGCCCTGTACCAGCGTCACACCGACAGCCAGTTGCCCGGCAATTTGCTTCACGATTTAAATGAGACTGAGCGCCTGCTGTTGATTCAGGTTTTCACGCCGCAGGAATATCCATTTTTAGCCGCTGTTCTGACCGCGCCTGAACTGTGGCACATAAGAAACCGGCCCGATCCCGCAGCGCAGGCAGTCCCCCAGGAGGGATCCAGTGCGCTATTACCCCGCTCACAGATCCAGCAACAGTTATGGCTTTTTACGCTCCATTACCTGCTGATTGACCGGGGCAGCGTATTCAATCGCCAGAGCTATATGTCCGGCCTGATTGTCCGGATGGCGAATGCACAAAACCAAAGCACCGATGCGCTGCTGGCGTCATTAATTTCGGCCCTCAACAGCACAACGCTCGACAGCACATTGCGGGCGCAGTTGCTGGATTTACTCCTTAGCCTCCAGCCCGCTATCGCGTCGAAGGCGTTGTTAACAACGGCTGCTATGCCGCAGGCGGCTGAAACAATCTTGCCCGACGCGGCGAATATCGAGACTCTTCCTGCGGACTCATACCTGCCAGTCAGTGATGCCCCATTACGCCATCTTAACGACCTGGTGATGGCGCTCTGCTCGGGCCGGGAAAATCAGCTGATGCAGTACTGGCCTGATAACCCGCAGGCATTTGCCGCCTTATTGCGCTGGTGCGGGCAACTTGAGTATGTCCGTCGCCATTGGTCCAAAACTTACTCCCAGCGAACCTTACTGGCATTAGTCGAGGTGCTGGAGCCGGTTGCCACCGGTTTTATCCGCCAACTGGTCGTGGAAAAACGCCTGTTTTTCTCACATCGATCAGCGACGACGACTGAGCGGACGCCCGGTATTAGCTTATGGATGTTCACCTTCACTTTTCTGATTGTCGAAAGAGGCGGTGGATTTAGCCAAAAAAGTTATCTCCATTATTTAATCCAGCAGATGGCCGCCCGGCGTAACCTGTCTTATACCGGGCTGCTGGCAGAGATGCTCAATGACCTCGCCAGTGCCGGTGATTTTTCCATTGCTGGCGTCACGATGAGCAGCTTACTGGACGATCTTGCCCTGGCCTCTGCTCCGCAGGAATTCAACCAGGGTGACGAGCACGCCCCTGCGGAGTTTGCGTCGTCTCTTCCCCCATCGCTGATAAGCTCGCTCTCTGTTACGCAAGTGGCCGACATTGAGGAGATTATCAATACGCTGCACCGCGCCAGTCAGAGCCAGTGGAACAGCCATATTAAGCAATGGCGGCGCGATTATGGCCAACGGCTGTCGCTGATTATCCGGGATCAGGGTCAGTCCTCTGGCGTATTAAAATGCTGGGTCACTCATTTTGATGATGTCGCATTATCGACAATAACCACCCTCATCAATCCTTATGCCCTGCAGACAGTGCACAGCATCATTAACGAGAGCCAGACAATAAGCACCGCCATTCGCCACGCCTCAAGTCCACTTAATTCAACCAATACCAGAAATGCACTGTGGGAATTAACGCTGCATTATTTAATTAGCCGTCGGGGGAGTGAATTTAATCAGTATCAATATTTACTCGGCATCACCGAACAACTGTCGGCCCGCTACCAGATTAAAACGGAAGTACTCATTTATGAGTGGTTAAACCTCAGTGAAAGTGGCTTCTTATGGCGCCAGCAGTTGATTGATCTTGTCGAACATCACAAGCAACCGCCGGTCACGGCACCTCAGCTACTGGCAAATATTCAGTCTGCCGCCAGTGAGTCAGTACTCAGTCAGCAGCAGACCAGCCTGTTACAGCACTATGCCGCAATCAACGCCCCGGCGATGGCAACGCAACTGCAGACATGGAATAGCGCACAGTTGGCGCGCCTGGTGCGTATTATGCAGCCGCAGTTAAGTGCACGCGTGTTTGCGCTGCTGCCATTGCTGCTTTCCATCGTCCGGCATTTTAAACTGGCTCCCGGCTGGTTTTATCAGCTGCTGTTAAGCCGCGATTGCCCTGCCACGCCAGAGCTTTGGTTGCAGCGGATGCTGCGCCAAATCAACAAGCACACGGGGTCGCGAGATCAGGCCCACCACCGCCAATTACAGCAACTGGTACTCAGCAGTCATGCCATTGCTCAACACCAGGCTGAACGTCAGCGCTGGTTATCTGCCATCTCTGGCGAAGATGCGTTGCTGGAGGGATTACAGCAGTGGTTTGCAGGTCACGCTCCGGCGCCGGAACAGGCCTTGTTGAGCGGTTTATCACCGCGTGATTCAGCACAACAACCCGTACGCCAATGGCTACGCCGGGCGCTGACCAACCCACGCTATTTACAGCGCTGGGTCGAAGAGCTGTCGCCGCAAACACATCAGGCGCTGTTGTTCCCGACCTTAACCAGCAGTGGTATCGCCCTGCTGGCATTACGCCATGCGTTTTGCCAGCTCTTTGGTTCCACACAACAGGGTGAACACCTGTTCTGGCAAACGCTGTACCGCCAGCACTGGCTCAAAGGGATCGCACTCTCCAGCAGCCAGCTAATGCGCTGTTTACTTATCGAGCTAAACCAATTGTGGGCAATGCACGCGCATCCAGGCAAAACCTCGGCAGAGACACCAATTGCAGGCTTGATTACGCGTTTACTGCCATTGATTTCCTCCGCATCGCTGCGCCAGTCATTAGCGCAAATTGCCCGTCAGACCGGGCCACGCCTGCCCGTTGGGCAGCCATGGATAGCGCAATTAAATCACCAGCAATCAGAAATAAAACGGCTTATCGAGGCCATCGATATACCACACAACAATGTACAGAAAAGCACGGGGATCCCCATGAATAAACCGCAGGATGACAAAGTAGCGAGCAGTGAACCCGTCTCTATCTACAATGCGGGGTTAGTCATAGCATCAACCTATATTCCGATGCTATTTCAGCGACTAAAGCTTACCGACGGGAACAAATTTGTTGATATTCAGGCCCAGCACCAGGCGATATTTTGCCTGCAGTGGATGACCAATCACACCGCCAGCGCGCCGGAATATCAGCTCCTCCTGAATAAAGTCTTGTGTGGCGTCGCGCCATCCTGGCCCATTCCACAGCAGGTGTCCTTACCGGACGGGGCCGAAACCGTTATCGATGGCTTGCTCACGGCCATCATTGCCCACTGGAAAGCCCTGAGAAACACCTCGATCGCCGGGCTGCAATCCACGTTTATTCAACGTGAAGGTCTGCTCATCGACACCCCCGAACACTGGCAACTGAATATCTTCCCTGCCGCGTTTGACATGTTGCTCGACCAGTTGCCCTGGCGTTATCAGACCATTAAATACCCGTGGATGGACAAACCCCTGTTTGTTTCCTGGCGCTAAGGACGAAGATAATGATAAACCCTGAATCCAGTCTGTTATCACTTATTCGTAAACCGACACAACGGCTCGCCAGACTTCTCACCTGCGGGCTATTGTGCGCTGGCCTGCTTAGCACGATTCCAGCGTCAGGTTACGCAGCTCAACTCCCCGTGGTGGAACAGGACCTGACGTTTAAAACGTGCAGTAAACAGTTAACGGCAAGTGACAGGCGCAATTTGGGGAGAGTGAT
>Ga0075011_10000571_pt1 | contig 19647 bp, 18 predicted proteins | sample TARM_MetaG_T_14_FD_72354 | JGI IMG/M metagenome (GOLD analysis project Ga0075011, IMG submission 72354) | Freshwater microbial communities from Pennsylvania, USA, analyzing microbe dynamics in response to fracking - TARM_MetaG_T_14 | ecosystem: Environmental > Aquatic > Freshwater > River... | reverse complement strand
CATGAAACTTGACCAGCCCGGCATGTTCGCGCCAGTCGGGCCGCAGGACGAGGTAATAGCGCCCTTCATCGACCAGCGCGGTCTCGAACGGGGTGACCAGCACGCCAGACTCCAGCTCGGGCTCGATCAGGAAGCGCGGCAGCAGCGCTGCGCCCGATCCGGCGGCGGCGGCCTGGGCCAGCATCAGGAACTGCTCGAAATTGGGCCCCTTGAGCGGGGGCAGGCCCTCGATCCCTGCTGCCGCGAACCAGCGGTTCCACGCCTGTCGGCGCGAGGTCTGGAACAGGAGCGGCTTGTCCAGCAGGTCGGCGGGGGCCCTGATCCCTTCGGCGCGCAGCCAGTCCGGCGCGCAGGCGACCACGGCCTGTTCGGTGAACAGGGGGACCATCTCCGCATCGGCCCAGTCCGCCGCGCCGAAGTGGATCGCGGCATCGAAACGCTCCTCGCGCAAGTTGAAGGGGAACGAGCGCGCGGCGAAATTGACGGTCAGTTCGGGGTGGCGCGTGGTCAGCCCCGGCAGGCGCGGGGCCAGCCAGCGCATGCCGAAGCTGGGCAGGGTGGCGATGGCCAGATCGCGGCGGCTGCCCCGGTCCATCGTCTTGATCGTGGCCTGACGAATGCGGCGCAGCGCCGGTTCGATGTCTTCGAGATAGGCGCGGCCCGCCTCGTTGAGGGTGACGCGCCGCCCGTGGCGGGTGAACAACGGGGTTTGCAGGCTTTCTTCGAGCAGGGCGATCTGGCGGCTGACCGCGCTCTGGGTCAGGCCGAGGTGCTCGCCCGCGCGCGAGAAGCCGCCTTCGCGCGCGGCGCTCGCGAAACAGGCCAGAGCTGTCATCGAGGGGAGTTCCCGGCGGGAGTCGCTCATTCCAAAACCTGATCTACAGATGACACATCGCCGTTTTGAGGCGCTGCTTTCCTAGCATAAACAGGGGCCAGCAACGATACTAGATCGAAAGGTCGCATAATGCAGCATTCCGCAACCATCGAACTTGCAGGCAGTGGCGACCTTGTCGAAAATGTCCTGGGACGCGACCGCGCCGAGCAGATTCGTGCGCTCGCCGCGCCGATGGTTCCGGTGGGCGCCCATGCGCCGGTCAATGGTGTCGATGCCTTGCGCTTTGCCGAGGCGCTCAACCTCGTGCTGTTTGCCGATCTGATCGACCGCGTGCCCGAAGGGGCGGCCTATGTCGCCGACTGCGCGCGCGAAGGGCGCCGGATCGTGCTCGACCATGGCGCGCTGCGCACGGTGGCCCTGCCGCAGGGCACGCGCTGCGCGATGCCGCAGGGGGTGGAGGCGATCCGCCGCGTGCTCGAACCGCTCGGCTATGTCGAGGTCGGGCTCTATCCGTTGCCGCGCCTGAAGATGACCGGCCATGTCTGGTGCCATGCGCAGTTTCCCGAAACGATGCCGCAGTTCTTCGTGAGCGAACTGCATGTCGACCAGTTCTCGCCCGATTTCGCCAAGGCAGCGGTGCGCGTGTTCGGTTCCGCGCTCGACCGCTTCGACGCGGCGACGGGCACCGTGCTGGCTCGTCTGGGCGAGGGCGGCAGCGTGCCGACCGACGATGCCGCCGATGCGCTGCGTACGGTGATGCGCCTGTTCGACCGCCAGCACGCGGTGCCATTCGAGGCCGACTACGAAACCCTGCTGGCCGAAAGCGCCGAGGCGGCCTGGATTTCCACCGAAGGCAATGCCTTCAACCATGTGACCGACCGCGTGACCGATGTGGAGGCCACCGCGCAGGGCGAGCGCGAGGCCGGGCGCAGCATCAAGGACAAGGTGGAAACTTCTGCCTCGGGCCGTGTGCGCCAGACCGCGCTGCGCGCCGCGCAAGTCAAGCGCACGTTCCGCGCTGCCGACGGCACGCTGGTCGCGCGCGAGGTGCCCGGTTCGTTCTTCGAATTCATCACCCGCCGTGTCGATCCGGCCACCGGCAAGCTCGACCTCGCGTTCGACAGCGGCAATGCCACGGGCATCTTCAAGATGACCCAAGCCGCCTGACACGCAGCCTGAACCCGGCAAAATTCCCGTTTTGATGCAACCACAAGTCCGCAACGACGATTGCGGGGAGAAAGTCTCATGTCCCAAGCTCTGATGCCGCTCTATGCCCGTGCCCAGATCGAAGTGGAACGCGGGGAAGGCGTCTGGCTTGAGGCGCGCGATGGCCGCCGCTTCCTCGATTGCGTGGCGGGGATCGCGACGTGCGCGCTCGGCCATGCCCATCCCGCGCTGGTCGAGGCGCTGACCACCCAGGCGCACAAGCTCTGGCATGTTTCCAACATCTTCCGCATTCCCGGACAGGAAGAGCTGGCGCAAAAGCTGACCGCCGCGACCTTTGCCGACATGGCCTATTTCGCCAATTCGGGCACCGAGGCGGTCGAGGCCGCGCTCAAGATCGCCCGCCGCTATCACTTCGCGAAGGGCGACGTGCAGCGCGTCGACGTGATCGGCTTTGCCGGTTCGTTCCACGGGCGGACCTATGGCGCGATCAACGCCTCGGGCAATCCCTCGTACCTCGAAGGCTTCGGCCCGCGCCTGCCCGGCTATCACCAGCTTTCGATCGACGACTGGGCGAGCGTGCAGGAGGCGGTCTCCCGTCCGACCACGGCGGCGGTGATCATCGAGCCGGTGCAGGGCGAAGGCGGTGCGCGCGCGTTCGACGGGGAAACCCTGCTGGCGCTGCGCCGCCTGACCCGCGAACACGGCGTCCTGCTGATCCACGACGAAGTGCAGAGCGGCATGGGCCGCACCGGCAAGCTGTTCGCCCACCAGTGGTTCCCCGGCGCCGAGCCCGACATCATGGCCATTGCCAAGGCGCTGGGCGGGGGCTTCCCCATCGGGGCCGTGCTGGCGAGTGCGGAGGCGTCGAGCGGCATGGGCACCGGCCTTCACGGCACGACCTTCGGTGGCAATCCGCTGGCCATGGCCGTGGGCCTTGCCGTGTTCGAAATCCTTGCGAAGGACGAGGCGCTGGCCCATGTCGGGGCCATGTCCGAGCGTTTCTTCACCGGCTTTGCGGCGCTGGCCGCGCGCTATCCCGATCAGGTGGTCGAGCCGCGCGGCAAGGGCCTGCTGATGGGCCTCAAGCTGCACCCCAACAACCGCGAAGTCATGGCACTGGCGCGCGAGCATGGCCTGCTGGTGGCCGGTGGCGGCGACAACTGCATTCGCCTGCTGCCCTCGCTGCTGATCGCGCCTGCCGAAGTGGACGAGGCGCTGGCCCGGCTCGACGCGACGCTGGCCGATGCGCGCGCGCGGGGCTGGGGCAAGGTTGACGCGCAGCCTGCACTGGCAGGCGCCTGATGCTGGTGGTGCGGCCGGCGGGACCGGCTGATATCGACGCGCTGCTCGATCTGGCCTTTCTCTCGGGCAAGGGCTTCACCAGCCTGCCCGAGGATCGCGCCGTGCTGACCGAGCGGCTCGCCCTGTCGGAACAGAGCTTTGCGCGAGACCTGCCCGCGAGCGAGGCGTGGTACACGCTGATGCTCGAAGATACCGCCACCGGCTCCATCGAGGGGGTGGCGAGCATCAAGGGCGGGGTCGGGCTGCACCGGCCGCACTATTCGTTCCGGGTGATGACGCTGGCGCAATATTCGTCGGCGACGGGCACCCGGTTCGACCATCAGGCCCTCGTGCTGGTCAACGAATGCACGGGCGCCTCGGAAGTGGGCTCGCTGTTCCTGCGCCCGCGCAAGCGGCAGGCGGGGGCCGGCTCGCTGCTGGCGCGCGCGCGCTATGCGCTGATCGGCGCCAATGCGGGCCTGTTTGCGCCCACGATCATGGCCGAACTGCGCGGCTGGTTCGACGAGCGCGACGAAAGCCCGTTCTGGAATGGCATTGCGGGCAAGTTCTTCCGCCTGCCGTTCGAGGATGCGGACCGGATGATCACCGCGACCGACGGCCAGTTCATTCTCGATCTCGCGCCGCGCCATCCGATCTACCTTGAACTGTGCGCGCCTTCCGCGCGCGAGGCCATCGGCAAGGTCCATCGCCATGGCGAGCGCGCGCTGGCCATGCTCGAGGACGAGGGCTTCACCCGCTCGGGCCTGATCGACATCTTCGATGGCGGCCCGACGGTGACCGCCACGCGCGACCATATCCGCACGATCCGCAATGCCCGCAGCCTGCCCGTGCAGCCCGGCAAAGTGGAGGCGCAGGCCAACGAGCGCCTGTCGCTCGTCGCCAATCCCGGCCTTGCGGGTTTCCGCGCCGTGCTCACCCCGGTACGGATCGGGGAAGGCGCGCTGATCCTGCCTGAAGAAACCCTTGCCGTGCTGGGCGCCCGCCCCGGCGACATCCTGACCGTGAGTTGAGACCGTGACCCAGACCCTTACCTCGTTCGATCCCGCCCATGGCCATGCTGTCTGGGAAGGGGACGTGGCCGATGCGGCGGCTTGTGCCGCGGCCATCGAGGCCGCGCGCGCGGCCTTTCCGGGCTGGGCGCGCACGCCGCTCGAAGAGCGCGTGGCGATTGCCCGCCGCTATGCCGAACTGGTCAAGGCGAGCCCGACCCTGGCCGCGCTGATCGCGGCGGAAACCGGCAAGCTCCTGTGGGAAACCCGCACCGAACAGGCTTCGATGGCGGGCAAGGTTGCCGTGTCCATCGCCGCCCAGGCCGAGCGCGCGGGCGCGCGCAGCGCCGAAATGCCGTTCGGCACGGCCAGCCTGTCGCACCGGCCCCATGGCGTGATGGCCGTGCTCGGGCCCTACAATTTCCCCGGTCACCTGCCCAATGGCCACATCGTGCCCGCGCTGCTGGCGGGCAACACGGTGGTGTTCAAGCCTTCGGAACTGACCCCGGCGACGGGCGCGGCGATGGGCGCGCTCTGGCGCGAGGCGGGCCTGCCCGAAGGCGTGCTGACCATCGTGCAGGGCGGACGCGAGACGGGCGAGGCGCTGCTGGCCGGGCCCATCGACGGGCTGCTGTTCACCGGTTCGGCGCAGGCCGGGCAGGTCTTCCGCCGCCAGTTTGCCGACCGTCCCGACGTGATCCTCGCGCTCGAACTGGGCGGCAACAATCCGCTGGTGGCCTGGGATGGCGACCCTGCGGCAGTGGCCAGCCTGATCGTCCAGTCGGCCTTCATCACCACCGGCCAGCGCTGTTCGTGCGCGCGGCGGCTGATCCTGCCCGAAGGCGACTGGGGCGATGCGGTGCTGGCCGCGCTGGTCTATCTGGCGCGCGCCCTGCCGATTGCGGCGTGGGACGAAGAGGGCGAGGCCTTCATGGGCCCGCTGATCGGCGACGCACAGGCCCGCGCCGCGCGCGAGGCGGTTCAGGCGCTGGTCGTGGCCGGTGCGCGCCCGATCCTGACCGAAGCGCAACTGGCCGGGCGCCGCGAGGCTTTCTTCGCGCCGGTGATCCTCGACGTGACCGGCGTTGCCACGCCTGACCGCGAGATTTTCGCGCCCGTGTTGCAGGTCCGCCGCGTGGCCGGTTTTGCCGCCGCCATCGAGGCCGCCAATGCCACGGCCTTTGGCCTTTCGGCCGGGCTGGTCAGCGCCGATCCGTCGCTGTGGGACGAATTCCGCCTGTTCGTGCGCGCGGGCGTGGTCAACTGGAACCGTCCGACCACGGGCGCTGCGGCGACGATGCCCTTCGGCGGGCTGGGCGAGAGCGGCAACCACCGCCCGAGCGCCTACTACGCCGCCGACTATTGCGCCTGGCCGATGGCCAGCTTCGAAGCCCCGGTGATCGAGCAGCAGGCCATTCCCGGTCTGGGCTGATCGCCGCCCGATAGAAGCTCCTCCCCATGCAATGGGGAGGAAAGCAGCCCGAAGGGCTGACGGAGGGGCAGAAAGGCCCAATCGTAAAAAACTGTGGCACCAAACACCCGGTCGTGCATTGCTGGCAATGCCGATGACCCAAATTCCAGCCCCCCACGAGCAGCGCACCCACGCCGGGGCTGACGGTTTCGCTGTCGACTTGAGCAATTGCGACCGCGAGCCGATCCACATTCTGGGCAATGTCCAGCCTTTCGGCTTCCTCGTCGCCACCACGCCGGACTGGATGATCGCGCGGGTTTCGGAAAACCTGCAAGGCTTTACCGGGGCCGCGCCCGAGGCCGCGCTGGGCATGCCGCTCAACCACCTGTTTGCGCGCGAGGCGATCCACATGATCCGCAACCGGTTGACCGGCCTGCGCGGCCCCGATGCGGTCGAACGGATTCTGGGGCTGGCCCTGCTGGGGGATGCACGGCTGTTCGACGTGGCCGTGCATTTTGCCGGGCGCGAGATCGTGATCGAGGCCGAACCGGCGGCGGTCGAGCCGATCGAGGCGGTTTCGGTCGTGCGCGGGATGATCGCCCGGCTCCAGCATGTCGACGATCTGTCTGCCTTCCTGCGCGAAGGTGCGCGGCAGGTCCGCGCGATCACCGGGTTCGACCGGGTGATGGTCTACCGGTTCGATACGCAGGAATCGGGCGAAGTCGTCGCCGAAGCGGTGCGCCACGGTGTCGAGAGCTTTCTGGGCCTCCACTACCCGGCCAGCGACATTCCCGCACAGGCGCGCCAGCTCTATTTGCGCAACACGTTCCGCGTGATCGCCGATGTCGGGGCGGTGCCCGTGCCGCTCGTGCCCGGACGCGATCCGGCAGGGCAGGTGCTCGACCAGTCGCTCTGCGTGCTGCGCGCGGTCTCGCCGATCCATATCGAATATTTGCGCAACATGGGCGTGCGCGCCTCGCTGTCGATCTCGATCGTGGTGGGGGGCAAACTCTGGGGCCTGTTTGCCTGCCATCACTATGCCCCGCGCCTGCCCACGATGGCCGCGCGCGGCGCTGCCGAACTGTTCGGGCAGATGTTCTCGCTGATGCTCGAAGCGCGCGAACATGCCCAGGCGCGCGACTACGAGGCGCGCGGGCGCGCGGTGACCGACCGCCTGCTGGCGACCGTGGCGCGGGACAACGACCTGCTCGACGATCCGCAATGGCTGGCCGACGTGATCGGCGATGCGATTCCGGCCGATGGCATCGGCATTTTCATGCGCGGGCAGCTTTCACTGGTGGGGCTCACCCCTTCGGCGGCGCAGTTCGAGGCCATCGTGCGGATGCTCAACCGGGTATCCTCGGGACAGGTCTTTGCCACCGAATCGATCCAGGCCCTCGTGCCCGAGGCCGCCGGTCATGCCGATGTGGCCGCGGGCATGCTGGCGATCCCGCTCAGCCGCGAGCCGCGTGACTATGTCGTGCTGTTCCGGGCCGAGCGCCTGCGCGAGGTGCGCTGGGGGGGCAAGCCCGAAAAGGACATGGTCTATGGCCCCAACGGCCCGCGCCTGACCCCGCGCAAGAGCTTCGAGGCCTGGAGCGAGCTGGTCAAGGGCACCTGTCTGCCCTTCACCCCCGCGCAGCGCCGCGTGGCCGAAGCCTTGCGCGTGGGCATGCTCGAAGTGCTTGTGCGGCTGGCCGAGACCGCCGGGGCCGAGCGCGCGCGCGCCTCCGAGCGGCAGGAAGTGCTGATCGCCGAGCTCAACCACCGCGTGCGCAACATCCTCTCGCTGATCCGGGGGCTGATCGCCCAGACGCGCGAGGGAGCACAGGATGTGGCGACGTTCATCGCTACGCTCGACGACCGCATCCGCTCGCTCGCCCGCGCGCACGACCAGATCACCGCCGACCGCTGGGGCCCGGCGCCGCTGCTCGAACTGATTGAGGTCGAGGCCAGCGCCTACTTGCGCGACCGCTCGCACCGGATCGTCGCGCGCGGCGAGAATGTCCTGCTCTATCCCGTGGCCTATGTGACGATGGCATTGGTGATCCACGAATTGACCACCAATGCCGCCAAATATGGCGCGCTGGCCGACAGCGGCACGGTCGACCTCTCGTGGGAGATCGAGCGGGAAAGCGGCGATCTGGTGATCGACTGGCGCGAACGCGATGGCCCGGAGGTGCGCGAGCCGGGGCATCGCGGCTTTGGCAGCACGATCATCGAACGCTCGATCCCCTACGATCTGGGGGGCACCGCGCGGGTGGACTTTCACCGGCAGGGCCTCCACGCCCGTTTCACGCTGCCTGCGCGCTCCATCGCCGGGGTGGCGGCGGCGCGGGCACATGGCGCCCTGCCGATCCGGGCCGAGGGCGGATGCACGCCGCTGGCGGGCAGGGACGTGCTGCTGGTCGAGGACAGCATGATCATCGCCCTCGATGGCGAGGAAGCCTTGCGCGATCTGGGCGCGCGCAGTGTCACCACGGTGCCTTCGGTGCGCGACGCGCTGCGCATGATAGACGAGCGCATGACGGGGGAGGGCCTGTTCGATTTCGCCCTGCTCGATTACAATCTGGGGGTCGCCACCAGCGCCCCCATCGCCGACCGGCTGGCGGAACTGGGCGTGCGCTTTGCCTTTGCCACCGGCTATGGGGAAGGGCTCGACACCGGCGTCTGGGGCGATGTTCCTGTCATTACCAAACCTTATGGCCTCAAGGAGTTGCGCATGGCCATGGCGCGGCTGGGGTTTGTTTCGGGATCAGCGCCGGAATAAGAGGACGCGGGCTTGACCTTGCCCGGCGCGGGCGGGCACACCCTTGCGCAAGGCGGCGCGCGGCGCGCCGCAGTTCGGAGAGAGAGCGGCCCCATGTTCAGCCACCTGATGCTCGGTACCAACGACCTCGATCGCGCCAAGACCTTCTACGACGCCACTTTCGCCGCGTTCGGGGGCCCCGAAGGCCTGCTCGACCGCGATGCCGGGCGCCTGATCTATGTCTACAACGGCGGCATCTTCATCCTGACCAAGCCGATCAACGGCGAACCGGCCACTTGCGCCAACGGCTTCACGCTCGGCTTCGCGATGACCCCGGAACAGGCCGACGCCTGGCATGCGGCGGGCCTCGCCCATGGCGGCAGTGCCTGCGAAGACCCGCCGGGCGTGCGCAAGGGAACGCCTTATTATCTGGCCTATCTGCGCGATCCCGATGGCCACAAGCTCTGCGCGCTGCACAATTATGGTGCGGTGCAATGACCCTCGAAACCGTTTCTACCTCGAAGGCCCATGGCGGCACGCTGGGGGTCTACAAGCATGCTTCGGCGGCGACGGGGACGGAGATGACCTTCTCGGTCTTCGTGCCGCCCCAGGCGCAGGCAGGCGAAGGCGCAAAGTTGCCGGTGCTGTTCTACCTCTCGGGGCTGACCTGCACCCATGCCAATGTGACCGACAAGGGCGAATATCGCCGCCTCTGCGCTGAACTGGGGCTGGTTTTCGTGGCACCCGATACCTCGCCGCGCGGCGAGGGCGTGGCCGACGATCCGGCCGGGGCCTATGATTTCGGCCTCGGTGCGGGCTTTTATGTCAACGCCACGCAGGCGCCGTTCGCCGCCCACTATCGGATGTGGGACTATATCGCGCAGGAACTGCCCGCGCTGGTCGCGGCCCATTTCCCGGTCGATCCGGCGCGCATGGGCATCACCGGCCACTCGATGGGCGGCCATGGCGCGCTCACGCTGGGGCTGACCTTCCCCGAAACCTTCAAGTCGCTTTCGGCCTTCGCGCCGATCGTCGCGCCGGGGCAAGTGCCGTGGGGCCACAAGGCGCTGGGTGGCTATCTGGGCGAGGACAAGGCCCTGTGGCGCGCGCACGACGCGACCGCGCTGGTCGAGGACGGCAAGCGCCCGGCGGGCGCGATCCTGATCGATCAGGGCGAGGCCGACAGCTTTCTGGCCGAGCAACTGCGCCCGCACCTGTTCGCACAGGCCTGCGAAAAGGCCGGGGTCGACCTCACCTTGCGGATGCAGCCGGGTTACGACCACAGCTACAACTTCATCTCGACCTTCATGGACGACCATCTGCGCTGGCATGCCGAGCGGCTGTGAGCCGGGGGCGTTCCGTCTGAAAAGAAAGGGGGGGAGGGGCCACGGGCTCCTTCCCCCTTTTTTGTTCCGGTTATCGCAAGCCCGGCGAGTGCCGCAGGCGATCATAGGCCTCGACCACGCGTTGCAGCTTCGTTTCCAGGCTGCGGTCGCCGCCGTTGTGGTCGGGGTGATAGCGGCGCACGAGTTCGGTATAGCGGCGGCGCAGGGCCCGCCGGTCGGCATCGAAGGGCAGGTTCAGCGCTTCATAGGCCGCGCGGTCTTCGGGTGAAATGCCGCGCCGGGCGGCTTCCTGCGCCTGAGCGTGGTCGGCCTTGCGGGCGCGGGCGCGGCGGGCAATGGCTTCGAGCGGATCGGCAAAATCGGCCCAGCGCGGGGCCTGGTCGATCCCGGCATCGGGGCGAAACGCGCGCGTGCTGTCTTCCCAGCCCGAGATCGGCGATTGCGCGGCCAGAATCTCGTCCTGGCTCATCCCGGCAAAGAAATCGTACCCGGCGTTGAACGCGCGGATGTGGTCGAGGCAGAACCAGCGATAGTCGCCCGGCCCGTCGAACCCCGAGGGCCGCACGCCGGGCGCACGAAATTCGCCGGAATCCTCGCATCCCGGAGCATTGCAAAGGCGCCCGTTCCCCGAGACGCGGCCATGGAACTTGTCATGCTTCACGCGATTGCACATGGTATCTGCCCACTCGAAAGGAAAGACATGGCAGGCCCGATTGCCCAGGAAATCGAACGTAAACTTGTGGAAGCACTGGCGCCCACGCATCTGCTGATCACCAACGATTCGGCCCGCCACAGCGGTCATATGGGCGATGACGGCACGGGCGAATCGCACTTTACGGTCGAGATCGAGAGCCCTGCCTTTGCCGGGGTTTCGCGTCTGGCCCGCCAGCGGCTGGTCAATGGCGCGCTGGGCGATCTGCCGGGCGGGCGGGTCCACGCACTGGCCATCCGCGCACGCGCGCCGGGCGAATGAGCGAACCGGCGCAGGGCCCGCAGGCACAGGCCGCCCCGGCTGCCGGAAGCGGGGGCTCGGGCACGCGCGGCGGCGTTTCTCTGCTGCGCAACCATGGCGGCGGCCATGCGCCGGTCAGCTATCTCGAACTGTTCTTCGATCTGGTCTACGTCTTTGCGATCACCCAGCTTTCGCACACGATGCTGGCGCATATGGGGCTCCTGGGGCTGGTCGAGACGACCATGCTGTTCCTCGCGGTGTGGTGGGTGTGGATCTTCACCACCTGGGCGGCCAACTGGACCGACCCCGAACGCGCGCCGGTGCGAATCATGCTGCTGCTGGCCATGCTGGCGAGCCTGGGGCTGTCGATCGCGCTGCCCGAAGCCTTCGAGGAAGGGCCGCACGGGCACGCGCTGCTGTTCGCGGGCTGCTATGTCGGCGTGCAGGTGGGGCGCAGTGCCTTTGTCGCCTGGGCCATGGCGCGCAGTGGGCGGCCCGATGACAGTCGGGGGGGCTACAACACGTCTGCCCTCAACTGGTCGAATCGCGGCGCGCGCAACATGCTGCGGATCACCGCGTGGTTTTCCGCCTCGGCCCCCTTCTGGCTGGCGGGCGCACTGGTGGGCGATTCCCTGTGGCATCTGCTCTTGTGGGCGCTGGCGCTGGCCATCGACTTTGGCGGGCCGCTGTGCGGCTTTGCCACGCCCGGGCTGGGCCGCTCGGTGCCCGAGGACTGGACGATCTCGGGCAGCCACATGGCCGAGCGCTGCGCGCTGTTCATCATCATCGCACTGGGCGAGGGGATTGTCGTTTCGGGCAGCAGCCTGGCCCATGGCGAGCCGGGGGCCGTTGATGCCGTCGCGATGATCCTGGCCTTTGCCGGATCGGCGCTGATGTGGTGGATCTATTTCGGGCTCGGGGCCGAAAGGGGCGCCAGGCGGATTTCGGGCAATGCCCAGGCCGGGCGCATGGCGCGGCAAAGCTATACCTATCTGCATATGCCGATCGTGGGCGGGATCGTGATTTCGGCGGTGGCCGATGCCCTGTTGCTGCCCGCGCCGCTCGCCCCGGCCACGATGCCGTTGATCGCCACGCAGACCGGGGGCCTGCTGGTGTTCCTGATCGGCACCGGGCTGTTCAAGAAGCCGGGCAGCCCGCACGGCAACTTTGCGCTCTCGCACTGGATCGGGGGCGTGTTGCTGGTGGCCATCGCCGCGTGGGGCGCTCTGGCCCATCCTCCCGCGGCATTGCTGGTGGGGGCAAGCGTGGTGGCGCTGACGGTGGTGGCGTGGCGCGAATGGGCCTCTCTGCACGATCGCGCGCCAGTGTGATCGCCGGCGCGAGCGGCCACGCGTGAAACGGACCGGGCAACCCCATGTTGCGCACGGTTGCCCTTTTCCCCGGCTTGCCATAGGGGCGAAAGCGTCATGACCACCGCCACACCGCTCGTTTTCGCCCTTCCCAAGGGGCGCATCCTCGAAGAGGCACTGCCCCTGCTCGAACAGGCAGGCGTGGTGCCCGAGGCCGCGTTCTTCGACAAGTCGTCGCGCGCGCTCTCGTTTGCCACCAGCCGCCCGGACGTCACGCTGATCCGCGTGCGCGCCTTCGACGTGGCCACGTTCGTTGCCCATGGCGCGGCCCAGGCGGGCATTGTCGGGTCGGACGTGATCGACGAGTTCGACTATGCCGACCTTTACGCGCCGGTCGACCTCGACATCGGCCATTGCCGCCTCTCGGTCGCCGAACCGGTCGCGGGCATCGCGGGCGAGGGCGGCGTGCGCGAAAGCCATGCCCGCGTGGCGACCAAGTATCCCAACCTCACCCGCCGCCATTTCGAGAAGATGGGCGTGCAGGCCGAAGTGGTGAAGCTCAACGGCGCGATGGAACTGGCCCCCTCGCTGGGTCTGGCCAGCCGCATCGTCGATCTGGTCTCCTCGGGGCGCACGCTCAAGGAAAACGGGCTGGTCGAGACCAGCCAGATCATGCAGATCTCGGCCCGGCTGATCGTCAACCGCGCCGCGCTCAAGACTGACAGCGCGCGTCTGGGCACGCTGATCGATTCCTTCCGCGCCCAAGTGGCTGCACGAAAGGCTGCCTGATGCTGCGCCTCAAGAGTTCCGATCCCGATTTCGCCCCGCGTTTTGCCCGGCTGGTCAAGGACCGCCGGGAAAGCGATGAAAACGTCAGCCGCGATGTGCAGACGATCATCGAGGACGTGCGCCTGCGCGGCGACGAGGCGCTGGCCGAGTATACCCACCGGTTCGACGGCCACTTGCCCGAAGGCGACGGCTGGAAAATCGACGCGGCGACCTGCCGCGAGGCGTTCGACGCGCTCGCGCCCGACTTGCGCGCCGCACTCGAACTGGCCGCCCAGCGCATCCGCGCCTACCACGAAGCGCAGATGCCGCAGGATCGCGACTATACCGATGCGGCAGGCGTGCGTCTGGGCGCGAAGTGGCGCGCGGTCGATGGCGCCGGGCTCTATGTGCCCGGTGGCCGCGCGGCCTATCCCTCCTCGCTGCTGATGAACGCCATTCCCGCCAAGGTCGCGGGCGTTGGCCGTCTCGTCGTCACCACGCCCACGCCTCGGGGCGAGGTCAACCCGCTGGTGCTGGCCGCCGCGCATCTGGCCGGTGTCGATGAAGTCTGGCGCGTGGGCGGGGCACAGGCCGTCGCCGCGCTCGCCCATGGCACCGCGATGATCAGGCCGGTCGACGTGATCACCGGGCCGGGCAATGCCTGGGTGGCCGAAGCCAAGCGCCAGCTTTACGGTGTCGTGGGCATCGACATGGTGGCCGGGCCTTCGGAAATCCTCGTGATTGCCGATGCGAAGAACGACCCGCAGTGGATCGCCGCCGACTTGCTCAGCCAGGCCGAGCACGACCCGGCGGCGCAGTCGATCCTGATCACCGATGACGCGGCCTTTGCCGATCAGGTGGTCGACATGGTCGGCGTGGAAATCGCCATGCTGCCGACCGCGCGCGTCGCCAAGGCGAGCTGGGACGCCCACGGCACGGTGATCGTGGTCGATTCGCTCGACGAGGCGCCCGCGCTTGCCAATGCGCTGGCCGCCGAACACGTCGAGATCGCCACCGACGATCCCGAAACCCTGTTCGACCAGATCCGCCACGCCGGGTCGGTCTTCCTTGGCCGCATGACGCCCGAAGCCATCGGCGACTATGTGGCTGGCCCCAACCACGTGCTGCCCACCGGGCGCCGCGCGCGGTTCTCTTCGGGGCTTTCCGTGCTCGACTTCATGAAGCGCACGAGCTTCATTCAGGTGAGCGATGATTCCATCGGCGCGGTGGGCCCTGCGGCCATCGCGCTGGCCGATGCGGAAGGGCTTTCGGCCCATGCCCGCTCGATCGAACTGAGACTGGGACTATGACCAATACCAACAAGAGCCAGGCGCGCTCCGCCGCGCGGCTGGCCGCCGTTCAGGCGCTCTATCAGGTTGACATGGAAGGCACCGAACTGCGCTTCCTGCTCGACGAATTCCATCTCCACCGCCTTGGCCGGGAGATCGAGGACGTCGAATATGCGGCTGCCGATGTCGAATTCTTCGACGACGTGGTCAAGGGCGTGATCGCCCGTCGCGACGAGATCGACGCGCTGGTCCAGTCGCGCCTCGCGCAGGGCTGGTCGCTGGCCCGCCTCGACAAGACGATGCTCCAGATCCTGCGTTGCGGCGCCTACGAGCTGCTCGCCCGCACCGACATCGCGGTCGGCACGGTGATCAGCGAATACCTCGACGTGGCCCACGCGTTCTTCGACGCGCGCGAAGCCAAGTTCGCCAATGGCGTGCTTGACGCCGTGGCCAAGGACGTTCGTTCCTGAGGGACTTTTAAGATAATAGAATACCCCGGGGGCCATCGCCCCCGGACCCCCGGGAACTGGCGTTGGTTGCCATGTCCGGGGTGGCCACCGGCACGGCCTATCCAAAGCTGATGGGGTGCAGGGGGCTATGCCCCCTGCGATATTCCCTTTTTTATTCCTGGTCCTGATGGGCCAGGGCAATCATCGAAGGCCCCCCGGCAACCGGGGTCAGCCAGACGGCGAGGTCTGCCGCGATCAGCACGGCCATGACCAGCATCAGCGCGGGGCGCTTGCGTTCGCCCCGGCGCCAGAAAAACACCGCGCCAGCGACCAGCGCCACCGTCAAGAGAACGAGCAACGAAAGAACGGTATCCATCGCGCGTGATCAGCCCAGCAGGCCCTTGGCAAAGCCGGTCAAGTCGTTGAGCGGGTTGCCGTCGCCGTCCTTGTCGAGGAAGCGGGTGACCTGGCCGAGGGCATCGGGATGCTGGCCGAGAAGCGAGGCGAACTGGGTAAGGCCGCCTTCGCCGCCGATCTGTTCGGCAATCTGGCTCAGCAAGCCCGGTTCGAGGCCCGAATTGGCCGCAGCCGTCTCGATCGTGTCGCCCTTGGCCTGATGCCCGGCGGCAAGGGCGGCGATGGCGGTTTCGGCCTGGGTGGGATCGATGCCGAACTTGGCGGCGAGGTTCTTGACGTCAACCGCGCTGCTGACCTGGCCGAGGATGCTGTCGAACATGCTCATGGGGGAATTCCTTGTGCCGGGGGGAAGGGCTTGTGAAGACCGCGCCGACAGGGCCGGCGTGCCTTGAGCGATGATAGGCCTTCCCTCGTGCTGCGGCCACAAAAAAGGCCCTGCCGAACATGAGAACGGCAGGGCGCGACAGTCTTGCAAAAAATTCAGTCTTGCAAAGGGTTCCCTGCTGCGCCGGGGGCCGCGCCAGCCGGGAAATCAGAGAAGACCGGGAAATCAGAGAAGAACGGTGTCGTCGGCGATGATGTGGTTGAGCGTAAGCGCCTGTTCGTGGCCCGAGGCATCCTTGAGGATGAAGGTCGTGCCGTCGAAACCGGAGGTGTTGACGAAGTAGGAGCCCGCCGAAGGGTTGGCCTTGAGATAGGCGGCGAGGCGGTTCACGTCGTCCTGCGAGTCGATGAAGTACGAGCCGGTCCCCTTCACGCCGAAGCCGAGGGCGCCGAAGATCGAATCGAAGCCGGTGATGCGGATGACATCATGCTCGGCAAAGTTGAGGTCGGTGATCGTCACCCACTGGTTGACGGTGCTGACCCCGTGGCCGCCGGTGAAGTTGAGGGCGCTGAAGCCTTCGGAGGCGCGGAAGACGAACTGGTCGGCGCCGCTGCCGCCGGTCAGGCTGTCCTTGCCGCCGCCGCCCTTGAGGACATCGTCGCCGTCGCCGCCATAGACCCAGTCGTTGCCCGCGCCGCCATAGAGCATGTCGTTGCCCGCGCCGCCGCTGATCACGTCGTTGCCGGCGCCACCGGAGATGGTGTCGGCGCCGCCCATGCCGTTGATGATTTCGCCGGTCTTGCCGCCGTTGATGGTTTCAGACGCTGAAGTTCCGTTGATAACTGCCATGTCCATTCTCCTCGTTCCGCGCTCGGGCGGAAGGTTTGTCCACAAGTCTTCAGGAAAGTGCCTTATGGTCGGGAAGAACGGGCAGGTTCCTCGGCCAGAAAAGGTGGGGGTCATAAAGGGGGTGTTGATCTTTATTTTGATTGATTATTTTTATTGTCGGATATTTTTCGATGGTGTAATAATTGCGAGAACCCCTGATTTCCCTTGTTGGTATCATAACGCAGTATTGCGCTGCAGTGTGTCAGGGTTTCCAGTTCAATTTGGCGGTTTCCCGCCCATTGCCGGGCCAGACAGGTTCAAAGTGGATGGACCTGCCGCGACGCCTTTGCCGGGGGCTTGCGACCGGAGGCCACGGGACGGGCGCTGCGACAGGAACGCGCGCAGCGGTTCGTCAAACAGGATCAGCGTCAGCCAGGCAGCCATCAGGATCGGGGGAAGCAGCAGCAGCCCCCAGGCATCGAGGGGCATGCCGCCGGTGATCCGCTTGATCCCCCCCGCCGCAATCGCGAGCAGGGGAACGTGGATGCCATAGAGCGGATAGGACAGGCGCCCCAGCAGCGCCCCGCCCGGCATGGCCCGATGGCGTCCGGCGGCGACGGACACTGCCAGAATGCCCGGCAGGAACACCAGCGCGACGAACAGCGTCCAGACCAGATGCTCTTCCGGCAGGGCCAGGGCATAGACCAGCGCGAGGGCGGCCAGAGGCGCGGCCGGGGCCTTCATCGGGGGGATGCGGTGGCGCAGCCGGTGCATCAGCAATCCACACCCGAACCCGAACGAAATCCGCGCCAGTCCGCCATCGAGGGTCGGCACCTGCCAGCCGATGTGCAGCGAGCCATGGTGCAGTGCACTGGCGCTCAGGGCCGCTGCTGCCAGCAGCGTCAAGCCCGCGAGTATGCGGGTGGAGGTGCGGGTCATCCACGCGGCCCAGGCCAGATTGGCCAGAACCTCGAAAAAGAGCGACCACAGCGGCCCGTTGGCGGGAAACAGTTCCCAGCCGGTGGCCCGCCCATGCCAGAGCTTGGGCAGGAGCACGAGGTTGAGGGCGTCGGCCATCACGACTTCGACCAGAGGGTCGGAGCGGTCGGGCGCGGCGCTCCAGCGGGCGAGGAGATAGACCCCGCCGATCGTGGCCCCGAGCATGGCGACCGGGGCCATGCGAACCATCCGGCGGCGGATGAACGCGGTCAGGCTCATCGACTGGCGAAGGCGGTTTTCATAGGCTTCGGCCAGAACGAAGCCGCTGAGCATGAAGAAGAAATCGACCGCGAGATAGCCATTGGGGAACAGTTGCAGCCCGCCCGCGCGGGTGCCGATGTGAAACAGGCACACCGCGACCGCCGCGATTCCGCGCATGTCGTCGAGCAGGGCATAACGCCCGCGATGGTCTGCCTGCATGCTGGTTGCCCCCTTTGCCCGCCGCTTGCACAGGTCCGGACGGGTGATCACGAACAAGGTGATCATCCATCTGGCTGTGGACCGTCTGGAATCGTGCGACGTGGCCGCGCGCGACAGTGAACGGTCGTGACTAACGAGACAGTAACCAAATATGCGGATGAGACTTATACGGATTGTTACTTAGGCCGCCCTTCCGGGCCCAGGTTCGGGAGCAGGGGCCAAAATCTCGCCTTCCGGCAAGGAACGATGCCAAAGCTTGTTGCGGCGCGGCGCGCGCGCGGATAGGCAGGTTCGCGATGAGCGACACTTCGAACCTCGTGGCCCAGCCCGGCGCCACCACCGTCCTGCCGGCGCCCGACATCACTGTGTCGGTGCGCGAGACTTTCGGTATCGACATCGACATGACCGTGCCGGCCTTCTCGGTGGCCGACGAGCGCGTGCCCGATGCCGACGACAACTATGTCTTCGATCCCGATACCACGCTCGCGATTCTGGCCGGTTTTGCCTTCAACCGCCGCGTGATGGTCCAGGGCTATCACGGCACCGGCAAGTCGACCCACATCGAGCAGGTCGCCGCGCGCCTCAAGTGGCCCTGCGTGCGCATCAACCTCGACGCGCATATCAGCCGCATCGACCTGATCGGGCGCGACGCGATCGTCCTGCGCGATGGCATGCAGGTGACCGAATTCCGCGAAGGCCTGCTGCCCTGGGCGCTCCAGACGCCGACCGCGCTGGTCTTCGACGAATATGACGCGGGACGCCCGGACGTGATGTTCGTGATCCAGCGCGTGCTGGAAACCGAAGGCAAGCTGACCCTGCTCGACCAGAACCGGGTGATCCGTCCCAACCCGTGGTTCCGCCTGTTCGCCACGGCCAACACCGTGGGTCTTGGCGATACCTCGGGGCTCTATCACGGCACGCAGGCGATCAACCAGGGCCAGATGGACCGCTGGAACCTCGTCGTCGCGCTCAACTACCTGCCCGCCGAGACCGAAGTCGAAGTCGTCACCAAGAAGGTGCCCGGCCTCGATCCGCAAGTCATCGCCAGCATGGTGCGCGTGGCCGACCTGACCCGCAAGGGCTTCGTGGGTGGCGACATCTCGACCGTGATGAGCCCGCGCACGGTGATCTCGTGGGCGCAGAACAGCCAGATCTTCAACGACGTGGGCTTTGCCTTCCGTCTCTCGTTCCTCAACAAGTGCGACGAGGCCGAGCGGGTTCTGGTGGCCGAATACTACCAGCGCGTGTTCGGCAAGGATCTGCCCGAAAGCGTCGCCCATAAGGCCTGATCGTTTTTGCAAAAAAGGCCGGGAAGTCAGTGCTTCCCGGCCTTTTTTTCAGGGCTCGTCGGGATAGACGGCCTTGACGAAATAGAGCCCCTCGGGCGGGGCATTGTGCCCCAGCTTGCGCCGGTCGCGCGCATCGCGGGCCGCCACCAGATCGGCGCGGGTCCAGTGACCGAGCCCGACCAGCCCCAGACAGCCGACCATCGAGCGCACCTGATGGTGCAGGAAGCTGCGCGCGGCAGTCTCGATGATCACCATGTCACCCTCGCGCCGCACGTCGAGCCGGTCGAGCGTCTTGAGTGGGCTGGCGGCCTGACAGTGGACCGAGCGGAACGTGGTGAAATCGTGCCGTCCTACCAGTTCCTGTGCGGCCTCGTGCATGGCCTGTGCGTCGAGCGGGCGGGGCACCCGCCAGGCCCGCCCGGCGGCCAGCGTGAGCGGCGCGCGGCGGTTGGCGATCCGGTATTCATAGGCGCGGCCCAGACACGAAAAGCGCGCGTGCCAGTCGTCGGCCACGGCCACGCAATCGAGCACGGCAATCGGATCGGGCTTGAGCCGGGCATTGAGCGCCTCGCCCAGCCGGAACGGATCGAACGGGCGGTCGATGTCGATATGCGCGCGCATCCCCAGCGCATGGACGCCGGTATCGGTACGCCCCGCAGCAAAGAGCGTGACGGGATGGCCCACAATCGATTGCGCGGCCTCCTCGACCGCTTGCTGGACCGAAGGCCCATGGGCCTGCCGCTGAAGCCCCATGAACGGCGTGCCATCGAATTCGAGGGTCAGCGCATAACGCGGCATCAGC
>Ga0075011_10000570_pt1 | contig 19650 bp, 21 predicted proteins | sample TARM_MetaG_T_14_FD_72354 | JGI IMG/M metagenome (GOLD analysis project Ga0075011, IMG submission 72354) | Freshwater microbial communities from Pennsylvania, USA, analyzing microbe dynamics in response to fracking - TARM_MetaG_T_14 | ecosystem: Environmental > Aquatic > Freshwater > River... | reverse complement strand
AGGACTGCAGTTAGAAACAACGGTGGAGGACACATAAACCACAGCCTCTTCTGGGATATAATGTCACCAAATGGAGGTGGGGAACCTGAAGGGGAGTTGATGGATAGGATCAAGGCTGATTTTGGAAGCTTTGATAATTTCAAGGATGAGTTCAAGAAGGCTGCCACAGGAAGATTTGGTAGTGGTTGGGCTTGGCTCGTAATTGACGGAGATAAGTTGAAGGTAACATCCACTCCAAACCAGGACAATCCGATTTCAGATGGATTGACGCCAATACTTGGTCTTGATGTGTGGGAGCATGCATACTACCTTAAATACCAGAACCTTAGAGGAGACTACATTGATGCATGGTTCAATGTGGTTGACTGGAAGAAGGTTGGAGACAAGCTTAAATAGGATGATGTAAGATACCAGCTCATATGAGCTGGTATCTCTAATGTAGGCCAAATTGTTCAGATTGTCTGTAAATGGCTGCTGTGATATAATGTAAGGGTCAAATACCAACAATGGATATGAAAAGAGATGATACCATGAAAATAAACCCGGGAAGAGTGATTGCCGGACTTGGCCGAAAGGCCAAGGAGTACTACAACAACCCAGAAAGGCTGAAGGAGCTCCTAGGCTCCGCAAATTTGATCATAAGGGATAACGAGCAGCTTTCTGACTTGATAGATGACATAGGAAAGCTCATATCCCTAGTGAGGGATTATGCCAAGAAAGACTACACAATGGTTTCAAAGGGAACAATAATTACTGTTATAGCTGGACTGATCTATCTGGTGAATCCAGTGGATATAGTGCCGGACTTTCTATTCGGTGGATTTCTGGACGATGCTGCAGTTATAGGCTACATTGTAAGCAAGCTCAAAGGAGAAATCCAAAGATACAGTGAATGGAAAAAATTACATTAGCATTCTGGAGGTAGACATGAAAAAGATTATAATATGGATGATGATGGCAATTCTTCTGCTGCCTTCCGTATCCACGGCACAGGTAGTAAGACCAGGCTCACCAAAACAGTTTTCCGTAGAGCTCGTTGAGGAGGAAAACCCATATTTTGTACTTAGGTGGAAGGATGAAGAGGCTACATTATCGCTTTTAAGCAACGAGAGCTACAGTGAAGACCTGTATGCTCAGGTTAACTTCTACATTAGGAACGAAGATTCAGTAGTGATGAGGGAGATGAATTTCAAATACAAGGATTTGTTAAGAGACCAGGATGGATTTACCAGAATCGACCTGGACCTATTGAAGCTGGGAATAGTTGAGGAACCTGTTAATGTAATGTTTTCATCCTACAACTTCAAGGTGAGGATTGGTCTTGCCCAAAGGGATATTCTGGGGAGCTACACCCTCTTTGGAGGCTACAGTCCAACGGTTACGGGTGGAAAGATTTATCCTTACAATTACGCATCTCCTTGGGCATTGCTGGAGCTGGACAAGGCTCATGAGTATGGCCTCATACCTGGTTGCATAAGCAACAATATGCGGGATGTGATTACCAGGGAGGAGTTTGCCCAGGTTATGGTAGCCTACTATGAAAGCAAGACAGGAGATATTATTGATCCATCAGGGCAACATTTTGTAGATACATCCAGCCAGGAGGTATTGAAGGCGGCTGCCTTGGGAATTATAAAGGGTTATGAGGATGGAACCTACAGGCCTGAGAATCCAATAACAAGGCAGGACATTGCTGTGGTCATAGGCAGAACCTTGCAGAAGGTTGACCCATCATTGAAGCTTTCATATGCACCGGTTGCCACAGAGAATGGAATAAGTGCCTATGCCTACGACAGTGTAATGTTCCTTGTCCATCATGGTATTCTTAAGGGAGACGAGAACAACAGTCTGAACCCCCATGAGCATACAACAAGGGAGCAGGCAGTGATTCTGACCACAAGAGCATACGAGTATTTTCAGTGATAACCAGGTCTGCCATCAGGCAGGCCTTTGAATATGTCAAATATGATTGAAAGTGAGGACATTGGATGTTTGAACAGAGTATCGGAGAATTGGCTGCATTGGCAACTGCATTCAGCTGGACCCTTGTGGGGATCTTTTTTGGGAAGGCCAGCAGCAAGATCGGGAGCTTGTCGGTCAACTTCATTAAGCTTGTTTTTGGATTTGCTTTTCTAACAGTGACTGCACTCATAACAAGGGGAGTACCTTTTCCCACAGATGCATCACTACATAATTGGACTTGGCTAACGGTTTCAGGAATAATTGGATTCTTTATAGGGGATTACTTTATGCTTAAGGCATATATAGAAGTAGGTGTGAGGATATCACTCCTGATGATGGCCACAAGTCCGCCCATGGCAGCTCTTCTTGGATATTTCCTGCTGGGTGAGAAGCTTTCCATATCTGGAGTAATTGGAATGATGGTAACAATAATGGGAATTGTGATTGTTGTCATGAGCAGGGACCGAAGTGGTCAGGGAGTAAGGATGAAGTATTCCCCTAGAGGCCTTTTCTTTGCATTCATGGGTGCCTTGGGTCAGGCAACCGGTTTGATTTTCAGCAAAATCGGACTTCTGGACTACAACACCTTTGCAGCCACCCAGATTAGGATAATAGCAGGCTTCATAAGCTTTGTGATCTTTGTCACCGTCATGGGGAGATGGGGGGAACTTAAGCTTGCCATAAAGGATAGGGAGGCAATTAAAAACACAATGCTTGGGTCATTTTTCGGGCCATTCCTGGGAGTGAGCATGTCACTTGTGGCCTTGAGATACACAACCGCTGGCATTGCGTCCACAATAACATCCATTACGCCAATTACCATAATTCCTTTTTCAATCTTCCTATTCAAGGAAAAGGTTAAGCCCTCTGAGATATTCGGTGCAATTGTTTCCGTTGCAGGGGTTGCCATACTGCTTTTACTGTAGTTAAAAAGGAGAGTTCAAAACGAACTCTCCCTAATTATTTTTTGGCCTTGTGGATTTGATCCCCATGAGTCCACCGAAAATCCCTAAAAGCAAGGAAAGGGAGATTGTGAATACAACAAGGGTTGTCATGTGTTTTGGAAAGCTTGGTAAAACAATGAATGGAAGGCTGCCAGTAAGCTGACCGTAGAGATATCTGGTTGAAAAATATGTCATGGCAAGTGATATCAGACCAGCAAGTAGTGATGTCAGTATTCCATTAACCAGAAAGGGTCTGTATATGAACCCGTCTGGAGCTCCCAATAGCTTGAGGGTTCCGATTGAATCCCTGTTTAGGTAAACCCCTTGCCTGATTAGATGAGAGGTGATAACCAGGGTGGCAATTGAAACAGAAACAAGTATGAACAGTCCTATAACCCTAATGATGCTGGATATTTCCTGTAGCTTTTGTAGAACCTCCTTGTTGTCCCTTACAAACTCAACACCATCCAATGAGGCGGCCATTTCCGAAATCTCATCAGCAGATTCCAGATCTATTGCAACATCAAGGTAAGGACTGAATGGATTATGGTCAAACAGGTCTACAATTCTTGAGTCACTTCCAAGTACCTGTGTCATCTCATCCTTTGCAGTCAACTCATCCACAGGGACAACATCATTTACTCCTGGGATTGAACGCAGATCCTCAACCAAACCTTCAACATCTGCATTCTCCATATAGTAGATGCTAATTTCAGCCTGTTCTTCAATCTGTGTAATCATGAAGCTTGAAGAAAGACCCAATGAAAATACAAGGGCAAGTATGAAGAAGATGAATGCAAGGCTGAGGACAGACAAAAGATTTGATGAGATATCTCTTTTTACAAGTGTCTTTACCTCTTTTAGGTAGTAACCAATGTTATTATGAAGAAATTCCATGTGGCACCTCCTTGAGGGTCATTTTTCCATCATCAACCTGTATGTGGATGCAATTCTCTTCATCGTGGATAAGGTGGGTTGCATGTGTTGTAATTATAACTGTTGTATCAGGGCTACGGAAGGACTTGAGAAGATCAAGTATGATCAAGGAGTTCTTCTTGTCCAGGTTACCGGTAGGTTCATCCGCTATTATAAGCTTGGGATTCCTGGCAACTGACCTTGCGATGGCAACCCTTTGTCTTTCTCCATATGAAAGGTTTTCCACTGAAGAGTGCACCTTGTGGGATAGTCCAACCTTCTCCAGGGATTTAAGGGCTCTTTCGTACATGTCTTCCTTCCTGATGGGGAGGAATCTCATGCCGACAATAACATTCTCACTGACTGTTCTTCCGTCAAGAAGCTTGAAATCCTGAAATACAGGACCAATTTGCTGCCGTAGTTTCCTAAGCTCCCTATCTGAAATCTTGTCCATGGAACTTCCAAGGACAAAGAGCTCGCCGGAAGAGGGTCTTTCCATACCAAGTAACAGCTTGATGAAGCTGGTCTTTCCAGAGCCGCTCTGCCCGGTTATATAGACTATTTCACCTGGGGGAATATTTATGTTTACATCCTCAAGACCGTAGGTACCATCCTTGTATCTGAGGCTTAGGTTTTTTGCAATAATCATGATAGTCCTCCTTTAGAATAGAGATGGTCGGATTTGAAGATTCATATATCCGTCCTGAAGATCAATTGAACGTATTGTGTTGTTTCCAAGAAGCTTCTCGAATTTAAGGTCAAGATAGCCGAAGTCAAAAAGGTCCATAACTGCTGATTCCTCCAGTGCTAGACCCATATATTCACCATCGGTGATTTCAAACCTCAGTGTCTTGTTATCCAGTATGATCAGATTCCCCCTTATGTTCAGGTTAAGGTCCGGCATCACCAGACGAATATGGTCTTCATGGAACAATAGCTTTGCTGGTGTTGGGTAATCTTTTTTTGATAATTCATCATTAAGCTCTTCATCAAAGATTCTGCCGCTTATTCCAGTAAGGCTGATCCTCACGTTAAGCATTGATTCGGGAAGCTGACCACTCTCTACAGTATCGGTTATTCCCTGAATGGTCTGAAGGAAAATCGGCTTTACCTGGTCCCACGAATCATTCAGACCCGAGAGATAGCCTTCATATCTTTCCTTTTCTTCCTGCAGGTTCTGAAGACTGTCTTGGAGGCGCTGTATTGTAGCTGTTTTATCTTCTATGGTTTTAAGAAGCTGAACCCTGCGTTCCTGAATTATTTCAAGGGTTTCATCCAGCTCCAGCTTTATGCTTACAAGTTCTTCCTTTTCGTTTTCCAAGGTCACCAATAGTTCATTTGTATTCCTGGAAAGGTCCCGGATACTGTTGATTCTCTTGATCAGGGTGTTGAGGCTATCTGAGCTTAGAATAAGCTGAAGATTTGAAAGAGGTCCTTTACGCTGGTAGGATTTCAAGACATCCTCCATGACATCAAGATTATTGTTATATGACTGCTCAAGTCCAGAAATTTCATCCTCGATATTACCAATCTTTTTTTCTAGGTCTTCTATTTCCAATTCTGTTCTTTCCTGCTTGATTTCAAGCTCCCGAACCTCCTGCTGTATAAGGAAGAGGGATTCAAGAATCTGGATTTCCTCTTCACTGAGCTGGGAAATAGTGGTATTGATTTCACCCATGGATTGGTTCGGATCAACAAGCTGTCCAAAGGAATATGTAAATAAGGTTGCAAATATAAGTAGAATTATAAATCCGGATTTTCTTTTCAAAAAATTCACCTCATATCCTTTATACATTTTTGTGACGATTATGTCAATGGATTTGGGCATGGATAAGGCCTGGCTATTAACCAGGCCTGTTTTCTAATCCAGTGTATGGACAAAAAGTCCACTTCTAAGCTTAGGTTCAAACCACGTGGATTTAGGGGGCATAACCTCTCCTGCATCAGCAATGGCCATCAGATCATCGATGCTTGTGGGATACATTGAAAATGCAACCCTCATACCGTTAAGAACCCTTTCCTCAAGCTCCGCCAAGCCTCTGATTCCTCCTACAAAATCGATTCTTTCGTCAACCCTTGGATCCATAATTCCAAGAAGAGGGGTAAGGACGTTCTTCTGAAGAATTGATACATCCAGTCTGTCCACAGGTGAGTTTTCGTCAAATGTGCCATCCTTGGCTCTTAGGATATACCAGTTGTCATCAAGGAACATCCCGAAGGTGTGCTTCTCAGTTGGCTTGTACTGTCCTTCACCATCATATTTTTCAACATCAAACTTTTCCTTCAAAAGCTCGATGAACTCTGCCGTGGAGTACTCATTAAGGTCCCTTACAACACGGTTGTAGTCCATGATATACAGGTCCTCATCAGGGAAGAGTACTGAAAGGAAAAAGTTGAATTCCTCTGTACCATCGTAATCAGGGAACTGCTCCCTACGCTTAAGGCCAACCTTGACGGCGGAAGCTGTCCTGTGGTGACCATCAGCTATATAGAGGTAGTCCACTGAACCGAATAGGGCAACAAGCTTTTCTATAACAGACTTGTCATCTATTTTCCATATTGTGTGTGTTATTTCATCATCTGAAGTGAAGTCATAGATTGGATTCTTTTCCTTCATCCAACTGTTAATAATCTTGCTGACTTCATCATTCTTCCTGTAGGTAAGGAAGATTGGACCAGTGTTTGCATTTGTATAATCCACATGGTTTATTCTGTCCTCTTCCTTATCTGCTCTTGTAAACTCATGTTTTTTGATTATATCGTTTATATAGTCATCTATGGAGGTGGTTCCAACAAGTCCAACCTGCGGTCTACCGTCCATGATTTGTTTGTAGATGTATAAGCTGTCTTCTTTATCCTGGATGAAAACCCCATCCTTTATCATCTGATAGAGGTTGTCTCTTGCTTTTTCATATACCTTCTCATCGTGTATATCAATATCCTCCGGTAGATCCACCTCTGACTTATCAACATGCAGGAAGGAATGGGGATTCCCCTTTACAACCTCTCTTGCCTCCTGGCTGTTCATAACATCATAGGGCAGAGCTGCCACCTTGTCAGCTAGCTCCGGAGCTGGTCTGTGTGCTTTGAATGGTTTCAATACGGCCATTTGCATACCTCCTTAAAGACTCTTAATAACCTCAACTACTTCCTCGCCGATTCTCATCTGAGCTTCACCTGTAGATCCACCGATATGTGGAGTTACTGAAACATTGGGATGATTCAGGAGATCATTGTTCTTGGCAGGTTCAACTTCAAACACATCAATCCCGGCTCCTGAAATCTTTCCTGAATTAAGTGCATCAAGAAGGGCAGCCTCGTCAACTACTCCACCTCTTGCACAATTTATAAGATACGCTCCGTCCTTCATTAGCGCAATTTTTTCAGCATCTATCAAGGCTTTCCCATCCTTCATTGCTGGGGTGTGGATCGAAACAAAATCAGCTTTCTTAAGGAGCTCATCCAACTCCATATAGGTGTATTGAGGATAGTCATCCTTTGGCCCGCTTCTGTTGGTGTATATTATGTTCATTCCCAAAGCACTTGCCTTTTTGGCAAGCTCAAGGGAAATCCTTCCAAAGCCAACCAGTCCGAGGGTCTTGCCTGCAAGCTCGATTCCCTTGTATTTCTTTTTGTTCCATTCGCCATTACGCATAGTCACATTTGAGATCCCTACAAAGCGAGCAAGTGAAAGCATATGGCCAAGAACTAGCTCAGCAACCGATGCACTGCTTGAGTTTGGGGTGTTTCTAACCTTGATTCCCTTCTCTTCAGCATATTTCACATCGATATTGTCAACTCCAACGCCTGCCCTTATTATCAGCTTTAGCCTTCCACCTTCTGCCGCAGCATCAATAATTGGCGCTCTAACCTTTGTGGCTGATCTTACAACTACAACATCGTAATTCTTTAGGGCTTCCTTCAACTCCTCAGGCTCGTAGAACTGCTCGTGCACCTCATGACCCAGCGCTTCAAGTTCCTTGACGGCGGATTTATCCAGTCCGTCGGTGGCTAATATCTTTAACATTTAATCACCTCTCTAAAGTCCTAGAATATCATCAATATTTGAAAGTAGATCCTTGACATCATCCATGGTGTAATCAGCCATGTGTGAAATCCTGAATGTAAGATTCTTAAGGTCTCCGTAACCGTTCGATATCATAAATCCTCTGTTGGCAAGCTCCTTGTTAAGGTCGCCTACATTGATCTCTCTGGTGTTCTTGATTGTGGTGAGTGTTTGAGAAAGATATTTTTCATCCTTTACAAGTAGGTCAAAATTCTTTCTAGCCCAGGCTCTGACATATTCAGCCATTTCCTTGTGTCTTGCAAACCTGTTTTCCAGACCTTCTTCAAGAATCCTGTCCAATTGGTAATCAAGCGCAAACATATGGGATAGGGAAGGGGTGGACGGATATTGATGGTCCTTTTTCTTAACAGTGTCATATAGTGAGACGATGTCCAGATACAAGCCTCTGTTCTGAACCTGACGCCCAGCCTCAATGGCTCTTTCAGAAACTGAACAGATTGCCATTCCTGCAGGCAATCCAAGTGCCTTTTGAGTTGATGTTATTACAACATCCATTCCCCAGGCATCCGTATCAATCTTTACTCCTCCCATTGAGCTAACCGTATCCACAAGGTAGAGAACATCAGGATATTTTTCTTTTAACAATGCTCCGATTTCCTCTGTAGGGTTCATAACGCCCGTGGAGGTTTCGTTATGTGTCACAGTAATCACATCGTACTTGCCTGTAGCAAGAGCTTCATCCACCATTTGAACGGTTGTCGGCTCCCCAGGCTCTGATTTGAACAGGTCAGCAGGTACATTGTTTGAGGTTGCCATCTTGTACCATCTGTCCCCAAAGGCTCCAACTGAGAAACAAGCAGCCCTCTTTCTTGTGAAGGACCTTACAGCCCCTTCCATGAGTCCGCTTCCTGAACTGGTTGAAAGCAGTATCTGATTTTCAGTATAAAAGACCTTCTGAAGTTTCTCTGAGATACCTCTCTGAAGGTCTGAAGCCTCCTTTGTACGGTGGCCTATCTGCGGTGTTGCCATCTTCTCCAGTACATCTGGCAGGACATCAACAGGTCCTGGTATAAATAATTTTTTGTGCATAGCATTACCTCCTTATTTGGTCTTGTGTTAGTATTACCCTAAAACAGCATCAAATATACGCATCATGGCAAAAAAATCCGTTAACTGCCGCTTTTCACCTCCACTGACACTGTGATAAGATAGGGGTAGGTTATTAATAAGGGAAAAGTGGTGAAATTGATGATAAAATTGGTTGTGGGTGGAGCAAGAAGTGGCAAGAGCTCCTTTGCCGAAAAACAGTTCATTAATAAGGAAGATGTAGTCTACATGGCAACCTCCAGGGTTGAAGATGAAGAAATGAAGGACAGGGTTGAACATCACAAAAAGACTAGACCAGAAGGCTGGAGAACCTTTGAGGGAAGTTACGGCCTGGTGCAGGCAGTGGGTGATGAAGAAAACTACCTGCTGGATTGCCTGACGGTTCTGACCTCAAATATAATGTTTGATATGACATATGAGTCAGGGAGAACCGTCCCCATTGACTCAGACCTTCAGAAGAGAGTGGAGGACAGGATATTTGAAGAGGTTTCCAACTTGATTGAAACTGTAAATGGGAAAGGATTTAACCTCATAATTGTAACCAATGAGGTAGGCTATTCCCTCGTGCCTGAGAGTCACATAGGAAGGGTATTCAGGGACATTCAGGGGAGACTCAACCAAAGGGTTGCCGAGCTGGCTGATGAGGTATATCTGGTGAGCTGTGGTATCCCAGTGAGGATAAAATAATGGATGGGTTGATACTTGCATTGCAGTTTTTCACAAGAATACCAATAAAAAAAGAGGTTTCCTTCCAGGGTGAAAATATTGGAAGAAGTCTATTCTTTCTTCCAATTATCGGTCTTGCCATGGGGGGCCTTGCAGGGGTTCCAGTTTTATTTTTAAGTGAATACAGCAAGGGGATTTCCGCTCTCCTATCAGTTCTGATCCTTGCAATCCTGACAGGTGGGCTTCATCTGGACGGTCTGGCGGACACCTTTGACGGGTTTCTTTCAGGGAGGGAAAAGGATCGTGTCATGGAGATAATGAAGGACAGTACCCTGGGAGCCTTTGGTGCAGTGGCTCTAATCTTTCTCATAGCCTCAAAGCTTGTGGCAGTCCATGAACTACCGGTAGAATACTGGGTTGGCATACCCTTATCCCTTGCCAATGCAAGACTGGTGGCCGGTTATGTAATATCAACAAAGAAAAATGCAAGAAAGGAAGGTCTGGGAGCCTTATTCAAGTCCTCCGCCGCTGGGAAAAATGTGCTACTGTCTGGGTTGGTATTGATTGGAGTAATTCTGTTTATTAATCCGATATTTCTGATCCCTCTAGCGGGTAGTTTTATCATGGGAGAGCTTATTGTTTTTTGGTCGTACAGGAAAATCGGTGGAATGACAGGGGATGTTTACGGAGCAGTGATAGAGCTTTGCGAGGTGGCTTCTTTAATAATATTTTGGGGAGTGACAATATGGATATAATATTTGTTAGACATGGGGAATCCCATGATAATGTGGAGAAGAGATTCAGCAGGGACTTTATAACCCTTACGGAAAGAGGTGTACAGCAGATAAGGGACGCCAGGGAGAACCTTGCCGTATATGATTTTAACAAGGTATATGTAAGTCCATTGGAAAGGACTCTACAGACACTGTCACATCTGGGTCTAGAGGGAGAGGTGGATGACAGGGTAAGGGAGATGAACTTTGGGATCTTCACAGGACTCACCTTCAAAGAGTACCAGGACAAGTACCCCAAGGAGACCAGAATGTGGATGGAGGATTCACTGAATTACACAATACCGGAGGGAGAAAGCATAGTTGATACCTACAAAAGGGTTGAAAGCTTTATGGAGGATATGCTCCAAAGAAACGAAAACGCCTTGGTTGTAACCCATGAGGGAATCATCAGGCTTGCCTGCAGCTGGGTGATAGGTAGTCCTGAACACTTCTATAGATTCAGGGCGGACAATGGTAGCGCTACAGTTATTTCAGCTGACATCAACTACAGGTTCATAAAGCAGCTTAACCACAGATAGGAGGAGCATATGAACAGAAGAATCGTTAATTGTATCAGTACAATCAAGGAGTTGGATGTTGAAGAACTAAACCGGTCTGGATGCGGGGTAGAGCTGCAGGATTTTGTGGAGCCAAATCTCTCCAAGGAGGATGTGGAGATGCTCATTGACGGCTACAAAAATCGGCTTGCGCAGGTCAAGGGCATTAAATCATTGCACGGACCCTTTCTCGACCTGAAGCCTGCAAGTCCTGACAAGGAAATCAGAAGGGTCAGTCAGATAAAGTACAGGAGGACCCTTGAGATTGCACATGAGCTGGACGTTCAGTTTGTGGTGTTTCACAGCCAGATTAATCCATACCTGAATCAGTTCTTCCTGAGGGAACTGAACAACAAACAGGCGGCTGCTTTCTGGAGGGCATTGATGGATGTGACTCCCTATAAGGGAGAGGTGGTCATTGAGAACGTGTTTGAAGAATCTCCCTACATGTTGAGGGAACTTGTGGATGCAATCGACCATGACAACATATCCATAAACCTTGATATAGGTCACTCAAATCTTGGGTATGCACCACTCAGTGAGTGGATACATGTACTTGGTGATAAGTTGACCTATATGCATATACATGGAAACAGTGGCTTTGAAGACCAGCATATTGTACCATCCGATGAAAAACTGACAAGCCTTCTGGAGATTTTGGATAAGGATGGTCTAGACCCTGTACTGGCTCTGGAATACAAGATAGCAAACATATCAGAAGAGGTTCAGAGATATAGAAGAAAGATATGCAAATAAAATTATTTTAGTTTTCAAGATATCCTTTGATTGTCGACAATCTTGATGCTATAATGATTTTAGTGATCCGCTGAGGTGTTTGATTATCGAGAGGAGTTAACAATGAGTGCAACAGTTCAAAATTACATGAAAAGCAGACAAAATCTCAGCAAGATAGTTGTTGATTACATCAAGGAATCAATTTTGGCAGGCTTGTACAAGGAAGGGGACCACATCCTGGAAACTGAGGTTGCAAACACTCTGGGTATAAGCAGGGCTCCCGTCAGGGAAGCCATAAAGGAGCTCGAGAAGGAAGGAATAGTCCAGACCTTGCCAAGGAGAGGAACCTTTGTAACAAAATTCAGCCTGGAGGATATCAAGGAAGTTTTTGAAATCAGGATGCTATTGGAAAACAACATATTCAAGATTCTGATATATGAAGACAAACTGTCAGAGGAGGATTTTATAAGACTGGAGAGCCTGGTTCACGATATGGAAGGGATAGCCGGTTCAAGTGCTGATGATATGGAGAAGTCCATCAAACTCAATCTTAAGGATATGGAATTCCACAGATACTTGTGGAACAAATCCGAAAGTAAGAGAAGGGTTCAAATCCTGGAGCAGATATTTTTTCAATTGAGGATGGCCATGCTGTATGATACAAACGAAACTGGAGATCTCTCCAGGACAGCCACAGACCATTACGAAATCATAGAAGCTTTGAAGGGTAAGGATATTAATAAATGCAAAGAGGCTTTACAGAAGCATATAATAACCTATAAGGATGCTTTCGTTCAGGATTAGATTCACAAATTGAAGGAAGCATCTTTAAAAACCACATTAATTGTCGACAATAGACAAAAAATCAAGGAGGCAAGTTATGGAAAAGATACTCGCTTTTTCAGTCCAAGAGTTCAAGCAAAGGCTGGAAAAGACAAAAAGAAGCATGGAGAAGCAGGGTATTGAAGTATTGGTGGTAACTGATCCAGCAAATATGAATTACTTGACTGGTTTTGATGGATGGTCATTCTACGTTCATCAATGTGTAGTAGTAATGATTGACCAGGAGGAGCCCTTCTGGGTGGGTAGAGGTCAGGATTCAAACGCCGCAAGATTGACCTCCTATCTAAGTGAAGGAAACATTTATCCATACACTGATGATTATGTACAGTCACTGGTTAAGCATCCTATGGACTTCGTTGCAGACATCCTGAAGGAAAAGGGATACGACAAGAAGGTTGTTGGTACAGAGATGGATACCTATTACTATACAGCCAAGTGTCAGGAGAGTCTCCAAGGCAATCTTCCAAATTGTAAATTTGTCGATGCCACAAGTTTGGTAAACTGGGTCAAGCTTATAAAGTCCGACCTGGAGATTGAATACATAAAGAAGGCGGCTGTAATTGCGGAAAAGACCATGGATGCAGCATTCAACTCAATTGGCATTGGAGTGAGACAAAACGAGGCGGCAGCTAATGTGTACCATGCTCAAATCTACGGAACAAAAGAGTATGGTGGAGATTACACTTCAATAGCACCGCTGATGCCTGCAGGCATAAGAACCTCAACTCCACATCTTAGCTGGACAGATGAGCCCTATAGGAATGGTGATACGATATTGGTTGAAATTGCTGGAAACTATAAGAGATATCATTGCCCCCTTTCAAGGACCATAATACTCGGGGATGCACCACAGAAGGTAAAGGATCTGGCTTCAGTTGTGGTACAGGGCATTGAAGACACTCTTGGAGTTATAAAGCCTGGGATCACCTGTGAAGATATTGAGAGGACTTGGGCTAAGAGCATAGCAAGGAGCGGATTCATAAAGGACTCAAGAGTTGGATATTCCTTTGGACTTAACTACCCACCTGACTGGGGTGAGCATACAGTGAGCATAAGACCAGGTGACAAGACAGTCCTTGAGCCAAATATGACATTGCATTTCATGCCTGGCATATGGCTTGATGATTGTGGAGTGGACATAAGCGAGCCCATTAGGATTACAGAGGATGGTGTTGAGCTTTTGACCAGGTATCCAAGAAAGCTCCTTGAGAAATAGGTGATTTGGTTGTTTTTCCATAAAGGCAGTGCAAAATAATTAAAAAATTTTACAGGAGGCGAAAAATGTACAATAAATTTCCAAACGGTAATATTTTAAATGTTGATTTGAATGAAGGGAAAGTGAGTAGGGAAGTATTGCCTGGAGAAATCTATAGGTTGTATCCAGGCGGATCGTCCTTGGGACTGTATCTTGCCATGAGGGATATGAAGCCAGGAATAGACCCCTTGAGTGAAGAGAATAACTTGGTGTTTTCAGTGTCGGCCTTGACAGGTCTACCCATAAGTGGAATAAGCAGAGTGAATGTGACTGCCAAAAGCCCATTGACAGGTGGCATGGGCGATAGCCAGGCAGGTGGATTCTTTCCGGTACATATTAAAGCGAATGGCCTTGATGCAATTGTTGTAAAAGGTAAGGCAGACAAGCCTCTGTACATTTTCATTGACGGGGAGGATGTACAACTTAAGGATGCATCATTAATTTGGGGAAAGGTAACTGGAGAGGCTGAAAAGCTAATAAGAGAGGACCTGGGTAGAGATGATGTGGAAATCGCCCAGATAGGACCAGGGGGAGAGAATCTTGTAAACTACGCATGCATAATAAACATGTGCAACAGGGCAAATGGTAGAAATGGTATGGGTGCTGTAATGGGTTCCAAGAACCTAAAGGCAATAGTGGTTGCAAAGGGCAAGTCCCAGAAACCGGTTGATCCTGATGGATTTTTCAGCCTTTCCAAGAGCGTCATGCAAAGGCTTGAAGAGAATGGTTCTGTAGCTGGCCTTGGAAAATTCGGAACGGATGGAGACCTTGAGGGCTTCAGTGAAGAGGGATTTCTACCCACCAATAACTGGACAACAGGATATTTCCCTGAAGGAGCTAAAAATATAACCGGTGAGACCATGTATGACACGATACTCAAGGAAAGGGATACCTGCTATTCCTGCGCAGTCAGATGCAAGAGGGTTGTGGAAGTGCCCGGTATGGTTGATCCCCTGTATGGTGGACCTGAGTATGAGACGGCAGCCACCTTCGGTTCATATTGTGGAGTGACAAGCCTGGAATACGTATCCCTGGCTAATCAGATGTGCAACATGTACGGTCTTGACACAATTTCATGTGGAGCAACAATAGCCTTTGCAATGGAGGCATATGAAAAGGGCCTTATAGACAAGGCTGTTACTGATGGCATAGATCTAAGGTTTGGAAATGGAGAGGCTCTGCCTGTACTAATTGAGAGAATCGCAAAGAAGGAAGGGTTTGGCAAGCTATTGGCCCAAGGAAGCTACAGATATGCCCAAACCCTGGGAGAAGAAGCCCTTGACCTTACAGTTACAGTTAAAAAGCAGGAGCTTCCTGCCCACATGCCTCAGTACAAGCCGGCAGTTGGTCTTGTGTATGCAGTGAATCCATTTGGTGCAGACCATCAGTCAAGTGAGCACGATCCCTTCCTTGTAATGCCTGAAGACAGCATGGAAAGAAGAAGACTGGCTCAGTTGGGAATCCAAAAGGGTTATGAGGATCCATTCACAATGGACGATGACAAGGTTAGGTTTGCATGGGACACCCAAAAATATTTCTCAACACTGGATACCCTTTGCCTTTGCCAATTTGTGTGGGGTCCTTCCTGGGAGCTGTACGGCCCTGATGAAATGGTTGAACTGTGCAAAACAGGTATAGGCTGGGAAACTTCACTTTATGAGCTTATGCAGGTGGGCGAAAGACGAATCAATATGATGAGAGCCTTTAACGCCAAGGAAGGATTTACAAAGGAAGATGACCTTCTGCCAAAGAAAATATTCACTCCACTAAAGGGTGGACCCACAGATGGCGTGGTTCTGGATAGGGAATCCCACGAATACGCCAAGGGTCTATACTACGACTTGGCTGGCTGGGACAAGGAAAATGGGAATCCAACTGAGTCAACCCTTAAGAAATTGTCCCTCCAGTGGATGCTATAATTTGGAAACCTGCCTATGGAAATCACATGCAACAACAAAACAATGGAAATTGAAGAAAAGACCACATTATCAGATCTTCTAAGAACACTTGGATATAGGAATACTGTAGCGGTTTTCATCAATGGGAAGCAGTTGCTGTCATCCCAAATGGAGGGCTATGTAATCCATGAAAAAGATAACATCAGGATTATTAGGATACTTGGTGGTGGTTAATATAAGGAGGAAAAATATGTTGAAATCAACCCGAGAAATTGATAACATGCTCAAAAGGCATGATTCCTACAGAAATGGATGCTTGAATCTCATTGCATCAGAAAACTTTGCAAGTGAAAAGGTGAGAAGCTATCTAACCTGTGATTTTGGAAACAGGTATGGCTGCTACTCAACCATGGATCCTGCTGAAAGGGAGTACACGGGCAATAAGTTCATACACGAGTTTGAAATGGAAACCCATGAACTGGTAAAGGAGATATTCAAGGCGAAATACACCGACCTAAGACCCATAGGTGGACACATGGCCGGAATGTCAGTTGTCTTGGCCCTCCTTGAGCCAGGAGACCTTGTTATAGAAGTAAGCCTATCAGACTGGGGACATGGTCTGGTTGGGCCCATGTGCCAGGTAAGACAGTTTGATGAGACAATCAATGTTGAATATATGGCTTTTGATGAAAATAGGGCAGTTGACACAGAGAAGCTGATAGAGCAGGCCAAAAGGCTAAAGCCGAAGATGATAATATTCGGTGGCTCAGGAACCCTATTCCCAGAGCCTGTCAGAGAACTCAGGGCACTTGCGGATGAGCTTGGCTTCCATATTGCATATGACGCATCTCATGTAACTGGACTGATTGCCTCTGGCATCTTCCCAAATCCACTTGAAGAGGGAGCAGACATTATGTTTGGCAGTACTCATAAGTCCTTCCCAGGACCGCAAGGTGGCTTCGTGGTCTCAAATGACAAGGAGTTGATGATTAAGGTGGGTAATACACTTTCTCCATCTCTTGTGACCAGCCATCATCTCAACAGATTACCAGCATTGGCAGCTTCAATACTTGAAATGAAGGAGTTCGGCGATGAATACGGAAAGCAGGTGGTCAGAAATTCAAAAGCTCTTGCAAAAGCCTTGGCCAAGAGGGGATTCAAGGTACTGGGAGAAGGAAAGGACTACACTGAAAGTCATCTGCTGCTTGTTGACATAGGGGAATATGTTGACTTTGCACCTGCCAAGTTCCTGGAAAAGGCCAATATACTATGCTCAGATGATTTCTCCGGAAATAGCCCTGAAGTAAGAATTGGTACACCAGAATCAACAAGAAGAGGTATGAAGGAAGAAAACATGGAGGATATTGCAGAGTTTTTCAAGCGACTGATTATTGATAAAGAGGATGTTGAAACCGTTAAGAAGGATGTTGAAAGCTACGCCAGACAGTTCACAGGATTGGATTATTCATATTAGTTACCTCCCGATGGAAACCACACAAGAGTGTGGTTTTCCTCATTGCAAATAAATTAATTAAGGGGGGGATATTGGGGTATACTCTAGTATAGAGTATTAGGACCAAAATAAACATAAAGGGGAGATATATATGGGTCTAGTTACATCAACCGAATTATTCAAAAGGGCACAGGAGGGCGGATACGCAATCGGTGCATTCAACGTGAACAACATGGAGATAATCCAGGGTATCGTTGATGCCGCCAAGGAGGAGAAGTCAGCTCTGATTCTTCAGGTTTCCGCTGGAGCGAGAAAATATGCCAACTCAATCTATCTTAAAAAACTGGTTGAGGCAGCAGTGGAAGACAGTGACCTGGACATAGTGCTGCATTTGGACCATGGGGAGGATCTGGAAATTGTAAAGCAGTGTATCGATGATGGCTTTACTTCAGTTATGATTGATGCTTCACATTATCCATTTGAGGAAAATGTCAGGATCACAAAGGAAGTTGTTGACTACGCCCACGCCAGGGGAGTTGTTGTTGAGGCAGAGCTTGGCAAGCTTGCCGGAGTTGAGGATGCAGTAAGTGTTGCCAAGGAGGATGCAACCTACACAGATCCTGATGAGGCCGTTGAGTTTGTAAAGAGAACCGGAATCGACTCACTTGCAGTTGCAATAGGTACAAGCCATGGTGCCTACAAGTTCAAGGGAGAGCCCAAGCTTGACTTTGAAAGACTGGAGAAGATAGGGATGATGCTTCCAGATACTCCTTTGGTACTTCATGGTGCGTCAACGGTACTTCCAGAGTTTGTGGAACTTTGCAACAAATATGGTGGAGACATTCCAGGAGCCCAGGGTGTGCCTGAAGAGATGCTAAGAAGAGCGGCTCAGATGAACGTCGCAAAAATAAACATAGATACTGACCTGAGACTTGCAATGACTGCTGCAATAAGACAGTTCATGGTGGAGAATCCATCAGAATTCGACCCAAGAAAGTATCTTGGACCTGCCAGAGCAGCCATAAAGGGAATGGTGCAGCACAAGATAAAGAACGTTTTAGGATCAAGTGGATCAAACCTTTAGAATCAAGGGGCTAAATGCCCCTTTGATTTTGAGCAGGAGTTGGTAATATGGACAGTTTTCCAGAAATTGACCGGGTACACCAGATGCTGGATGAGATTGCAGAGACCCTTCCTGTTGAATTTTTCAACAGGTTAAACGAGGGTGTTGTTCTTCTGCCTCAGCACAAGTACCATCCAAGAAGCCGCAGTGACAGAAGGCTCTATGTAATGGGGGAATACCACAAAAGCTTTACAGGAAGCCACATAAGAATATACTATGGCTCATTCAAGAGGGTTTTTAGAAACATCTCCGAGGAAGAGCTCAGGAAGCACCTGGAGCACACCCTATTGCATGAATTCACCCATCATCTGGAAACACTTGCAGGTGAAAGAGGCCTGATCATTAAGGATCAGGAGGCACTTAGAAGATATCTTCAGGAATGATACAAATTAAAAAAGGATGAAACCCTTATTTTTGGTCTCATCCTTTTATTATGCTATTCCATAATCTCCTTCACTGCTAACTTGACCGCTCCCATGAGAAAACCTGCATCCATGTTAACGGCAACTCCCTGATATCCCATCTTGAACATATTTCTTGCAGAGTCTGAATCTGGGGAGAAGATAAAGGCATATTTGTTGTTATCCTTTGCAGCCTTCAAAATCCTATGGAGTGCAGCCTTGAACCTTGGATCCTCAAACTGGGCAGGAATACCCATACCTATGGAAAGGTCAAATGGTCCCACAAAAATTCCATCCACCCCATCCATTGACATTATCTCCTCAATGCTTTCAAGACATCCAATTGTTTCACATTGGGGTATAAGTAGTGTCTCCCTGTTGCAGGTGTTAAAATATTCGTCAAGGTTCTTTGCAAAATCCTTTTCTCCATAGCCAGCCGACCTTGCCTTGAAGTAGCCCCTCTTACCCACTGGGGTGTATTTGGCCCACTCAACCAGCTTCCTGACCTCATCCACAGTCTCAACACAGGGAACAATGAGTCCCTTTGCTCCAATATCAAGATTTCTCAGAATTGATGGTCTGGAAATGTCGCTTACCCTAACCATTGTAGTCAGGCCAACCACCTCGGAGGCCCTTATGAACCTTGCAGTACTCTCAGCGTTGTATGGACCGTGCTCAGTATCAACAATAATAAAATCCAGCCCGGTGTATCCAAGTGCCTCGACAACCTCTTCGCTTCCAAGCTCAAAAAAAGTACCTAGTACATTCTTGCCATCATCAAGCTTCATCCTTACATTATTAATCAAAAATACCACCGCCCTTTCATATAAATACTTTACTGTTATCTAGTATAAAAGTCAATATATGGGAGAAGAATGAAGTAAAGTCTAATTTTAGGGTAAAAACCTAGGTGAAAGGAGTGAGTATCTTGATAATAAAGACCTTGTTGGAAAATAGAGCAATAACAGAAGACTTTGAAACAGAGCATGGA
>Ga0075011_10000569_pt1 | contig 19654 bp, 25 predicted proteins | sample TARM_MetaG_T_14_FD_72354 | JGI IMG/M metagenome (GOLD analysis project Ga0075011, IMG submission 72354) | Freshwater microbial communities from Pennsylvania, USA, analyzing microbe dynamics in response to fracking - TARM_MetaG_T_14 | ecosystem: Environmental > Aquatic > Freshwater > River... | reverse complement strand
AGAATAACTAACATATAAAACAGTGGAATTATAGAAATGATCGATTGAAAAAAGAAAAACGCCTCTAAAGTTGGAGGTATGAATTATTCAGGTTAAACTCTATTTAATAACCTAAACCATTGATCGTCATTGACACGCGTTTATCAAATGTAGCTAGGTGACAGGTTGCCTGATATTTGTCAGATAATGTACGACCGATACTTTTGACATCCTTGCGTAAACTATTACGTTGTGAATAGCGACTGCCATACTCAAATAACTTAATTCTTAATGAATACCTCCTCGTTTCTTCATTCTTATGTCCGAGCCCCAATTGCGTTAACGTATAAATGGTATCGTGGACAGTACTTTTGTTGTAGCCGATTAAATTTGATATTTCAGTGATACCTAATTCTTCTTTGTCGTAAAAGCAGTCTAAGATTTCAGTCGCTTTTTCAATTACTTTGATTATATTTTCTGACAAATTGCCTCTTCTCATAAATGGACACTGGATCTTTAATACATATTTAATGGTATCAGATTTCTTCAACTGATTCCATTTTTTCGCCAACGGCACTGATCATTCCATAAAATTCACAAAAAAATCATAATTTACATAAAAGCCTTTTCATTTTATCTTGTTTCCCACAATAAAAGTGTTTGAAAGCAAGTCATTCCACATTTTGCAAAGAAAAGTCATAATTGAAAGGATTTTACGAAAAAAGCACTTCAAAAATGAACAGATATTAAAAAGTGTTGACATCAAAAAAGCAGTAGGATAGAATCAATCACATCCACGTCGATGAACAAATTTTAAAAAGTGTTCATTCTAAAAACAATGTTGGATGAATTGACTATTTTGAGAAGGAAGTTTTGAATGAGCAAAATAATTGCGACCGGTTCGTACCTACCAAAAAATGTTGTTCGTAACAATGACTTGATTGAACAAACAGGTATTGATTCGAGTGATGACTGGATTACACAGCGGACAGGTATCAGCCAACGCCACTTTGCGAGTGCAGACGAAACAGTAAGTACACTTGCTGTCGAGGCGGCCAGAAATGTATTAGACCAAATGGATGCTGACATTGTTCAGGAAATTCAGTTGGTGATTGTGGCAAGCATGTCTTCGCGCTTACCAACTCCTTCGGTGGCCAGTCAAGTTCAAAATGCTTTAGGTCTGGAGAAGGCTTGGGCTTTTGATGTGAGTGGAGCCTGTTCTGGTTTTATTATGGCCTTAGAACTGGCTGAAAAACTGAGTAAAGATAAACAAACCGGCTATACGTTGGTTATCGGTGCCGAACAAATGAGTGATATTTTAAATTTTGAGGACCGTGGGACCTCCATTCTCTTCGGAGATGGCGCGGGCGCTGTCTTAATAGAACATGATGGTACAGGTTTAGCGAATTATCGCAGTGAGATAACGAGCATACCTGATCCAGATTTATCTATCTGTGTAGCTTCTGAAACAAATAATGATGCATTCATGACAATGGACGGACGGGGCGTGTTCAACTTCGTATTACGAAATGTTCTCCCGTCACTCACTAAATTTGTGGCGGCTGAAGCCAAACCATTTGATTATGTGATTAGTCACCAAGCGAATTATCGTTTTATTGAGATTATCGCTAAAAAGCTAAAGGTGAGTCTTGACAAATTACCGACAAATATTGCATCGGTAGCTAATACATCTGCAGCCAGCATCCCTATTTTATTGGATGACTTAGTGCAGGAAAATAAAGTGAAGCTGGATGGCAGTCAAAACGTAATTTTTCTAGGTTATGGTGCAGGTTTAGCATGGGGTCAAATTAGTTTAAAAATATAAAAATTAATTACAATTATGGAGGAAAATAAAAATGATTAAAGAAACAGTTATCGATATTATTGTAGATCAATTAGAGGTAGAGAAAGATTCAATTACAGGTGACACGAAATTAATGGAAGATTTAGATGCAGATAGTTTAGACGTTTTCCAAGTATTAAGTGAAATCGAAGATGAATTAGACTTAGTAATCGAAACAGATGAAGATGTTGTGACAATTGACCAATTAGTTGCACATATTGAAAAAGCACAAGCTGAACAAAAATAATAACAGTCACCATTTTCGTTGAAAAGGATGTATGGAATGAAAACAGCAATTACTGAATTACTAAATATTGAATATCCTATTGTACAAGGTGCAATGGCATGGGTGGCGGACTCTGCTTTGGCGAGTGCAGTCTCTAATGCTGGAGGCCTTGGTGTTGTTGGGACAGGTCATGATCCAGTTGAGGTCGTTCGTGAAAAAGTTGAAGCAATGAAACAACTCACAGACAAGCCTTTTGCGGTAAATGCGATGTTCTTGAGCCCCAATATTGAAGAAGTAGTCGAATACTTGATTGAAGAATCAGGGGTTAAAATTATTACAACTGGAGCTGGTAATCCTAGTAAATATATGGAACGTTTTAAAGCAGCTGGAATTACGATTATTCCGGTTGTGGCTTCTGTAGCTGTTGCCAAGCGGATGGAACGAATTGGTGCAGATGCAATTGTCGTTGAAGGAATGGAAGCGGGCGGCCATATTGGACGTACCACGACCTTAGCATTACTACCCCAAGTGGTAGATGCTGTTTCAATTCCTGTCATTGCGGCTGGCGGTTTTGGTGATGGACGCTCATTCGCAGCAGGCCTAATGCTTGGTGCTTCGGCGATTCAAGTTGGAACGCGCTTTGTTGTAGCGACAGAATCCAATGCTCATGATAATTTCAAGCGTTCGATTCTCAAGGCCACGGATATTTCAACGGTCGTTACCGGTGAAATTACGGGGCATCCAGTCCGTGTTTTGCGTAACCAATTAACTAAAACGTATTTAGCGGAACAAAAAGCCATTACAAGTGATGATGAACCGGATTTCACTGAATTGGAACGCTTAGGTAGTGGTGCTTTGTATCGTGCGGTTGTTGAGGGTGACACTAAAACAGGTTCGATGATGGCTGGACAAGTTGCTGGCTTAGTTAAAAAAGAGCAAACCGTTTCGGAAATCATTTTAGATTACGTGAACGAAGCAACGGCAGTTTATCAAGAGTCGGCCCGCTATTTCGAATAAGTTAAAAAAAGAGGGAATTATTTTATGTCAATTGCAGTAATTTTTAATGGTCAAGGGGCACAATTCAAAGAAATGGGTCTGGATTTTGTGGCTGAGTATCGAGCGGCGGAAGCTGTCTTTGCTGAAGCAGAACAGATTACAGATTATCCCATACGTGATTGGTTGACGGACGATTTTGAAAAGTTAGCCCAAACACAATATGCACAAGTTGCCATCGCGACCACAAGTTTAGCAATTTATGAAAGTATTGCTCCCCATCTGCCAGCCATCGATTACATGGCTGGTTTAAGTTTAGGAGAGTATTCGGCGCTGATCGCGAGCGACATGCTCGATTTTACCGAGGGGATACAGTTAATCAAAAAACGAGGACAATTAATGACGGCCCACTGTCAAAATTTACGGGAATCAGCCGAGATTGTGATGGATGCGGTCTTAAACATGCCGTTAGATGAAGTGAAAGACGTTATTAGTATGGTCAATAGTGATGAAGAAATCCTTTATCTTGCTAATATCAACTCATCAACGCAGGTGACGATTGCTGGTACGCAAGCAGCGACCGCACAATTTAAGGAAATCGCACGTGACCGTGGCCACCGTCGCGTGATGCCTTTGAAAGTTGAAGGACCTTTTCACAGTCCGTATATGACAGATGTTTGCGCACCTTATGACGCTGTTTTAGAAGACGTTCATTTCACTGAAGGGGACGCAGCGGTTATTAGTAATACGACGGTTGTAGCTCACCAAGTAGCTGATGTGAAAGAGTCTTTAGTGAGACACATTGTTGAGCCGGTACGCTGGCAAGAGACGATTGACTATTTTGTAGAGCAGGGTGTCACGAAAATTATCCAAATTGGCCCAGGTAAAACGTTGGCGAATTTGTTGAAACGTGAAAAAAATGCACCAGATACACTAGTGATTGACAAAGTAGCAGATGTCGCGCAGTTAGAAAGTTTTATAGGAGGATAAGCATTGGCAGAAGTAGTATTAATAACAGGAAGTTCACGCGGAATTGGTTTGGAAATTGCGAAACACTTAGCATTCCAAGGCTATCAGGTGATTCTAAATAGTCGAAGTGAATTAAAAGAAACTGTTTTAGAACAATTCAAAGACGCACCATTACCTGTGGGTCAAGCGGTTGGTACCGTCAGTAGTTTTGAGGGTGCGAAAGCGATCGTGGACCAAGTAATCGATGAATTTGGAAAAATTGATGTGCTAATCAATAACGCAGGGATTACCCGCGATGGTTTGATTATGCGCATGAAAGAAGAAGACTATGATGCAGTGCTTGATACGAACTTAAAGGGAACTTTTAACATGTGCCGCCATGTAACGACACCGATGCTGAAACAACGCTCGGGTACGATTATCAATATGTCGAGTGTCGTTGGTGTAATGGGTAATGCAGGTCAGGCAAATTATGCAGCGAGTAAAGCGGGTGTTTTAGGCTTAACAAAGTCTTTAGCACGTGAATTAGGAAGCCGTCATATTACGGTTAATGCGATTGCACCAGGTTTTATTGAAACGGAAATGACAGATGGTTTGAGCGATAAGATTAAAAAAGCGATGTTAGATCAAATCCCATTAAAGCGATTTGGACAAACGGCAGAGATTGCGCAAACAGTCGATTTCTTAATGAATAATAAATACGTCACAGGGCAAGTTATTGAAGTTAACGGCGGCTTGAATATGTAAGTCAGATGTTTAGACATCAAGGAGGATAAGATGCAAAGAGTAGTAATTACAGGAATGGGTACCATTTCACCGATTGGTAATGATGTGCCCACTTTTTGGGAGAATACAAAAGCAGGTAACTCAGGAATCGCGCCTTTAGAAATATTTGCGGATGACTTTGAATCTGATGTAAAAGTCGCAGCGCAAGTGAAGGATTTTGATCCGAAAGACACGATGAAGCGTAAAGAATATTCGCGGATGGACCGCTATTCTCAATTTGGAGTAGCAGCGAGTGTCGAGGCTTTAGTGGACAGTGGTTATAACATTGAAGAAAATGCAGAGCGCGTCGGCGTAATTGTCGGTTCAGGAATTGGTGGCTTATTAGCCATTCAGGATGGAATTGACCGTATGCGTGACAAGGGCGCTAAACGTGTCCAGCCCTTATTCGTCCCGATGACGATTGGTAATATGGGCGCGGCTAATATTTCGATTAAAACGGGTGCTCGTGGTACGAGTTTAGATATTGTAACGGCTTGTGCGAGTGCGACGAACTCTATAGGAGAAGCGTTTTTAAAGATTCAAAATGGTGAGTTAGATGCTTGTTTTGCGGGTGGAGCTGAAGCCACGATTAATGAAATTGGAATTGCTGGCTTTGAAGTTTTAACGGCTTTATCAACAAATAATGATCCGAAAACAGCTGCTCGTCCTTTTGACAAAGACCGTGATGGCTTTGTGATGGGTGAAGGTGCGGGGATTTTATTTATGGAATCACTTGAATCTGCTCAAGCACGAGGCGCAAACATTTTAGGGGAAGTTGTGGGATATGGCTCAAATAGTGATGCTTTCCATATGACTGCTCCTCGTCCAGACGGAAGTGGTGCCGGTGAAGCAGTTAAATCAGCGCTAGAGATGGCGGGCTTAGAGCCGACCGATGTTGACTATATCAATGCTCACGGAACAAGTACGCCAACAAATGATTCTGCAGAAACAGCTTCGATTAAGTACGCATTAGGCGAGCACGCTTATAACGTACCTATTTCAAGTTCAAAAGGATTCTTTGGGCACTTACTAGGAGCAGCTGGTGGAGTAGAAGCAGTAGCGATTATTAAAGCTTTACAAGAAGGTTTTGTACCACCGACTTTAGGTCTAGAAACAACCGATGAAGCTTGTGACTTGGACTATGTCCCAGGTGAAGGACGCAATCAAGAAATTAATATCGCACTATCAAATTCTTTAGGTTTTGGTGGCCATAATGCTGTCTTAGCCTTTAAACGTTGGAATGGTGAGTAATATGGATTTTGAAAAGCTAACAGCTTTAATTGAACAAATTGATGCATCAAACTTAGCTTATATGAATTATGAGACGGAGTCTGAGCATATTATCTTGGCAAAAGAAGTACCACATATGAGTGGGCACCAAGACGTTGCGCAAGTAGTCCAGTCAGCACCAGCGGCTATGGCCGAAAATATTGTGGAAACGCCAGTGACTCCTGCAGCTCAAGAAGCTGAGGTAACAGTACCAGCTGAAAAAGAAGGGGAAGTTGTTGAGTCGCCAATGGTTGGAGTGGTTTATTTACAACCGCAACCGGATGAAGATCCGTACGTCAAAGTAGGCGATCGCGTGGAGCAAGGCGATGTTATTTGTATCATTGAAGCGATGAAATTGATGAACGAAATTCAAGCACCATATGCCGGTGTGGTCACTGAAATTTTAGTCAATGATGAAGAGGTTGTTGAATTTAACCAACCAATCGTGCGGATAGAAGTTTAATATTTTTAGGAGGATAAAAATGTCTAAAAGAATAAAACCAATAATGACAGCCCAAGAAGTAATGGATGTCATTCCTAACCGCTTTCCGATGTTTTTCGTCGATAAAGTGGATGAGTTAATCTTAGAGAAAAAAATTGTTGCGACTAAAAACGTAGCAGCTAACGAATCGTATTTCCAAGGTCATTTCCCAGGGAATCCCATTATGCCAGGTGTTTTACAAGTTGAAACAATGGCGCAAGTAGGGTCAATCCCTTTACTCATGAGCCCTAACTTTGAAGGTAAAATTGCTTTTTTAGCAGCCGTTGACAAGGTGAAGTTCCGTAAAAACGTGGAGCCAGGTGACGTACTGACGGTAACGGTTGAGATTGTTAAATTGAAATCACGCATGGGTATTGGTCAAGGAACGATTACAAATCAATACGGCGAAAAAGTATCAGAAGCTAAAATGACGTTTATTATAAGCGACTTACAGCAAGAATAGACAGGACGGGTAATATGTTCAAAAAAGTACTAGTAGCAAATCGAGGTGAAATTGCCGTACGTATCATTCGTGCGCTCAGAGAGTTAGGCATTACTTCGGTCGCTGTTTTTAGTGAAGCCGATCGCAATGCATTACATACTGAGATTGCAGATGAGACGATCTGTATTGGCCCAGCCAAAGGTTTGGATTCTTACGCGAACCCGGTGGCCATTTTAAGTGCCGCTATTGTAACGGGTGCAGATGCGATTCATCCGGGATACGGTTTTTTATCGGAGCGAAGTGATTTTGTAGCGCTTTGTGAAGAGATGGATATTAAATTTATCGGACCAAGTAGCCAGCTTATTCGCGACATGGGGAACAAACAAAATGCACGGACAACGATGCGTGAAGCTGGCGTACCGATTATACCGGGTGGCAAGGATTTAATAAATGACATCACGGAAGCACGTGCTTTAGCCCAAGAAATTGGCTATCCTTTAATGATTAAAGCAGCTGATGGTGGCGGAGGCAAAGGCATGCGTCTGGTACAGACTGAGGATGAACTCGAACCCTTATTTATTCAGGCTCAAAATGAAACACAAAGTATTTATGGGAATCGTCATTTATATATGGAACGGACAATTTATCCGGCTAAGCATATCGAAGTGCAACTTTTAGCAGATGAACATGGTAACGTGATTCATTTAGGTGAAAGGGACTGCTCGATTCAACGGAATAACCAAAAGGTAATCGAATTTGCACCTGCACTGACGCTTTCAGAAGAAACACGCCACAAGGTGAGTGAAGCAGCTGTTAAAGCAGCCCAAGCGATTGGTTATACAAATGCAGGGACGATCGAGTTCTTAGTGGATGAAGCGGAGAACTTTTATTTCATGGAAATGAATACGCGTCTACAAGTTGAACACCCGATTACTGAGATGGTAACGGGCGTCGACATTGTGAAAACGCAAATTGAAATTGCGATGAACAAGCCTTTAGAGCTGAGACAAGAAGATATCAAATTTAATGGTTTTGCGATCGAATGTCGTTTAAATGCAGAAGATCCTTTTAACAATTTCCAACCATCAAGTGGCCATATTTCTCAATTGTTTCTCCCAAATGGTGGTATTGGTTTACGTGTGGAAACGGCGGTATATTCAAATTACACCCTCCCACCATTTTATGATTCAATGATTGCAAAAATTATTACCCATCAGCCGACCAGAGCAGCTTCCTTTAATTTAATGGAGCGTGCTTTGTACGAAGTGGTCGTCGATGGTGTGAATACGAATATTGATTTACTCGAAGCTTTGACGACTCATCCTGATGTCGTAAATGATCGAGTCCATGTGAAATGGCTCGAGGAAGAATTTATGACGGCCTGGTTAGAAGAGACAGCTGCTGATGCACGTGACGATTAATTACAATGGAGGTTTAGCAAGTGGCATTATTTCGAAGAAAGAAAAAATATATAGAAATAAACGCAAAAGAATCCGCTGAAATGAAAGAAAGACGTGCTTTAATTCCGGATGGGCTTGCTGAATCTTGTCCTAATTGTCGCGAGATTATTTTTCGCAACTCAATTAGCGCAGATAATCTCTGTCCTAAATGTGACTATCATTTACAATTTCCAGCGATAGAACGAGTGGAATGGTTAGTTGATGAGGGCACATTCAAAGAATGGGATCAGGAAGTTGAAGCAGCTGATCCTTTTGAATTTCCGGGCTATCAAGAAAAAATTGAGATTAGTCAAAAACGCACGCAATTAGAAGAAGCAGTTATTACTGGTGAAGGTAAACTGGATGGTCTACCTTTTGCTTTAGGTGTGATGGACAATCGCTTTATTATGGCAAGTATGGGGACCATTGTGGGCGAAAAAATCACACGCCTCTTTGAACGTGCGACAGAGAAGAAGTTGTCTGTTGTCTTGTATATCGCATCAGGAGGTGCGCGCATGCAGGAAGGGATTTTATCTCTCATGCAAATGGCCAAAATATCCCAAGCCGTCGCCAAACATAGCGATGCTGGTTTATTTTATGTGCCCGTTTTAACGCATCCAACAACTGGTGGAGTGACCGCCAGTTTTGCAATGCAAGGAGATATTATTCTAGCGGAACCGGGAGCGACGATTGGCTTTGCCGGGCGTCGTGTTATACAACAAACAATTACGAGTGAATTACCAGAGGAATTTCAAACAGCTGAGGCGACTTTGGACAATGGGTTTATTGACCGGATTGTCCCGCGAAAAAATCAGCCGAATGAACTGTACTTATTACTATTAATTCATCAGCAAAAAGGTTAGGGTGTAAAAATGGAAGCTTATAAAATTGTTCAAAAAGCACGACGAACTGAACGTTTATCAACCATTGAAATCATAAATGCACTATGTGCTGGTTTTTTAGAGTTGCATGGAGATCGTATAATGGAAGATGATCAAGCGATTGTGAGTGGCGTGGGAATTACTGCTGAACACAAACCAATAACGGTAATTGGAATCCAAAAGGGTTATAATACGGAGGAGAATATTCGTCGGAATTTTGGCTCAAGCGGTCCAGGTGGTTATCGCAAAGCAAAGCGTTTAATGAAGCAAGCCGAAAAATTCCAGCGGCCAGTCTTAACTCTAATCAATACAGCGGGTGCGGATGCAACGCCTGAATCCGAGGAATACGGAATCGGGGAAGCCATCGCAAGCATTTTGCTGACGATGAGTGAATTAACAGTGCCTACTTTAGCTATCATTTTAGGTGAAGGCGGGAGTGGTGGTGCGATTGGGCTCGCCTTAGCGGATGAAGTATGGATGCTGGAACATAGTATCTATTCGATTTTATCGCCGGAAGGTTTTGCGTCGATTTTATGGAAAGATGCGAGTTTAGCTTCAGAAGCAGCAGAAATTATGAAATTAACCGCTGCGGACCTCAAAGAAATAGGGGTCACTGACCGCATCATTTCGGAAGTGGATGCAGAAGGTGTTGAATTAAGTAATGAAGCACTCAGCCAGTATTTAATTCCCGAGATTAAAAAAACATTCCAAAAGCTAAAAAAACAACCAGTAGCAGAACGCTTAGCTAAACGATACGAACGATTTCGCAAATTCTAATGGAGGCATAAACACATGATAGAAGGCATTGGAATAGATATTATGGAGCTTGCGCATATGCAAGCTGTCTTAGATAAAAGTCCACGGATTTATCAGAAGTTTCTGACTCAAAAAGAGTTAGAAGTGTATGAATCATGCCATGAAAAACGGCAATTAGAATTCTTAGCCGGTCGCTATGCGGTCAAGGAAGCATTTAGCAAAGCAATGGGAACTGGTATCGGCAGAACGACGACTTTTCAAAATATTACGGTTCTAAATAATGAAAAAGGTGCACCTTATATAGAAGAAAGTCCTTTTTCTGGGAAAATCCATGTGTCGATCAGCCATTCGCAAAAGATGGTTGTCGCACAAGTTGTCTTGGAAAATATTTTAATTGAATAATGACAAAGAGTATTTGTTTAGGATTGTAATTCCAAAACAAATACTCTTTTTGTTTTTTTTTGATAGAACGATGAATTGATACCGGTTTAATAATTATTTCAGTCGTGAAAACATTTTGTGAATATATTTTCATGTTAGGAGTTATTTCATAAACTTAATAATTTTTACAAAATGTTCATAAACAAGATTGTACGAGTAATATCTGATTCATGCTCGTTTTTACAAGCTGAAACCGCATGGTTAAGGTTTTAAAAGGTTTTTTAAACTGGAGTTGAGCAAAAAGACAAAAATAAAAAAATGCTTATAATTGTAAATAGGGGTTGTTTTTGAAAAATAGCATGATATACTTTTAACTAGAAACGCTTTCAAGAGCTTCATTTAAACGCTTTCAAGAGCTTCATTTTAATTTAATAAAGAAGATATTAGATTCAAGGAAGCTAGTGAAAATCTAGCGCGGTCCCGCCACTGTGAATAATATGATGTAGATTATATTAAAGCCAGACTGTTGAATATAGTATTACCAATTATACTTAAGTCAATGAATTCGGTTGAAATTCATCAGTATGTCTATTTATTAGATATGCTGGTGATTTTTTATTGTGCAAGAATAATCTTTTGGAGGTGATCGAGATAACAAAACAAATTAAAATATTTGAATCGGTTCCCGGCAAACAAGTTTCACTGGCGCACGTTATTGCAAACCCAAATGAAATCGTTTTCGATAAACTTGGCCTTAAAAAAGAAAATCATAACGCCATTGGATTTATGACCATTACGCCAGGTGAAGCAGCAATTATTGCTGGTGATGTCGCAAAAAAAGCTGCCGCAATAGAACTTGGTTTCGTCGATCGCTTTAGTGGAACACTACTGATTCTTGGTGATGTGTCATCTGTGACGACCGGGCTGAATGCAGCAAATGATTATTTGAAAACGCATATGGGAATGAATGTGACGGATGTGACTAGATTATAATGATGAAGGATATTATTTTAATTGGACCAAGTGGTGTAGGTAAAACGTCTCTCATGCAAAGACTAAGAGAAGTTCCACTACACTATTCAAAAACACAAGCGCCAGATTATTATGACAGCATCATCGATACACCAGGTGAATTCATCCAGTACCGTCATTACATTCATTCACTGCAAATACTAACGCATGAAGTGGATATCGCTTGTTTATGCTTGAGTGCAACGGGGGGCGTTAACTCGTTTCCACCCAATTTCGCTCAGACCTTATCCAAACCTTGCATTGGCATAGCCACGCATGTGGATTTGATTGAGGACCAAAAACAATTAAATCGAGTACACCAGCAACTAAGGTTGGCTGGCGCTAGTCAGATATTTGATATTTCATCTGTAACTGACGAAGGTATTGTTGAATTGAAAGAGTTTCTAACTGTGGATGACAGCGAATAAGGTGTTTAAGCTTTAGTTATCATTGAGATGAGGTGGTAGTTTTTCGGCAAGTGAGTAGTAACCGACCGGCATTTTAATACCGTTCAAAGATAACAGTTCTGAAACAACGGTCTTGCATTGTTTTAAATTTAGAATTTGCTCGAAATATTTTTCTAACTTCATTTCAATTAGAGAAATAAAAACAATATCATTTTTTTCAAAAACATACTCAAATGAAACTAGCAGCGGCCAAGCAATTTGGTAAGCAAGAGTATCAAATATTCGAAAAAAGAAATTTAACACATATTGCATTATTCATTTGGCAGAAAGAGGTAATAATCTTGGAACTTGAACGAATAATTCAGGTCTATGTACCGGGAAGAGAAATATCGATGGGTCATCTCATTTCCAATCCAACAGAAGACACCATTACTAAGCTCGGAATTATGAGCGAGGTTAAAGGATCGATTGGGATTATGAAGATAAGTCCAAGTGAGGCTGCGATCATTTTAGTCGATTTATCCTTAAAGGCTGCAGATGTTGAGATTGGATTTATGGATCGATTCTCAGGAACAGTCGTTATTACGGGCAATGTAGAAGCTGTACATACAGCTTTAAAAACAACATTACATCAAATGAAAGAGGTGTTAGATTTTAATCATATCGACGTCACTAGGAGTTAAAGGAAATTTGCGATAAGGAGTGAAGTAAACATGAACAAAGAAGATTTGATTAATCAAATTCTACAAGAAGTACAAGGTAAGTTAGGTCAAAATACAGAGAACAAACCGAAAGGAGAAAAAGTAAAAATGGCATTTAATAGCGGAACAAGCTTAACAGAATATGTAGGTTACTCAGAGCAAGGTGAAACGATTGGTTTAGTAATTGCAAACGTTGATTCTCAATTATTAGAGACAATGGAATTAGATACTAAATATCGTTCAATTGGTATTGTAGGAGCAAGAACAGGTGCAGGTCCTCACATTTTAGCTGCAGATGAGGCAGTTAAAGCAACAAATACTGAAATCATTTTAGTAGAATTACCACGCGATACAAAAGGTGGAGCAGGACACGGTTCGTTAATTATCTTCGGTGCGGATGACGTTTCAGATGCTCGTCGTGCAGTAGAAGTAACATTAAACGTTGTAGAAAATACAACATTTGGTGACGTTTACGGAAACGATGCTGGACATACAGAGTTACAATATACAGCACGCGGAAGCCACGCAGTAAACAAAGTTTGGGGAGCACCAGTAGGTAAAGCATTCGGCGTTATCGTTGGAGCACCTGCAGCAATTGGAGTCGTAATGGCAGATACAGCGCTGAAATCAGCAAACGTTGAAGCACTAACCTGGTCAACTCCACAAAATGGAAACAGCTTTTCAAACGAATGTACTCTAACAATTACTGGAGATTCTGGAGCAGTTAAACAAGCAGTTATGAGCGCTAGAGAAGTTGGTAATAAACTATTAGGTACAATGGGTGACGAACCAACAAACGCATACGACTCATACATTAAATAATTAACGGGAGGCTTTATTCATGAAAAGACAAAAACGTTTTGAAATTTTAGAACAAAGAGATGTTCATAAAGATGGATTCGTCCAAGAGTGGGTTGAAGAAGGTTTTATCGCAATGGAAAGCCCGAACGATCCTAAAGGTAGTATTACGATTGAAAATGGCGAGGTAGTCGAATTAGACGGTAAGAAAAAAGCGGATTTCGATTTAATTGACCACTTTATCGCACGCTACGGAATTGAACTGGACCGCGCAGAAGAAGTTGCGAAAATGGATCCAGTTGAAATTGCACAAATGTTAGTTAATCCAAATGTTCCTAAATCGGAAATTGTGGAAATTACTACTTCAATGACACCTGGTAAAGCAGTTGAAGTATTAAACTCAATGAACGTAGTTGAAATGATGATGGCACAGCAAAAAATGCGTGCACGTCGTACAGTTTCAAACCAGGCGCACAACACAAACACACAAGATAACCCAGTATTACTTGCAGCAGATGGTGCTGAAGGTGGTTTAAGAGGATTTTCTGAAATGGAATCTACAACAGCGGTTTCACGTTCAGCTCCTTTAAATGCGATGGCTACATTCGTAGGTACACAAGTAGGGCGTCCAGGTGTTTTAACACAATGTGCTTCTGAAGAGGCTGTTGAGTTAGACATGGGTATTCGTGGACTAAACTCATATGCTGAAACTATTTCAGTCTATGGTACTGAAGACGTATTTACTGATGGTGACGACACACCTTGGTCAAAAGGATTCTTAGCATCAGCTTATGCATCTCGCGGTGTTAAAATGCGTTTCACTTCTGGAACTGGATCAGAAGTTCAAATGGGTTATGCAGAAGGTAAATCAATGCTTTACCTAGAAGCTCGTTGTATTTTCATAACAAAAGGTGCTGGAGTTCAAGGGCTACAAAACGGTTCAATTTCTGTAATCGGTATCCCAGGAGCAGTTCCTTCAGGTATTCGTGCAGTTTTAGGTGAAAACTTATTAACGGCTATGCTTGATTTGGAAAACGCTTCAGGAAACGACCAGAGTTTCTCACATACACCAATTCGTCGTACAGCACGTATGTTAATGCAAATGCTACCAGGAACAGACTACATCTTCTCAGGTTATGCTGCACAGCCTAACTATGACAACATGTTTGCTGGAAGTAACTTTGACGCAGATGACTACGATGACTACTTAGCAATTCAGCGTGACTTAAAAGTTGACGGTGGACTAAGACCAGTAACGGAAGAAGAAGTAATTCGCGTAAGAAACAAAGCAGCTCGTGCGATCCAAGGATTATTCGAGAGCTTAGGTCTTCCAGCAATTACTGATGAAGAAGTCGAAGCAGCAACATATGCTCATGGTACAAAAGACATTATTCGTCGTGACATTAACGCTGACCTAAAAGGTATTGAAGAGTTAATGGATGGCGGACTAAATGGTGTAGACATCATTAAAGGTCTTGCAAACACAGGATTTGAAGATGTTGCTCAATCAGTTCTTGACATGCTAAAGCAAAGAACAACTGGAGACTTCTTACAAACAGCAGCAATCTTTGATAAAGACTTTAACGTAATCTCAGCTGTAAACGACAAGAACGACTATGAAGGTCCTGGTACCGGAATGCGTTTAGAAGGCGAAGAATGGGAAAAAGTTAAAGATATTTCTATGGCAATCGACCCACGAGATATTTAGGAGGGAATTACATGGCGGATTTAAATGAAAAATTATTACGAGATATAATTATTGAAGTATTAAAAGAAACTGGCTTAGGTAATGAACAAGTAGACTTTAATTCTTCTTCATCTGCACCTACAGCAACTGTTAAAAAAGCAGAAGAAGCAGTAAAAGAAGAAGCTTGGATGGAAAATGTTGGTGTAGCGCAACCTGGTAGAAGCACTGACGAAGTTGTTATCGCAATCGGACCAGCTTTCGGAAGTAACCAAACATCAAATATTGTAGAAGTACCTCATAAAGACATTATCCGTGAATTACAAGCGGGTATTGAAGAGGAAGGTCTAAAATCACGTGTTGTTAAAGTATACCGTACATCTGACGTAGCTTTCATGGCAGTTGAAGGTGACGAGTTATCAGGTTCTGGAGTTTCTATTGGATTACAGTCTAAAGGAACAGCACTGATTCACAAGCGTGGATTAGATCCATTAAACAACCTTGAGTTATTCCCACAAGCGCCACTGTTAACATTAGATGTTTACCGTCAAATTGGTAAAAACGCAGCGCGTTATGCGAAAGGCGAATCACCAACACCGGTAGAAACACTTAATGACCAAATGGCACGTCCTCGCTATCAAGCTTTAGCTGCACTACTACACATTAAAGAGACAAAGTTAGTAGTTAAAGGTAAACCAGCGGACGAATTTATCATCCATAATTAAGAGGAGGAATTAGAGCAATGAGTGAATCAATTGAAGCTATGGTAAAGAAAATATTAGAAGATATGAATACTAAAGATTCAAACACAAATACAAAGGTTACAGTAAATAGCGGTAACAGCTCAAAATTTACAAATGCAACCGCTGCAGACTACCCTATTATTGACAAACATCCTGACTGGATAAAAACACCAACAGGAAAAACTTATGACGAACTTACATTAGAAGGTGTTCTTGACGGAAGCGTTACAGCTCAAGACTTAAGAATTACACCAGATATGTTAAATGCACAAGGTGCTATTGCAGCAGATGCAGGCCGTCCTGCAATTAAAAACAACTTAGATAGAGCAGCAGAATTAGTAAGTGTACCTGATGACATTACTTTAAGTACTTATAGTGCACTTCGACCTTATCGTTCTTCAAAACAAGAATTATTAGATTTAGCTGATCGTTATGAGAGTGAATTCGACGCAACAATCGTTGCAGACTTTATTCGTGAAGCAGCTGAATTTTACGAAGAGCGTAAGAAGTTGAAGGGAGACAATTGATAGTTAGGAGACTCAATTACTTATGAAATATATCATTGGAATAGATATTGGAAATGCTTCAACTGAAGCAGCATTAGCAAAGATTAACAACAATGAATTAGAATTTATTTCATCTGATTTGTCTTCTACAACGGGTATTAAAGGGACAAGAAAGAATACAGTAGGTGTGTTTGATGTTATTAAAAAGGTGCTTGCAAAAGCTAACCTGACGAATAATGATATTGATTTAATTCGTATTAACGAAGCTACACCGGTTATTGGGGATGTCGCAATGGAGACTGTGTCAGAAACAATCATTACAGAATCAACAATGATTGGACACAACCCCAATACCCCTGGTGGGCTTGGTCTAGGGATCGGTGAAACAATCCACATCCTTGAATTAGTTAATAAAACACCAACACCTGATAAGGGCTATATCTTAACGGTTCCAAAGGAGATTGATTTCCAGACTGTTTCAGTTCTTGCAAATGCTTATGAAGAGAAAGGCTATAAAATTACAGGTGCCATTCTCCAAGCGGATGATGGTGTACTTGTAAATAACCGCTTGAACAATAAAATACCGATTATTGATGAGGTTACACACATTGATAAAGTTCCACTAGGTATGGAAGCGGCGATTGAAGTTGTAGAGCCTGGTCGAGTAATCTCTGAGCTATCGAATCCGTATGGTATTGCTACAGTATTTAACCTAACATCAGAAGAAACGAAGAAAATCGTACCTGTTTCGCGAGCATTAATTGGAAATCGCTCGGCGGTTGTTGTAAAAACACCAAAAGGAGATGTAACTGATCGGGTTATACCGGCAGGAACATTACACATTATTGGTGAAAGACAACAATATTCTGTTGATGTTTCCAAAGGTGCAGAAGCAATTATGGAAATTGTTGGTTCAGCTGGTGCGATGTCTGACGCTTTTGGTGAGGCAGGCACAAACGTTGGTGGGATGTTAGAAACAGTCCGCCAAACAATGGCAGAATTAACAGATAAACAATTAGATGCTATTAAAATTCAAGATATTTTAGCTGTTGATACATTTGTACCTATGAATGTAAAAGGTGGGGTTGCTGGTGAAACAGCATTAGAATCTGCTATCGGAATCGCTTCGATGGTAAAATCTGATCAACTTCAAATGGGTCTTATTGCTACAGAAATCGAAAGAGAATTAGGAATCCCTGTTGAAATTGGGGGAGCAGAAGCGGAAGCTGCAATTCTTGGTGCTTTAACTACACCAGGAACAAACACACCTCTAGCAATTCTAGATATGGGTGCAGGTTCAACGGATGCATCAATCCTAAATTCTAAGAACGAAGAAATAGCGATCCACTTAGCTGGAGCGGGTGACATGGTTACTATGTTAATTAACTCAGAGCTAGGACTTGAAGATGTTCACTTAGCAGAAGATATTAAGAAATACCCATTAGCTAAAGTAGAAAGTTTCTTCCATGTTCGACACGAAGACGGAAGTGTTCAATTCTTTGAAGAACAACTACCTGCAAACTTATATGCACGTACTGTTATTGTAAAAGAGAACACATTTGTTCCAGTCCCTGTTGAAGACAATATAGAAAAAATAATACAAGTTCGACAAGCTTCTAAAGAACGCGTCTTTGTTACAAATGCGATTCGTGCTCTAACAGAAGTTAGCCCGACAGGTAACATTCGAGATATTCCTTTTGTTGTAATGGTTGGAGGATCTTCGCTGGACTTTGAAATACCACAACTTGTAACTGATGCTTTATCACAATATCGCTTAGTTGCTGGTCGAGGAAATGTTCGAGGAACTGAAGGACCACGAAACGCTGTTGCAACTGGTTTGGTACTAAACTACGAAAATGGAACAGGTGATTAGTTATCATGAGTGAAGATAAAAGAAAACCTGCAATTTTAATCTTACTTAATAGCAATCTTGACGAGGAAATTTTAACTGAGGTCCTACACGGGATTGAAGAAGAAGGTATCCCTTTCCGCATTAAGAAAGATACACTAAATAACCCGTTTAACTTAGCGTATCAAGCTGCCTTGGAATCGAATTTATCAGTGGGGATCGGTTGTTCCAACAATGAGCTTATTTTGACTCAAAGGAGCATACCTCAAAATAATTGTATAATGAAAATTAAAATAACTGATAGTAATGAACATAAGCGTTCTTTCGGAGTAAACTCCGCAAGATTAGTTAAAGGGAACGCATTCAAAGACTTAGAATTGATGGAGGTGTAGTAGTGAATCAAGCAATAGGTTTAATAGAAGTAGCTGGTTTAGCAACAGCAATTAAAACAGCAGATACTATGTTAAAAGCAGCGAACGTAACCTTTAAAACTATGGAAAAAGCAAAAGGTAGCGGTTGGATGGTTATAGTAATCGAAGGTGATGTTGGTGCGGTAAATGCAGCCATTAATTCTGGAGAAGCTGACGCTAAGCAATTTGGGAAATTTATTTCCTCAAAAGTAATTGCACGTCCTGCCCAAGGTCTAGAAAAGGTTTTCGAACCAATTCCTACTGAAGCTAAAGAAGAACCAGTAGAAGAAAAGGAAAAACCTGCAGCGAAAAAGGCAGAGCCGGCTAAAGAAGAAGCCAAAAAGCCAGCGGCTAAAGCAGCAAGTGCTCCGAAAGAAACACCAGCTAAAGCTCAAACAGAAAAGGCTAAGCCAGAAAAACCGGCTCCTAAGAAACAAGAAGCTAAAGCTCAAGATAAAACTACTCATACAAAAGAGGCAGAAAAAAAGGGTAAAGCTAAATAAGTTTCTGACTATTTTTAAGATTTAAAATGCAATTAAAAAAACAATAAAACCATATTAATGGTAAATACAAGGAGAGAATATAATGAATAACGCATTAGGATTAATTGAAACAAAAGGACTTGTAGGTTCTATTGAAGCAGCAGACGCAATGGTTAAATCAGCAAACGTTGAAATTGTAGGAACTGAAAAAATTGGTTCTGGATTAGTAACAGTTATGGTTCGTGGAGATGTAGGAGCTGTTAAAGCAGCAGTAGACGCAGGAGCGGCAGCAGCACAAGCAGTTGGCGAACTTGTTTCAACACACGTAATCCCACGTCCACACGCAGACGTAGAAGCAATTTTACCAAAGCGCTAATTTAGACAATTAGTAAACTAGCATTAAAAAAGGAGATATTATTATGAATAACGCATTAGGATTAATTGAAACAAAAGGACTTGTAAGTTCTATTGAAGCAGCAGACGCAATGGCTAAATCTGCCAATGTTGAGATCATTGGAACTGAAAAGATTGGTTCTGGATTAGTAACAGTTATGGTTCGTGGAGATGTAGGAGCTGTTAAAGCAGCAGTAGACGCAGGAGCGGCAGCAGCACAAGCAGTTGGCGAACTTGTTTCAACAC
>Ga0075011_10000568_pt1 | contig 19671 bp, 14 predicted proteins | sample TARM_MetaG_T_14_FD_72354 | JGI IMG/M metagenome (GOLD analysis project Ga0075011, IMG submission 72354) | Freshwater microbial communities from Pennsylvania, USA, analyzing microbe dynamics in response to fracking - TARM_MetaG_T_14 | ecosystem: Environmental > Aquatic > Freshwater > River... | reverse complement strand
AGCTCGAACTCGTCAATCATCTGGGTATCGCACTGGGCGAGGAGGCCGAGGCGATGCTTGCCCGGCTCGAACGCGGCGGGTTCACGCCCGAAGAGATCGATCTGGCCCCCGCGCGCGCGGCCAGCGACCATGGCTATGCCGGGCATGTCCGCCAGATCGATGCCGATACGCCCGCCCGTTTCAACGCCGATCCGGGCCGTCTGTTCGAGGCTTCGGGCAGCGCGGGCAAAGTCATGCTGTTCGCCGTCCGCCTTGATACGTTTGAAAAGGACAAGGAAACCCGCGTTTTCTACATCGGCACCAACGATCCGGCGGAACTGACCGCGCTGCGCCGCGCGATCCTGGGCGGGTTCGCCCATCTGCCGGTGGCGGGTGAATATATGCACCGCACCTGTTTCGACATCGCCGCGCGCTATGGCAAGGATACCTATCTTGCCATCCAGAAGCTGGGGACCGACCGCATCCCCGCGCTGTTTGCGGCCAAGGCGCGCATCGATGGCCTGCCGTTCGTGCCGGCCGGATGGTCGGACAAGGTGATCCAGTTCGCGTCGAACCTGCTGCCTTCGCACCTGCCGCCACGCCTTGTCGAATGGCGCGACCGCTATGAGCATCACCTGCTGTTGCGCATGGCCGACGAGGGCATTGCCGAGGCAAAAGCATGGCTGGAGGCGCATTTCCCGTCAGCCAGCGGCGATTTCTTCGAATGTACCCCGGCTGAGGCCGAAGGCGCGTTTCTCCACCGCTTTGCCGCGGCGGGCGCGGCCAACCGCTATCGCGCGGTCCATGGGGATACGGTGGAGAACATCGTCGCGCTCGACATCGCCCTGCCGCGCAATTGCGAGGACTGGGTGGAGACCCTGCCGCCCGAAATCGAGGGGCCGATCCTCCACAAGCTCTACTATGGCCACTTCCTGTGCCATGTCTTCCATCAGGACTACATCGTGGCCAAGGGCACCGATTGCATGGCGCTCGAAGAAGCGATGCTGCCCCTGCTCGACCGGCGCGGCGCGGAATATCCCGCCGAGCACAATGTCGGCCATCTCTACCACGCCAAGCCCGCGCTGGCCGATCACTATGCGGCGCTCGATCCCTGCAACGTGTTCAATCCCGGCATCGGGCACACCTGCCGCGATGCGCGCGCGCCCAATCCGTAATCAGGGTTTGTCGAGCACATAGCCGAGCGCGCGAACCGTGCGCAGCGGATAGCCCGCGCCCACCTCGCGTAGCGCGCGGCGCAGCCGGCTGACCCAGGCATCGACGGTGCGCTCGTCGATCGGCTGGGTCTGCTTGCCGAGCGCGGCGATCAGTTGCGCGCGCGAGAAGACCTGTCCGGGCTGTTCCATCAGATAGCGCAACAGCCGCAACTCGTTGGGCATCAGGGCAATCGCCTTGTCCTTCCAGCGCGCCTGAAGCGCCGTCAGGTCGAGGCTGAGATCGCCCAGCCGCAGCGTGCGCGCGACGATCTCGCGCTCGGGCAATTGCACCGAGAGCACGCGGTCGAGCACGGTGCCCCGGTCGATCGGCCCGACGATATAGTCGTCGGCGCCTGCGCGCATGGCCCGGCGCTTGGCTTCGGCATCGTCCTCTTCGAGGATCATCGTCACATGGGCCTGCTCGGTCTGGAGGTCGCAGCGCAGGCGGCGGCACAGTTCCAGCCCCGAAAGCTCGGGCAGCAGCCAGTCGACAAAGGCCCAGGGGCGCCCGTCGAGCAGCGGCAGCGGCCCGTTCCAGCGCCAGGGATGGAACACCACTTTCAGGTCGCCATGGGCGAAACTGTCATGTCCGCCCTCAAGCGGATTGGTCAGAAGAATATCGATCTGGCGCATGGTTTGCCCGCGGGATGAACACTTGCGCGCCTTGTGTCGGCAGTTTGTGACGGGCCTGTGACGGTTGGGGGGTATTTGTCACATTGACGGGAAACTTCGTGTCGTGAGCGGCAATCGGGCGTCTTGTCCCGCTGTTTCACCGACTTGGAGCAGGCGTGGCGCAGGGCCCCGGACCCGGTCCGGGCCCCCGCGCTGTCCGCCCGATCAAACCGGCAGGCCCACATAGTTCTCCGCAATGCTGGTCTGCGCCGCCCGGCTGCCGGCGATATAGTCGAGTTCGGCGACCTGCATCGCCCGCTCGAACGGGCCATCATCGGGAAAGCGGTGCATGAGCTTGGTGAGCGACCAGCTGAACCGTTCCGACTTCCACACCCGCGCCAGGGCTTTGGCCGAATACCCGGCAATGGCATCGGCATCGTGGGCTTTGAAGAACGCGCAGAGGGCCTGCGCCGCATAATGCACGTCGCTGGCGGCCAGATTGAGCCCCTTGGCCCCGGTCGGCGGCACGATATGGGCCGCGTCGCCACAGAGCAGCAGGCTGCCATGGCGCATCGGTTCGAACACGAACGAGCGCAAGGGCGCGATCGACTTCTCGATGGCGGGCCCCCGCGTGATCCGCGCGGCGGCCTCGGGGCCAAGGCGGATGCCCAGTTCGTCCCACAGCCGTTCGTCGTCCCAGTCCTCGACCCGTTCGGCCAGCGGCACGTCGATGTAATAGCGGCTGCGGGCGGGGCTGCGCATCGAGGCGAGGGCAAAGCCGCGCGCGTGGTTGGCATAGATCAGTTCGTCGTTGCACGGCGGGACATCGGCGAGGATGCCCAGCCAGCCGAACGGATAGACCCGCTCGAACACGCGCCCGACCGAGGCGGGAATGGCCCGGCGCGAGGGGCCGTGGAAGCCGTCACAGCCCACGATGAAGCGCGCGTCGAGGCGCCGGGCCCGGCCTTCGTGGGTGAACGAGAGCCATGGCGCATCGCTTTCGATGGCGTGGAGCGCGACATCGGCGGCCTCGTAGAAGATCGGCAGGCCCCGTTCGGGGGCGGCGTCCATCAGGTCGCGGGTCACTTCGGTCTGGCCATAGACGGTGACTGTCTGGCCGGTGAGATTGGCCACGTCGATGCGGATCAGCCGCTCGCCATCGGCCAGGTTGAAGCCTTCCTCGACGAGGCCTTCGGCCTTGAGCCGCGCGTCGAGGCCGAGGCGCTCCATCAGTTCGACGGTGATCGCCTCCAGCACCCCGGCGCGGATGCGGCTGAGCACATAGTCGCCGCTTTGCCGCTCGACGATCACGCAGTCGATGCCTTCGGCCTTCAGCAGATGGCCCAGCAGAAGCCCGGCGGGCCCCGCGCCAACGATTGCAACCTGGGTTTTCATGAGGTTCGTCTCTCCCGTTCGACCCGCATGTTTTCGAGGGAAAGGCGCGTCGTGTCCGGGCCTTGTCCGCTCTGGCGGGCTCATGCCCGAAACTTGACAGCGGCCCTTCCATACGGGAAGGCATGGAGGCGACATTTGCTGGTACTTTGAGGACAGATCGATGGTCCGCCCTGCCATTCCCAGCTATACCCTCTATGGCGAGCGCGAACCCGCCATCGACAGCGGTTTTGCCCATATCGAGACGATTGCCGCGCGCTCCTCGCTCAACGACTGGGAGATCAAGCCCCATCGCCATGCCGATTTCGTCCAGATGCTGCTGGTGCATCGGGGACAGGTGCGGATCTCGTTCGACGGGGCCGTGCAGGCGCTGGAAGGGCCGCTGGCGGTCGTCGTTCCGCCCGGCATCGTCCACGGCTTCGTCTTTGCCGCCGACGTGGAAGGCCATGTCGTCACGCTCGGTGCCGATTTTGCGGGACGGGGGCGGGGGGAAGGCGATGGCCTCCATCGCGTGCTGACGCGCGGACAGGCCGCGCCGCTCGCGCCCGAACCGGCGCGGCGGGCGGCATGGCTGGCCGGAGAGATGCTGGCCTTGCAGGTTGCGGCCCGCGCCGATCACGGCTGGAGCGACCCGCTCGTGCTGGCTCTGGCCGAGGCGCTGGCGCGCTGCATCGTGCAGGAGACTTCCGAACGGGGGCCTGCGCCCGATCCCCGGATCGACCGTTTTGCCGGGCTGGTCGAGGTTCATTTCCGCAGCCACCGCGATCTGGCTTTCTATGCCGCCGCATTGGGCATGACCCCGCGCACGCTCTCGCGCCTGACCGCCGCGCGGCTGGGGTGTACGCCGATGGATGTGGTCCACCGCCGCCTCGTGAGCGAGGCACGGCGGCTCTTGCGCTATACCAATGCCACCGCCGCGCAAGTGGCCGCCGAACTGGGCTTTGACGACCCGTCCTACTTCTCGCGGTTCTATCTTCGCCTCACCGGACGGCGCCCGGCGCAGGAGCGCGCATCGGGCGGCGTCCGGTGATCAGGTTGCCGCTTTGCGGGCCTGCGGGGCATGGGCATCGACCAGAACCGCGCTCGCCTGGTTAAGGCCGACGAGTTCGACATGGGTGCCATGGCGGCGCAGGCGGGCGACCACTTCGTCGAGCGCGCCCACGGCGGTCACGTCCCACAAATGCGCCGCCGCAAGGTCGATCCGCACCGATCTTGCCGTCTCGCGCAAGTCGAAGCTGTCGGCAAAGATCCCGGCACTGGCAAAGAAGACCTGCCCCGCCACGGTATAGACGCGGGTGTCGTTCGCCTTGTCGTAGGTGACCGTCACATGCATCATGCGCGTGACCTTGAAGGCGAAGAACACCCCGCTGAGCATGACCCCCACGACGACCCCGGCGGCCAGATCGTGGGTGGCGACGGTCACCGCGACGGTCGCCAGCATGACCGCGCCCGAGACTTTGGGATGGCGGCCCAGATCGCGCAGCGAGCTCCACGCGAACGTGCTGGCCGAAACCATGATCATGATCGCCACCAGCGCGGCCACGGGCACTTGCGCGACCCACGGGCGCAGCGGCACCAGCACGACCAGCAGGAACACCCCGGCCATCAGTGTCGAGAGGCGCCCGCGCCCGCCATAGCGCACATTGCCCACCGTCTGGCCGATCATCCCGCACCCGGCGATCCCGCCAAAGAGCCCGGCGGCCATGTTGGCAAGGCCAAGGCCGGTGCATTCGCGGGCCTTGGAACTGGTGGTCTCGGTCAGGTCGTCGACGACCGCGGCGGTCATCAGCGATTCGAGCAGGCCCACGGCGGCAATCGCCAGCGCATAGGGCGCGACCACGACCAGCGTTTCGAGCGTCCACGGCACCTGCGGCAGGGCGAAGGCGGGCAGGCCCGCAGGCAACTGGCCCAGATCGGCAATCGTGCGCACGGGCATGGGCACGGCCATGGTGATCCCGGTCAGGACGAGGATGCAGATCAGCGGCGAGGGCACCGCCTGGGTCAGGCGCGGCAGCAGGTAGATGATCGCCAGCCCCAGCGCGACGAGCGCATACGTGTGCCAGCTGACCCCCAGCAATTGCGGGACTTGTGCCGAAAAGATGAGGATCGCCAGCGCATTGACGAAGCCCGTGCGGACCGAGCGTGAAACAAAGCGCAAGAGCACGTCGAGCCGCAGCAGCCCGAACACGATCTGGAGCAGCCCGCCCAGCACGCTCGCGGCCAGAAGATAGGGCAGGCCATGGGCCTTGACCAGCGCGCCCACCACCAGCGCCACCGAGCCCGCCGCGCCCGAGATCATCGCCGGGCGCCCACCGAAGATCGCAATGACGATGCCGATCACGAACGAGGCGAACAGGCCGACCTGCGGGTCGACCCCGGCCACGAAGGAAAAGGCGATCACTTCGGGAATGAGCGCGAAAGTGGCGACCAGCCCGGCCAGGATGTCGCGCCGCGCGGCGGCAACCCCGTCGAACCATTCGGCGCGATAGTGATCAAGAAAGGTCGAAGCCATGAAACGGGAAAGTCCACGAAAATCGCATTGCGTGCGCCAGTGGCATGAAGCCCGGCGGCGCGACCAGCCAGCGGCCCACGGAGGCCATGGAACAGCCATGGGGCCTGTCACGCGGCCATAATATGCGAATTGCGTTAATATGCGAATTGCGTTGTCCGGCGGATCGGCGGCCGGAATAGCCACCCGGAATTTCACCGGGTCCATACGAATGCCCTCATGTTAGCAAACCCGGCCATATCCGGCAACCGCCGGGCCTTTTTCGTCCGGTGGTGCCGGATCGGTCAGGCTGCGGCGGCCCCGCGATCGGTTTGCGGGGGGATTTCCCCAAGGGCGGGGCGCCAGTCGGCATCGGGGTCGGTGCAACGGGCGAGTAGGGTTTCGAGCGGAAGGGGATGGCTGAACAGATAGCCCTGGGCATATTCGCAGCCCGCCTGCCTGAGCAGCGCACACTGGCTGGCGGATTCCACCCCTTCGGCCACGCAGGCCAGCCCGATGGTGTGGCACAAGGTGATCACCGCGCGTGTCATCGTGCAGCCGCGTTCCCCATCGATGGCGCGCACGAAGCTGCGGTCGATCTTCACTTTGTCGAGCGGGAGTGTCTGGACATAGCCAAGGCTAGAATAGCCCGTGCCGAAATCGTCGAGCGCGATGCGTATGCCCATGTCGCGAAAGGCCTGGAGCGCGCCTGCGGCGGCCTCGGCATTGCGCATGACCGCCGTTTCGGTCACCTCGATCCAGATCCGGCCCGGCGCGATGCCCGCCAGTTCGATTTCGCGGCGGATGAAGGCCAGGGTCGTGGCCGAGCCGAGGTCGCAGACCGAGAGGTTGAACGACAGCGCCACGTGGGCGGGCAGGCATTGCGCGGCCTTCAGCCCTTTGCGGAACACGGTCCGGGTGATCGAATGGATCGCGGTCGAGCGCTCGGCGATGGCGATGAATTCGGTCGCCGAAATCTCGCCCAGATGCGGATTGGTCCAGCGGGCGAGCACTTCGACCCCGCCCAGTCTGCCCGTGTCCAGCGCGATGATGGGCTGCAAGACGATCGAGAGTTCGTCCTCGAAGCTGCTGGCCTGAAGCGCGCGCTCGATCGCGCGGTTGGCCCGAACGGCAGTTTCGAGCGCGGCGGTGAACACGCACATGCCCCCGCCATTGACGTGCTTGGCGTGATAGAGCGCATAGTCGGCGCGGTCGAAAAGATCCGTGGCGGTAGTGCCCGCCTCGGGAAAGCGCGAGATGCCCAGCGATCCCCCCACACGCAGGACGATTTCGCCGATGTGCAAGGGCGCCTTGACCTGCTGGAGCAGGCGCTCGCACGTATTCTCGAAGGAGGGCAGGTCGGTGTCGATCAGGCCGAATTCATCGCCGCCGAGGCGGTAGACCATGATCTGCGGGCCGGTCATCGCGCGCAAGCGGGCGGCAATCGCGGTGAGCAGGCGGTCGCCGACCTGATGGCCATAGGTATCGTTGATCGGCTTGAAACGGTCGAGATCGAGCACGCCGATGGCAAAGGGCGCCCGGCCGTCCTGTGCGGTCAGGCGGTCGAGGTCGGCGTGGAACTGGCGGCGGTTGGGAAGGCCGGTCAGGCTGTCGGTCAGGGCGAGCCGGCGGTTTTCCTCGTTCAGCCGCTGCAATTCGGCATGCTGGCTGGCGAGCAGGGTGGCCGAGAGCACCTGATTGCGAAAATAGGAAAAGGTGTTGAAAAGCACGCGCAGCAACACGCCCAGCACCAGCGCCACATTGATGCCGATCGTCACCAGCGTCAGTTCCTGACGTTCGATGCACATGTAGATGAATGCGGGCAGGACGGTGAGGGCCACCAGCAGCGCGGCCTGGGGCAGGATCAGCAGGCAGAAGATGCAACCGATTACCGTCGTCGAGATATAGAGCCCGACATGGGCCTGCACGAGGGGCCCGCCATAGGGCGCGAGCGCCAGCGACCACAGGATATAGGCCAGCGCCATCAGCGCGGCGAGAACGGTGATCGTGCGCAACTGGCGCCGTGCCAGCGCGGGCGAGGGCGGCCCCAGCCGTGCCCGGCGCAGCCAGTGGACCATCCGCACCACCGAAATCGTGAACAGCACGGCCGGAACGCTCACCGTGAGCATGAACGGCGCCTGCCCGCGATGGGTGATCGCCACGGCCAGCGAATTGATCAGCAGGAGCCCATAGAGCAGCGGCACCTGCTTTTGCAGGTTGACCGCCTGGGGCACGGCCAGTGCCGGATCACTGCCGATTTCCGCAAACCAACGGACCGGCCACCATGATCGCAAGGGCCTTCTCCTTCAGGGTTTCAGGCTGTGCCTGCCCACCGGGTATGACGCCGAAGGGTAAAGGGACCGCGAGGAACACCTAAGCGGTTTTCCTGGGGCGATCCTCACGTGTCAAGGGCAACATGGCCCCGCCCGGCGCCGGGCACGCCTCGTGCCGGATGGGATCGAGGCGGATCGCAGACGTGAAAAGGGCCGGTTTCCGCGCGGGAAACCGGCCCTTTTCAGGCGTCACGAGAAAGGCTGGATCAGCCTTCGACGTGCTCGGCCAGGACCGTGAGGCCCTTGTCGTTCACTTCGGCAAAGCCGCCCTGAACGCGGATTTCTTCCGGTTGGCCGCCCTGGGTGCGATAGACCTTGAGCGTGCCGTCCTTCACCGTCGACATGAACGGCGCGTGGCCTTCCAGCACACCGAATTCGCCTTCGGTGCCGGGAACGACAACCTGCCACACCGCTTCCGAGCGGACGAGGCGGGCCGGGGTGACGAGTTCGAAGTTGAGCATCGCACTATTCCCTTTGGCCCCCCGCGTGTTCGACAGGCCTCTTCGAGGCGAGCCGGGCGGCGGGGGGCAAGGTGTCTGTTATCAGGCTTCGGCAGCCAGCTTCTTGGCCTTCTCGACGGCTTCTTCGATGCCGCCGACCATGTAGAAGGCCGCTTCGGGCAGGTGGTCGTATTCGCCGTCGACAACCGCCTTGAACGAGCGGACGGTGTCTTCGAGCTGCACGAACTTGCCCGAGATGCCGGTGAACACTTCGGCCACGTGGAACGGCTGCGAGAGGAAGCGCTGGATCTTGCGGGCGCGAGCCACGGTCAGCTTATCTTCTTCCGACAGTTCGTCCATGCCCAGGATGGCGATGATGTCCTGAAGCGACTTGTACTTCTGGAGCGTTTCCTGGACGCGACGGGCGGTTTCGTAGTGCTCGGCACCCACGATGCGCGGTTCGAGAACGCGGCTGGTCGAGTCCAGCGGGTCGACCGCCGGATAGATGCCGAGTTCCGAGATGGCGCGCGAGAGCGTGGTGGTGGCGTCGAGGTGGGCGAACGAAGCGGCCGGCGCAGGGTCGGTCAAGTCGTCGGCCGGAACGTAGATCGCCTGAACCGAGGTGATCGAGCCCTTGGTGGTCGAGGTGATGCGTTCCTGAAGCGCGCCCATGTCGGTCGCCAGGGTCGGCTGGTAGCCCACCGCCGAAGGAATACGGCCGAGCAGCGCCGACACTTCCGAACCCGCCTGGGTGAAGCGGAAGATGTTGTCGACGAAGAACAGCACGTCCTGGCCTTCCTGGTCGCGGAAGTACTCGGCCATGGTCAGACCCGAGAGCGCGACGCGAGCGCGGGCGCCCGGCGGTTCGTTCATCTGGCCGAACACGAGCGCAACCTTCGAGCCGTCCGAGGTCGGGTTACCCTCGGCGTCCTTGGCGATGACGCCCGCGTCGAGGAATTCGTGGTAGAGGTCGTTGCCCTCGCGGGTACGTTCACCCACGCCCGCGAACACCGACACGCCGCCGTGGCCCTTGGCGATGTTGTTGATCAGTTCCTGGATGAGCACGGTCTTGCCAACGCCCGCGCCGCCGAACAGGCCGATCTTGCCGCCCTTGGCGTAAGGCGCGAGAAGGTCGATGACCTTGATGCCGGTGACCAGGATCGCCGCTTCGGTCGACTGGTCGACGAAGGAGGGAGCCTTGGCGTGGATCGGGGCGAACTGGTCGGCGCCGACCGGGCCGTTGTCGTCGATGGGCTCGCCCACGACGTTGAGGATACGGCCGAGCGTCTTGGGGCCGACGGGCACCGAGATCTGTGCGCCGGTCGAGGTCACGCTCTGGCCACGGGTGAGGCCGTCGGTCGAGTCCATGGCGATCGTGCGGACGGTGCCTTCGCCCAGGTGCTGGGCGACTTCGAGAACCAGGCGGTTGCCGTTGTTGTAGGTCTCGAGAGCCGAGAGGATGGCCGGCAGTTCGCCGTCGAAGTGAACGTCGACGACGGCGCCGATGACCTGGCTGATCTTGCCGGTCGGGGTGATGACAGGTGCGGTTGCCATTCTAGTCTTTCCTTGCCTGCTTGGTCGTCGTCAAAGCGCTTCGGCGCCGGCGATGATTTCGACGAGTTCGGTGGTGATCGCGGCCTGGCGGCTGCGGTTGTACTGGATGGTCAGCTTCTTGATCAGTTCGCCGGCGTTGCGCGTGGCATTGTCCATCGCGGTCATCGAGGCGCCCTGTTCGCTGGCCATGTTTTCGAGCAGCGCGCCGAAGATCTGCACGCGCAGGTAACGCGGCAGCAGATCGGCAAGGATCGCTTCCTCGTCGGGTTCGTAATCGACCACGGCCCCATCGGCCTTGGCGTTGGCCCGGTTGTCCGCCTTGGGAGCGGGCACGGGGATGATCTGCTGCGCGGTCGGGATCTGGTGCAGGGCGCTGCGGAATTCCGAGAAGAACAGATGCGCCACGTCGAACTTGCCACCCTCGTAGAGGGCGAGCAGTTCCCCGGCGATCTTCTCGGCTTCAACAAAGCCGGCTTCGCGCACGGTGGTCGTGTCGAAGTGCCCCACGATCGCGTTGGGGAAGTCGCGGCGGATGGCCGGACGACCCTTGCGGCCGATCAGGTAGAAGTGAACGGTCTTGCCCTGGGCAATCAGTTCGTTCGCCTTGGCCTTGGCGGCCTTGACGATATTGGCATTGAACGCGCCGCACAGGCCGCGGTCGGAATTGGCGACGACCAGAAGGTGAATCTGGTCCTTGCCGGTTCCTGCGAGCAGCGCGGGGCTGCCCTCGCCGACTTGCACTTTGCTTGCCAGGCTGGCCATGACATCGGCCAGACGACCGGCATAGGGGCGCGCGGCCTCGGCAGCCGCCTGCGCCTTGCGCAGCTTGGCCGCGGCGACCATCTGCTTGGCCTTCGTGATCTTCTGGGTCGATTTGACCGAGTTGATCCGCAGCTTGAGTTCCTTGAGCGAGGCCACTCGTCTATCTCCACTTCATCACCCCCGGCCCGTCCTTTGCTGATGCGCGGATGGCCGGGGGGATGGTTGGTGTCTTGTCTTCAGGCGATCTGGCCCTCAGGCGAACTGCTTTCCGAAAGCCTCGAGCGCTTCCTTCAGCTTGGCCTTGGCGCCATCGCCCAGGTCCTTGCTGTCGCGGATTTCGGCGAGGAGGTCGGCCTTCTGCGTGCGCAGGAAGCTGAGCAGTTCGGCTTCGTATTCGGTGACCTGCGACACGGGAACCGAGTCGAGGTAGCCCTGGGTGCCCGCGAAGATCACGCAGGTCTGCTCTTCGAAGCCGAGCGGCGAGAACTGGGGCTGCTTGAGCAGCTCGGTCAGGCGCGCACCGCGGTTGAGGAGCTTCTGGGTCGAGGCGTCGAGGTCCGAACCGAACTGGGCGAAGGCGGCCATTTCGCGGTACTGGGCCAGTTCGAGCTTGATCGACCCGGCGACCTTCTTCATCGCCTTGGTCTGGGCCGACGAACCGACGCGCGAGACCGACAGACCCACGTTGATGGCCGGACGGATGCCCTGGTAGAACAGGCCGGTTTCAAGGAAGATCTGGCCGTCGGTGATCGAGATCACGTTGGTCGGGATGTAGGCCGAAACGTCGCCCGCCTGGGTTTCGATGATCGGCAGGGCGGTCAGCGAGCCGGCGCCGAAGTCGTCGTTCATCTTGGCCGCACGTTCGAGCAGACGGCTGTGCAGGTAGAACACGTCGCCCGGATAAGCTTCGCGGCCCGGAGGACGACGCAGCAGCAGCGACATCTGGCGATAGGCGACGGCCTGCTTGGAAAGGTCGTCGTAGACGATCACGGCGTGCATCGCGTTGTCGCGGAAGAACTCGCCCATGGCGCAGCCGGTGTAGGGCGCCAGGTACTGGAGCGGAGCGGGTTCCGAAGCGGTCGCGGCCACGACGATGGAGTATTCCATCGCGCCGTTTTCTTCGAGCTGGCGGACGATCTGCGCCACGGTCGAGCGCTTCTGGCCGACGGCGACGTAGATGCAGTAGAGCTTCTTGCCTTCGTCGTTGCCCGCGTTGGCGGCCTTCTGGTTGATGAAGGTGTCGATCGCAACGGCGGTCTTGCCGGTCTGGCGGTCACCGATGATCAGCTCGCGCTGGCCACGGCCCACGGGAACCAGGGCGTCGATCGCCTTGAGGCCGGTCTGCACGGGTTCGTGGACCGACTTGCGGGGGATGATGCCCGGAGCCTTCACTTCGACGCGGCGGCGCTCGGCGGCCACGATCGGGCCCTTGCCGTCGATCGGGTTGCCCAGCGCGTCGACCACGCGGCCCAGCAGGCCCTTGCCGACGGGAACGTCGACGATCGTGTTCGTGCGCTTGACGGTGTCGCCTTCCTTGATCTCGGCGTCCGAGCCGAAGATCACGACGCCGACGTTGTCGGCTTCGAGGTTGAGGGCCATGCCCTGCACACCGTTGGCGAATTCGACCATTTCGCCGGCCTGGACCTGATCAAGGCCGTAGATGCGGGCGATGCCGTCACCGACCGAGAGCACGGAGCCGACTTCCGAGACCTGGGCCTCGGTGCCGAAGCTGGCGATCTGGTCCTTGATGACCTTAGAGATTTCAGCGGCGCGGATTTCCATCGTTCAGCCTTTCGTGCAAACTTTTTGGCTTCAGCCCTGCATGGCCTGGGCGAGCGAATTGAGACGGGTGCGGATCGAACTGTCGATCATCTGGCTGCCGATCTTGACGACCAGCCCACCAAGAATGTCGGGATCGACCGCGGTCTTGAGCTTGACCGACTTGCCGGCACGGGCGGCCAGCTTGTCGGCAAGGGTCGCGACCTGCGCATCGTCGAGCGGGTGAGCGCTGGTGACGTGGGCGGTCACTTCGCCGCGCAGGGCGGCGGCAATCGTGGTGTAGGCCCGCGCGATGTCGACGAGCTTGGGCAGACGGCCCTTGCTGGCCAGCAGGCCGAGGAACTGGCCGGTCAGCGGGCTGACGCCCAGCGTCTGACCCACTGCGGCCATTGCCTGTCCAGCCGCGTGGCGGCTGATCAGGGGGTTGCGGATAAGCGCAGCGAAATCACTCGATTCGCGCAGCGCGTCGGTCAGGCGCTCCAGATCGCCTTCCACGGCCGAAACCTGGCCCTGTTCATGTGCCAGCTCATAAAGAGCCGTAGCGTAACGCCCCGCAAGGCTGGCCGTGATGCCGCCGGAAATCTCCACGCGCCTCAGTCCCCTTCAGTCCAAGGATTTCAAGCAAGGCGCATGACGCGCAAAAATGCACGTGACGCCCCCTAATCCCGGCGCGCCTAGCAACGTCGCACCCGTATGACAAGCCACCAGTTGGGTCGGGCTGTTGATCGAGGCGCAAACGTATGCGTAAACGGGGCTCAAACGTATCGTCTGCGGGACGGTTTGCGGCGAAGGCGCCGGGGGTGTGCCGCAATGGACACAGGGCTCGCGAATCAGGTCTTCCTGATCTTCAACGCGCGCAGGGCACCATACTTGACCCGGTGCCCTGCGGCAGGCTGGCAAAGATCAGGGCGCGGGCTGGCAGTTGTAGCGCATGCGCTCGTTGGGGTCGGCGGGAAGCAGGGCGCGGATCGCGGCCTGTGCGTCGCCAAAGCGGCGCGCTTCGGCATCGCCTGCGCCGCAGGCCGGGGCGATCGTCTTCTGGCGCTGGGCGCGCGCCGCGTTCATCGCGTCGAGGCCCATCAGGAAGCGTTCGACGGTGTAGGTGTGGCTGTCGGGATCGAAATGGGTGACCGCGATGGTGTCTTCGCCATTGGGCACCAGCACGCGCGACCAGCCATCGCTGGCAAGGCCGTATTGGCTGCGCTGGTTCATGCAGCCATCGGCGGACCATTCGATGGGAACGTCGGTGATGTCCGAGACGGTCACGCGGCTGCGCTGCGGATCGAGCACGCAGATAAACTTGCCGGTCGTGCGCGTGGCGGGTTGCGGGCTGGCCGAGGCGCTGGCGCCGGGCTGGTCGTCGACCATGTCCTGCGCGCGGGTGTCGATCGATTGCAGGCTCGGGCGCAAGGCCCAGGCCGCGCCCGCGCCCAGCAGCAGGATCAGCGCGCTGCCCCCGGCGATGCGGGTCGCCTGCGGGCGTTTGCGCTGGGCGAAGATGAAGGCGCTGCCGCCTGCTGCCAGCGTGCCCACGAGCATCAGCACGGCCAGCGCCATGCCGTTGTCGCGCTCGGTCAGCACGGCGATTTCGGCCTGGCGCCGCGCGGTTTCGAGCGCGCGGTTGCGGGCAAGCGCTTTGGCGTCCTGCTCGGCGGTCTGGCGGGCCTGGTCGGTGGCGGCGCGTTCGCTCTCGGCGCGGTCGAGGTCGGCGATCGAGGTGCAGGGCAGGTCGCTGGCATGGGCCTGGACCCCGGCCTGCTGGAGGAAGCGCGAGAGTTCGCGCATCGAGATCGCGAAATAGAACGCCGAATCCGTGCCGTTGTCGCTCACCGTGCCGAACGAATTGACCCCCACCACGCGCCCGCAGGCGTCGAGCAGCGGGCCGCCCGAATTGCCCGCACCAATCGGTGCGGTGTGCAGGATGGTGTCGAATTCCTTGGAACTGCGCCCCGCCGAGACATAGCCGCGCGTCTTGACCGCCGCCTGCGGGCTGACCAGATCGCCCAGCGAGAGCCCCTGCGCCAAATCGACATTGCCCGGATAGCCCACCGCGCTCACATCCGCGCCATCGGTTACCTGTCCGGCATAGAGCGAGAGCGGGGTCAGCCGCCCGTCGCCCTTGATCTTGAGCAGGGCAAGATCGTTGCGCGGCGAATAGGCGACCACGCGCGCCTCGAAGCCGCCGCGTCCCTCAGGGGGAACGACGCCCGCGATCAGCGTGTCGTCCTGTCGCAGCGGATCGACCACATGGGCATTGGTGACGACATATTCGGGGGTGACGGCAAAGCCCGTGCCATGGCCGATCAGCGAGGAACCATGCCCGTCGCTCTGCACGATGACCACGCGCACGACCCCACGGCTCGCCGCCGCGATATCGGCGGGGTCGGCATGGGCGGCGGTGATCCCGAAAGGCGTGACAGGCACGACACACAGGGCGGCAACAGCGAGCAGCGGGGCGATGAGGCGGCGCAACATGGGCAGGGGAATGGCCGGGATTCGGTTTGATCGCAAGGCGCGGGATGCACGAAGGGCGCGGCAATGGCATGAGGGATGTGCAAACCATGTTCGGAGTTTTCCATGTCGCAGTGTCCGCTTCCCGATCCCGAGGCCTGTTGGCAGGCGGTTTTGGCGCGCGACCGGGCCTTTGACGGCGTTTTCGTGACCGGCGTTCTGTCCACGGGAATTTACTGTCGGCCCTCCTGCGCGGCCCGGCATCCCGCGCGCGCGAACGTCCGTTTCTATGCCGATGGCGCGCAGGCCCGTGCCGCAGGCTTGCGCGCCTGCCTGCGGTGCCGCCCGGACGACATGGCGCGCGAAGAGGCCGCCGTGGCCGGGGCCCTGACCATGATCAAGGAGGCGCAAACACCGCCTACGCTCGCACAACTGGCGGAGCAGGCCGGCTATTCCCCCGGCCATTTCCAGCGCGTGTTCACCCGCGCCACCGGTCTTTCGCCCGCCGCCTATGGCCGCGCCCTGCGCCAGCAGCGCATGGCCGAGGGGTTGAGCCATGCGCCCAGCGTGACCGAGGCGATCCACGCGGCGGGCTACGGCGCGCCCTCGCGCTTCTATGCCGAGGCCGACCGGCTCGGCATGGCGCCTTCAGCCTGGCGCAATGGCGGGGCCGGGGTAACCATCCACTGGGCGCAAGTGGCCACGACACTGGGCCCGATGCTGGTGGCCGCGACTGACAAGGGGGTCTGCCGCCTCTCGTTCGGCGAGGGTCGGGAGGCACTGGAAAGCAGGTTTCCCAAAGCCTTGCTGGTCGAAGGTGGCACGGCGTTCGAAGCCCTGCTGGGGCAGGTCGTCGATGCAGTCGAGGTGCCGGGGCGGGCCGACCACATCCCGCTCGACGTGGCCGGGACGGCGTTTCAGGAGGCGGTCTGGCGCCAGCTTCAGGCCATTCCGCTCGGAGAAACGCGCTCTTACGCGCAGATCGCCGCCGCCGTGGGCAAGCCGGGCGCCGTGCGCGCGGCGGGCAGCGCCAACGGGGCGAACGCTGTGGCCGTGCTGATCCCGTGCCACCGGGTGATCCGCTCGGACGGATCGCTGGGCGGCTATGCCTGGGGCCTTGCCGTCAAGCAGGCCCTGCTGGACCGCGAACGCGGCGATTGAGACGCACGGGAGGCGGCTGATCAACAGGGGGCGGTCAAACGAAGCTGTAAGGATCGATATCGACCGCCACGCGCACCCCTTGCGGGAATCGAAAGGGGGCAAGCCAGCCCCGGATCACCTTCTGCACCTCGCTCGTGCGCCGGGCATTGATCAGCAGGCGATAGCGATAGCGCCCGCGCAGCAGCGAAAGCGGGGCAGGGGCGGGGCCCAGGATCATCACGTCGGGCAGGCGCGGCGCGCAGCCGCCGATGGCGCGGGCCGCGTCGCGCGCCTCGGCCTCGTCCTCGCTCGACACGATGATCGCCGCCCAGCGCCCGAATGGCGGCGCATGGGCCTCGCGCCGGGCTTCGGTCTCGGCCTCGTAGAAGGCGTCGCGGTCGCCGCTGGCCAGCGCGGCGATGACCGGGGCTTCGGGATGGCGGGTCTGGATCAGCACTTCGCCCGGCTTCTCGCCGCGCCCGGCGCGCCCCGCCACTTGCGCGACCTGCTGGTAGGTCCGTTCGGCAGCGCGCAAGTCGCCCCCTTCGAGGCCCATGTCCGCATCGACCACGCCGACCAGCGTGAGGTCGGGAAAGTGGAAGCCCTTGGTGACAAGCTGGGTGCCCACGATCACGTCGATGGCCTTGTTCTCGGCCTGCTCGACGAATTGCGCAGCCTTGGCCGCGCTCGTCAGCGTGTCGGAGGTGACGAGCGCGACGCGCGCCTCGGGCAGGATCTGGGCCACTTCGTCGGCGATCCGCTCCACCCCCGGCCCGCAGGCGACGAGGCAGTCCGGCTCGCCACATTCGGGGCAGGTGTTGGGCGTGGGGACTTCGTGGCCGCAATGGTGGCAGGCGAGGCGGTGCGAGAGCCGGTGCTCGACCAGCCAGGCCGAGCAATTGGGGCACTGGAAGCGGTGGCCGCAAGTCCGGCACAAAGTCAGCGGGGCAAAGCCGCGCCGGTTGAGGAACAGCAGGCTCTGCTCGCCCCGGCCAAGCCGCTCGTGCAGCCCTTCGACGAGCGAGGGGGCCAGCCAGCGCCCGCGCTCGGGCACGTCCTCGCGCAAGTCGACAATGCGGATCGTTGGCAATTGCGCGCCGCCAAAGCGGCTGGGCAGGACGAGGCGTTCGTAGCGCCCGCTCGCGGCCATCTGGAGGCTTTCGAGCGCCGGGGTCGCGCTCGCCAGCACGACCGGAACGCCTTCGAACCGCGCGCGCATCACTGCCACGTCGCGGGCGTTGTAGCGCACCCCGTCGTCCTGCTTGAAGCTGATCTCGTGGGCTTCGTCGACGACGATCAGGCCCAGATTGGCGAACGGCAGGAACAGCGCCGAGCGCGCGCCGACCACCACTTGCGCGCGCCCTTGGGCCACCGCACGCCAGGCCCGCCGCCGCTCCGAAGACTTGAGCGCGGAATGCCACGAGACCGGCGGACTGCCGAAGCGTTGCTCAAAACGCGACAGAAAGCTTTGAGTCAGTGCGATTTCTGGCAGGAGGACGAGAACCTGTCGCCCCTCTTCAAGGGCCGCGGCAATCGCCTCGGAATACGTCTCGGTCTTGCCCGATCCGGTCACCCCGTCGAGCAGGAACGGCTGAAACGCCCGCGCCTTGACCGCCGCTACGAGGCGCGCGGCAACGGCCCCTTGCGCGTCGGACAATTCGGGCTGGGCATGGTGCGGGTCGGCGCGGGGGTAGGCGCGGTCGGCATCGACGGTCACGGCTTCGAGCAACCCTGCGGTAACCATCCCGCGCAGCACGGCTTGCGAGACTTCGGCGATTTCCGCCAGTTCGCGGATGGTCGCCTGCTGGTCGATCAGCAGGTCCATCGCCTGCGCGCGCTGGGGAGTAAGGCGTCCCTTGGGCAGGCTTTCGGGGTCACGGCCCGAGAGGCGATATTCGGTGACCGTGCTGCCCCCTTGCAGCGCCGCCGTGCTCGAGAGCGCCATGCGCGCGACCGAGGCCAGCGGGGCAAGGTAATAGTCGGCACACCACTCGATCAACCGGCGCAGCGGCGCGCCGAGCGGGGGCACCGGCAGCACGCCCAGGATCGGGCGCAGCTTGGCCTCGGGCACGTCGGCTTCGGGCAGGCGGTCGGCTTCCCACACCACGCCGAGGATCTGGCGGGGCCCGAGCGGGCAGATCACCACATGGCCGGGCTGTACATCGAGATGGGCGGGAACCTTGTAGTCGAGCGGACCCAGGGCGGCGTTGAACACCACGCAGCGGATGCGAGCAGAAGAAGGCTGGGTCATCGCCGCCGGATATAGGGAGCGGGACGCCACAGGGCAAACCGGAGGGCGGGAAACAGGGGGCAAGGGTGTGCATGAGCGCACCTTGTGGCCACAAGCGGGCCTGACAGGCCGGGGCAGGTGGCCTATAGGCCGCCCCAGAATCAACTTGGCCAATCAACCTGGCCAATCAAGTTGGTCACTCAACTTGGACAATCAATGTGGACCGCCGCCGTGGGCTTCACGGGTGGAAGGCTCCACAAACCTGCGCAGGAAACACCGCCATGAAGTTCTTTGTCGACACGGCTGATACCGCCGAAATCGCCGATCTGGCCGCCACCGGCCTGCTCGACGGCGTGACCACCAACCCCACCCTGATCGCCAAGTCGGGCCGCGACTTCATCGAGGTGACCAAGGAAATCTGCGGCCTGACCCATGGGCCGGTCTCGGCCGAAGTGGTCGCGCTCGACCATGAAGGCATGATGCGCGAGGCCGAAATCCTGCGCAAGATCGCCGACAACGTGTGCATCAAGGTGCCGCTGACCATCGACGGCCTCAAGACCTGCAAGAAGCTCTCGGCCGATGGCACGATGGTCAACGTCACGCTGTGCTTCTCGGCCAACCAGGCCCTGCTGGCCGCCAAGGCCGGCGCGACCTTCATCTCGCCCTTCGTGGGCCGTCACGACGACAACGGCTTCGATGGCATGGACCTGATCCGCGACATCCGCCTGATCTTCGACAACTACGCGTTCGAGACCGAAATCCTCGTCGCCTCGATCCGCCACGGCGTCCACATCCTCGAAAGCGCCAAGATCGGTGCCGACGTGATCACCGCGCCGCCCGCCGTGATCAAGGGCCTGTTCAAGCACGTTTTGACCGACAAGGGCATCGAAGGCTTCCTTGCGGATTGGGCCAAGACCGGCCAATCTATCGGTTGACGCGATGGTTTGCGCCCCGGTGCCGGTCTGGCTTGGTTGCCTTTCCCGGTCCGGGGTGCCTGAAATACGGAACTGATCTTGGCTGGCGAATCTCCTCTCGACACTTTCCGCTCGGTGCTCACCGGCACCGCACGGGCGCTTTCCGAACAGAGCGACGTGGAGGTGGCCTGGACCTCCGATCAGGCCAGCCAGACCGGCCATTTGATGCGCGTGCCCATGCCCGGTCGCGCCTTGCCCGAAGCGCAAGTGGCGCAGGCGCGTGGCGCTGCCGATTCGATGGCGCTGCGCCTGCGGCTGCACAACGACCGTGTTCACGAGAACGGCGCGCCGACCGAACTGCTCGCGCGGGCCTGCTATGATGC
>Ga0075011_10000567_pt1 | contig 19698 bp, 17 predicted proteins | sample TARM_MetaG_T_14_FD_72354 | JGI IMG/M metagenome (GOLD analysis project Ga0075011, IMG submission 72354) | Freshwater microbial communities from Pennsylvania, USA, analyzing microbe dynamics in response to fracking - TARM_MetaG_T_14 | ecosystem: Environmental > Aquatic > Freshwater > River... | reverse complement strand
AGGATACGGGCGCAAAAAAAGGTTCATCCGGTTTGAGGGTACTTTTCTACGAGAGGCTACCTTTTCCTTCTGTCAGAACGCCGAAGGCGTCTCCTTGACCGCGCGTCAGCCGGGAGCGAAACGGACGGCTCTGGGGAGCGGACGGCTCTGGGGAGCGGGCGCGACTTGGGCTTCTCGTGCCCCCACATCGTTTGGCCGCGTGGGTCATCTTTTGGTCCCGGCAAGCTTCGCCACGCGCGCTCATGGTTTTGACTCCCAAAAGTACGCTTGGGCTTGATGAACCCAAAAAAGCCCCGGAACAATGTCCGGGGCTTTCGGTTACGCGTTGGTCCGGCGTCTGCCCCGCCGCATGAAGCAGGCCAGGCCCAGGAGCCCGAGCCCCAAGATCAGAAAGGTGCTGGGTTCGGGGACCGGCGTGCCGCCGTCAAAGGGGACGTCGTGCTGCTCGATGTGGGCGTCGTAGGACGAGGCGATAAGAGTCCCGTCAATGTTGCCCCATCCGCCGCTTCTGCCATTTGCGCCGGTGACACTGGCGTGCGGCGCCAGGATAGACCCCCGAACGCCGATGCCGTCCAGGATCAGCTTGTCGGCCTCGTAAAAATTGAACAGGATGTTGTCGCTGAACTCGGCGGGGTACGACAGCCCCATGCCGGTCATTCCCGAGAGCGCGCCGGAGACGTTGATCAGGATGGTCGCGCCGTCGGCTATCTGATCGATATTGAATGTATTGGCGTTCAGGAGATCGCTGCCGTTGAGGTTGAAGACCTGGAACGCGGAGGCGTTATCACCTCTCAGCGTGATGGTGCCCCAGGGCTTGCTGTCCACCGTGCCGTTCGCCCCGGTCCCGCTCAGGGTGAGCGACAGGTTCTTGAGATAGGCGGCCTGAACATCGAAGTCGAACGGCAACGCGGCATTTTCGGTAACGGTGTGGGCCCCGACTCTTGTCAGGCGGGCGGAGCCGCCCACTGTGGCGTTGCCGCCGATGCTGCCGTCCGTCAGAGACAAATCATTACCAACCACCACGGAACCGCCGATATTATAGCTGCTCATCCTTACGTTGCCCCCAACGGCCAGATTGCCTTGGGTATCGCTGCTGTTGCTGGTAAAGTCGTTAAAAACGAAGGCGTTGTACCCACCGGCCACCCCGAGGTCGATATACGACGCTCGGGCGGGCGAGGCCGCGAGGATCAGTGCCAGCAGGCTGAAAAGAATATATGTATACTTCATGAGAATGCTCCGGTGTATTTGCGCCAGCCCCGTGGGGCCCTGTCGGGAATTTTGTTTAACCTTATTACAAGGATAGCAAAAACCGTGCTGGAACGCCATCTGGCCGATATGTTTGATCTTCACCAATAAAGGTCTGCCGTAACATGTAAATTAAGCCCTGTTTCCTGTCGGATGGCTTTACACTCGGACAGCGAAAAGCAATGCGTTGCCGGGGCGATACGGATGATAAGCGCGGCCGGCCAGGCTCCGTTCCCTTTACAAACAGCCTGAAATGGGCTCAAACTGCGACCAAATGACGAAAGTATTACTGCACATCTGTTGTGGACCCTGCTCCATCACCACGCTCAAGACCCTGTCGGCCCAGGGGCTCGAGGTTACCGGGCTGTTTTACAACCCGAACATCCACCCGCTCATGGAATACGTGAAACGGCGGGACGGATGCCTGGCCGTGGCCGAAAAGCTCGGCGTGAAGGTCATTGTCAAGGATGACGAGTACCGGCCCCAGGAGTGGTTCCGGGCCGTGGCGCACCGGGAGAACAACCGCTGCTTCCACTGCTACGCCATGCGCCTGGAGCGCACCGCACAGATCGCCAAGCGCGGCAACTTCGACTTTTTCACCACCACCCTGCTCTATTCGAAATACCAGAAGCACGAGGAGATCGCGGCCCTTGGCCGGGACTTGGAATCGGCCAAAACGAAATTCCTGTACCACGACTTTCGCGAGGGCTGGAAAGCGGGCATCGAGACCTCCAAGGAGTGGGAAATCTACCGCCAACAGTATTGCGGCTGCCTGTACAGTGAGAACGAGCGGTACAAGCGGGAACTTATGGGCTAGGCCATGCGCACGCTGTTTGAATTTCTGTTCACGCGCAAGCACGCGCTCATCGGTTTTTTGCTGCTCAAAACCATTGCCGTGGTCATCAACGGTATGGTCCAAGCCTCGGCCGAGGTCTGGGCCGTAGGCATTCTGGCCCTCGTCGTCTACGGGATCATCGCCCGCTTCGCCCAGGCCGGGCGGGCGATTTCCATCTGGGCCGCGACCCTGCTGATGCTCTACGAGGCGGCCGGAGCCCTGCTCGTGGCCTGGGCCGGTCTACCGGACGCGCCCGCGGCGGTCCTGATCGGCCTTGCCGTGGCCGCGTATCTGATCACCGGTGCACTGGCGGTCTTTGCCAGCCGCCGGGAGCGTTGAGCGTGGGCAGGATATTCGGCGAGAACGTCCCGGTACGGGCCGCCTTTCCCGAGGCCGGTTCCAAGCCGGTCCAGAGCGCGGACCACGGCAAGGGGCTGCTGCTCTACATCCACGTGCCGTTCTGCCGCTCCCGGTGTCACTACTGTTCCTTCCACTCCCAGTCCTTCGACCAGACCACCTTCGCCTGGTACATCTCCCTGCTGCTCAAGGAGATCGAGCTGTGGGGTCGGCGGCTGCACCGCCCGAGGCTGCGCACGGTCTATTTCGGCGGCGGCACCCCGTCCCTGATCCCCCTGGCCCAGCTCGACCGGATCATGAAGGCCCTGGGCAAGGCGTTCGTTTTCAATCCGGACATCGAGGCGACCATCGAGGCCAATCCGGACTCGGCCCAGGATGTGAGTTTTTTCCGGGGGTTGCTGTCCATGGGCTTCAACCGGCTGTCGTTGGGCATGCAGAGCCTCAAGGACGCGGATTTGCAGATCATGGGCCGCCCGCACTCGGTGTCCATGGCCAACCAGGCCTTCGACCAGGCTCGCCGGGCCGGGTTCGGCAACATCGGCCTGGACCTCATCTGGGGGCTGCCCGGCCAGAAGCTCAAGGTCTGGCTCGACCAATTGCGCATCGTCTCCGAGATGCGCCCCGAGCACATCTCGGCCTACAACCTGACCCTGGAAGAGGGCACGGTCATGGCCCGCCGCTGCGGCGAGGGCGGGGACCTAGCCCTGCCGCTGGACCAGGAGCAGGGGCGCATGTTCGTGTACGGGGCCGAGTACCTGGAGTCCGTGGGCTACCTGCACTACGAGGTCTCCAATTTCGCGCGCATGGGGTTCATGTCCGTGCACAACTCCGGGTACTGGGACGGGTCCGACTACCTCGGGCTCGGGCCGTCAGCCGTGTCCACCCTGGGGCGCAGGCGGTTCACGGTGCCGCGGTATATGGACGAGTACGACGCGTATGTACGCGGCGAGCTGGTGGGCAGCGACTACGAGGAACTGACCGAAGAGGTACTGCTCGAGGAGATGGTCATGCTCTCCCTGCGCACGAGCAAGGGGCTGGACCTGAAGGAATACCGCAAACGCACCGGTTTCGACCTGATCAAAAAGAAGGAACAGCTCATCAGCGCCCTGCACCGCGAAAACCTGGTGCGCATCTCAGGCGGCAGGTTGAGGCTGACCAAGAACGGCATGCTTGTGTCCAACGTGATTATTGAACGGCTCGCCTTCGGCGATTAGGCGGTATCCATGCACACCCCCTCCCTGACGCGCATCTTCCTGGCCTTTATCCGCCTGGGGCTGACCGCCTTTGGCGGCCCGGCCATGATCCCGTACATCCGGACCATGGCAGTGGACCGAAAACAATGGCTCGACGAGACCTCGTTCTCCCTGGGCATGTCCCTGACCCAGCTGCTGCCCGGGGCCACGGCCATGCAGATGGCCGCTTACGTGGGCTTGCGGGCGCGCGGCGGGGCGGGCGCTTTGGCCGCCTACGTCGGATTCGGCCTGCCCGCCTTTCTGCTCATGCTCGGCCTGACCGTGCTCTATTTCTCGGCCCGGCAAGTGGCCGCCGTGAACTCGGCCTTCACCGGGCTGCAACTGGTCATCGTCGCCCTGATCCTCCACGCGGCGGTCAACTTCGCCCGCCGCTACCTGAGCGGTCCGGCCGATATGGCCCTGGCCTGTCTGGCGGGCGTGTGGCTCGGACTCAAGGGCAACCCCATCCTGGCCATGGCCGTGGTCTGCGCCCTGGCTGTCATCCTGCTACGCGACGAGCGCTGCGGGCTCTCCGGGCCGCAGGAGCCCACCGGACGCGGGCCACTGCGCTTCGCCCTGCTGCTCCTGACGGCCCTCGTTCTCTTTCTGGCCTCATTGTTCATTGTGGACCGCGAGCTTTTCCACCTCGGCCTGCTCATGGTCAAGATCGACTGCTTCGCATTCGGCGGCGGCTACGTGTCCGTGCCGCTCATGCTCCACGAGGTGGTCGAGGTACGCGGCTGGCTGACCGGGCCCATGTTCATGGACGGCATCGCGCTGGGCCAGATCACGCCCGGCCCCATCGTCATGACCGGGGCATTCGTTGGCTATGCCGTATTCGGGCTGATCGGGGCCCTGGTGGCCGCAGTGACCGTGTTTTCGCCCTCGCTCATCATCCTGTGTGCGGCCACCCCGTTCGCGGACAAACTGATCCGCTCGCCCATCGCCCGGCGGGTGCTCAAGGGCAGCCTCATCTCTCTGGTGGGATTGATGGCCGCCGTGGCCGTACGCTTCGGCGTGTCCGTCCACTGGACCGTACCCCAGGCGGTCCTTGCCCTGGCCGCGTTCATCGCCCTGCGCAAGAAGGTGGACATCCTCTGGGTGGTCCTGGCCGGGGCCGGAATCGGCGCGCTGGCTTTCTGAACGAATCCCCTCCGTGTTGACAGAATCGGATGGCCGCCGTACAGAATCTAAATATTATCTAGAGTAATGGGTCCGACCCCTCGGGCCCCGCGGGTGCAGCCCGGCAATCCCGGAGGGAGTGGGTATGTTCGATTCCAAGAGGGTTCCGTTCCGTTTCAAGCTCATCCTCGGCGTGGTGACCATGGTGGCCCTGACCGCCGTGATCCTGGCCGGGGGCATCGTCTTTTTCATGGACGGCGCGTTGAGCGACCTGAACGTGGCGCCCGAGGCCTTGAGAACGGTGGAACGTCAGATCCTCCTGGTGGCCGCAGGCATTGTGGCTGCGGCCGTGGCCGGTTCCCTGCTGGGCAGCTTCGTTTTGGTCCGCACCCTGCTCAAACCGTTGCACAATCTCTCAGCCTACACCCTCGAAGTGGCGGCAGGCAACTACAACGCGGCCATAGACTACCAGGCTCGCGACGCCATAGGCGAAACCATCGACGCGGTCCGGAACATGACCGCCGAACTCAAGGCCAAGCTCGGCATGGCCCAGGGGCTGCTGACCAGCCTGACCCAACCGTGCGTGGTCGTGGACACCGACGAAATCATCACCTTCCTGAACCAGCCCGAGCTGGACCTGCTGCAAATCGACGGGCAGCCGTCCGAGTTCATCGGCATGCACATGTCCGAGTTCGTCTACGGGGACAGCTCGCGGCCGACCCTGCTCGGCCAGTGCATGCGCAAGGGCAAGGTCGTCACTGGACAGGCCACCAAGGGCACGGGCCGCAAGGGCCGCTCCTACCACTTGCTGGTGGACGTTTCGCCCATCAAGGACCTGGACGGAAAGATAGTGGGCGCGTTCACCATCCTGACCGAGACCACGAAGATCAAGAAAAGCGAGGCCGAGGCACTGCACCAGCACGAGCTCATCGCCGAGACCGCCCGCGAAGCCGAGGCCATCGCCCTGAAGCTGGACGAGGCGTCCGCAACCCTGTCCGGCAAGGTGGACGAAGCCAGCCACGGCTCGGACGTCCAGCGCGACCGGGCCACCGAAACGGCCACGGCCATGGAACAGATGAATGCCACCGTGCTCGAAGTGGCCCAAAACGCCGGAAACGCCTCCAACAACGCGGACAACATGCGCGACCTGGCCGAAGAAGGGGCCGGACTGGTCAACCAGGTGGTCGAGGCCATCCAGGGCGTGGGCACGCAGTCCGAAGCCCTCAAGGAGTCCATGACCCAACTGGACCGGCAGACCCAGGACATCGGGGCGATCATGCAGGTCATCGACGACATCGCGGACCAGACCAACCTGCTGGCGCTCAACGCGGCCATCGAGGCGGCCCGCGCGGGCGAGGCCGGGCGCGGATTTGCCGTGGTCGCCGACGAGGTCCGCAAGTTGGCCGAAAAGACCATGACCGCCACCAAGGAGGTGGACTCGGCCATCCAGTCCATCCGCACCGGCACCCACGAGAACGTGACCGCCACGGAACGGGCCGTGGTCTCCATCCAGGAGTCCACCGACCTGGCCGACCGAGCCGGACAATCCATCGAGAATATTCGCCAATCCGTGACCCTGACCGCAGACCAGGTGCGCTCCATCGCCACGGCCGCCGAAGAGCAGTCGGCCACCAGCGAGCAGGTCACCCGGGCCACCGAGGAGATCACCACCATTTCCAGCGAAACCGCCCAGGCCATGGCCGAGGCCCGCACCGACCTGGACCGGTTGTCCTCCCTGGCCGGAGCCCTCAAGGAACTCATCGGCCGCATGCAGTCCTGATCGGGACGATTTTTCAACGCAAAAACGAAAAGCCTCCGCCGAATATGGCGGGGGCTTTTCGTTTACGGCAACCGGGCATTTCCCGGAACCTGTCAAGTTGCTTTTTTACGCTTTTCAGCCGTTTTTGCCCTACGTTCTCCGACAAAAACAGGTTTCCGGGAAAACCCGTGGTCCGTTTCCGGGAGCTACAACTGTCGCATCAAAGAAAATCCACAAGGAGAAGCAACGATGTCTGAAAGAACTGTACAGCACATATCGGATAGCCAGAGTCTATCCTAACACGGCCCGGATCAGCTCCGGGGTGCGCGTCCCGGCCTTGCCTTCCAGGAAATAGTCGGTGGTGTTGTAGGTGTACGGGGTGTCCCGCAGGTTGATCTCGATGATCGTGCCGCCGTGGTTCTTGACCACGTGAGGGATGCGCCCGGCCGGGACGACCGTACCACCCGTGCCTATGACCAGGCAGACGTCCGCCTGTTTGGCCAGGTCCGTGGCCGCCCGGTGCACGTCGCTGGGGATGCCCTCGCCGAAGAAGATGAAGTCCGGCTTGAGCAGTCCGCCGCAGGCAGGGCAGGGCGGGGGCAGGGTTTCGAGCGAAATATCGGCTGAATCAAAGAAGGTCCGGCAGGACAGACACTGCATACGCCGGGTGGAACCATGGTACTCGTGGACCACCTGACTGCCCGCGTTCTGGTGTAAGGAGTCGATGTTCTGGGTGACGATGCCGACAAGCCTGCCCGCCGCCTCAAGTTCGGCCAGAGCGAGGTGGGCCGGATTGGGTTTGGCCCGGCCGAGTATGTTGAAGAATATTTCCTTGAGTAGGGGCCAGACCTCTTCGGGATGGCGCTTGAAATACCCCTTCTCGAACTTGTTAGGGTCGTACTTGGACCACACGCCTCCCGGCCCCCTGAACGGCGGAATACCCGATTCCACGGAGATTCCCGCGCCGGTGAAAGCCATGACGCAACGCGCTTTTTTCAGGGCCTCGGCCGCATTGTGCAGGGCGTGGTTCGACATGGTCTAGTGTCCGGCAAAGGCCATGTGAAGCTTGCCCTGCTTATCGAGGCGCAAAGTAAAGATGGCGGCCCAGCGATCAATGCAGCCGTCCGTCTGCCCGGCGGACGGTTCGAGCACGGCCGGGTCCACGGTGATCTCCGCGCTGACCGTCCCCTCCTTGAGAAAGAGCAGGCTCCAGCCGCCCGTCTTCCTGGGGGCGAGCTCGTAGTCGCGGCCGAACAGGGTGGAGAAATCATGCTCCGCGCCGGGCTGGACCACGCAGACCGAGTCCCAGTCGTAGTACTCCATGAAGGCGTCCAGGGAGTACGCCCTGTCGGTCCCGGCCGGGGCCTCCTTCAGCGCCTTGAAAAAACGGTCGCTGACGTAGCGGTCCGTATAGTCGAAGGAAACCAACACGGCAAAGAGCAGAAGCAGGCCGATGGTCACGACCAGCGCGCTTTTGGTCCTCATGTTCATGCGTCACCCCCCAAGTCACGAGTACGTAACAATTCCTTCAATAAACCCTAATGGTTTGCCACGCCCCGGTCAAATATTGCCCTGTCCGGCAATCTCCCATGCCGAGCGACAAACTTCGTTGCCTTTTTGACAAAATTGATATTTTTTTGCCAAATTTCCCACTATTGTAAACTCAAAAAAATACTTTTGTGTAGATACCCCCCGAATACTGCGATTTTTTCTTGGCCTCAGTCTTGCATACCCGCTTCGCTGGAGGATTGAACAATGAATTACACCGACAACGCTTTTATCCTGGTCTGCGCTGCCCTGGTCATGTTCATGACCCCCGGGCTGGCGCTGTTTTACGGCGGGCTGGTCCGTTCGAAAAACGTACTCGCAACCATCATGCAGTCCTTCATCATGCTCGGGCTCATGTCCGTACTCTGGGCCGTCATCGGCTACACTTTGTCGTTCGGGTCCGACCTCGGCGGGCTGATCGGCGGGCTGGACTTTCTCTTTCTCAAGGGCGTGGGCATGACCACGGCGGGGTCCCCGGCCGACAACCTGCCCCACCTGACCTTCATGATCTTCCAGTGCATGTTCGCGGTCATCACCCCGGCGCTGATCTCCGGCGCGTTTGCCGAGCGCATGAAATTCGGCGGGTTCATGGTCTTTTCCGCACTGTGGCTGATCCTGGTCTACGCCCCCATGTGCCACTGGGTGTGGGGCGGCGGCTGGATGGGCCAGATGGGCGCCCTCGACTTCGCGGGCGGCGCTGTGGTCCACATGAGCTCTGGCGCGGCCGCTCTGTGCTGCGCCATCCTCATCGGCAAGCGCAAGGGCCACGGCTCCACCGCGTTCATCCCGCACAACCTGCCCATGACCATCCTGGGCGCGGCCATCCTCTGGTTCGGCTGGTTCGGCTTCAACGCCGGGTCCGCCCTGGCCGCCGACGGCGTGGCCGCCAACGCCTTTGTGACCACGCACATGGCCACGGCCGCCGCGGCCCTGTCCTGGATCGTGGCAGAGTGGATGCACGGCGGCAAAGCCACCACCCTGGGCGCGGCCTCGGGCGCGGTGGCCGGGTTGGTCGCCATCACCCCGGCAGCCGGGTTTGTCACGCCCATGTGGGCCATTGTACTCGGCCTGGGCGCTGGCGTGCTCTGCTACGGCGGAATCATGCTCAAGAACAGGTTCGGCTACGACGACGCCCTCGACGTGGTCGGCATCCACGGCCTGGGCGGCACCTACGGGGCCCTGGCAACCGGCCTGTTGGCCACGGTGGGCGCGGAAGGGCTCATCGCGGGCAACGCGCACCAGCTGTGGGTCCAGTTCGTCTCCGTGGTGGCCACCTGGGGTTTCTGCTTTGTCATGACCTTCATCATATTCAAGGTGGTGGACGCGACCATCGGCCTGCGGGCCAGCGACGCGGAGCAGGACAAGGGCATGGACATTGCCGAGCATTCCGAGACCGGTTATCAGTGGTAGTCAAGGAGACAACGAGATGAAGAAAATAGAGATCATCACCCGGACGTTCAAGCTCGACGAAGTCAAGACCGCCCTTTCCGGCATCGGCGTAAAGGGCATGACCGTCAGCGAAGTCAAGGGGTTCGGCCGCCAGGGCGGTCACAAGGAAGTGTACCGCGGTGCCGAGTACCAGGTGGACTTCGTACCCAAGATCAAGATCGAGGTCGTGGTCGAGGACGACTTTGCCCCCGAGGTGGTTGAGGCGGCGCGGGCCGCCGCGCGCACCGGCGAAGTGGGCGACGGGAAGATATTCGTCTCCCCCGTGGACGAGGTCGTGCGCATCCGCACGGGCGAGACCGGCGAAGAGGCCATCTAGCCACTATACAACGAGATCATCTCCAGTCCGGGTCCGCCCGGACCCCACCGGGCCTGCGAGGAAGGAGAGTCCCGACGATCGCCCGGATAGAATCCAGCCCGCCGGGCTGACTGCGGCCGGGAGCGGAAAAGGCTCCCGGCCGCGCCCTTTTCCCGGAGCCGGACAACATCAGGAGCGCCATGCAGCCGGACAGCCTTCTCCCCGAATCCGCCCGCAGGCTGAAACAGGCCAGGGCGGACCTGTGGGCCCGCGCCCTGGCCGGGGCCGTAGGCGGATTCGCCTGGGAACACACCCACCTGGTGGACCGCTATTTCGAAAGCCGAATCAAGGAGTCCGGCCCGCAGCGATTCGCCTTCGCACTCGTGGCCGTGGGCGGCTATGGACGCGGGCGGCTGTGCCCCGGCTCGGACATCGACGTGCTCCTGCTCTTCCAGCGGCGCATCCCGTCCCAGGCCGACAAATTCATCAAGGCCCTGCTCTTCCCCCTGTGGGACCTCGGCCTGAATCTGGGCCACGGCGTGCGCACCGTGGCCGATTGCGTATCCCTGGCCAAGAAGGACTTCCAGGTTCTGGCCTCGCTCATGGATGCCCGTCCCTTGGCAGGTGACGCCAAGGTCTTCGAAACCTTCAAGAACGCCTTCGCCACAAGGGTCCTGAACAAATCCGGCGAGAGCTTCGCCGCCTCCCTGCGTGAGCACAACGAGACCAGGGCCGGCCAGTACGGCGACGCCTCGGCCCTGCTCGAACCCGAGATCAAGAACGGACTCGGCGGACTGCGCGACGGCCAGCAGGTGGCCTGGCTGACCCGGGTGCTCAGGGCCCAAGGACGCAACCCCATATTTCTGCCCGAGGAGCTCGCGCGGCTGCGCGAGGATCAGGCCTTCCTCAACCGCGTGCGCACGGCCCTGCACCTGGCCGCGAAACGCAAGACCGACCGTCTCTTTTTCGATCTCCAACCGCCCTCGGCCCGGCTCATGGGTTTTGCCTCGCACTCCGCCTCGCCCGAGGACACCGGTCTGGCCGTGGAGTTTTTCCTGTCCCGCCTGCACCAGGCCATGACCCGGATCAAGGCCATGCGCGAGGCCCTGTTCCAAGAGGGATTCCCGGCGCGCTCCGGCCCTCTGCCCGAATTGACCATCCGCAACCTTACTGCCGGCCCCGAGGGCATCCGATTCATGCGACAGACCGAGGCGACCCCGGACAACGTGCTCGACGCGTTCCTGGAGTCCGCGCGCTCAGGCCTGCCCCTGACCTGGGGCGCGCGGCGGATCATCCGGCGCGACCCGGATCGGTTCGCGGCCGGATTGGCCGATCGGAGCGAGACCCTGTCCATCCTGGTGGAGATATTCCTGGCCCCGCACTGCCGGACCGCCCTGGCCGGACTGCTCGAGACCCGATTGCTGCCCGCGCTGTTCCCGGAATTCGCCGAAGTGGAACACCTTATCCAGTTCAATGACTACCACGTGCACCCGGTTGGCCGGCACACCCTGACCACCGTGGCTCTGCTTTCGGACTTCTTGCGCGGAGACGGCCAGTGGACCGGCGAGCTGGCCGCCAAGGTGGCCGACCCGGCCCGGCTGCTCCTGGCCGGATTCTTCCACGACCTGGGCAAAGGTGCCCCCGATCACTCCGGTGCCGGGGCGGCCATGGCCCGCGAAGCCCTGGCCCGTTATGGCCGCGCACCCGAGGTCGTCGACGACGTGGCCTTCCTGGTGGAGCACCACCTACTCCTACCCAAGACCGCCACCCGGCGCGACCTATCGGACGAGCGCACGGTCTCGGACGTGGCCGCCATGGTCGGGGACACGGCACGCCTGGACATGCTCCACCTGCTGTCCACGGCCGATTCAATGGCCACGGGCCCACGCGCATGGAACTCGTGGACCCGGTCCCTGTTGGGCGAACTGTACTTCAAGGTCCGCAACCTGCTGCACCACGGCCCCCTGGCCGAGCCGGACGCGGCCCGGAAGCTGTCCGACGCGCGCCTGGCAGTGCTCGGCGCGGCCCACGATCAGGACCCCGAGTTTGTGGCCGCGGCCATGCGGGCCATGCCCTCCCGCGCCTTTCTGGCCCTAACGCCCGAGACCATTGCCACGCACGTGCGCCTGGTGAAGGAACTGTGGCGAGCCGTGGCCGAAGACCGTATGCGCAAGCCGTCATCCATCGGCGGCAAGGGGGTCAACCTGATCGAGGTCGCGCCGGGCCGGGCCGAAAAGACCTTCAAGCTGACCTTCGCCGCCGTGGACCAGCCCCGCCTGTTCGCGACCATTGCCGGTGCCTTGTCCCTGCACGGACTGAACATTCTGGCCGCCGACATCTTCAGCTGGAAGGACGGCACGGCCGTGGACGTGTTCACCGTGGCCGAACCGCCCGAGAACCTCTATGCCGAAGAGGTCTGGGCACGGGTCAGACGGTCCGTCGGCTACGCCATGGTCGACAAACTCGACTTGGCCGCCCGCCTGAAGGAACGCAGCCGCTCGCCACTGACCAGAGGGCGGGGCGGACCGCGTCTCAAGCCACTGGTGACCATCGACAACCAGGCCAGCGACTTCTACACCGTGATCGAGGTAGCGGCCACGGACCGAACCGGGTTTCTGTTCGACATGGCCCGCACCCTGGCCGTCCACGGGCTGTCCATCCACGTGGCCATGATCACGACCATCAAGGGCCGGGCGGCCGACGTCTTCCACGTGCGCACGCAGGACGGACAGCGGCTCCTGGACGAAGACCGGCAGGACGCCTTGCGCCGCGACCTGTTGGACGCTGCCAAGGCCCGGTAAAACCACTTTACTTTTCGAAAACGGGCCGTAGAGTGTGGGCAAACGTGAGCCAAAGGACCCTGTATGCCCGTAAACATGACCATCTTTTCCGATTTCGTCTGCCCATTCTGTTTTGTCGGATCGGGCATCGTCGACCATCTCAAGCGGGACTTCGACATCCGCGACACCTGGGTCCCCCACGAACTCCATCCCGAGACCCCGCCCGAAGGACGGCCCCTGATTGACTTGGTGGACCGTTTCGACCTGGACCAGGTGATCATGACCTGCAACCAGAGGGGCGAGCCCTATGGCATCCGCTTCGCTCGGGCGGAAAGACTCTTCAACTCCCGGCTGGCCCTGGAGGCCGCCGAGTTCGCGCGTGACGCGGGCTGCTACCACGACTTCCACGACCAAATGTTCCGGGCCGGATTCACCGAGGGGCGCAACATCGGAGAGTTGGAGGTGATCCTGGACGTGGCCGTTCGAACCGGCCTCGAACCGGAGCCATTGAAGGCGGCCCTGGCCGACCACCGCTTCACCTCCCGCTTGGCGGACGGGTCCCGACGAGCCAAGAAAGCCGGGGTTACCGCCCTACCCACCTTCATCGTCGAGGGCCAGCAGCGCATCACCGGGGCTGTTGACGAATCCAGGCTGCGCCAAGCCCTGGAAACGGCCTAACCGCAACAGACTGCAACAAACTTCAACAGGCTACGTGATATGGCACAACAGACTGAGATCGTAATTTTCTTCACCGGCGGCACCATCGGCATGTCCCCGGTGGAAGGCAAGGAAGGCGTGGCCCCGGGCGGCAACTTCGACGGATTGCTCAACCAGCTTTCCCCCCAGGAGGCGGACGTGGCCCTACGGCCCGTGCTCTGGTCGGACAAGCCGAGCCCACACATGACCCCGGAGGACATGTTCCGGCTGGCCCGCGATGTGGAAGCAGCGCTCGAAGAGGAGGCCGTGCTCGGAGCCGTGGTCCTGCACGGCACGGACACCCTGGCCGAGACCGCCTACATGTGCGACCTGGTAGTCCGCTCGAACAAGCCGGTCATCCTGACCGGCTCCATGCGCTACTATTCCGAGGCGGGCTACGACGGCATCCGCAACCTGGCCAACACCGTGCGCGCCTGCCTGCTCCCACTGCCCCCGGGCGTGGGGGCATGCATCCTGATGACCGACCGTATCTTTGCGGCCCGCGAGGCGGTCAAGGTCAACTCGCTCAACGTGGACGCCTTCGAATCCCGGGAAGCGGGCGTCGTCGGCTACGTGGCCGGGGAGTCCGTGCTCCTGGCCCGGCCCCGGTCCAACCCCACCCCCAGACGCAAGTTTGCGCCCGTGTCCATCGAGACCGAAGTGCCGCTGATTACCGCCTATACGGGAATTGATCGAAAACCTCTCGATCATGCAATAAGCGAGGGAGCAAAGGGAGTTGTCATCGAAGGCTTTGGCGCAGGAAACGTGCCTCCGGCCATGGTCGAGGGGATTGAGGCTTGCCTGGAGAAGGGGCTGCCCGTGGTCCTGGCCACCCGCTGTATCGAGGGCGGAGTGTGGCCCGTGTACGGCTATCCCGGCGGCGGGGCCGACCTCCACGCCAAGGGCGTCATCCTGTCCGGACGGCTGGGTGGCCCCAAGGCCCGCATCCGGCTCATGTGCGCCTTGGGGCTAACCACGGACCCGGACGAAATCCGCAAAATATTCGAAGAGGCGTAGGCCGGACGGCTAGCCGTTTTCCTCGGTGAAACGCCGAAACTCGGACAGGGCGCGGCTCTGGACCATGGTACGGACCGCGTCCAAGTGGTCGTGGTTCTCGATAACCAGATTGACGATGTCCGCGTCCAGAAAGCCGTTATCCGCCATGGAGCGGAGCACGGTTGCGGTCCGTTCCGGGGTCATGCCCTTGCGGTAGGGACGGTCCTCGGTGATGGCCGTGTGCACGTCCGCCACCTGCATGATCCTGGAGCCCAGTGAAAGCTCCTTTTCCGTCAATCCCAGGGGATACCCCTTGCCGTTCAGGCGTTCGTGGTGCTGGCAGGCCCAGTCGGCCACCTCGCCCAGCCCCGGAATGGCGCACAGGACCTCGGCGCTGACCGTGGCGTGGTCCTTGACCCTGGCGTACTCGTCCTCGTCCAGGACGCCTGGCTTGTCCAGCAAGGAAGTGGGGACGGCCAGCTTGCCGATATCGTGCAGATTCCCGGCCAGTCGCATGGCCTTCTGCTCCCGCTCGTCCATGCCCGCCAGCCGGGCAAGCAGGACCGCGCTCTCTGCCACGCCCGCCGAATGGGTGGCCGTGTGGCGGCTCCGAAAATCGATGATCCGGGTGAAGAAACCGGAAAAATCAATGAGCTGGTCCGGGGTGATGCGCACATCCAGGAGATCCCTGGAAAGCAACTCCCGCACCGGCCGGCCCATGTCCTCCATCAGCGGCCAGAACAGGCCGCTCTCGGCCAGCTCACGAAAGGCGGTGGTCAATTCCGGTGCATAGAGGTCCGAGGAGAATGCGGCCACCGTCCGCTCAACGTCCGCGCGCTCCTGCGTGCGCACGCCCACCCGACGCAGGATGTCCACCCTGTCGGCCAGATTGACGATATTGGCCAGAAGCAAGGTCTCGCGGTCCCCCTCCTGGCGGATGACACGCAGGTCCCGCCAGCTGGTATGGTGGTACAGGACCATGCGCGAGGCGCGTTCCAGGAAAGGATGGTCCTTGAGGAGCCGGTAGCCGACCACGGCATGCTCCTCCAGATCGGCGTCGAATTTCAGCCCGTCCAGGGCCAGGTCCATGGAGAACGCACCGATGTCGTGCAACAGCCCGGCCAGGAGTAGGTCCACCAGGGACGAAGGCTTGATGCCTATGCGATTACCCAGAAGAACGGAGGCCAGGCCCACTCTCCGGTGGTGCCCGGTGACCGTGGGAGAGATGTAGTCCAGAGCGGTCGAGATGCCGCCCGCGATGTCTATGAGTGAGACGTCTTCCATGCAGATCACACCAGTATATCCAATCAACTTCAAAGGTATCGCCGCGAGCCTGTATGAATCATCCGTTTTTGCCCGGGCATTGCCAATTATATTCCGCGAGAGCGCACGCAACCACAGCCGCAACAGCTTGTCAACAGCAGGTGACACGGCCCGGAAGGGATCTCCGCCAAACCTTGTCAAGTTGATTATCCCTGCCGATCAGACGCTTTTCCTTGTCATTCGCCGCCGAACCGGGGTCGCGGCCAAAACCCGTGGTACGCTTGCGCGCCGGGATGCCCGCAACCCTGTTGAAGCGAGGAATACGCATATGGCAACGAGTGTGATCGAAATCTGCAACAATGCCCTGCTGGACCTGGGAGAGGACGCGATCATGTCCCTGGGCGACAATTCCAAGGCCGCCGGACTGTGCAACCACCGCTGGCCGGCGGTACGCGACGCGGTTCTCCGCGCCCATCCCTGGAACTGCGCCATGGCCCAGGCCGAACTGGCCGCCGGGGCCATTCCACCCTTGTGGAAGTGGGCCTTCCGTTATGTTCTACCCACGGACTTTCTGCGGATCATCGCCATCACCGGCGCGGACGGCGAGGAAGTCCGGGACTGGGAGATCCAATCCGGGGTCATCCTGTGCGACGAAACGGCCCCCCTGTTCATCGCCTATGTCCGCCGGGAGACCGACCCGAAGAAATACGACGCCCTGCTGTCCGAGGCCCTGTCCGCACGGCTTGCCGCCACCCTGGCCTACCCCCTGTCCGGGTCCACGTCCCTGGCCCAGTCCTATTGGAAGGCCTACCAGGAAAAACTGGCCGAGGCGCGCGGCGTGAACGCGCGCGAGGGCGTGCCCGAGTCCGTGAGCCCGGCCGCATGGCTCGGGGCCAAGCTCGGCGGCTAATTACAACAAAAGAGGCGCGCGGCCCGGTATCCGGGCCGCGCGCCAAAGATCACTTCACCGAGAGGGAGGCGGCGTAGAAGAATTCGTTCAGCGGCGAGTCGGACGGGGTGGTCCATTCGCGCTCCACGGACACCTGGGCGTTGTCTTCGGCGAACCGGGCGATCAGTCCCTGGTTCTCCTCGGGGTTAAGGGTGCAGGTGATGACCGCGATCCGCCCGCCGGGCTTCACCTGGACCAGGGCGTTGTCCAGAATCTCCCGCTGCAACAAGGTCAAATCGCCCAGGTCGGCGGGTTTGCGCTTCCACTTGGTGTCCGGGCGGCGCGAAAGCACACCCAGCCCCGAGCAGGGCATGTCAAGGAGGATGGCACCAGGCACGCGCGGCGGTTCGGCCGTGGCCGCATTGGCCTCGAAGACCTCCACCCCGGGCAGCTCGCGCTCTAGCGCGGCCAGCCGCCCCCTGTGCGGGTCCGAGGCAAACACGTCGGCCCCCTTTTCCAGCAGGATGCGGGTCTTGCCCCCGCGTCCGGCGCAAGCGTCCCAGACCGGCCCGTCCCATATCTCCGGGTCCAGGGCCTCCACTGCCTGGCGCGCGGCAAAGGACTGCCTGGCCAGGGGCTGGTCGGGCTCGCCATCGAAAGCAGTACCCGCGGGCAGGGCGAAGCTCATGCCCTCGATGTCCAGAAGCTCGGGCCAGCCCGCGATTTCGGTGTACAGTTCGTCCGCCTCGGGATGCCCGAAGAGGTTGAAGCCGAGCGCCGGGGCCTTGATCTGGGCTTCAAGGTAGTCGGTGGCGGTCTTTTCCCCGTACTCGCGCCACCATAGGTCCACCAGCCACTGGGGGCAGGAGTACCAGCGCGACAGAAATTCGGGCAGCGAGGCGTCCTTGCGGAAAAAATCGGGATCGTGGGCGTCTTCACCGAGTTCGGAAACCCGGCGGAGCACGGCGTTGAACAGCCCGGCCAACCGCGCCCCCGGCTTGGACTTGGAGAATTCCACGGCCCAATCCACCGAGGCGTAGGCCGGAATCTTGTCCAGGAACAGGATTTCGTAGGCGGCCACGCCCATGGCCAGCCGCATCTTGGGATTGAGCTTGCCAGGGTCCTTGAGAAACCGAGACAGGACGTATTCGATACGTCCCTTGAGCCGAAGGTAGCCGTAGCTGAGTTCCGTAGCCAGGCCCATGTCGCGCGGGTCGTCCACTCCGGAGGACAGGGCCGCATCCAGGGAGGCCTGGATGTCCTGCCGGTTCATGAGACAGCGGAACAGGGCTTCGAGCGCCGCCCGCCGCGCCGACGGCAGGGGCTTTGATGAACGTTCTTGCATACGTTCCTAATTACCCTGCCGCTCCCGGGTTGGCAAGCGGCAGGGCATGGCGGCGCCGTGACAAAGCGCGCACATTCCCCTGCCGGGGCGGCAAAACCGCTATTCGAACATCTTCTTGGCGGCCTCGCCCGCGTCGTCGGCGGCCTTGTCCATCTGCTGGCCCGCTTCCTGAGCGGCCTTGTCGATCTTCTTGCCCGCCTTTTCCATGGGGCCTTCCTCGCTGCACCCGAAGGCCACGGTCAAAACGGCGAGCATACAAGCAATGGTCAATATTTTCTTCAGCATTTTCATTCGGATATCCTTTACAGCTAGCGGTTTTCCAGACGACAGGTCTGGCTGTAGTAGGCCGTGCCGAAGGCCATGTCCGTGTTCAAGGGACTGATGATGGCGTTGGCCCCGTGGCCGTATTTCATCCATCCGCCCCGGCGCATGATCACGGCCCTGGGATGCAGGCCGTCCACGGTCCGCACCCGGACCTGCATGGCTCCGAGGCCGGTGGCCAGATATACGTCTCCGGCCAGGTCCAGGACGCCATACGCCGGATTGGCCTTGGAAATCCAGACCGAGGGCACCCCGCGCTGTTCGGACTCGGGTATCTGCGAATGCAGGAACTCGCCGCGCACCAGGGTCAGCAGTTGCAGGGGATAGTCCGGATCCCTTTCAGGCTCGGCGTGCAATTCCTCTGGAAAGCGGCACAGCCCGTCGGGGTGCCCGAAGACCAGATTCTCGAAGGCCACGTATGGATGGTTCACCTTGGCGAACCCGTTCTCGCGCAGTTCTTCCAGAGACACGGCGGATTGTTTGAGTCCCTCGCGTAGACAGGCCTCCTGGTCGGGCAGGTGGATGGGCTCGCGCAGCCGCGAGCCGAGGTCGGCCAGGATATCGAAGTCCGACCGGGCCCGGCCGCGAGGAGCGACCGCCGGAGCGCAAAGATTGACGTAGTTGTGCACGAACGAGCCGAGTACGTCGAGCCGCTCGAACATCAACGCGGGCGGCAGGATGACGTCGGCTCGCATGGCCGTGTCGTTCATGACCCCGTCCACCACCACCGTGAACGGGGCGGCCAGCCCGTCGGCCACGGCCAGTCCGTCCGGCACCTGATTGACCACGTTGTGCCCATCGATCCAGACGAATTCAACCGGCGGATCGGCCCGGCGCAATTCCGCGCCCAGATCCTGCAAAAGCAGCTTGCGCCGCTCGCCGGGCGTCACGCCGCCTTCAATCAGATGCGCCCAGGAGCCAAAGTTGCGGGCCGAGGATATGTTGAAATAGGCCCCGCCGCCGCGCACCCCGACATTTCCGGAAACCATTGCAACGGCGTTGATGAAGCGGACGTTCTCGCCGCCGAAGACATGACGCTGCAACCCCCAGCCGATGACCGTAGCCACGTTGCCCCGGTCCGCGTACCACTCGTAGAGCATCTCCGCGTCCAGGGGCGGAACCTCGCAGGCCGCGCACAACTCGCGAAAATTCAGGCCGTCCACGAGCCCGCGCAGGGCGGGCCAGTTGGCGGTCCGGGTCAGGACCCACGGGTTGAGGTCGCCCGCTTCCAGAAAAAGCTTGAGCACGGCGGCGGCCAGGAAGCGGTCCGTGCCGGGCCGGATGGTAATATTGACGTCCGAGAACTCGGGCGAGCCGTCCCCGCCCGGCGAAATGGTCAGGACCTCGGTACCTTTTTTGCGGGCCCGCTTCAGGAGGGCCAGCTGGTGCACGGAGCAGCGGGTCAGGTCCCGGCCCCAGTTGACCACCCGATCGCTGTTGAGGATATCCTCGGGGTCGTTATGGTGGAGCACGCCGAAGTCGCGCAGGCAGGCCTCGATGCCCGTGTCGTCGCACACGCAGCCATAGGTCGTGGACGAGCCCAACCGCTCGAAAAAATTGGTGCTG
>Ga0075011_10000566_pt1 | contig 19716 bp, 14 predicted proteins | sample TARM_MetaG_T_14_FD_72354 | JGI IMG/M metagenome (GOLD analysis project Ga0075011, IMG submission 72354) | Freshwater microbial communities from Pennsylvania, USA, analyzing microbe dynamics in response to fracking - TARM_MetaG_T_14 | ecosystem: Environmental > Aquatic > Freshwater > River... | reverse complement strand
CCCGTATACCCGTGCCAATACACGCCGATCCGGGCAGCGGTCAATGGCGGCTGCCCCTGGGCCATGAGACTGCCGATGAGCCCCGCGAGCACATCCCCCGAACCCGCGATGGCCAGATTGGGAGCGCAGAAGGGGGAGATGGAGATGGGATCCTCGTGTCCGGCGACGATGGTCGCCGCACCCTTTAAAACCAGATTGACTCGGTGGCCGAAGGAGAATTCCCTTGCGTACCGGGCCCTTGCAAGATTGATGGCCTCGGCCGTAACCCCGAAGAAATTAGCCATTTCCCCCGGATGCGGGGTCAGTACCGCGTCGGGCCCGAGCTGGGCCAGCAGGTCGGGTCGTTGAGCCAGGAGGAAGAGGGCGTCGGCGTCGTAGAGGGTTCTGGCGTGGGGTTTGGCCAAGTAGCGTTCCAGAAAGGCCATGGCTCCGTCGGTGCGGCCCAGACCGGGACCGAGGACCACGGCGGAGAAGCGCGACAGATGCGGCAGCACGGAATCGAAACAATCAGCGCTCCACTGGTCCGTTTTTCCCAGACCCAGGGTCATGACTTCGGGAAAATTTGCGTAGGCCAGGCTCAGCCCCATGGGGCCACCGATGCTGGCCAGCCCTGCACCGGATCGGAAGGCTGCCCTGGCCGCGAGCATGGGTGCACCGGTCAGTCCTGCGGAGCCCCCCAGAACGAGCAGGTGTCCGGCCGCGCCCTTGTGCATGGTCGAGTCCGGCTCCGGCAGCAGGTTCGCCAGATTCTGCCCCAGGGCGATGTGGGTGCAGGGATGCTGGTCCTTGATGTGGCGGGGTATGCCGATCTTGGAGGTAACCAGCTTGCCCACATGTCCCTTGGCGGGAGGCAGGAACAGTCCGAGCTTGGCCTCTTCGAAGGTCACCGTCAGATCGGCTTTCACCGCCAGAGGCATGGGCTCACCCGTGGTGCCGTTCAGACCCGACGGGACATCAAGGGAGAGGACGAAGGACTGGGTTCCCAGCTTGTTGATGGACTTGATCCAGGATTGCAGGTTGGTGCGTAGCGGACCCTTGAATCCGGTGCCGAGCAGGCCGTCCACGATGATGTCTATTCGGGGCACGTGGTCCATCTCGTATTCAGGCAGGTAGGAACAGGGGATGCCCATGTCCATGGCCAGTTTGAGATGGTAGGCTGAGTCATGGGTGTATTGCGCGAGATGCTTGGCGTGCAGGATGAGGACCTTTGCGCCCAGGTTGACCAGGTGCCTGGCCAGGGCGAAGGCGTCGCCGCCATTGTTGCCGGGGCCGGCGAAAACCATGACCGACGTGCCGCGCACGGGTCCGAATTCTTTTCTCAGGGCATAGAGCGCAGCCCTGCTGGCGTTTTCCATCAGGATCTGTCCAGACAGCCCGAACTCATCGATGGTCAGCCTGTCCCAGTGGGACATTTCCTCGGGAGTTGGCAAAAGGGTAACCATGAGATCTCCTTTTTGTGAACCCTGCACCAGCGCTTAGAAAATGGAAGTCGAAGCCGGATGTGGCCCGCGATGTTTGAGAAGGGTCTGTGCCATTATTTTTCATCCTGCGCCACCCATGTCCTTTTCCTCACGATCTTGCACAGGAGTGGTCGCCCTGCATGGAAAATTATCCTTGACTCGCCTCTGCATCTTCTCCAGAAAAAAGGGCTTGCTGGGAAGTGTCGCCAAGTCTGCGCCCCGGCTGATGTGTACGCCTGGGAGGGGTCATGACTGAGAGCGTGGTGCAGAGCCAGGCATTGCCGGTAGTGCAATTGCGGAACGTGGCAAAGGTTTACGACGGCCAGCATGCCTTGAAAGACGTGTCGCTGGATGTGCAGCGCGGCGAATTTCTGACTATCCTCGGCCCTTCTGGTTGCGGCAAAACGACCATCCTGCGCCTCGTTGCGGGTTTCGAGGGCGCCACCTCGGGCTCCATCTCACTTGACGGTCGGGACGTGACCGATCTTCCGCCCGAGCGGCGCAACGTCAACACGGTCTTCCAGAGCTACGCCCTTTTTCCCCACATGAACGTTTTTGACAACGTGGCCTTCGGGCTGCGCATGAAGGGCCGTCCGGCTGCGGAAATCGCTGTCGAGGTCCGCGAGACCCTGCGCCTGGTGCAGCTGGAGGGCTTCGACACGCGCACGGTCGGTAAACTTTCCGGCGGACAGCAGCAGCGCGTGGCCATCGCCCGGGCCATCATCAACCGTCCTCTGGTCCTGCTTTTGGACGAACCTCTCTCCGCTCTCGATTACCGATTGCGCAAGCAGATGCAGCTCGACCTCAAGCATCTGCAGCGCAAGCTGGGCATCACTTTTGTCCTGGTCACCCACGACCAGGAAGAGGCCTTTTCCATGTCCGACCGTGTCGTGGTCATGAACAACGGCCACATTGAGCAGATCGGCACTCCGGTAAGCGTGTACGAGGAGCCCCGCAATCTCTACGTGGCTCGTTTTGTGGGCGAGATCAACATCATTGACGCCGAAGTGGTGGAACTGGGCGAGAATCGCGCGCGGGTCCGGGCTCAGGGGCTTGACGTTTTCATGCGCACCAGCCACGCCTTCCAACCGGGAGAGAAGGTGCACATCCTGCTGCGGCCCGAGGATCTGCGGGTCGAGACTCTGAAAGACCTGGCCGAAGACCCGGAGCTGGAGGACGTCTTTGCCCGGGACCGCTCTTTGGTCGGCACGGTGGAGGAGACCATTTACAAGGGCGCAACCTACGATGTCGTGGTCAGGCTGGACGCCGGCGGCATCGTCACGGCCACGGAATTTTTCAACGAGGATGACGAGACCGTGTATTTTCGCGCCGGTGACCGGGTCGCCGTGAGTTGGGTCGAGGGCTGGGAAGTGGTGCTGCCGTATGAAAAATGACGGCTTCTTCAAGCTTGCCGTCATCGTCGGCGTCATCTCCTGGATGGCCATCTTCGCCTTTGTGCCCAACATCCTGGTTTTTCTGGCCAGTTTCAGCTCCACGTCGACCCAGAATTTCATCGAGCCCGGATTTTCCCTGAAAAACTACGCCCGGCTCATGGACACGACCCATCTCGACATCCTGCTGTCGTCCCTGCGTCTGTCAGGGCTGGTCACCGTCATTTGCCTGGTCACGGCCTATCCCTTCGCCGCCATTCTGGCCCGGACTCGCAAACCTTTGCGGAGCACGTTGCTTCTTTTGGTGGTCATCCCCTTTTGGACCAATTCCCTGGTGCGCACCTACGCCATGACCGCCATGCTCAACTCCAGCGGCATCGTGAACAACGTGCTTCTGACCCTGGGCATCATCGATACGCCCCTGGCCATGATGTACACCCCCGGTGCCGTGGTCCTGGGCCTTGTGTACACGTTGCTGCCGTTCATGATTCTGCCTCTGTACGCGGCCCTTGAACGTCTGGATCGCCGCTATCTGGAGGCGGCTCGGGACCTGGGGGCGAGCCCCTGGCGGGCCTTTTGGAAGGTTGTCGTGCCCCTGACCATGCCCGGCATCGTCTCCGGCTGCATGCTGGTCTTTTTGCCCGGCATCGGCATGTTCTACGTGTCCGACGTGCTCGGCGGGGCCAAGGCGATGCTGCTCGGCAATTTCATCCGCGACCAGTTCCTGACCACCCGCGACTGGCCTCTGGGCGCGGCGGCCAGCGTGACCTTGACCGTGCTCATGGGGGTGATGCTCCTGCTTTACTGGCAGAGCGCGGCTCGGCTCGGCAGCAAGGAGGCCTGATGCGAAGGCTCCGCATTCTTTACGCCACGCTGGTCTTTGTCTTTTTGTACCTGCCGCTTGGCGTCATGGTCGTCTATTCCTTCAATTCGTCCCGTTTTTCCATGGCCTGGAAGGGATTCACCCTTGACTGGTACGTCAAGCTCTTCTCCAACACCGCGCTCATGCAGGCAGCTTTGAATTCGCTCTTCATCGCGGCCCTGGCCGCGACCTGTTCCAGCATCCTGGGCACGCTCATCGCCATGGCCCTGCAGCGCTGGCGCTTTCCCTCGCGCAAGGCCATCCATACCTCGCTTTTTGTCATGATGATGTCTCCGGACATCGTCATAGGCATTTCGCTTTTGGTCCTCTTCATGGCCCTGTCCCTGCCGCTGGGATTCTGGACCCTGCTCATGGCCCACATCACCCTGTGCGTGCCCTTTGTCAGTATCACCGTTTACGGTCGTCTGCTCGGCTTTGACCCGCACGTGGTGGAAGCCGCCCGGGACCTCGGAGCGGGAGAGTACGAGGTTTTTCGCCATGTGGTCCTGCCCATGGTCTTTCCTGCTGTGTTGGCTGGGTGGTTTCTGAGTTTCACCCTGTCCATCGACGACGTCATCATCAGTTTCTTCACCACCGGCCCCACCTTCGAGGTCCTGCCCTTGCGCATCTATTCCATGGTCCGGCTGGGGCTCAAGCCCGAGGTCAACGCCCTGTGCGCGATCATGATCCTTATAACCGCTGTTGCCGTGTTCGTGTCGCAGCGCTTCCTGAAGGAGAAGTCATGAAACGATTGGTGCTCACCGTTCTGAGCCTCATGCTGGCCACCCAGGTTTTGGCGGCATCGAAGGAGCTTTATGTCTATAACTGGTCCGAATACATGCCGGACAGTGTGCTCGCGGACTTCACCAAGGAGACCGGGGTCAAGGTCATCATGTCCACCTACGACAGCAACGAGGCCCTGTATGCCAAGATCAGGATGGTCGATGCCAGGGGGTACGACCTCATCGTGCCGTCCACGGATTTCGTGGCCCGCATGCACAAGGAGGGGCTGCTCATGCCTCTGGACAAGGCCAAACTGACCAATTTGGGCAATCTTGATCCCAAACTCATGAACCAGGCTTTTGACCCGGACAACACCTACAGCGTGCCCTACATGTGGGGCTCCACGGCCATTGCCGTGAACACCAAGGACCCGGACGCCGCGACGGTCACTTCCTTTGCCGACCTGTGGAAGCCGGAGCTGAGGGGCAAGATTCTGCTGCCCAACGACATGCGCGGGGTGCTCGGCATGGGTCTGAAACGCCTGGGCTATTCGCTCAATGAAACCGACCCGGCCAAAGTGGCCGAAGCCTGCGAGCTGCTCCTGCCGCTCATGCAGAGCGTGCGCGTCTTTGATTCCGACTCCCCCAAGCAGGCGCTCTTGAACAATGAGGTGCAGGCCGCGGTACTGTGGAACGGCGAGGCCTACATCGCCTCCGGCGAGAATCCGGACATCCGTTACGTCTATCCCGTCGAAGGCTTCAGCTTGTGGGTGGACAACCTCTGCATTCCCAAAAATGCCGCCAACGTGGACAACGCCCACCTTTTCATCGATTACCTCCTGCGGCCCGAAGTGGCGGCCTTCATCTGCCAGGAGATGGGCTATTCCTCGCCGAATCTGGCGGCGCAGGCCTTGCTGCCCGAAGAGGTGCGTGAAGACGCCATTGTCTATCCCGCGCCCGAGGAAATGGCTCGGGGCGAGTTCGAGACCGACCTGGGGCCGGCCGTCAAAGCCTACGAGGAATGCTGGATGCAGCTCAAAACGCAGTAGCGGGAAAGATTTGATCGAATGCAGCGGCGCGTTTCGTAAGGGACGCGCCTTTTTTGTCACAAGAGGCTTTTCCGCAGGTTTGGCGTTGGAATTCGTGGACGTGCGTGGTAGTTAACTTCGAAATGCGTCGAAGCGGCAAAGGGCGGTAGTACGGAGATTATTTTCTGGGGGGTGTGTATGGATAACGAATTGCGCAAACGCCTGGATGATTTTTTTGACGTAGGTTTCGGTAAGACCACGGGTATCGACACGGCCCTGGAAATCACCAAGATTTACGCCGGATCGGCCGCTGCCGATCCGGACAAGATTCCGGATCTCTTTGTGCGGCTGGTGCAGCTTTTCGAACCGCGTCTGGATGTGCGCGATTGAGCTTAAATTGACAGCTCGGCTCAACTCGGCCATGAACTCGGCTTTTGCGAACATTTTCGTGAGGCTTCAATGAGCTTTTGCGTCAAGGATATCCTGCGCATGCAGGTCGCGCCGGCCCTGGGCTGCACGGAGCCGGTGGCCGTGGCCCTGGCCGCGGCCGCTGCCCGCGCCGTGCTGCCGGGCAGGCCCGAGCGGGTGGATTTGTGGGTCGATCCCAACATCTACAAGAACGGCCTGGCCGTCATCATCCCCGGCACCGGGGGCCTGAGCGGCCTTGATCTGGCCGGGGCGCTGGGCGTTTTTGGCGGAGACGCGGCGCTGGGCCTGGAAGTCCTTGAGCCGCTGGGTGAAGAATCCGTGCTGGCGGCCCGTTCCCTTGTCCGTGACGGCGGCGTGACCCTCAACCTGCTCCAGGATCAGCGGGGGCTCTTCATCCGGGCCGAGGTTTTCGACGGCTCGCACGTGGCCGAGGCCGTGATCCGCGACATGCACGACAATGTGGTCAGCGTGAGCCTGGACGGAACCGTCCTGCCCCGCGCCCAGACGTCGAGCAAGGTTGCCGCATCAAGCGAAATGCCTCGCTTGGAAGCCTGGATCAAGGCCCTGTCCCTGGCGGATCTGGTGCGGTTGATCGACGATCTGGATGACGAGGACCGTGAATTCTTGATGGAAGGTGTGCGTACCAACATGCGCCTGGCCGAGCATGGCCTCAAATTCGGTCCGGGTCTCGGCATCGGCAAGGCCCTGGACCGGTTGGTGCGCCAGAAGCTTGTTTGCCGGGATATGATCCTGGCCGCGCGCATCCTCACATCGGCCGCTTCGGACGCGCGCATGGGCGGGGTCAAGCTCCCGGCCATGAGCTCCGCCGGAAGCGGTAATCACGGCCTGACCGCCATCCTGCCCATCTGGGCCATTCGCGAATTTGTCACCTGCGAGGAAAAGGATGTGCTTGAAGCCATGGCACTCAGCCATCTGGTCACGGCCTACGTCAAGGCCCACACCGGGCGGCTGTCCGCCATCTGTGGCTGCTCCGTGGCCGCCGGGGCCGGAGCCAGCGCCGGGATCGCCTATCTGCTTGGCGGCAATCTGGCCCACATCGCCGGGGCCATCAAGAACATCATCGAGGATCTGGCCGGGGTCATCTGCGATGGGGCCAAGGCAGGCTGCTCGCTGAAACTGGCTACGGCCGCCGGCACTGCCGTACAGGCAGCTCTTTTTTCATTGCAGGGAATAAATGTCATGGACACCGACGGAATCATCGGCGCTTCGCCCGAGCAGACCATGCAAAATATAGGCATGCTCAGTACCGAAGGCATGCTTGAAACCGACCGGACCATTTTGAAAATAATGCTGGCCAAGCGTTTTTCCGATTACTGATTTCCGGGTGCCGGCCTAAAGGAGTACAAACCAATGAATATATGTATTGTAGGAACGGGCTACGTGGGCCTCGTTTCCGCAGCCTGTTTCGCCGAGATGGGCAACGCCGTGACCTGTGTCGACATCAATCCCGAGGTGATCGCGCGCCTGAAAAAGGGCGAGGTGCACATCTATGAACCCGGCCTTGAGGCCATGGTCCGCCGCAACGCCCAAGAGGGCCGTTTGATCTTTACCACGGACCTCTCCGAGGGTTTGAAGGACAGCCTGTTCGTGTTCTGCTGCGTGGGCACTCCTGAGGGCGAGGACGGCAGCGCGGACCTGCGCTACGTGCACCAGGTGGCCCGCGACGTCGGCCGGATCATGACCGACTACAAGATCATCGTGGACAAATCCACTGTGCCCGTGGGCACGGCCGACAGCGTGCGCGCCATCGTGCAGGAGGAACTCGATCTGCGCGGGATGAAGGTGGAATTCGACGTGGTCTCCAATCCAGAGTTCCTGAAGGAGGGCGACGCGGTCAACGACTTCATGAAGCCCGACCGGGTGGTGGTGGGCACGGACAACGTGCGCACGGCCGAGCTGCTCAGAACCCTTTACTCCCCCTATGCCCGCAGCCGGGAAAAGCTGATCGTCATGGGCGTGCGCAGCGCGGAGATGACCAAGTACGCAGCCAACTGCATGCTGGCTACCAAGATTTCCTTTATCAACGAGATCGCCAACATCTGCGAGCAGGTCGGGGCCGACGTGCGCGACGTGCGCCACGGCATCGGGGCGGACCATCGCATCGGATACCAGTTCATCTATCCCGGCGTGGGCTACGGCGGTTCCTGCTTTCCCAAGGATGTGAAAGCACTGATCGGCACGGCCAAGGGCGTGGGTTACGAGCCCCAGCTCCTCTGCGCCGTGGACGAGGTCAACGACCGCCAGAAGACCGTTATCGCGCGCAAAGTTGAGAAGTATTTTGCCGAGCAGGGCAGCGTTTCCGGCAAGACCCTGGCTCTGTGGGGGCTGTCCTTCAAGGCCAATACAGACGACATGCGCGAGGCCCCGTCCCTGGCGCTTATTCGTCATCTGACGGGCCTGGGCATGAAAATCCGCGCCTTCGATCCTGTTTCCGGAGACAACGCCCGCCGCATCCTGAGTGACAACCCGCTGGTCGAGATCTGCGACGACCAGTACGAGGCCCTGCAGGGCGCTGCGGCCCTGGCCGTGGTCACCGAGTGGAACCAGTTCCGCAATCCGGATTTCGCCAAGATGAAGAAGGCCTTGACGGCCCCCATTCTCTTTGACGGCCGCAACCTTTATTCGCCGACGCTCATGGCGGTTGAAGGGTTCGCCTATTTCTGCGTGGGCAGATAAGCCCGCCCACACGCTCCGCAACATAGCCCCGGCCGGATTTGTCCGCTCGGGGTTTTTTTTTGCGTTGTACGAGCGTTTCCCCGTTTTCGTGCTCCTTGCCCGACCCTGTGCCGTCCGTTAAACTGAGGCGGCGACATGCTGCCGTGAAAGCCGTGGCAATGCCGCCCACTCTTTCCAATCCTTGCGCAACAGAGGGGAATCATGTCTGTCTCAAGCTTCATTCACTCCACGCCAACCATCGAGGCCTACAGGACCGCTACTCGAGACGAACTGTCCGATATGTTTGGACGGCACATTGCGCTGGCGCAGTCTCTGGACCCAAGGCTGCACATACTGGCGAGGAAAATTGACCAGCACTCCACAGACGAGCAGATTGATGGGTTGTTTTCGCGTTTTCCCGACCCGGCACTGCGGCCCGCGCTTTTCGGCGTGCCGGTGGGCGTGAAGGACATCTTCAGGGTCAACGGGGCGTTGATCCGCTGTGGTTCCCTGCTGCCGCCTGTGCTTTTCGAGGGGCCGGAAGCGGAGTGCGTAAGAAAGCTGCGCAACGCCGGGGCGGTCATTTTTGCCCAGACCGCCACCACGGAATTTGCCTACTTCGAGGCTGCGGCTACACGAAATCCCCACAATCCAGCCCACACTCCCGGAGGGTCGAGCAGCGGCTCCGCCGCCGGGGTGGCGGCGGGTTTTTTTCCTCTGGCCCTGGGCACCCAGACCGTTGGCTCCATCGTGCGTCCGGCCGCTTTTTGCGGGGTGGTGGGCATGAAGCCTTCGCTCGGGAAGATTCCCACGGCGGGCGCGGTCTATTTTTCGCCCACTGTCGACCATGTCGGCTTTTTCTGCCGGCAGGTCGCGGACATCCCCCCTGTCATGGCGGCGTTCGACCCGCATTGGACCACGGGCGAGAGTTTTGGACAGGTTCGCCTCGGTGTGCCGGCAGGGAAGTATCTCGATCAGCTGTCGGAAGAGACTATGGCGTGGTTCGAGGGGATTGTCGCAACCCTTGAGGCCGAAGGGTTCGAAGTGCTGCGGGTGCCTTGCCTGGACAATATCGAGGAGATCGCGGCCCGGCACCGGGATCTGATCGCGGCTGAATTCGCGCGGGAACAGGAGGCATGGTTCACGGACTATGCTCATCTCTACCGTCCTGCGACCCGTGATATCATCCTCAAAGGGCGGACCATTCCTGAAACGCGCCTTGCCGAAACCCGCGAGTCCTGCGCGGCGCTGCGCCGGAAGCTTTGCGCGGTCATGGACGGTCACGGCCTTGACCTGTGGATCTGTCCGTCCACCTTGGGCGAGGCTCCGTCGGGTCTGGGCGGCACCGGCAGCCCGGCCATGAACCTGCCCTGGACCCATGCGGGCCTGCCCGTGATTTCCCTGCCCTGCGGGAAGGGACCGGAAGGGCTGCCGCTGGGCTTGCAATGTATCGGGAGGTTTGGCGAGGACAATCGCCTGGTTGACGCGGTCCTGAGCCTGGAAAGCCGGATGCTTAAGAGGGGGACGAAATGACGGAGCGCGATTTTGGAAAAACCTTAGGAACAACCATTGCCAAGAGATTGCTGGACGCGGCGCGGTCGGCCGCGCGGCAAGCGTATGCGCCGTACTCGAATTTCCGTGTCGGAGCGGCCGTGCTTGGGAGCGACGGGGCGATATACAAGGGCGCGAATATCGAGAATGCCAGCCTCGGTTTGGGCACCTGCGCCGAGCGCGTGGCGCTTGCCACGACCATTGTCGGCGGTGAGCGAAATCTCGTCGCCATAGCGATTGCCTGCGTGGATGCTCCGGAGGATTCCCCACTGGCGCAGCGCATGCCATGCGGGGCTTGTCGGCAGTGGATACAGGAGTTGGCTCCCGACGCCGAGATTTTCATCCTGGGCGAAAATCGTTCATTTCGAATAAACGATCTGCTGCCGATGGCGTTTTCTTTGGGGCGCCAGGACGGCTGACAGGAAGGTGTGCCGCCCGCAGGGGATTCCGGACGGGCACGTTTGGATTTGCGGCTACAGTACCCTGGCCACAGCCCCCGCGATCTGGTCCAGGTCGTCGATGAGGTGGAACCCGGAATCGGCCATGGCCTGCAGCTTGACCTCTATGCCGCCCGCGCCCTGCTCCAGGATCGCCCCGGCGTGGCCCAGGCGCTTGCCCGGAGGGGCCGTGCGGCCCGCAATGAAGCCGAAGACCGGCAGTTCGAAGCCGCTTTCCTGCATGTAGTGCCCAAGCTCCTCCTCAGCCTTTCCCCCGATCTCGCCCAGAATTACCACGGCTTTGGTCTGCGGATCGTGGCGCACCAGCTTGCACAGGTCCGTGAAGGACGTGCCGACAAAGGGATCCCCGCCGATGCCGACGCACACGGACTGCCCGATGCCGGCCTTGGACAGGCGGTCCACACACTCATAGGTCAGGGTGCCGCTGCGCGAGAACACGGCTACGGGGCCGGGGGTGAAGATGTCGCCGGGCATGATCCCGATCTTGGTCCGACCGGGCATGACCAGCCCCGGGCAGTTCGGGCCGATGACCCGGGTGGGGCTGTCTTTGAGGCGTTCCAGGGCGCGCAGCATGTTCAGCTGCGGGATGCCGTCGGTGATGCAGACCACCCAACTGATCCCGGCTGCGGCCGCCTCCAGCACGGCGTCCGGAGCCATGGCTCCGGGCACGAAGATGATGGATGCGTCGATAGGCATGGCGTTTGCGGCCTCGCGCACGGTGTCGAAGACCGGCACGCCCAGAACCTCGGTTCCGCCCTTGCCGGGCGTGACTCCGGCCACGACGTGGGAGCCATATTCCTGCATGAGGCGGCAGTGCAGCTGTCCCTGCTTGCCGGTCAGTCCCTGGACCAGGATGCGACAGCCCTCCGGCATGGGAAAGGGATGGCTTTCCTGGCGCTTTCTGGCCGGGAGCAGAGGCGCGGTGGACTGGACGATCAGAGGCTTGTGCGCCGCCGTCGAGCGCTCGCCCTTGAGCTTTTCCAGCGCGGCGCGGGCCGAGGCCAGGTCAGGGCAAAGATGCAGCCCGACCAGAGCGGCCTCGCGCAGCAGGGAAAGCCCGCCGGCCGATCCGTTGCCCGCGAAACGTACCACGATGGGTTTGCGCGGTTCCCGGCCGTCCAGGGCTTCGAGCATGGACTGGGCGACTTTATGGCAGGACAGGATGCCGCCGAAGATATTGATGAAGACCATGCTCACCCGCGAATCGTCGAAGAGGATGTTCAGGGCCGTGCGCATGGCCGTGCTGTCGGCGCCGCCGCCAAGGTCCAGGAAATTGGCCGCCGCAAGCCCGGAATAGTTGAGAATGTCCATGCTGGCCATGGCCAAACCCGCCCCGTTGACCATGAGTCCGACATGCCCGTCGAGCTTGTGGTAGCTCAGTCCCGCTTCGCGGGATCTGTTTTCTTCGTCGCTCAAGTGGAGGGGCTCGAAGAAGCGGTTCAAGGAAGGGTCTATGCCGATCTGGTGGCCGTCGATCTCGATCTTGCCATCCAGGGCAAGAAGCTGCTCGTCATTGGTGATAACCAGGGGGTTTATCTCGGCCAGGAGCAGACGGTGGCGCATGCAGCAGTCGAAAAGATTCGAGAGCAGGCCGCAGAAAGGTTTCATCAGGTTTTTGGGCAGGCCCAGATGAAAAAAAATGTTGCGCATCTGGAACGGGGCCAGACCTGCGTCTGGGGCCGCATGCTCGACCAGGATGGTTTCCGGGTCGCAGGATTCGATGTCTACTCCTCCGAAGCGACCGGCGGTGACGCAGAAGGAGCGGCTCTGGCGGTCCAGAGTGATGGAGAGATACAGTTCGCGGGTGTAGGCCGCCTTGGGTTCGACGCGCACCAATCTGACTTTTTCGCCCTTGATGGTCAGGTTGAAGATTTTTGCCAGTTCGGAGCGGGTTTGCTCAGCAGTGTCCGCCATGCGGATGCCTCCGGCTTTGCCCCGGCCTCCGCTCAGAACCTGTGCCTTGAGCACCCACGGCAGTGCGAAAGAAGGTGCCGGATCATCCTCTGCTCCGAGAAGCACGCCTTGGGGCACGGGGATTCCGGCTTCGTGGAAAAGCTGCTTGCTGTTGTGCTCATTGAGCTTCATGGCTCTCTCCTCGCTTCAGCTGTTGTCAAATACCATGCCTTGGACTATCAACGCGAAGTGACATTCGGGCGGGGCGCATGCGCAGGTCTTGCCTAAGCTTTGCTTTTTTTTGTGTTGCATACCTGCCTTGGGGTGAAAATCAAGGAAAATTACGACAACACTCTTTTTTTATTCATGTAATCCGCACAAAATGCCAAAATACAGAATTTTAATCACTGTCGGGTTTGTGTTTGCGTTGAGTCTGTTTTCGGTGCCGAGCCTTCGAGCCGACTCGATTTCTCTCACCGATCTTGGCGTGGACAATGCCGAGGGGCAGGTTTCCGTGGGCTTCAGCATCGTGGTCAATGACATGGCCCCCTTGCTCGACGCGCTGCAGAACGGCGGCCAGTTCCAGGTGCGCTGCGCGGCCAAGCTGTACCAGCGCCGTATCGGGTTTTGGGACACTTTTCTGGCCGAGGCCGAGTATGTCAGCGATCTGGTCGGCAAACCCATCGCCCGCGAGTGCATGGTCACCGACCAGCGGGGCGGCCACACTTTCGATTTTTCGGACCTCCCGCACGAGCTGGACCGGTTCTGGTCGCGCTTGTCCCTACCCATGATCGACTGGGAGTCCGTCGAACGCGGCAAGGCCTACCGCGTCGTGCTCAAATTCAGCGTCACCCGCACCAATGTGCCGGGCTGGGTCAGCAAGCCCCTCTTTTTCGTCAGCTGGGATCTTGTGCCCGAAGTGTCTTACGTTCTCGACTTCGATTTTTGATCGCAACCACGCACGAGGAGCATGGATAAGTCATCCCGCCACATTCCTGTCCAGGAGCGCACCGTTCACGAGCGGCGCAAGCGGCAAAGGGAGATCACCCTCGCGGGAGTGGGTATCCTGCTCATAGTCGTTCTGACCTGGATCGAACTGCGCCTGCTGGGCCTTAACTCCTATCTTTTCTTCGCTCTCTTCAACGTCAATCTCATCCTGCTCATCCTGGTCCTTTTTCTGGTCCTGCGTAACGTCATCAAGCTCATTCTGGACCGACGCAGAAGGGTGCTCGGGTCAGGACTCAGATCCAAGCTGGTCCTTATTTTCGTGACCTTGTCCATGGTGCCGACCTTCATCATGTTCGTGCTTTCGACCTGGTTCGTGCAGACTTCCGTGGATTACTGGTTCCAGGCCCAGGTGGAGACGACCATGGAACAGGCCCTGGGCGTGGGTCAGGATTTTTACGCCGCAGCCGAATCCGACCTTGAACTCAAAGCCCGGGGCATTATCGAGCATTTGCGGGCGCGAAAGCTGGACATCAAGGCCAAGGGTGCCGAAGAGGCGCTGCGGCAGAAGAGCCGCGAATACAAGCTGACCTTGAGCGGCGTGCTTACCGGTACCCTGGAGCAGAGGAACTGGCAGGCCTCTGCAATCTGGGAAGAGGTTTGGCCCGAAATCAAAGCCCAGGTTCCGTTCAACGATATGGCCCAGGATTCCAGATATTGGGCCACCCTCTGGCCGCATCCACAATCCGATCTGGTGGTCGGCGTCGTGCCCGTGGACGCGGCCGGGACCGCATTTCTTGTGGTCGGCGAGGAAGTGGGGAAGGGCTTTTTGGAACGACTGGAGCAGATCGCCATGGGGGTGGGTGAATACAAGCAGCTCAGAAGCCTCAAATATCCTTTGAAAATGACCTTGTACATGGTCCTTGGCCTCATGACCATGCTCATCTTTCTTGGTGCGACCTGGTTCGGCTTCCGCCTGGCCAGGGAACTCAGCGCTCCGATCCAGGCTCTGGCCGCCGGGACCCAGCGCATTGCCAAAGGCGACCTTTCCGTGCGGCTTATGGACGAGTCCCGCGACGAACTGGGACTTCTTGTCCAATCTTTCAACAGCATGGCCGAAGACCTGGAGCAGAGTCGCACGCATCTGACCCGGGCCAATCGGCAACTTGAAGAACAGTATCAAACCCTTATCGCCAAAAACCACTATGTACAGGCCATTCTTGAGAACATTACCGCCGGAGTGGTTTCCCTGGACCGGGCTGGACGGATCACGACCATGAACCGCGCCGCCGAGGCCATTCTCGGCCTGGAGGCTGGGGCGCTTATCGGCGAATCGGCCCTGGATCTGATGGGCCCCGCTCACCGCGGACTGGTGCAGGAGGTCAGCCAACTGCTCAAGAGCAGTCCCGGATCCCAGTGGCAGCGCAGGCTCGACCTGGAGGTTCGCGGCGAAACGGTCAAACTGCTGATCAACGCCGTGGCCCTCATGGACAGCGAAGGCGGCGACTCCGGTATTGTCGCGGTTTTTGAGAATATTTCCGAGCTGGAGAAGATGCAGCGTCTTGACGCCTGGAAGGAAGTGGCCCGGCGTATCGCCCACGAGATAAAAAATCCGCTCACGCCCATCAAGTTGTCGGCGGAGCGTTTGGAGCGCAAATTCGGGCCGACGGTCACGGACCCCGTCTTTACCCAGTGCACCGGACTCATCGTCAAGCAGGTCGAGCACCTGCAAGAGATGGTGCGGGAGTTTTCAAGTTTCGCCAAGCTGCCCGAGGTCACGCTGGTGCCTGATCGCATCGAGCCGCTCTTGCGCGAGGCCGTTTCCGTGTTCTCCGGCAGCCATTCCTCCATCCGTTGGACCCTGCGGACCGAGGATGTGCCCCGGGTCATGCTCGACCGCGAGGCTATGGGCCGCGCCATCTACAACATTCTTCTGAATGCGGCGGAAGTGCTGGCCGACCAGGACGGCGGGAGGGTCGAGACCGTGCTCTATGCGCGCAAGCGCAAGGGTCGGGTTTATATTGAGATCAGCGACAACGGCCCCGGCATCAAGCCCGAGGAGCAGTCGCGCATGTTCGAGCCCTACTACTCGACCAAGCGCAGCGGCACGGGTCTCGGGCTGACCATCGTCAAGTCAATCGTCAGCGATCACCATGGGCACATTCGGGTCAAGCCCAACGAACCGGCCGGCACCACCTTTGTCATTGAACTTCCGGCTGCCCGCAGCGAGGCATGATGCACACCAACGCTTCCATTCTCATTATTGACGACGAAAAAGACATCCGCCTCTCCCTGCGCGGGATTTTCGAGGACGAAGGCTGGCAGGTGGCCGAAGCCGGTACCGGCACCGAGGGACTGGCCCAGGCCCTGGACGGGGATTTCGATCTCATTTTTCTGGACATCTGGATGCCGGGCATGGACGGCATGGCCGTGCTCTGCGCGCTCAGGGAAAAGGGCGTGGACACCCCGGTGATCATGATTTCCGGGCACGGCAACATCGAGACGGCGGTCGCGGCCCTCAAGAACGGGGCCTTCGATTTCATCGAAAAACCTCTGTCGCTGGACAACACCCTGGTCACGGCGGGCAAGGCCCTGGAGCTGTCCCTGCTCAAGCGCGAGAACCGGGAGCTGCGTTCGCGCATCCGTCCTGAAGAGTCGCCGACCATCACCGGGTCCTCGCCCGGCATAGTCCGGCTGCGCGAGCTTGTAGCCCAGGTCGGCCCTACGGAGGCCTGGGTGCTCATCACCGGGGAAAACGGCACCGGCAAGGAGATCGCGGCTCGGGCCGTGCATCGTCAGAGCAGGCGTTCAGCGCGGGAGATGATCTGCGTGAACTGCGCCGCCATTCCCGAAGAGCTCATCGAAAGCGAGCTGTTCGGTCACGAAAAGGGCGCGTTCACCGGTGCCGACAAGGCTAAGAAAGGCAAGTTCGAGCTGGCCGACAAGAGTACGCTCTTTCTCGATGAAATCGCGGACATGAGCCTCAAGACTCAGGCCAAGATCCTGCGCATCCTGCAGGAGCAGAAGTTCGAGCGCGTCGGCGGCGTGAGGACCTTCAAGGTCGACGTGCGCGTCATCGCGGCCACCAACAAGGACCTGGTGGCGGAGATGGTCGCGGGACGATTCAGGCAGGATCTGTATTACCGGCTCAATGTCTTCCCCTTGAGCGTCCCGCCCTTGCGCGAACGAGCCGAAGACATACCCGAGATGATCGAGTATTTTTCGCGGCGCATGATCGAGGAGCAGAGCCTCAAACCAGTGCGTTTCGACTGGGAATCCCTGGATTTGCTCAAGCGGTACGCCTGGCCCGGCAATGTGCGCGAACTCAAGAATTTCGTGGAGCGGCTCTTCATCCTGTATCAGGGCCGGGAGGTGAATGTGTCCATGCTGCCTCCGGAGTATAGGGCCGGGGCAGCCCTTGACGCGCTGGCTCTGGTTCCAGATGGGACAACCGACTTCAAGGAGGCCCGCGCCCAGTTCGAGGAGGCTTTTCTGCGCCGGGAGCTTGCTCGCGCCGAAGGAAACGTGGCGCGGTTGTCTGAAACCATCGGGCTTGAGCGGACGTATCTGTACCGCAAGCTGAAGACCTATGGGCTCGGCGTGGACGATACCCGTCAGCGTGACGGCGGGGCAAAGACTCCCTGAGTTTTTTTAGAGGCCCAGCTTGCCGCGTCTGTATCTGAAGGTGTCCCGCGAAACGCCCAGCAGCCGTGCGGCCTGGGACTCGTTGCCTTCCGCCAGGCTCAGCGCCTGCTCGTAATACCTGCGCTCCATATCCTGCAGCAGGGTAGGCAGATCCACCCCTTGCGGCGTCAGGGCACCGCGGTTTTCCAAGGCCGGAATGCATTGCGCCGTAAGGCCCAGATCGTCAACGTCCAGCCCAGGTCCGCAGGCCATGAGGGCGGCGCGTTCCATGATGTTGCGCAGTTCGCGCACGTTGCCCGTCCAGACGTGCCCGAGCAGCGCTGTGCGGGCATTTTCTGTCAGGTCGGTGAATTTTTTTCCGAATTTTTCGCCGTACTGATGCAGGAAAAGTCGCGCCAGGGGCAGGATGTCCTCTTTGCGGCGGGCCAGGGACGGTACGCGGATGCGCACCACGGCCAGACGGAAGAAGAGATCCTGCCGGAAAGCTCCGCTTTTGACCATTTCTTCCAGGTCGCGGTTGGTCGCGGCCACGACCCGGGTGCGCACGGTGCGCTTGGACGTGGATCCCAGAGCGTAGAATTCCCCTTCCTGCAGAAAACGCAAGAGCTTGGCCTGGGCGCTGCCCGGCAGTTCCCCTATTTCGTCCAGAAAGAGCGTGCCTCCCGCCGCTTCCTCCACCAATCCGGCCTTGCCTTTTTTTCCAGCCCCGCTGAAGGCCCCCGGCACATAACCGAAGAGTTCGCTTTCGATGAGCTCCGCCGGGATAGCCGCGCAGTTGACCGTGACCAGGGGGCCACGAAAATTCGGGCTGCGGTGGTGGATGGCGCTGGCGATGAGTTCCTTGCCCGTGCCCGTGTCTCCTTCGACCAGTACCGGGGTGTCCGGGCTGACCGCGACTTTGGCGACGATCTGCACAACATCGCTCAGGGCTTCGCTTTCGGCCACGAAAAAAGGGATCTGCTCGCGCAGGGTCTTGTCCTGCAGGATGCGGATCTCCTTGCCCAGGCGGATGGAACTTTTCGCCCGTTCCAGACAGAGCTTGAGCGCGTCCATGCGCAGGGGCTTTAAGAGGTAGTCGAAGGCTCCGCGTTTCATGGCCGAGATGACCGTGTCCAGGTCCTCGAAGGCCGTGATCATGATCACGGCGGCATGGGGAGAGAGGCGGCGGACGTGATCCAGCACCTCCAGTCCGCTCATGTCGGGCAGGCCAATGTCCAGAAGCACCAGGTCCGGGGCCAGCACGGGCAGGATATCAAGGGCTTCCTTGCCGCTGGCGCAGGACGCGACATCGTAGTGGCGACCGAGGGCCATGGACAGGCTGTCGCGGATGGACTCTTCGTCGTCGATGATGAGCAGGGAGTAGTTCATTGGCGCTCCGTGGTCGGAAGGGGGAATTCAAGTCGGAATTCCGCCCCGCCGGTGGGGCTTTCGCCCACGTGAATGGTGCCGCTGTGGTCGGCGACGATGCGCTGCACGATGGACAGGCCGATGCCCGTGCCATCGCTTGCGGTGGTGTAGAAGGGGTCGAAAATTCGTTCGCGGTCGGAAGGGGATATGCCCGGGCCGTTGTCCGCGATGCACAGGATCACTCGGTCGTCGTCCGGCATGACACGCACGGTGATGGCCTTTGCTGCGTCGTTGTGGCGAACAGCCCGGGCCGCGTTGTCCAGGATGTTGATGACCGCCTGCTCCAGCTGCATGCGGTCCCCGAGGATGTCCGGAACAGCGCCGAATTCTGTGTCCACGGTGATGCCGGCCTTGCGCAGGGTCGGGAGCATGAGACTCATGGCCTCCTGCACCGGCACGGACAAGTCGAGGAGTTCCAACTGTGGCGTGCCGGGCTTTGAGAAATCAAGCACCCTGCGGATGACGGACTCCATCTTGCCCGCAGCCTTGCGGATCTTGGCGATGGTCTGGCGCAGGACGCCTGTGGATTCGGAATCCGGCAGCTCGTTACAGATTTCGTCCATGGCGTAGAGATACCCGTGGACACCCGTCAGCGGGTTGCGGATCTCGTGGGCGATGCCCGCAGCCATGCGTCCCAGGGAGTTGATCTTGTCCAGCAGCATGATCTGCCTGGCCATGCGTCGCGCTCCCGTGACGTCGGCCATGAACACCGCAACCCGCGTGACTCGCCTCCTGTCATCGTAGACGGGGTAGAGGCGCAGGTCCAGATCCTGATCCTCGCCATACTCGTTGATGGAGCGGGCCTCGCCGGAAACGAAGACCTCGTCCACGGCCTGCCGGAAACGCCCGGCGCGATGTTCGGGCAGCAGGGCGTAGAGGGACAGTCCGTAAAGCGATTCGCGGTTTCTGCCCAGGCGCGAAGCGCCGGTTTCGTTGATATCGAGGATGATCCCGGCCTGGTCCATGAGCAGGAAGCTTTCGGTTGGAGCGTTGATGAGAGCTCTGGCCTTGGCCTCGCGGTCGCGGATGTGGGCCTCGGCCAGACGGCGTTGCTCTATCTCGAAGCGCAGGTCGCTGGTCCGGCGATCGACCTCGATTTCCAGGCGGGCCCGCGCCTTGCGCAGGTCGCCTTCGGCACGGATGCGTTCGTGCACTTCGCGCTCGAGTTCGTCGTTGGCCGTACGCAGGTGTTCGGTGCGGGCGCGCACCGCCTCTTCGAGTTGTTCCTTGTGCCGGCGCAGTACGGCCT
>Ga0075011_10000565_pt1 | contig 19723 bp, 16 predicted proteins | sample TARM_MetaG_T_14_FD_72354 | JGI IMG/M metagenome (GOLD analysis project Ga0075011, IMG submission 72354) | Freshwater microbial communities from Pennsylvania, USA, analyzing microbe dynamics in response to fracking - TARM_MetaG_T_14 | ecosystem: Environmental > Aquatic > Freshwater > River... | reverse complement strand
GGGATATCCACGCCGTCTCGCCGGACGATTACGTCCCCCTTGTAAGAAAACGAGTGGCATTTGTGGCCGTCCACCACCTTCATACCGTCATAGACGTACGCCGGATTCGGCTCCAGAAGGACCAGCTCCATCTCTCCGGACCGCAACGCCGCGACCTGGACGGGCATCGCCCGTTCGCCCACTGTGGTCTTTCCCAGGGGCAGAGCGAGCCCCTTCAGCACGGCATCGCCCAGGTGGAGCACGTCGTCAAAGGCCACGTCGTGTTCGACCATGTCGCCGACGTCACGGCCCTTGGCATCGGAAGTGAAGGACACGGAATAGAAGGGGGAGGCTCCCTTGGACTCGCCGAACAACCACAGATTGTCCAGAACGATGTCCCAGGCAAGACGCCAACCGTCGGCCCTCTGCACCGTGTAATGTGCGTCGTAGGAGACCAGCGAGGGCGATTCCTCCTCCCCCGTCGCCGTCCTGGCGATTTCCATATGAATGATCATCGCTCCGTAGGAGTACCTGAGATTCACCGGAGCGTCCGCCGCCGAGACGTGCGGGTCTCCCAGGTTGTGTCCGCAGGACGGCAGGAACAGGATGAACGCGAAAAGAAGCCAGACGGTGCGGGAGTTCATGGCAAATCCTTTAGGCTAAAACGGGCTGCGCGTCGCCCCCCGGGGATTCCAGGTGCGGGGACATGGGGTTTGTGAAGACAGCCATGCAAACCGCACGGACCACAGCGAGTGGGCCGCGCGGTTTATCGTAGTCCGAGAATGTCAGGCAAAGAGCAGGTTAGTCCATGATCCGGACCATACCGCCCCTGGTCGTCAAGGAGGCCTTTTCCATGTCCAGGACCACCTCGCCGTCGTACCACAGCGGCATCATGGTCGCGAGGTCGTAATAGCGCACCATGGTCAGGCTGCCGTGGCGGACCACATCCTCCCCCTTCGCTCCCTTGACCGTGCCCGTGAAGTGCTCGATATCCGCTGTGAACATGCCCACCCGCATGGAGTCGACCTGCTTCACCCCCTGAAAGACGAAACCCTGGCCCTCCGGGAAATCATACCGCATGCTCGACTCCGTGCCCTTCATTCTCACGGGCATGCAGACATCCCCGGACCTGTACGCGCCCTCGGGGATGATGAAATCGCTCTGTATGTCGGTCACGGTCAGGATATCCGCCCCCGTATTGTCCCGAAAATCCTGGATGTCACGGCCGTGTTCATCGGTGGTGAATGCAAAGCCGAGAGCTTCCGGCAGTTCCAGCGGCTTGCCCAGCAGTTTCAGATCGGACATTTCCACGTTCCACGCCATCCTCTGCGCCTGGTCGGCGGTGTCGATCCGCATGATGAACTCCATGAAGGGGAGCTTGACCCCGGTCTCGCCCTTTTTCCCTGCGGACAGGGTCGCTACGGCCTTGAGCCGGACCGAGGACGGAACGTAACGGAAGGTCATGGGCTCGGGGACCTGCTGCAAGGGGGCGTTCTTCAGCGCGGCGCGCAGATCGTCCAAGGCCTTGGCCTGCTCCGCCGCCGCCTCCTCCGGGGTCACCACCCGGGCCGTACCGACCAGTTTCGTGACCATGTTCTCCATGGGGCCGTTCATGGTCAACTCGCTCGTCTCGCTCACCGGAAGCATCTGCTTGCTGTACACCGTGGAGAGGCGCATGGAACCGGGGTATTCACTGCCTTCCTGCCTGACGGTCAGCTCGCTCTCGTAGGAAAACGCGTAGCACTCCCTGCCGTCGACCTCCTTCACCCCGTCAAAGATGTACGCGGGGGACTGTTCCGGAAGGATGAACTGCATCTCCTTGCCTTGCAGGGCTTCGACCGGCACAGCGATGGACGGGTGCCCCTTGACGATCTTTTCCAGCGGGAGTTCGATACCAAACAGGACGGTCTCGCCCAACCCCATCTCGTCCTCGCCCACCACCTCATGCACGACCTTGTCGGCCATGTTCCGCCCCTTGGCATCGGTGGTGAAGGACACCGAATAGAACGGCGCCGGAGCCGGGGGGGACCCGAGCGTTTGCTGGTTGTCCAGGACGATACTCCAGGCGAGGCGCGAACCGCTCCGCTTGATCGTGTAGTGGCCGTCGAAGGAGATGACCGGGATCTCCTGCCCTTCCGCTCCGTTCATGCCGACTGTCACGTTGATGGCCGTGCGCAGGTTCATCGTACCCGGCCCGTAGTGCAGGTCCACCGGCCCGTCGGCCTTGGAGGCGAACATGTCGCCCAGGTTGTGGCGGCAGGACGGCAGGAACAGGAGACAGACGAAGAGGAGCGCGATGAGACGTTTGTACATGGCAAACCCATTGGCTAAAGCGTTACGGCGGGCAATTCCCGGTTCGGCCGGGGAAAATTTTCCCAGGCCGAGAATGCGCGGTATGCCGTGGGACAGCGTTGAGCAAGTATTCTTTCATGTTATTCCACAATTCAATAACATCTGAACAGGCCCGCATGTTTCGTCAATATTGGCCGAGCCCGCCCCCCTGAAAAGGAGAGCGCCTCTCCCCCCGCAAGTGAGAAAACAAAAAAAACGGCGGGGAGGGAAATCCCTCCCCGCCGGGTAATTGGCCGTCGTTTCCGGTAAATGCCCGCGAGCTTACTTCGCCAGTCTGGCGAGGTCGGCCTCGCGAATTTCCTTGCGTTTGATCTTGCCGGAGATGGTCTTGGGCAGTTCGTCCACGTAGTCGATGACGCGCGGATACTTGTAGGGCGCGGTCAGTTCGCGGACGAACGCCTGGAGCTGCTTGGTCAGCTTTTCGTCACCCACATAACCCGGGGCGAGCACCACCGTGGCCTTGACCAACTGGCCGCGTACGTCGTCGGGCAGGCCGGTGACCGCGGCCTCGATGACCGCCTCGTGGGCCACCAGGGCGGACTCCACCTCGAACGGCCCGATGCGGTAGCCCGAGGACTTGATCAGATCGTCGGTGCGTCCCATGAACCAGAGGTAGCCGTCCTCGTCGGCCCAGGCCTTGTCGCCGGTGTGGTACCAGCCTCGGCACTTGACGCAGCCGGTCTTTTCCGGCTCGTCCATATAGGAGTCGAACAGGCCGAGCACGGGCGACTGGATGTTGATGCATATCTCGCCCTCCTCGCCCTGGGGCACCTTGTTGCCCTCGTCGTCCATGAGCGCGATATCCCAGCCGGGCACGGGCTTGCCGATGGACCCGGGCTTGGGCTCCATGAACTTGAAGGTGGCTACCTGCAACGTGGTCTCGGTCTGACCGTAGCCCTCGTAGATGGGCATGCCCACGGCCTTTTCCCAGGCGTGGAAGACCGAGTCGTTGAGCAGCTCGCCCGCCGTGGTGCAGTGGCGCAGGGAGGACAGATCGTATTTGGCGAGATCCTCGCGCACCAGGAACCGGTAGATGGTCGGCGGTGCGCAGAAGGTGGTGATCTTGTTGTCTGCCATGACCTGGAGCAAGTCGCCGGGATGGAACTTGCCCCGGAAGTCCCAGACAAAAATGATCGCCGCCGCCATCCACTGGCCGTAGAACTTGCCCCAGACCGATTTGCCCCAGCCCGTATCGGACACGGTCAGGTGCACGTCGCCCTCTTCCAGATCGTGCCACAGGGCACCGGTTGTGTAGTGGGACGCGGCATACTTGTGGTTGTGCAGGACCATTTTGGGCAGGCCGGTGGTACCGCTGGAAAAGAAGATGACCATGGGGTCGTCGCCGCCCGGGGAATCCGGCGTGCGCGGAAAGCTCGGATCACCCGAGGCGAGCAGCTCGTCGTAGTCGAACCAGCCGTCTCCGGCCTTGCCCTCCACCTGGACGAGCAGGTTCAGGCCGAGGCAGTCGGGCCGGGCTTCGTCCACCCGCTCCACGATGGAGTCCTCGCAGACGAGCGCCGAGATGCCCGCGTAATTGACGCGTTCGCGGATGTCCTTTTTGGTCAGCAGGGACGGAGACGGAATGGGCACCGCGCCGATGCGATGCAGGGCGAGCATGGTCACCCAAAATTCCAGCCGCCGGTAGAGGATGACCATGACCCGGTCGCCCTTCTTCACACCTTTGGCAACGAGCGCGTTGGCCAGCCTGGACGAGGATTCCTGAAAAAAACCGAAGTCCAGGTCGCGCCGGTTGTAGTCGTCGTCCACGTGAATGAGCGCCGGGGCCTTGGGATCCTTGGCGTCCAGGACGTCAAAGGCGAAGTTGAAATCGTCGGGGCACTCGGGTGTGTACCGTTCGCAAAAATCCTTGTAATCGGCGTATTCTTCTTTGGTAAACATGTTTCTTTCTCCGTGATTCAGATCAGCTTTCATGATTTTTCCGCAACAAAAATCGGTCAACTTAGTCCGGGCGGGCCGTGGGATTCCCGGCCAACCCTATAGAATCACGTCGAGAAAACGGACGGGGTTGCCGTCCAGGCCGCGCAGGGCGTGGCCCGTTTCCGAATTGAAATAAAACGAATCGCCGGGTTCTACGATGATCGGCTCGCCGCCAAGGCGCACTTCCAGGCGGCCTTCGAGCACGTAGATGAACTCCTGGCCCCGGTGGGAGGTCTCGTTCATGTCCTCGGCGGACTTGGGCGGGACCGTGATCAGAAAGGGCTCCATCTCGCGTCCGGCGAACTTGTAGCCCAGCGACTTGTAGTCGTAGTCCTTGCGCCGGTCCACGGCGAAGCCCTCGTCCTTGCGCACCAGCGAATAGGACTTGAGGTGCGGCTCGCGGCCGGAAATGAGCGTGGTCAGGTCCACCCGGCACAGCCGGGAGACGTCGAGCAGGAAGCCCACCGGGATCTCCACGGTCCCGGATTCGTAAGCCGTGACCTTTTCCTCGGGCACCCCGAGCAGGTCGGCCATTTCCTTGGGCGTCCAGCCGACGCCCTCGCGCACGCCCACCAGACGGGGCGCGATCTCCTTATACTGTTCCATTCCATACCTCCTGAAAAGATAGTGACTCCGGCGGGAGCATCCACAAGGCCTACGCTTTGGCGATGCGGGCGGCAAGGGATTCCGGGGGGACCCGCCAGATGGGAGTCCCCCCGGATTTGTTCACGTAATCGTTATGCGTCGGGCCACAAATCGGCGGCCATGTCGCGCAGCTTGTATTTCTGGATCTTGCCCGATGCGGTCATGGGGTAGGCGTCCACGAAGGTGACGTACTTGGGTATCTTGTACCGCGCGATCTTGCCCCGGCAGTAGTCGATGACGTCCTCGGGCTCAAGGTCCGCGTCGCCCTTGCGGATGACGAAGGCCCCGCATTCCTCGCCGAACTTCTCGCTCGGAACGCCCGCCACCTGTACGTCGAGAATCCCGTCCATGGTGTACAGGAACTCCTCGATCTCACGCGGATAGATGTTTTCGCCGCCCCGGATGATCATATCCTTGAGGCGGCCGGTGATGGTCAGGTAGCCGTCCTCGTCCATGACGCCCAGGTCGCCCGAATGCAGCCAGCCGTCCTTGTCGATGGCGGCCGAAGTTGCCTTTTCGTTGTTGTAATAGCCCTTCATGACCAGGTAGCCCCGGCAGCAGACCTCGCCGACCACACCCGGAGGACACTCCTCGTGTGTTTCGGGGTCCACCACCTTGACCTCCACCTCGGGCATGGCCCGGCCCACGGTCTCGGTCATGTGCTTCAGGGAGTCGCCGACCACGGTCTGGCTCATGACCGGGCTGGATTCGGTCAGCCCGTAGCAGATGGTGATCTCGCGCATGTTCATCTTGTCGATGACCCGCTTCATGACCTCCACCGGGCAGGGCGAGCCGGCCATGATTCCGGTGCGCAGCGACGAGTAGTCGAAGCGCGAAAACAGCGGGTGGTCGAGGATGGCGATGTACATGGTCGGCACGCCGTACACGGCGGTACACCGCTCCTGATCAATGGCGGCCATGACCTCAAGCGGCACGAAGTCCTCCAGGATGACCATGGTCACGCCGTGGTTGACCGAAGCCATGACCCCGAGCACACAGCCGAAGCAGTGGAACAGGGGCACGGTCAGACAGAGCCGGTCGCCGGGCACGAACTTCTGGTTCGCGCCGATCCAGTAACCGTTGTTGACGATGTTGTAGTGGGTCAGCTGCACGCCCTTGGGAAACCCGGTGGTGCCCGAAGTGTACTGCATGTTGACCACGTCGTGCGGGTTGAGCGAAGCTTGGCGCTCGGCGTACTGCTCGTCCGTGACCATGGCGGCCATGGCCTGGAGCTCGGGAATGGAGTACATGCCCCTGTGTTTCTGGTGGCCGAGGTAGAAGACCCGCTTCAGGTGCGGGAACTTCTCGGTCGAAAGCTGGCCGCGCTCCTGGATGCGCAGTTCCGGCACCTGCTCGTAGGTGGTGGTCAGGTAATCGTGGTCGCGGTACTGGCCGATGATGAACAGGTTTTCGGTCTCGGAATGCTTGAGCAGGTATTCCAGCTCATGGGACCGGTAGTGGGTGTTGACCGTGAGCAGGACCGCCCCGATCTTGGCCGTGGCGAACTGCAACGCCACCCAGTAGGGCACGTTGTTGGCCCACACGGCCACCTTCTCGCCTTTTTTCACGCCGAGCCCCATCAGCCCCTTGGCGATGGTGTCGGTCAACTCGTCGAACTCGGCGTAGGTCAGGCGGAAGCCGCGGTCCACGTAGACCACGGCCTCGTTGTCCGGATATTTTTCAGCGGTTTCCTTCAGCAGGTTGCCGAGGGTGATCTCTCGAAGTGCGCTCATACACCCTCCTTATTCCGGGAAATAGAGAACCGCGTAGATTTCGGCCTTTTCCGCTCCGCCGCAGGCCACGTTGTGGGGCACGATGGAGTTGAAATAGATGGAGTCGCCGGGTTCGAGGATCTGTTCCTCCTGCCCGTAGCGCACCCGCAGCTTGCCGGAATGGACCACGATGAATTCCTCTCCCTCGTGGGAGGACAGGGCCTCGTCCCTACACGATTCGGGCAACAGTTCGACAAAGAACGGCTCCATGTGGCGGTCGGTCTTGCCCTTTCCCAGGGAGTGGAAGATCAGCCCGGTCTCCTTGCCGTCCGGGTGCATGACCAATTCCTCCTCGCGCTCGGCCAGGCGGGTGATCAACGGATCGCTCGACACCTGATCGTCCAGAAAGGTTCCCAAGCGTACGCCTAGGGCGCGAGCCAGCTTTACCAGGGGCCGCAGGGAAGGATACATATCCTCCTCTTCCACGGCACGGATGAAGTCCTCGGACAGGGTGGTTCTGTTGGACAGATCCTCGATGCTCAGATTCTGCTTCTCACGATAGGCGCGAATCCTTTTCCCGATAGTATTCATGTGATTTTCTCCGTTGTCGATGGCACAAATGCTGGCGCAGGAACTCTTCCGATGCAGACGGAAACGTCGGGGACGGGCCGTCGTCCCTGCCTGTATCGAATATAAGTAGGATTGTCACCATTCGGAAAAACCACCCGGCTCAACCATTAGATCGGTTGCCATCCAACGGGGGCGAGTGTATTGTGTTATTTATCCCATTTTTTTGAGAACGAGAGGCTATTCCGTGACCGCTGAAGAAATCCTGACACTGGGCCCGAGCCCAAAAAAAAGAACCTCCGCGCGGGGTACGAAACGCGCCAAGATTCCGCCCGACGTCCACGTGGAGAAAATCTCCGGCGCGTTCTCCACCGAGTCCACATCCCAGGTGGGCACCGGCACAACCCAACGCAAGACCGTGCAAAAAGCGTACTGGTTCGCCGAAGAAGGTGAGCCAGCGGATGACGGCACCCGCGTGATCCTGGTCCGCCCCCTGAACAGCAACAACGTTCCCACCGGCCCAAGAGAACCGGTCCCCCTGCCCGACTTCCTCTCCCGGTTCAACCCGGAGATCGAATTCTACCAGACCGAGGTCTTCCCTCGCATGCGCGAGCTTGAGGAGACCCTCGTCCGGGCCGAAGGGCAACGCGAGCAGGGTGCCTTCTACTCCGCCCAGTTCGAATACGAATCCGCCCTGGGACTGGACATACGGAACATCCGGGCCAACTTCGGCCTGGGGCTGACCTACATGGCGCGGGGCGATGCGGACAAGGCGGAGGACATCTTCCGGCGCCTGGTCTCCCTGGACGCAACCTTCGCCCCGGAGCACAAGCATCTGTTCAACGAATTCGGCATCAGCCTGCGCAAATCCGGACTCACGGATCAGGCCGTGGAGTATTACTCCCGCGCCCTGACCATCACCGAGGAAGACGAGAACCTGTTCTACAACATCGCCAGGGCCTACTGCGAACGCGGCGACAAAACCGAGTGCCGGGACAACCTGCAACGGGCCCTCGAACTCGATCCGAACATGGACGTCGCCCTGCGCTTCATGGAATTTCTCGACGACAAAGCGGAATAAACGCATGCCCCTCGCCCTGAATCGGGTCTCTTTCGCCTACCCGGACGGCCCGGCCATCCTCCAAGAGGCCTCCCTTGAACTCACTCCGGGCGGCTACCACCTCCTGCGTGGTCCTTCCGGCGCGGGCAAATCGACCTTGCTGCGCCTGCTCTGCCGTCTGGAAGAGGCCCAGGCCGGGACCATCACCTTCAAGGAAACGCCCATCAACGATATCCCCCCGGCCGAGTTGCGCCGCTGCGTGGCGTACGTCCAGCAGTTGCCCTCGCTCTTGCCCGGCACGGTGCGCGACAACCTGCTTCTGCCCTTCTCGTTCAAGGCCAACGCCCGGCTGACGCCCCCTTCGGACGGGGAGATGGCCGCCCAGCTCTCGGGCTTTCTTCTGGACGGCGTGACCCTGGATTCAAAGGCGGACAAACTTTCCGTGGGCCAGGCCCAGCGGGTCTGCCTGACCCGCTCCCTACTGCTCTCGCCCCAGGTGGTCCTGTTGGATGAACCCACCGCTTCACTGGACGCCCACTCCGCCCGGGTGGTCCTGGACCGCACCCGAAGACTGACCGAGAGCGGCGTCACCGTGGTCATGATATCCCACTCCGAGGCCGTACCCGAAGGCGTGACCCACAACATCACCCTGGAGAACCGGAGGCTGGTTTTGGCATGACGCCGCACATCATCGAGATAGGCCCGCTGCAACTGGCCCTCTGCCTTGGCTTCGTGCTCCTGGCCGGAGTGACCTCGTTCGTCCAGAAGCTCGGCCTGGGCCGCGACCTGGCCGTGGGCACGGTGCGCACTTTCGCCCAACTTTTCCTCATGGGCTACGTGCTCAAATTCGTCTTCGAGGTGCGCGTTTCCTGGCTGGTCCTGCTCCTGTACGCCTTCATGGTGGCCGCCGCCGTGCACATCATACGTAGCCGGGTCAAGGAACGGACCGTGCAATTCGTGGTGCCCACCTTCCTGTCCATGCTCGTCTCCTATTCCCTGGTCACCATGGTGGTCACCGGAGTCATCGTGGACGCGCGACCGTGGTGGACCCCGCAGTATTTCATTCCCCTGGCGGGCATGATCGTGGGCAACTCCATGACCGCCATCTCCATCTGCCTGGACCGGCTCTTTTCGGACCTCCGGGCCAGGCGGGGCGAGGTGGAAATGAAGCTCGCGCTCGGCGCGGACTTCCGCGAGGCCTCGCGCGAGATCATGGCCGGGGCGATACGCGCGGGCATGATCCCGTCCATCAACTCCCTCATGGCAGTGGGGCTGGTCTCCCTGCCCGGAATGATGACCGGCCAGATACTGTCCGGCACCGATCCGCTCATCGCCATCCGCTACCAGATAGTGGTCATGCTGATGCTGGTGGCGTCCACCGCCCTGGGGGCGCTGATCGTCACCAACCTTGTCAGAAAGCGGTGTTTCTCCAAGGGACAGCAACTGCTGCTTCGCTAACGCGTTCAATTTCATCATATATATGGGAGCCCCTGCTTCGGGCGGCCTTCGGTGTCGATAGCTAGCCGATGAGGGCGGCGACAGATGGAAGGATGCGGACAATCAAGCGAGCCCAGGCCCGCCGCAGACGGCCTCCTACACTTCTTCGAGGTATTCGAGCTTTTCGAGCAGGTCGGCGTCGAGCAGGGCCTGCTCGGCTTCGAGGGCGGCGGCGATGTCGGCGCGAAGGTGCATGGTCTGCATTTTGTACTTGTTGCCCAGCGCGTTGCCAAGCTCCTGGGCCGAGGTCAGGGAGGCGACGCCGGTGCGCTTCTTGTGGTGCACAGCCAGGTGTCCCTGGTAGACCGGAAAACGACCCGCCTCGCACAGCCGCAGGTCGTGCTCCATGTCGTCGTACTGGGAAGGCGAGAGCTGGATGGCGAAGTCGCCGGAGTCGAGCAGGGTTTCTGTGCGAAACAGATGGCAGCAGCCGGTGACCGACGCGCACGGACGCAAAAAGTCAAACCCGCCGGTGTCCAGGGTCTGAACTTGCAGGCCGGTGAGCGAAAACGGATTGGGATCGGGCCGGTTCAAGTCGGCGTGGGCCGTGGGGTCCATGAACAGGTGGCTGTCCGCGCTCTGGATACACAGCGGGTTGACATGGCTGACCACCTTGCAACCCCACACGCCCGCCTCGGGGTAGCGCCGGACCGCCGTTCCAAGCCGGGCGAGCCAGTCGGACGGCAATTCCACGTCGTCGTCGAGATAACAGCAGAAATCGTGTGCTTGCACCGCGTCCAGGCGGAGCAGCCAGTTGCGCGCGGCCGCGGCCCCGATGTTCACCGGCAGGGAGATGCGCGTAAACCGGTCCGCGCCGAGGACGTCCGCGAACTGCGGCTCAAAGCGGGTCAGGACCTCGGCGGTGGTGTCAGTGGACCCGTTGTCCAGGACAAAGACCGAGACGTCGGCCAGGTCGGATGCGAGCAACGAGACGAGTGTCGCGTCGAGTTCGTCCGCCTTGTTCCAGGAATAGAGCAGCACGGCGGTCCGGCCCGGCAGCGGGCTGCGCTGGTCAGCCGCGCCCGAGAGTGCGTCAAAGGCGCGCAGGATCAGGCTCGCGTTCCACGGGGTCCGACGGGCGGCGGCCAGCAGCGCCTCCACAGCGGGCGGTTCCGGTGGAGAAAAGAGCGCCCGGACGCGCTTCACCGCGGCGTCGAGGACCGGGCGTACGGCATCGGACGCGGGGACCTCCAGGCAGGCGAAAACCAAATCCGGGTCGTTCTCCACCGTACCCAGGACAACGGCCTGCTCCCGCCAGAACAGGTTGCCGGGCTCATCGCGCACGACCTTGTCCAGAAAGGCGCGGGTTCGGACGAAGTCACGCCCATTCAAAAGATCGAACAGCGTTGCGGTGTCTGCGGGCCGCGCCCAGTGGTCTGCCAGGACGCGCAGCCGGGCTGCGGTACCAGGGGCCAGCAGCGCCGCGGCTGGCTCGGAACCCAACAGCTCGGCGGCCAGCCCGCCGTCCAGCGGATGTTCGGCGGCCACGGTGTTCAAGGCGTCCTCCGCCACAGAGGCGAGGTCTGGTCGGCCCGTGCGCAGGCAGGTTCCGGCCACGCCGAGCAAATGAGGCTTGCCCGTGAATCCCAGGCGCAACCGCCTCTTGAGGTCTTCGGGCAGGGCGCGCCAGAGCGCGGCCCTGGTGTCAGCGCGGTCCGTGCTCATGGGGATGCTTCTCCATGTCCCCGGAGGGGGCGGCAGACGGTTCGGGCACGGCCATGTCCTCCACGGGAAGTGGTGCGTAGAGCCGCTCACCCATGTACACGCGCATGAGGTTGCGCCCCTTGATTTCGGACGTGAGCAAGGTGCGCACCACCCTGCGGCCCGCCAGGCCCAAGGCGAAACGCTTCAGCGGGTCCTCGGCCAGCAGGCGCATCTTTTCGGCCAGGCAGTCGGCGTCCTCGGACGCACAGAGAAAACCGTTGACGTTGTCGCGGACCACCTCGGGGATGCCGCCCACGTGGGTGCACACTGCGGGCAAACCAAGGTCGAACCCCTCCAGCAGGGCGTTGGGCAGGCTCTCCTTGCGCGAGGACACGACCAGGACGTCGGCGAAGCGCAGTTCGTCCAGGACCTCAGCATGGTCAACCTTGCCCGCGTTGCGGTAGCGCCCGCGAACAGCCGGGGTGAAAATATCGTCAAACTCGGAAAGCTTGTCGGCGGGCACCCCCACCCCCACGAACTCCAGGTCGCGCGCGCCGCCCTCGCAGAGACGGTCGGCGGCCTTGAGAAAGACGTCGAACCCCTTGATCTCCGCGGAGTTGCCCACATAGACATAGCGCGTGCCCCGCTTCTTGCGCGGCTTGGGCTCGCCGAAGTCCGGCCCGGCATAGGCGTTGTAGACCACGTTGAGGCGCTTGCCGCGCACCCAATATTTGCGCATGACCTCGGCGCACTGGGCCGAATTGGCGATGACTCCGTCGGACAGCGCGGTCCACAGGAAAAATACGAAGTTGGGCCTGGAGATGACCCCCCGGTTGACGAACAGCTTGCACTTCGCGCCCATGAGGCGGGCCAGCACGCCCATCTTGTACGCCCGGTTGTGGAAGGTGTGGACCACGTCGATGTTCTTTTCCCGCACCAGCTCCTTGAGGAACTTTCCGGCCTTGACGTACTCGCTGAAGCCGTCGAAGTGGATGACCTCCACGTTTTCGCCCTTCAAGGCGTCGAGAGCGGTATTGAGGGCGGTGTCCGGGGTGACCAAGGCGTAGACCTTCAACCCCATGTCGGCCATGGCCTTGACGTTGTTGACCATCTGGCGGCTGCCGCCGGACAGCTTGTTGGAATCCGTGGCGTAGAGCACACTGTCGATCTCGGGCTTCTTGCGGAACTTCTTGAAGAATATCCGTGCCGGCGCGGTTGTGCCGTACATGCGCAACCGGGTCTGCACCCATTTGCCGTCCTTCTTGGCGGCCACACCGAGCCGGTTGAGCCGGAACGGATTCGTACCCCGGGCGTTGGCGCTCCGTTCCAAGGTAAAGGCCCCGGCGAATCCTGCGCCCTTGAGCTCGGCCTCGCTGACCGGGTCGAACTGCCCCCACGGCCAGCAGAAAAGCTGTTCGCCGCATCCGTTCAAATCCCGGATGCGCTCCATGCTCCGTTGAAAATCCAGGCGGCAGAATTCGCGGCGCTCGGCCTCGGTCCGCTTGACGAAACGCGGCCCGTCCCCCTCCTCGAACCGGGGCCAGAATCCGTCGTAGACGTACCCGCTGCCCGGCTTGAAGGTCGGCCAGAAATCGTTATGCCCTGGGTAGATGGACCAGCCGCCCCAGTGCGTTATCCCGTCCCCGAGATGCCCGTCCGGCGCAAGGCTCATGAAGGTCGCCTGATGGCGGCAGCCATGGGCAAATACCTCCATGCCCTTGCCGAGCATGGCCCTTATTTCGGATTCGTTGATGAACTGGGAAAAGTCGTTGTCCACAAAGGCGGCCCGGAAGGCCTGCTTCATGGGCAGCATCTCGGGCGCGGTTCCGGCGGCGCGGGCCTCGCCGGGCACGGTGAAATCCGTTAGGGCGAAGAAGGTCCCGGTCATGCCCCGCTTTTCCAGCTCCGGGACCACGGTGGTCCAGTTGGAAACGTGGCCGTCGTCAAAGGTCAAGACCAGGGATTTCTTCGGGGGGGCCATCTCCCCGCGCGTCACGGCCAGCAGCTCGCGGGCCGAGATGGTCCGCCAGCCCGCGTCGGCCATGGCGTCGAGGTGTTCGCGGAACATCGCGGGCGTGTGCCCGTTCACATCGGACACGTTGTGATAACACAGGACAGGTATGGATATGCTCATCGTATTTTTTTCTCGTTTGCTCTCAGGCTTTCGAGAAGTAGCAGATGGGCGTTGCCTGGGCAAGAAAGGAAGGGTGAAGCTTCCTTCGCCTCAGGGCGGTTGCGGCCGATGGGCAAGCACCTGTTGCGGCACGTCCTGCGGCACCTTGTCCGGGCAGATGGCCAGGGCCTTGGCGCGGACTTCAGGCCAATCCCTTCCCACAAAATAAAAACCGGGAGGATTCATGGAGACGGTTGAATCCCACAGGGTGATGACGCGCTCCCCGCTCTTGATCGGGAAAAATCGGTCGCCGCCTTCGGTTTGGACTTTCTCCCGGATTTCTACCCGGTGCTTTTCAAAACGCTTTGCGCCCAGCGCCGTCAAACCGACCCCGCAAACCACGACATAACGACTTCTCTTTCTGGCGGATTTATTCCTTTGCGCGAAAGCATAACACGGCTGTGTACGGAGCCGGTGATTCGAAAAAGAATGTATGGGAAAAATGGCCGAGGGGTATAAAAATGCAGCTTGACAGGGTTGCCTGTTCGCATCAATTCCGGCAACCGCGCGAACCTCTTGTAAACTTTCCGACTTACCGCTAATAGAAGTGACCATGACGGCAAGAACTGTCCTTTTCATCGCTGAGCCGCAGTCCGTGACCGCCATCTTCCCCACCTTGCAGAAGGCGGGGTTGCAGGCGGGCTTGGCCGACAACCTCAACGGGGCCCTCGGATTCATCAAGAAATCCCGCCCTTGTCTGGTATTCTGTCGTCCGCAATTGCAGGGGTTCAACGCCAAGGCGCTGCTGGAAAAGGGCGCCGAAACCCCGGGCTTTCCGCCCGTGGTCATCTTCTCGGCCTCGGGCAACGCCGAACAGGCCACGGAATTTCTCGAACTCGGCGCGCGCGACTACTGGATCGAGCCCCTGGCCTGGGAAAAGATCCAGCTGGTCCTGCCTGACGACGCATCCGAGCCGGAGCCCCAATCCGTGCCCTGCCCGCCCAAGACGCAGGCCGCGCCCGCAGGCAACGGCTCGCCCCCGGGGAGATTCCAGATCATCGGCCGCCACACCGCCGTGCTGCGCGTGCTGGCCCTGGCCAAGCAGGTGGCCGGGTCCAAGGCCACGGTGCTCATCTCCGGCGAGTCCGGCACCGGCAAGGAGATGTTCGCCCGCTACCTGCACCACAACTCCGACCGTACGGACAAGCCCTTTGTCGCCATCAACTGCGCCGCCCTGCCCGAGCATCTGCTGGAGAGCGAACTCTTCGGGCACGAAAAAGGCGCGTTCACCGGGGCCATCAATCGCAAGCTCGGCAAGTTCGAGCTGGCCGACGGCGGGACTATCCTGCTTGATGAAATCACCGAGATGGACCTGGGCCTCCAGGCCAAGCTGCTGCGCGTGTTGCAGGAGTCCGAATTCGACCGCGTGGGCGGCGTGGACACGGTCAAGGTGGACGTGCGCGTCCTGGCCACCACCAACCGGCGCATCGAGGAAACCGTCAAGGAAGGCAAGTTCCGCCAGGACCTCTACTACCGGCTGAACGTCATCCCCCTGGCTCTGCCCGCCCTCAAGGACCGTGGGGACGACGTGCTTCTGCTGGCCGAATTCTTCACCAACAAGTTCACCGCCGCCTACGGACTGGGCAGGCTCGCCTTTACGGACGAGGCCAGAAAGTGGCTCATGGGCTACGACTGGCCCGGCAATGTGCGTGAACTGCAAAACCTCATGGAGCGGGCCGTGCTCCTGGCGGGCCAGGGTCCTATCCGGCCCCGCCACTTTCTCATGGGCGACGAGCAGTGGACCCCGGACGACCTGTCCGCCATCGATGAGGCTCAGCAGGCCGCCTGCGAGGCCGCGCCCCCGGCCACCCCGGACGAGGCCATGTCGGTCATGCCCCTGCACGAGATGGAAAAACGGCTCATCCTCAAAAGCCTGGAAGAGACCACCGGCAACCGCACCCGCGCGGCCGAACTCCTGGGCATCTCCGTGCGCACCCTGCGCAACAAGCTCAACGAATACAAGAAACAGGGCCTGGAAGTATAGGCTCAACGGGCCGGGGCGTACAGACAGTCCTGGCTGAGTATGTCCATGGGCGTATGGGTCACCTCCGGGACGCTCCCGCCGTCGGCCAGTCTGGACAGGTTCCTGTAGACCAGCCGCCCCATCTCCTCGAAATCCAGCCCTATGTTCACGTGGCTCAGCCGCTTGGCAAATATCTCCCGCTGCCTGGGGTGCGCCCCCGCAAAGATCAGGATCTTCTCGCCCCGGCCAAGACTGCGCCGGAAGCGCTCGACCAGCGGGGCGTAGCCCTCGGCCATCTCGGCCCACCAGCCCACGGAGATAATGACGTGCACCTCCGGATCCTCAAGCAGGTTCTCCAACTGACCGAGAGCCTGATTGTAGTTGTCCCGGCACGGGATGGGCGAGCGGGGGTCCAGAGTCCACTCCGACCCGGAAACGCCGAGAGCGAGCTGTTCGCGTACCCCCTGAATGCGGGCGATCAGATTGGTGTCGTCCAACCCGCCGGTCTGAATGGCGACCATGCCGCCTCCGGGGCGGAGCTTCTGCGCCTGCCGGGCCAGCTCCCGGCCCAGCTCCACGTTGTCCGTGCCGACGTACCCGGCGCGCAGGGAGTGGTACGGCTCGGTGAAGTCCGAATCATAGGTGAGCACCGGAATGCCTGCCGCGTGCACCAGCTTGAAGGAATTCTCGGCCAGGAACCGGCTGTGCAGGACTGAAACGGCCAACCCGTCGGGCTCCTGGCGCATGGCCTCCCTGATGGACTCGTCCTGGATGCGGAAATGGGCCTTGCCCTTACCGCCCGTAAGAACCACCCGGTCCCCTTTCGCAACGGCCTCGCTTTTGGCCGCCTCGTAGACCCGCATGAAATTCAGGTCCGATTCCGACTTGGCCACGATGAAGAAAAGCCTGCCCGCGGCCGAACAATGTGCGACCGCGCCCAGTACCGTCCCGCATATGATGCAGGCCGTCATCAGGGTCAGTCGACAAATAATTTCGGGTCTTGTGAGCATGCATCCGAAGTTACGCCTCTCGATATGCAATGCACATTATTTTTGGAGAAGGCTGGACGGAGCCGCCTCCCGCCCGGGAGACCGAATCGCGTCAAACGCCGTATGGGAGGACAGCGCCCCCCGGCTTGAGTGCGACGCGGAGGCGAAAAGACTTCGTTTTAGAGAAGGGCCCGTAAAAGCCAGAGCGTTCCCATCCCGCAGAGGATGGTCAGCAGGATGCTCCGGGTCTTCCAGGCCACCAGGACGGCCACGGCGGCGGCAACAGGACGGGCCAGGCCGACAGGGCCTCCGTCCGTGCCGTGCAGCAACACCGCGGGCACGATGATGGCGGGCAGGACCGAGGCCGGGATGAAGCGCAGCATTCGGACCACGGCCTCGGGAAAGGTGACCCGGTCCACGATGAGGATGAAGGAAAAACGGATCAGGAAGGTGCCCAGCCCGAGCAGGACGGCCACCAGCCAGTAGTTCGCCGGATCAGTCACGAGCAAGCCTCCTCTCGACACCGTAGCCCAGCAGGATGCCGGTCGCGGCCCCGGCCATGAGCCCAAGGTTGTAGGGCAGCCCGTCGGCGAAATAGGCCACGGTCCCGGCGGCCACGGCGGCCAGGGCGGTGGGCCGATCCTTGATGGCGGGCACGACCACCGCGATGAAGGTCAGGGGCACGGCAAAACCCAGGTCCCAGGCGGGTGGAATGAAGGTGCCCACAGATGCCCCGAACACCGCGCCGATGGAGTAGGAGACCCAGATGGCCAGGGCCACGCCGAGGAAATAGAACGGCTTGTTGACCTCTGCCCCGTCTTCCCGGTTGAAGCGGGCGATGGACATGGCGTAGGCCTGGTCCGACAGGATGAACCCGAGCAAGGCCCGGCCCGGCAGGGGCATGGTCTTCAGGTGGGGCGCGATGGAGGCCGAATACATGAAAAAGCGCAGGTTGATGATCAGCCCGGTGAGCACCACCACGGTCAGGGAGGCGTGATGCTCCATGAGTTGCAGGGCCGCCAGCTGGCTGGCCCCCGCGTTGATGGCCCAGGTGAAGCCCAGAGCCCCCCAAAGGGACATGCCCGCGCCCGCGCTGACCGCGCCGCAGATGAGCCCGAAGGGCACCATGCCGAGCAGGATGGGAATGGAGTCGCGCGCGCCGGACAGGAAGGAATGTCGTATATCGTTCATAAGAGTTGATCCGCCGATCAATGGACTTACTGCCGAGCCCCGCCGCCGTCAACGCATTAATTGTGCAGGTTCATTCACGGCGCTGGACTTTTTGTTGTAAATGACAGGATACTCAAGCCCATGAAAACCAAGGAAACCTACCGTTGCGCCGCCTGCGGCGCACAGTCCCCCCGTTGGCAGGGCCAGTGCCCCTCTTGCAAGGAATGGAACACGCTGGAAACCGTGACCGTGTCCAAAAAAAGCTCGCGTCCGGTGGGCGCGGCCGCGTCACAGTCCTCGCCCCAGCTCCTGGAGGATCTGGAAAGCGAACACCTGGGGGCCCGGCCGTCCGGACTGCCCTCCCTGGACGACCTGCTCGGCAAGGGATTGGTACCCGGCGCGGCCATCCTGGTGGGCGGCGAACCGGGCATCGGCAAGTCCACCCTGCTGTTGCAGCTGGCGGGCAGCCAGGCGAAGCTCGGGCATACGGCTGTCTACCTGTCCGGCGAGGAGTCCCTGCCCCAGCTCAAGTCCAGGGCGGACAGGCTGGGGCTGCTCGGGCCGGGGCTGATGGCCATGGCCACCAACAAGGTCGAGGACGGCCTGGCCGTGCTCGAAGGCCCGAACCCGCCGGAACTGCTCATCGTGGACTCGGTTCAAACCCTGGCCTCGCCCCTGGCCGAGGGCATCCCCGGCTCGGTCAGCCAGGTGCGCGCGGTGTCGAGCGAGTTGGTGGAAAAGACCAAGAAATGCGGAACCACGCTGATCCTGGTGGGCCACGTGACCAAGGACGGCCAGATCGCCGGCCCCAAGCTGCTCGAACACATGGTCGACACGGTCCTCTACCTGGAGGGCGACCGCAAACATTTCTCGCGCATCCTGCGCGTGCTCAAAAACCGTTTCGGCCCCAGCGACGAGCTGATCGTCTTCACCATGAAGGAACAGGGGCTTGAAGTGGTCGAGGACCCGGCGACCTTTTTTCTGGGCGCGCGGGACCCGTCCCTGTCCGGCACGGCCATGGCCCTGGCCGTGGACGGACAGAGGCCCTTTGCCGTGGAGGTCCAGGCCCTGGTGTCCAAATCCTTTCTGACCATCCCCCGGCGCACAGCGCTGGGCTTCGACACCAACCGGCTGAACCTGCTCCTGGCCGTGCTCGAAAAGCGCCTGCGGCTCAACCTGAGCGGCCACGACATCTATGCCAAGATAACCGGCGGGCTGGCCTCCAAGGACCCCGGCCTGGACCTGGCCGTGGTGGCCGCGGTCATGTCGTCCTTCTACGACCAGCCGCTGCCCGAGGCGTCGGTCTTCTGGGGCGAGATCGACCTGAACGGCCAGGTGCGCCCGGTGGCCGCCCACGACGTGCGCCTCAAGCAGGCCGGGCGGCTGGGCCACGGCCCGGTCTGTCACTCCGGGGCCTGCCCGACCCTGGCCGATCTGCAACGGCTGCTCTTCGGCCGACCCGAATAGCTCCGGCCCGGCCCTGCGACGGCTGGGTGAGACGTCGGCGTGCGTGTGGGATTGTTCCGTTGCGAGAGCTTTCCTTTTGTGAGAATGATGATACTATCACACTTCCCGCACACCGACGGCATGCCTTCGGGCCGTGTGCGCAGGACGGTTTCGATCATGAAAGACCAGCTCTCGGGAGGATATGATGGCAGACAGACTCGACTGGACCGGCGCGGATTTGGGGAACCTGAACCTTGCGGCCTTTGAATCCAGGGCGGGCGAGATGGTCGCCCGGCTCACGGCCGAGACCGGCGCGGGCAGGCTCCCGTTCCTGACCATGCCCTATGCCGCCGCCCTCAAGGAGGACCTGGCACAGCTCAAGGACTACCTCAAGACCTTCGACCACATGTTGCTGCTCGGCATCGGCGGTTCGGCCCTGGGTGCCCGCGCCCTGCAGCAGGCGTTCTTTCCGCAGCAGGATCAGCCCGGCCACAACGGCCCCAGCCTGTGGATAGCCGACAATGTGGACGCTTACGCCCTGGAGGCGTACCTGGCCAAACTGCCGCCCGAAAAGACCGTGGTGGTGAC
>Ga0075011_10000564_pt1 | contig 19730 bp, 17 predicted proteins | sample TARM_MetaG_T_14_FD_72354 | JGI IMG/M metagenome (GOLD analysis project Ga0075011, IMG submission 72354) | Freshwater microbial communities from Pennsylvania, USA, analyzing microbe dynamics in response to fracking - TARM_MetaG_T_14 | ecosystem: Environmental > Aquatic > Freshwater > River... | reverse complement strand
CGTCGAAGATCACCGCGCTGGCCAGGGCCGCCCTCGTCCTGGTTCATCACCTCACCGACCGCCAAGTCTGACCCCGGCCCGCGCACCGCTCAGATCGTTACTGGGACAGGCTCAGTGTGCCGGTCGAAGCCTGCCTCTTCCTCGGGCGCCCTGCCGCCCGCACGGTGCCTCCGGCAGAACGTGGCCCCGGCGTCCGCCCTGCGTCGCCGCTCCGCTCAGAGCGCGAGGTCCCCGTGCTCGCCGGTCCGCACCCGCGCGACGTCGTCGACCGGGACGACCCAGACCTTGCCGTCGCCGATGCGGCCCGTGTGGGCCGCCTTGACGACGACGTCGACGATCGCGTCGGCGTCGGCGTCGGCCACGAGGACCTCGACGCGGATCTTGGGCACCAGGTCGACCGCGTACTCGGCGCCGCGGTAGACCTCGGTGTGCCCCTTCTGGCGGCCGTAGCCGCTGGCCTCGGAGACCGTCATGCCGCGGATGCCGGCGGCCTCGAGGGCCGACTTCACGTCGTCGAGACGGTGCGGCTGGATGATGCCGGTGACGAGCTTGCTCATGCTCGGAGCTCCTTGCTCTCGTGGGCGAAGACGGTGCCCTGGGTGACGGTCTCGTACGCGGTCTCGCCGTGCTGGTGCAGGTCGATGCCCCCGACCTCGGCCGCCTCGGGAACCCGCCAGCCGAGGGTGGCCCTGAGGGCCCAGCCGATGGCGAAGGTCAGGACGAAGCTCCACACCACGGCCACGAGCGCCGCGACCACCTGGGTGAGCAGCTGGGTGACCCCGCCGCCGTAGAACAGGCCGTTCTGCGAACCCTCGAAGTAGAACGAGCCGTGGACGCCGTTCGTCGCGAACAGGCCGATCAGCACCGTACCGACGAGGCCGCCCACGAGGTGCACGCCGACGACGTCGAGCGAGTCGTCGAAGCCGAAACGGTGCTTGAGGCCCACGGCCAGCGCGCACAGGACCCCGGAGGCGGCGCCGATGGCGATGGCACCCCAGGTCGTGACGGTGCCCGCGGCCGGGGTGATCGCGACCAGGCCGGCGACGACGCCGGACGCGGCGCCCAGCGAGGTGGCGTGGCCGTCGCGGAGGCGCTCGGCGGCGAGCCACGCGAGCATCGCGACCGACGTCGCGACCATCGTGTTGACCCAGGCGCGGCCGGCGGTGCCGTCGGCCGCGAGCTCCGAGCCGGCGTTGAAGCCGAACCAGCCGAACCACAGCAGGCCCGCCCCCAGCATCACGAAGGGCAGGTTGTGCGGCCGCATGGGCTCCTTGCCCCAGCCCTTGCGCCTGCCGGTCACCAGCGTGAGCGCGAGCGCGGCGGCACCCGCGTTGATGTGGACGACGGTGCCGCCCGCGAAGTCGATCGGCAGCGAGAGCGCGTCGGCGAGCCAGCCGTCGGCGCCGAGCATGCCGCCGCCCCAGACCCAGTGCGCGAGCGGTGCGTACACCACCGTGACCCACACGGCCGTGAACGCCAGCCACGTGCCGATCTTGACGCGGTCCGCGATCGCACCGGAGATCAGGGCCACGGTGATGATGGCGAACGTCGCCTGGAAGCCCACGAACACCAGCGCCGGGATGCCGAACGCGGCGGCCGGGCCCTCGGCGTCGTCGATCGCCAGCCCGAAGAAGTCGGCCGGGTGACCGAAGAGGCCCCCCGCCACGTTGGTGCCGAAGGCCAGCGAGTAGCCCCACAGCGACCAGACGAGCCCGACGACCCCCATGGCCGTGAAGCTCATCATCAGCATGTTCAGGACGCTCTTGCCCCGCACCATGCCGCCGTAGAAGAACGCCAGAGCGGGCGTCATCAGCAGCACCAGGGATGCGGAGGTGAGCAGCCAGGCGGTGTTGCCCGTGTCCAGTGCGAAGTCCATCCCGATCGCCCCTCTCACTCGACCGACCGCTGTGGTCGGCCCAGGGCAAATCTGGCGGTGGCGCGTTTCGAACGGTGCTGGGGCGTGTTACGGCGCGGTGACGCGTGCGGTCCCGGGGTAAACGTTCGGTTTCGGCGAGCCCTACGCCTGGCCGAGGATGCCGTCGACGAAGTCCTCGACGTCGAACGGCGCCAGGTCGTCGGGGCCCTCGCCGAGGCCGACCAGCTTGACCGGGACGCCGAGCTCACGCTGGACCGCGACGACGATGCCGCCCTTCGCCGTGCCGTCGAGCTTGGTCAGGGCGATGCCTGTGACACCGGCGATCTCGCCGAACACCCGCGCCTGCTGCATGCCGTTCTGACCGGTCGTGGCGTCGAGGACCAGGAGCACCTCGGTCAGCGGCGCCTCACGCGTGATGACGCGGGTGATCTTGCCCAGCTCGTCCATCAGGCCGGTCTTGTTCTGCAGGCGTCCGGCGGTGTCCACGAGGACGACGTCGGCTCCGGTCGCCTTGCCCTGCCTGACGGCGTCGAAGGCGACGGCGGCCGGGTCGGCGCCGTCGCGGTCCGCGCGGACCGTCGGGACGCCGACGCGTGAGCCCCACGTCTGGAGCTGGTCCGCCGCAGCGGCGCGGAACGTGTCGGCGGCGCCGAGGACGACCGACTTGTCCTCCGCGACGAGCACGCGGGCGATCTTGCCCACCGTCGTCGTCTTGCCCGTGCCGTTGACGCCGACGACCAGCACGACGCCCGGCGTGCCGGGCTGCCCACCCGCGGTGTGCAGGGCGCGGTCCATGGTCGGGTCGACGAGAGTGATGAGCTCCTCGCGGAGCATGGCACGCACGGTGGCCGGGTCGGAGACGCCCTGGACCCGCACGCGGGTGCGGAGCGCGTCGATGAGCTCGCCGGAGGGACCGGCGCCGACGTCGGCAAGGAGCAGCGCCTCCTCGAGCTCGTCCCAGTCGTCCTCCGTGAGGTGGTCGCGCGTGAGGACGGCGAGCAGGCGAGCGCCGAGCGGCGAGCCGGAGCGGGCCAGGCGGTCGCGCAGCCGGACCAGGCGGCCGGCGACCGGCGCGGGGCGCTCGAGGACCGGGGGCGCCTCGGCGTCCTCGACGGTCAGCGCGCCCTCCGGCCCCGTCGGCGCCTCGGCCGGCGGGCGCGTCGTCGGGGAGCCGAGCTCGGGTCGCTTCGGCGGCGCGACGATCTCGCCGCGCGAGCGGCGGACTCGCGGGACGACGAGGGCCGCGGAGGCCCCCGCGACGAGGACGACGATCAGGGGGATGAGCCAGACAAGGACGTCATTCACGGCCGACAGTCTCCCAGAGGTCGCGGCGACCGGCGGGCCGAAGGATCCGCCGGAGGGTCCGCCGGAGAGTCGCGACGACCGGAGGCACCGGCCGCACGGCGACGGGGCCGGACCCGCCAGGTGTCAGCGCGGGTCACGGACCACCCCGACGTGGAGCGGGCGGACGGCCTGCTGACGAACACGGGTGAGGGCGTCCGAGAGCTGCTCGGCGTCCACGTATGCGGGCCCCTGCTCGACCGTGGAGGCGAAGAACGCCTCGAGATCCGTGTCGACCGGGCGCTCCGCGCGGCGGGCACCGTGGCGAAGACCGGCCCGGAAGGATGCCCAGAACCCTGCGACACCGCTGCCGTACGGGGCGTCACCGCGGACGTCCTCCCCCCGCGACATGACGTTCGCGACCAGGAAGACGGCGAGCAGCAGAACCAGCGCGACGACAAGCCAGACGACGAGCGAGACCATGCGCCCAGTCTGGCGCACCCGACCGGGTGCGGCCGACACGTCCCCGGGCGTGGGAGGGCCGGACTTCGTGAAGGGTCGCCGGGGATCCGTCAGACGTCGGCAGGTTCGGTCATGCGTTGCGAGATCACGGTCGTGACGCCGTCGCCGCGCATCGTCACGCCGTAGAGCGCGTCGGCGATCTCCATCATGCGCTTCTGGTGCGTGATGACGATGAGCTGAGAGTGGGTCTGTAGCTCGCGGAAGATGTCGAGCAGGCGGCCGAGGTTCACGTCGTCGAGGGCGGCCTCGACCTCGTCCATGATGAGGAACGGGCTGGGCCGTGCCTTGAAGATCGAGACGAGGAACGCGACGGCCGTGAGCGACCGCTCGCCCCCCGAGAGCAGCGAGAGGCGCTTGACCTTCTTGCCCGCCGGGCGCGCCTCGACGTCGATGCCGGTCGCGAGCAGGTCCGACGGGTCGGTGAGCACGAGCCGGCCCTCACCGCCCGGGAAGAGGGTGGGGAAGACGCGTTCGAACATCGCGGCCGTGTCGGCGAAGGCCTCGGCGAAGACCCGCTCCACGCGCTCGTCGATGTCCTCGACGATCGTCAAGAGGTCCTGCCGCGACTTCTTGAGGTCGGCGAGCTGCTCGTTCAAGAACCGGTGCCGCTCCTCGAGCGCGGCGAACTCCTCGAGCGCGAGCGGGTTGACGGTCCCGAGGCGGGCGAGCAGGCGCTCCGACTGCGTGGCCCGGCGCTCCTGCTCGTCGCGCACGTACGGCAGCGGCTCGGGGTCGGGGTCGTCCGCGGGCCAGTCGTGCGGGCGTGGCACCGGGATCAGCCGGTGCGGTCCGAACTCCTCGACGAGCGCGTCGGGGTCCGTCCCCAGCTCGTCCACCGCCCGCTCCCGGAGCTGCTGGAGGCGGGCGACCTGCTGGGCCCGGGCGACCTCGTCACGGTGGGCGACGTCGGTCAGGTCGCGCAGCTCGCCGGCCAGGCGGTCGGCGTCCGCGCGCACGGCGTCGAGCTGGGCGGCGTGCGCGCCTCGCGCCTCCTCGGCCGCCTCGCGCTCCGCCGCGGCGCGCTCGATCGAGCGGGCGAGAGCCGCGAGCGCCGTCGTCGCCTCGTCGCGCACCTCGGCCGCGACGCGGGCCTGCTCCGACCGCTGGGCCGCGCGCGCGGCAGCCTTCTCGCGGGCCGCCCGCTCGGCGGCCGCGGCGCGGGCGAGGCTCTGCGCCCGGCCGGCGACGGCCCGCGCCCGCTCCTCGCTCGTGCGCAGGGCGAGGCGCGCCTCCGTCTCGGCGGCGCGGGCGGCCGTGGCGCCCTCCTGCGCCGCGTCGCGCGCGGCGCTCGCCGCCTCGACCGCTTCCTCCGACTCCCCGGGCTCCGCCTCGGCACGCTCCAGCCGCTGGGCCAGCTCGGTGAGCTCGGCCTCGTCGGCGGCGCGGCGGGCGGCCGCCTGCGACAGGGTGGCGCGAAGCCTGTCGGCCTCGGCGCGGGCCGCGCGCTGGGCGGCACCGAGGGTCCCGAGCTGCTCGGCGACGGCTGCCAGCGCGGCGTCGGACTCGTGGAGGCGGGCGAGGGTCTCGTCGTAGCGGCACCGCGCGCCCTCGCTCGCCTCGCGCGCGCCCACCAGGGCGAAGCGCGCACGCTCGCCGCGACCGGCGGCCTCCTCCGCCCGTGCCCGTGCCTCGTCGAGAGCCGACTGCAGGTGCAGCACGCTCGGCGCGGCCGCGGAGCCGCCGCTGGCCCGGGTGCCTCCGAGGAGATCGCCGGCCGTGGTGACCGCGACAAGATCCGGGCGGGCGGCGACCAGCGCCCGCGCCTCGGCGAGGTCCTCGACGACGACGACGCCGGCGAGCAGGGTGCGCAGCGCGCTCGCTGCCGGGCCCGAGGCGGCGACGACGTCGGCGGCCCGGCGCACAGGGAAGGGCAGCGCGGGGACGGGCGCTGCGGGGACGGGCGCTGCGGGGACGGGCGCTGCGGGGACAGAGACGACGAGGCCCGCCCGCCCGGCGTCCTCCTCCCGCAGCAGCCGCAGCGCGTCGACCGCCGCGTCCAGGTCGGCGACGGCGACGGCGTCGGCGAGCGGACCGAGCGCCGCCGCGACGGCGTCCTCGTACCCCGGCTCGACCCCGAGGAGCGCCGCGACCGAGCCGAGCACCCCCGGCTGGCCGGCAGCGAGCAGCGCGCCCGCGCCGTCTTTGCGATCGAGGCTCAGCTCGAGCGCCTCCACACGGGCGGAATGGGTCGCCCGGTCCTGCTCGGCGGCGGCGAGCTCGCTCTCCAGCCGCGCGACGGCAGAGCGGGTGGTCTCGACGGCGTCGGCCGCAGCCTCGTGCTCGGCGTCGAGGCCCTCCTCCCCCGCCTCGACGCCCACGACCTGCGTCTCCAGGGCGGCGAACTCGCGGGTCGCGTCGCGCTCACGGCGCTCCGCCTCCGCCAGGGCCGCACGTACGCGCTCGAGCTCGGCGTCCGCGGCCTCGACCTTGCTGCGCCGCGCGGCCACCTGCCCGACGAAGCGGGCCAGCCCTTCGCGGCGGTCGGCGGCGGCGCGGTGCAGTGCGGCGAGCTCCCGCTCTGCGACCGCCGCTACATCCTCGGCGGTGGCGCGCCGGGTGACCGCGTCCGTGAGCACCGCCCGCGCGAGCTCGACCTCGCGGTTCAGCTCGGCCTCGGAGGCGCGCGCCCGCTCGGCCTGGGCCTCGAGCTGGTCCAGGTCGGCGCTCGTCCCGCCGCCCATCTCGTCCCGCGCGGCGACCCCCAGCAGCCGCACGCGCTCCTCGGCGAGGGTGCGCGTGCCGTGCAGCCGCTCGCGCAGGGCGCCGAGCGCGTGGAAGGTGTCCGCGGCGCGGGCGGCCGCCGTCGTGGTCCCGGCCGCCGCCGCCTCCAGGCGGGCGAGCTCCGCGCGGGCGGCGGCGAGCGCGGACCCGGTCGCCGTCGTGCGCTCGCGCAGCGCGGCCTCGTCCGCGCCCTCCGCCTCGAGCTGCGCGGTGAGCTGGGCGAGGTCGTCGGCGAGCAGGCGGGAGCGGGCGTCGCGGAGCTCGGCCTGGATCGTGCGGGCCTTGCGGGCGGCCTCGGCCTGGCGCCCGAGGGGGCCGAGCTGACGACGCAGCTCGGCAGTGAGGTCGGTGAGGCGTGCGAGGTTCCCCGCCATCTGATCGAGCTTGCGCAGCGCCTTCTCCTTGCGCTTGCGGTGCTTGAGGACGCCCGCCGCCTCCTCGATGAAGCCGCGGCGCTCCTCCGGGGTGGCTCGCAGGACGGCGTCGAGCTGGCCCTGGCCGACGACGACGTGCATCTCGCGGCCGATGCCCGAGTCGGAGAGCAGCTCCTGGATGTCGAGGAGCCGGCACTGGGCGCCGTTGATCGCGTACTCGGACCCGCCGCTGCGGAACAGCGTGCGGGTGATCGTCACCTCGGTGTAGTCGATCGGCAGCGCGCCGTCGGAGTTGTCGATCGTGAGCGAGACCTCGGCACGGCCCAGCGGCGGGCGGCCGGCCGTCCCGGCAAAGATGACGTCCTCCATCTTGCCGCCGCGCAGCGACTTGGCCCCCTGCTCGCCCATGACCCACGCGAGCGCGTCGACGACGTTCGACTTGCCCGACCCGTTGGGTCCGACGACGCACGTGATGCCCGGCTCGAAGATCAGCCTCGTCGCGGACGCGAACGACTTGAACCCCCGCAGCGTGAGCGTCTTGAGGTGCATCCGGCCACCCTAACGGCGAGATGCCGCCGTTCCCGGGACGCGCGCCTGACCACCCGAGCGCAGATCAGAGCGCCGGGAACCAGAGCGCGATCTCGCGGGACGCCGACCCCGGGCCGTCCGAGCCGTGCACGACGTTCTGGATGACCGGCGCGTCCCAGGCGCGGGCGAGGTCGCCGCGGATGGTGCCCGGTGCCGCCGCGGTCGGGTCGGTCTGCCCGGCGAGCGAGCGGAAACCTTCGATGACGCGGTTGCCCTCGGCGACGATGGCGAGGATCGGGCCGGAGAGCATGAACTCGACCAGCGCGGGGTAGAACGGCTTGCCGACGTGCTCGGCGTAGTGCTGCTCGAGCAGCTCGGGCGTCGCGGTCACCAGTTCGACCGCGGCCAGCGTGTACCCCTTGGCCTCGATGCGCCGGAGGACCTCACCGGCGAGGCAGCGCCGCACGCCGTCGGGCTTGACCAGGACCAGGGTGCGCTCGGCGGTCGGGACCGCGTGCGTCGTCGTCTGTGTCATCGTCTGGGTCTTCGTCATGGGGCGAAGGCTAGCGGCGCCGCCGCGGTGGTTCGCGACCCGTCCAGGCGGGTTGGGCGTCGGAACCGGCCGGCGCGGGCCGCCCGCGCCGGCCGTTCGCGGGCCGCCCGCGCCGGCGGGTTCACGCGTTCGGCGCGGTCTCCGGGTGGGCGGCGTCGTACTCGCGGCGCTCGCGGTCGACCCGGGCGCCGATGCGCAGGGAAGCCGCCCACATGATCACGAAGACGGCGCCCACGACGTACATCATCGGCAGGGCGAGGCCGGTGGCGATGACCAGGACCTGGGCCACCGTCCCGCCCGCCACGCCCGCGGGCTTCGACGTGAGCCGGGCGAGCACCAGCAGCACGACGAAGAGCACCCCGCCGACGACCCAGATGAGGGTCGGCTCGGAGATCTCCACGGGCCCCTTCTCGTCGCTGCTGTCGCGCAGGCCGTAGAGCGCGACGGCCGCGAAGAGTACGCAGAACGCCTCGAGCCGGAGGGTCAAGGACGTGAACTGCACGAGCGCGGACTTCCTCGGGGCGATGCGGTCCCCGGGCCGCGGGATGTCCTGGGGGGCGGCGGCGTGACTCATGGGGACCTTCCGTGGCGGGGTGTGAGCGTCTCGGTGGCGCGCGTCGAGCCGCGAGACGCCAGTCTCGCGCGGTCACCGGAGGCGATCAAGGCGGTCCGGGGTGAGGTGGAACACCGGGCGCCCCCGGGATCAGGCCTCCCCGAACCCGCTCTCGATCATCCCGACGACGGCGGCGACGGCCTCGCGGGCCCCCTCGCCGCGAGCCTGGACCTCGAGATGCTTGCCGCCCGTCGCGCCGAGCGCGAGGAGCTGCAGGACGCTCGACCCGTCCACCCCGCCGATCGCGACCGGCACGCCGAGCTCGGCGACCGCCCTCGCGAGCTGCGCCGCCGGACGCGCGTGGAGCCCGAGCGGGTTGCGCAGGGTGGCGACACCGGTGACGACCTCGCCGCCCGGCGGCCCGGTGCCGGCGCCCGGCCCGGTGCCGGCGGCGGGACCGGTGTCGGCGGTCCCGTCCGCGCCCCCGGGCAGCCCATCGATCCCGAGCGACCGCGTGCCCGCAGCCGCGCCCCCGGCGACGTCGGCGAACTCCTGGCCCGCGCTCTCGGCGGCGGCCACGACGTCGTCGAGCGTCCCGTCCTGCTGGGCCGCCACGGCCGCCACCACGGTGCCCTCGACGAACGGTGCCGTCGCCAGCCGCACGCGCCCGGCCCAGTCGTCCTCGAGGTCGATCGCGGACTCCGTGGTCAGCACCGCGGACCCGAGGTCGGCGAGGACGACGACGCCGTCGGCCGCCGCGAGACCCTGCTCGACCGCGTGCTGAACGACGTCGATCGAGGTCCCGATGTCGCCGTCCGTCGTACCGGCCGCGGGCAGCAGCGGCACGTCCGGGGCCATCTGCGCCGCCAGCTCCGCGAGCCCCCGGGCCAGCAGGACCGAGTGCGAGACGAGCACCAGCGCGATCATCAGCGGCTCACTCCTCGGCGGCGGCGTCGGTGGTGGCTACGGCGGCGTCTGCGGTGCCGGCGCCGGGGGCGTTGGTGGCGGCGGTGGTATCCGCGGGGGCGTTGGTGGCGGCGGTGGGAGCTGCGACGGCGTCGGTGGCGGACGCCGCCGCGACCGCGGCGGCCAGCAGCAGGGCCGTCGAGCGCGCGCCCGGGTCCTCGTGCCCGGCGGACCGCTCCCCGAGGTACGAGGCGCGGCCCTTGGTCGCGACGAGCGGGATGGTGGCGGTGGCCCCCTCGTCGGCCGCGGCGGCGGCAGCCCGCAGGACGGCGAGGGCGGCGTCGCCCGTGCCGCTCGTGCCACTCGTGCCGCTCGGGCCGCCGGTACCGGATGCGGAGACCGCCGCCGCGACCGCCGCATGCCACGCGTCGACCATGGTCTTCTCGCCGGGTGTCGCCTTGCCGCGGGCCTCGACCCCCTCGAGAGCAGCCTCGAGCAGCGCGACGACGCACGAGCCGTCGAGCACGGGTCGGCCCGTCACCTTGGCCGCCCGCAGGAATGCCGTGCCGTAGAGCGGACCGGCCGCGCCGCCGACTGTCGACATCAGCGTCGCGGCGACGGTCTTGAGCACCGTGCCCACGTCCTCGGGCCCCTCGGCGGGCGGAGGCGTCTGCTCCAGCTTGACCACCGCCGCCTGGAAACCGCGGTCGAGGTTGAAGCCGTGGTCGCCGTCACCGATCTGCCGGTCCAGCTCCGTCAGCTGCTCCTTGGCCGCGGCCACCGCCGCCGCCGCCTCCGCGATCCATCGTCGTGCCCATGCGGCGTCGAGAGTCACACGTCCTCCTCGTGGTGTAGCGGGACCGGGTGGTCGCCGGAGTGCGGCTACCAGCGGAGCGCGGGCGTACGCACCGGGGCGTCCCAGAGCTCCTCGAGCTCGGGGTCCAGCCGCAGCACGGTCACCGACGCGCCCTGCATCTCGAGCGAGGTCACGTAGCTGCCCACGAGCGAGCGGGCCACCGTGACGCCGCGCTCCTCGAGCAGCGCACGAGCCCGACCATAGACGACGTACAGCTCGAGGAGCGGCGTGCCGCCCATGCCGTTGACGAAGAGCAGCACTCGGTCGCCCTGCGTCAGGTTCAGATCACTCATGACCGGCTCGACGAGCTGACGGGTGACCTCGGTGGCGGAGGCCTTCGGGACGCGGCGGCGCCCCGGTTCGCCGTGGATGCCGATGCCGATCTCGATCTCGTCGTCACCGATGTCGAAGCCCGGCTTGCCGACGTGCGGGACGGTGCCGGCGGTCAGGGCCACTCCCATCGAGCGGACGCCCGCGACGACCTTCTCCGCGACGGCCTTGACGGCGGCCAGGTCGTCCCCGCGTGCGGCGGCGGCGCCGGCGATCTTCTCGACCGCGACGGTGCCCGCGACGCCGCGGCGGCCCGCGGTGTAGAGGGAGTCCTCGACGGCGACGTCGTCGTTGACGACCACGGTCGCGACCTCGACGTCCTCCATCTCCGCGAGCTCGACGGCGGTCTCGAAGTTCAGGATGTCACCGGTGTAGTTCTTGACGATGGCGAGCACCCCGGCCCCGCCGTCGGCGGCCTGGAGGGCCGGCACGATCTGGTCGGCCGTCGGGCTGGTGAACACGGCGCCCGGGACCGCGGCGTCGAGCATGCCGTCGCCCACGAAGCCCGCGTGGAGCGGCTCGTGGCCGGAACCTCCGCCCGAGACCAGGCCGACCTTCCCGGACACGGCGCCTCCCGCACGGGTGACGAACACCGGGCCGGCGTCCTCGCCGATCCCGTGCACCTCGACCTCGCCGGCGTGAGCGGCCGCGAACCCGGCGAGCGAGTCCGCGACGGCCCTTTCAGGACTGTCCAGCAGCTTCTTCATGACCCCACCCTCTCTCGGGCCCGGCGGGCCCCCGAGCCCATTCCACACCGAGCGCGGCTTCCCCGCCCGCGACGAGGCCGCGGCCAGGACACGACGCGGCGGCGGTCAGGAGTAGTAGAGCGCGACGCGGTCGCCCGCCGGTGTCTCGTGGATCGTCACGTCCACGTCGTAGACCGCCCGGAGCGTCTCCTCGGTGATGACCTCGGCCGGCGAGCCGTGGGCCACGATCCGACCGTCCCGCATCGCGACCACGGCGTCCGACCACACCGACGCGAAGTTCACGTCGTGCAGCACCACGACGACGGTCTTGCCGAGGTCGTCGGCGGTGCGCCGGGCCAGGGCCATCATGGCCCGCGCGTGCTTGAGGTCGAGGTTGTTGAGCGGCTCGTCGAGCAGCACGTACTTGGTGTCCTGCGCCAGGACCATCGCCACGAACGCGCGCTGCCGCTGGCCGCCCGAGAGCTCGTCGAGGTAGCGGTGGGCGAGGTCGCCGAGGTCGAGGTACGCCAGCGCCGCCTCGACGTGGGCGAGGTCCTCCGCCGTGGTCCGGCCCCGGGAGTGCGGGTAGCGGCCGAAGGTCACCAGGTCGCGCACCGTCAGGCGCACCGCGAGGTGGTTCTCCTGCTTGAGGATGCCGAGCCGCCGCGCGAGCACGTCGCCCCGGGTGGTGGCGACGTCGTCGCCGTCGACCAGGACCCGGCCGGCGTCCGCGGGCAGCAGCCGCGCCATCAGACTGAGCATCGTGGACTTCCCGGCGCCGTTGGGGCCGATGATCGAGACCACTCCCCCGGGCGGCAGGGTGAGGTCGACGCCGTCGAGCACGACGGAGCGGCCGTACCGCTTGGTCAGCCCGGCGACCTCGACGCCCGCGGCCCGCTGGTCCGACGGCGCGGCGTCGGGGCCGGTGAGCACGGCGGGGCCGGTGAGCACGGCAGTCCCGGCGAGCACGGCGGTCATCGGCGTCGGCCCTGGGCGACGAGCAGCGCGATGAACACGATTCCTCCGATGAACTCGATGACGACGGACAACAGGGTGGCCTGGCCGAGCAGGTGCTCGAGGACGGTCTGCCCGCCGACGAGCACGACGACGGACAGCAACGCGGCGGCGGGCAGGGTCAGGGCGTGCCGGTGGCTGCGCACGGCCGGGTAGGCGAGGTGCGCGACGAGCAGGCCGAAAAAGGTGATCGGCCCGACCAGGGCGGTCGACGTCGAGACCAGGAGGGCGACGACGGTGATGACCGCGAGGGTGACCCGCCGGTGGGACAGGCCCAGCGAGATCGCGGTGTCCCGGCCCAGCGCCAGGACGTCCAGGCGGCGGCGCAGCGCCCAGAGCGCCCCTGCCCCGAGGGTGACGACGACTGCGCCGACGGCGAGCAACCGCTCGTCCACCCCGGAGAAGGAGGCGAAGAGCCGGCCCTGCAGGACGTGGAAGGCGTCAGGGTCCAGCAGCCGCTGGAGCATGAGGGTCAGCGCCCGCAGCAGGGTGCCGATGACGACGCCGACGAGCAGTACGAGGCGCAGGCTGCGCCGCCCGCTTCCGAGCAGCCCCCAGAAGATGGCGAGCGACGCGGCGAGCATGACGGCCAGGGCCAGCCAGAAGTGGCCGAGGACGCCGATGCGCACCACCGTCAGACCGCCGAGAAAGAAGACCAGCGCCGTCTGGATGGCCTGGTAGAGGGCGTCGAAACCCATGATCGACGGGGTCAGGATGCGGTTCGCCGCGAGGGTCTGGAAGGCGACCGTCGAGGTGGAGACGGAGATCCCGACGAGCACCATCGCGGCGACCCGCCGGCCCCGGAACGGGAGCACGAAGTCCCACCCGGCGCGCGCGTTGAGCGTCAGGTAGAGGGCCGTCACTCCGAGGGCGGCGAGCAGGAGCAGCAGCAGGACGAGGCGGGCGCGGCGGTCGGGGCGGGCGAGGCGGGCACGACGGTCAGGGCGGGCGAGGCGGGCACGACGGTCAGGGCGGGCGGCGGCTGTCGGCACCAGCGCGGGCGCGGGCGCTGGCGTGGGCGCGGTCGTCGGACCGGCGACGGCGCTACCCAACGCGGGACCCCTTGCGCAGCAGCAGGGTGAGGAAGACGGCCGCTCCGAGGACGCCCATGACCGCCCCGATGGGCACCTCGAACGGGAAGGCGACGAGGCGGGCGATGAGGTCGCAGACCAGCACCAGCCCCGCGCCGCCGAGTGCCACCCACGGCAGGGAGCGGCGCAGGTTGTCCCCGAGCAGCATGCTGACCACGTTGGGCACCACGAGGCCGAGGAAGGGCAGCCCGCCGACGACGACCACGACGACGGCGCTCGTCACGGCGACCATCGTCAGGCCCAGGGCCAGCACCCCGCGGTACCCGAGGCCGAGCGAGGTGGCGACGTCGCGGCCGAGCCCGATGACGGTGAAGCGGTCGGCGAGCAGATAGACGCCCACGGCGAGCGCCCCGACGAGCCACAGCAGCTCGAAGCGCCCGGCGATGACCCCCGAGAAGTCGCCGGTGATCCAGGCGCCGAGGGTCTGCATGAGGTCGAAGTGGAACGCGAAGAACGCGGTGACGGCTCCGATGACGCCGCCGAGCATCAGTCCGACGAGCGGGACGGTGACCACGGAGCGCAGCGGCACCGCGCGCAGCACGGCCAGGAACAGCAGGGTGCCGCCAACGGCGGTCGCCGACGCGACGGCGAGGCGGCCGGGGAGCGGAATGCCGGGGGCCAGGATGGTCACGGCGAGCAGGCCGAGCTGGGCGGACTCGGTCGTGCCGACGGCCGACGGCTCGACGAAGCGGTTGCGCACGAGCATCTGCAGCACCACGCCCGCGACGGCGGCGGCCGACCCGGCCAGCAGGATCGCGGCGGTGCGCGGCAGGCGCGAGTACCAGAGCATGGCCCGCGCGTGCCCCTCGTCGGCGAGGACCGCGGAGAGGGACACGTCGGTGACCCCGACGAAGCCGGAGACGACGGCCCCGACGAGCAGCAGCAGGACGCCCATCACGAGCCAGCGGCGCTCGACGAGCACCCGGCGGGTCTGCGCGCACGCGGCGGCGACCTCCGGGGGCAGAGGGCGCACGGCCGCGGAGGCGGGCGGTGCGAGGGTCGTGGCGGTCATACGGCGTTCCCGTCGGGTATGGGTGCGCCCGCCGGCGCCGAGGGTCAGGCTCGGCGCCGGCGGGTCGTCAGGGGGCGGGGGTGGTCAGGCGTGCCCGTTCTCGATGATCTCGAGCAGCCCGTCCATCACCTGCTGCAGGGAGACGACGCCGGTGCCGGCCATGTACCAGGCGGTGGTGTCGACGTAGACGATGCGGTTGTTCTGGTAGGCCTGCGTGCGGCGCACGATGCCGTTGTCGAGCACGGCGCGGGCGGCCTCGCCGTCGTTCTGGATGGCGGAGTCGCGGTCGATGACGAAGAGCCACTCGGGCTCGGTCTCGAGGAGGAACTCGAAGCTGATGGCCTGGCCGTGGCGGCCGTCGTGCTCGATGGCGGCGGCCGCGGTAAAACCGAGCTCGTCGTGGATGAGGCCGAAGCGGCCGCCGGGGCCGAACGCGGTGATGCCACCACCGGTGGTCAGGATGATCAGGGCGTCCCCGGCGTCGGCGACGGCCTCCTTGACGTCCTCGATCGAGGCGGCGAGGTCGTCGACGAGGGCCTGCGCCTCGGCCTCCAGGCCGAAGATGGCGCCGAGCGTGAGAGCCTGGGCCTTGGAGGCGTCGATGTTGTCGGCCGTGTCGACGGTGAGGTCGATGGTCGGCGCGATGCGTGAGAGCTCGTCGTGCTGCGGGGCCGAGCGCTGGGCGATGACGATGAGGTCGGGGGCGCTGGCGGCGATGAGCTCGAAGTCGGGCTCGAAGAGGGTGCCGATGTCGAGGACGTCCTCGCCGGCGACGAGGTCGGCGAAGGGGGGCGGGGTCTGGTTGCGCGAGGGCACACCCGTGACCGGGACGCCGAGCTCGAGCAGCACCTGGGTGACGCCCCAGTCGAAGGAGAAGACGGTCTGCGGGACGTCGTCGAGCTCGACGGTGCCCTGGACGTGCTCGACGACGATCGGGCCGGTGGGCTCGGGGGCGGCCGTCTCGGCGGCGGTGGGCTCGGGCGAGGGCGCGGGGTCCTCGGCCGCCGCGGGACCACCGCAGGCTGCGAGCACGAGGGCGAGCGCGGTGATCGGGGCGGCAACGAGTGCGGCGCGCAGGCGCGCGGGACGCTGAGGCTTCAAGGGTGCTCCTGGGATCGGCGCACGTCACGTGCGTCGCGGAGGCAGGTCGCACCTGCCGGGTAAGCACGGCCTAACTTAGGCTCTCCTTACCCGGCAGGCGCGGCCCGTGGCGCCCAAAGCGTCCTGGTCCGCCCGTTTAAGGCAACGCCGCCGTTGCGTTATTCAGCGTCACCCGCGTCCCAGCAGGATCCGGGCGTCCGCGACGGTGACCACGGAGCCGGTGACGAGCACGCCCGTGCCCACGCCGACGCCGACGACGTCCTCCCGCTCGGCGAGGTCGACCGCCACCTGGAGCGCGGCGTCGAGGTTCTCGACGACGTGGACCCGGTCCTCCCCGTAGATGTCGTGGGCGAGCCCCAGGAGGTCGGCCGGGTCGGCGGCGCGCGGCGAGGAGTTGCGCGTGAGCACCACCTCGGCGACCACCGGTTCGAGCGCCGCCAGGATGCCCTCCGCGTCCTTGTCCCCCATCACGCCGACGACACCGACGAGGCGCGTGAAGTCGAACGCCTGCTGGAGGGTGGTGACCATCGCCTCCACACCGTGCGGGTTGTGGGCGACGTCGACGATCACGGTGGGCGAGGTGCGCAGGATCTCGAGACGGCCGGGCGAGGTGACCTGGGCGAATCCGGCCTCGACCACCCCGGCGTCGAGCGCCCCGCCACCGGAGAGCAGCGCCTCGACGGCCGCGAGCGCCAGGAGCGCGTTGTGGCCCATGTGCTCGCCGTGCAACGGCAGGAAGATGCCGGTGTAGAGGCCGGCGGTGGTGCGCAGGTCGACGACCTGGCCGCCGACGGCGAGGTCGCGCGAGACCACCTCGAGCTCGCGGCCCTCGCGGATCAGGCGTGCGCCCATGGCCGCGGCCTTCGCCTCGATGACGGCCTCCGCGTCCTCGCGCTGGAGGGAGACGACGGCGGTGGCGCCCTGCTTGATGATCCCCGACTTGGTGGTGGCGATCTTCTCGATCGTGTCGCCGAGCCACTCGGCGTGGTCGATGTCGACGGGGGTCATCACCGCGACCTCGCCGTCGGCGACGTTGGTGGAGTCCCACTCGCCGCCCATTCCGACCTCGATCACGGCGACGTCGATCGGGGCGTCGGCGAATGCCGCGAAGGCGAGGACGGTGAGGACCTCGAAGAACGACAGGCGCGGGCCGCCGGCCTCGACCGACTCGCGGTCGACGACCCCGATGTAGGGGGCGACGTCCTCCCAGACCTCGACGAAACGCTGCGCGCTGATCGGTGCGCCGTCGATCTGGATCCGCTCGGTCACCGAGGTCAGGTGCGGCGAGGTGAACAGGCCGGTGCGCAGCCCGTGCTCGCGGACGAGCGACTCGACCATCCGGGCGGTGGAGGTCTTGCCGTTGGTGCCGGTCAGGTGCACCACGCGGAAGGAGTCCTGCGGGTCGCCGAGGAGCTCGCAGACGCGGCGCACCCGGTCCAGGGTCGGCACGAAGTCGTGCTCGGGATTGCGGGAGATGATCTCGCGGTAGACCTCCGCGAGCGACGCCTGGGCGGCGGCCTCCTCGGCAGCGGCCTGCGCGGCCTTGCGGTCGTTCTTGCTGGTGTCTCGGCTGCTCACCTGGGAAGGATAGGCGCCGCCCCGCGCCGGACGGCAGGAACGGCGCTCAGCCTGCGTCGGGGAGGACCTGGCCAGGCATCCCGACCAGGCCGGCCAGCTCGTCGAGCAGAGCGACGGCCCGCGGCACCCCCGAGCCGTGGTTGATGACCCGGCCGTCCCGCACCAGCACCACGGACGGGGTGCCGTGCACGGCGAAGTCGCCGGAGTCGGTGATGTCGATGTTCATCTGCGCGGCGGCGGTCAGCCGCGCCCAGAAGCGGCCCTCGGCGTCGGCGCCGGTCTCCCACCCTTCCTCGAAGGGGTGGTCGTCCAGGCTGTGCCCGTCGAGGAGCACCAGCTCGCCGTCGACGACGTCGCCGATGTGCACCATCAGGTCCTCGGTGTAGCCCGCGCCGTCGTACCAAGCCTCGGCGTTGTGGTCCATGTCGACGACGAAGACCGGCAGGCCGGCGTTCCAGTACGAGACCACCGTCGGCTCGAACTGCTGGCAGAAGGGGCACGCCGAGCGCCAGAAGTAGACGGCGTAGACGTCCTCCTCCTGGGAGAGCGCGTCCGCCACCGAGATCTGCGGCAGGTCGCGCGTCCGCTCCGCCGCGCCCCGGGCGGTGCTCGGCGAGGCGCACCCGGCCAGGAGGACGACGGAGAGCAGGACGGCACCGAGCGCGAGCAAAGCCTTCTTCATGCCGCCCATTAGAACGGTTCACGATGACCGGCGACGCTCTCTGACCGCGCCCGCGTCCTCGAAGGTGCCGTCGGATGCACTCGCCAAACGCCCGGCAGAGCTACAGGCCGACGGCGTTGGCACCGAAGATGGCTTGCTCGCGAGTAAAGCCCTCGAACTCAAGCTGGCGGATCAGGCCTGATCGTGAGAAAGCCATGAAGTCCAGGTAGTTCCGGGCAGAGCGGGCCGCCTGTTCGTTCCAGTCGACGTTGACCTCATCGACGGCGTAGGTGGCATCCTCCCGAGAGAATCCCTCGAACTGAAGTTGCCGGATCAAGCCCGTCCGCGAGAATCCCATGAAAGACAGGTAGTTGCCGGCCGCACGCACCGCGTTCGACTGGCTTACCGTCCGTTCCGGTCTCGTGGTGAGCGTCAGCGCCGAGCGGGACTCCACCACCGTCCCGGCCGCCGGGTCGTGGCTGGTCACGATCTCGGGACTCCCGTTCCGGCCCTCGATCGAGAACGAGAACAACTCTCCGCCCGCTGCCTGCGCCGCCTCGACCGTCTGGCCAACCAGGTGAGGAACCCGCACACCCCAGGTAAACGCCACCGAGGAGCCGAAGCGGAGGTCTGCCCCTGCATCGACAGCCACCGTCGTGACGACCAGCTCCGGACCACCCTCGAGGATCTGTGGGATGCCTTGAGTGGGCTGCGGAACGAACCCAGCGCCGGTCAATGCGCTGATCGCATCAGCGACCGTCAGGCCCAGCACTTCTGGAACCGTGGCATCCGGGATGTCGAACACCAGACGCACTGACCGACCAGCCTGCAGAATGGAGCCGGCCGCTGGCGACTGCTCCTTGACGAGCCACACCGTTCCCTCGGGAGCAGTCGGCAGTTCTTCGTCAAAGCTTGGGGTGAGGCCGACCGCCCCTAGGCGCTCGGTGGCTTCGTCCGCGGACAGTTCGGTGGCGATCGGGACCTCGACATCGATCGGCGCGAGTGTGATGACGACCTCGCTCCCGGCGTCGAGGCCGCGGCCGGCCAAAGGCTCCTGATGAGCGATGACGCAAAACTCCCGGGCGATGCTCTCGGTCCGGCAGGCGTCGTCTGCTTCCAGGGCAGACACGAGGCCAGCGGCGCTCAGCGCAGTCGCGGCCGCTTCGCCGTCCATGTCGGTCACCTCAGGAACCTGGACGGTGCGTGGCACCACGGTGATCGCAACGGTCACCCCCGGGCGAACGCGTGAACCGGCGGGCGGGCTGGTCTGGGATGCCATGCAGAACTGCTCTGCGAATCCGCCGTCAGAGCACCGGTCCTCTGCTGCATGTTCTGCTACAAGCCCTAGGTCGACCAATGCCGCCTCTGCCTCGCTGGGAGGCAGACCGGTCGTATCGGGGACCCGCGCCAGGGCCGCCTGATAAGCCAGTGACACTCCAACGACGATTGCCGCGAGGGCGCCGACAGCGGCGACAAGAATCTTGCGCTGGCAGAACCAGGGAACTCGCACTTGACTCGAACCAGGTGACTCATCGGCGTCGGTCAGAACGGATTCCTCCGGCGCCTCCGACATTTGCTGTTCCTGCATTTGACGCTTCCGACTCCCTCGCTCAGTTGCCGCGAGAAGGCTACCCAGGCCTGCGCTGAGGAATCGGGTGATGGCGGGTGCCGAGTGAGCGGGCGTCACTACGCCCCCGAACGGGCCGGCCAGCGACGCGCCGATGGACATGACCGTGGCCCGGCCCGGCCCGGAGGATCGGGCCGAGCCACGGTGGTGGTGCCGTCAGCCGGCCTTGGCGACCTGGATGGTGCGGTCCGGGCCGTCGGCCGCGGTGACCGTGAGGCTGACCGCCAGCGTCTCCGCGGTGATCAGCTCGGTGTGGGCCTCGACAGCCGCGACGCGGTCGGCGGGGACGCCGAGCGTGAGGTCGATCCGGTCGGCCACCTCGAGCCCGGCGTTCTTGCGGGCTTCCTGGACGTCGCGGACGACGTCGCGGGCGTACCCCTCGGCCTCGAGCTCCGGGGTCAGGGCCAGGTCGAGGACGGCGAAACCGCCGCCTGGGAGCACGGCCGCGGCCAGCGCCGCC
>Ga0075011_10000562_pt1 | contig 19759 bp, 15 predicted proteins | sample TARM_MetaG_T_14_FD_72354 | JGI IMG/M metagenome (GOLD analysis project Ga0075011, IMG submission 72354) | Freshwater microbial communities from Pennsylvania, USA, analyzing microbe dynamics in response to fracking - TARM_MetaG_T_14 | ecosystem: Environmental > Aquatic > Freshwater > River... | reverse complement strand
AGCTGAGCGACACTGGTGGTCAGCACATGGCAGCGGGTGTCCGATGAGGCGTAGTAGATATACACCTCACCGTTGTCGCGGCGGATCATGCCGTTACTAAACACCACGTTGGACACATCACCGATCCGCTCGGCCCCTTCCGGAGCCAGGAAATAGCCACCCGGTCTATGGGTGACTTGCGTCGGATCCTGCAAGGATGTCATGAAGCAGTACAGGACATAACGCAGACCTGCCGCTGTGTTGCGCACCCCATGGGCCACGTGCAACCAACCCTGCTCGGTCTTGAACGGGGTCGGCCCCTGACCATTCTTCGACTCTTTGATGGTGTGATAGGTCTTGGGATCGATCACTGTCTCGATATCGATCTCGGCACCGACCATGGACTTGGAGAGACCAAAACCGACGCCGCCGCCCTTGCCCGCTTCAATGAAGCTGTCCTGCGGACGGGTATACAGAGCGTACTGGCCGTCGATGAACTCCGGGTGCAGTACCACGTTGCGTTGCTGGGCAGAGCGGGTCTTCAGATCCGGCAACCGCTCCCAGCTCTTGAGATCCTTGGTGCGCACGATACCGCATTGCGCCACGGCACTGGATTCATCGCCCGGGGCCGCCGCTGGATCCTTGCGTTCGGTGCAAAACAGGCCATACACCCACCCATCTTCATGCTGGGTCAAACGCATGTCATAGATGTTGGTATCCGGCTGTTCGGTCTGCGGGATCACGCACGGTGTTTCCCAAAAACGGAAGCCTTCGATCGGGCTTTCGCTTTCGGCGACCGCAAAGAAGGATTTACGATCAAAACCTTCGACGCGGGCCACCAGATAGAATTTACCATTGAGCTCAATGGCGCCCGGATTGAACACCGCATTGATGCCCAGACGCTCCATTAAAAACGGATTCGTCTTGGGGTTCAGATCATAACGCCAGGTCAGCGGTACATGATCGGCGGTCAGCACCGGATGTTCATGACGCAAAAAAACACCATTCCCCGGCACTACTGGCGCGTTCTTGCGCGCCAGTAAAACTTCTTGTTGAGCCTGCAGCAGAGGCAGGCGAGTAGCAAAAGCAGTCATAGCAAACCTCAAAAAACTTCGGAATTAGCCTTCATGTAGGCCACCAGCTCATCCACCTGGGTGTACGCCACGGCGACATAGGTATCGGACGCACCGTAATAAATGGCGATCCGGCCAGTCTCGGCGTCGTGCAGGGTGGCGCATGGGAAAGCGACGTTCGGAACGAAGCCGCGAGTTTCGTAATCTTTTTCCGGAGTCAGAATGTAGTCGCGGGTGCGATACAGAACCTTGGACGGCTCGTTAATATCCAGCAGCGCAGCACCCATGCTGTAGACGAAACCGTTACAGGTGCCGGAGACGCCGTGGTAAATCATCAGCCAGCCTTCGTTGGTTTCGATCGGGATAGGACCGGCACCCACCTTGGTCCCCTGCCACCAGCCTTGGCCACCCTTACCCATGACATGACGATGCTTGCCCCAGTAGACCATGTCTGGACTGTGGCTCAGGAAGATGTCGCCAAACGGGGTGTGGCCGCTGTCCGACGGACGGTTCAGCAGGATGAATTCACCATTGATCTTGCGCGGGAACAGTACGCCATTACGGTTGAACGGCACGCAGGCATCTTCCAGACGCACGAAGGTCTTGAAGTCCTTGGTCATGCCCATACCCAACGTGGCGCCATGGTTGTCGGTGCACCAGGTGACATAGTAGGTGTCTTCAATCTTCACCACGCGCGGGTCGTAAGCGTAGGTCGGCTGGGCACAGTTACCCTGCTCATCCAGCCACTGGATGGCCTCATGCTCGATATCCCAGCTCAGGGCATCGGTACTACGACCGACATGCAGATGCGGGCGGCCATTTTTGTAATCGGCACGGAAGACACCGATGAAAGCCCCTTCAAACGGAACCACGGCACTGTTGTAGATCCGCGCGGCGCAGGGGATCGGGTTCCAGTCGATGATAGGGTTGGCATCATGGCGCCAGACCACATCGGAACATCCTTCTGGACGGGGTTGCCACGGCATGTTCGGCAGGGCAGAACCAATAATCTTGGTAGTCACAGTAATCATCTCCAGTTATCAGGATTGGGTATTCAATAGGGACAGGATTTCTTCCGTCTTCTGGGCAACCAGCGCAGCATCACCTCGGGATTCAACGTTCAGTCGCACCACGGGTTCGGTATTCGAAGAGCGCAGGTTAAACCGCCACTGGGCGAATTCCAGGCTGATGCCGTCGGTGAAGTCTTGCAGCAAGGCCGTCGGCGCATAGTGATCCAGCACCGCCTGTACCGCGCTCTTGGCATCCACCAGATGGACATTGATTTCACCGGAGATCGGGAAGCGCGCCTGGCGGGCAGCCACCATGGCAGACAACCGCTGCTGCCGGGTACACATCAGTTCGGCCACCAGCAACCAGGGCAGCATGCCGCTGTCGCAGTAGGCAAAATCACGGAAATAGTGGTGAGCACTCATCTCGCCACCATAGACAGCATCTTCCTTGCGCATCCGCTCCTTGATGAAGGCATGACCGGTCTTGCACAGCACGGGTTCACCACCGGCTTCCCGCACCAGTTCGATGGTGTTCCAGGTCAGGCGCGGATCATGAATGATGCGGGCCCCGGCCTGCTTCTGCAGGAAGGCCTCGGCCAGCAAACCGACAATATAGTAACCTTCGACACATTCACCCTGTTCGTCAAACACGAAGCAGCGGTCTGCATCGCCATCCCAGGCCACGCCCAGATCGGCACCATGCGCCCGCACCACATCGGAGGTGGCCTGACGGTTCTCGGGCAGCAGCGGATTCGGGATACCATGGGGGAAAGTGCCATCCGGTTCCGGATACAACCAGATGAATTCGAATGGCAGGTGCTTGGCAACCGCCTTGACCATATGGCCCGCGACCCCGTTACCAACGTTGACCACGATGCGCAGCGGCTTGAGCTGCTGGGGCTGGATAAAACTCAGCAGATGATGGGTATACTCTTGCGTAATGTCGTAGCGGCGGGTCTTCTGGCTGTAGCGGTCCAGATTGCCAAGCCGCGGATAGTCGCGACTGGCGACCAGATCGCGGATGGCATTCAGCCCTGTGTCGCCACTGACTGGTTCGGCACCGGCACGGACCATCTTCATCCCGTTGTACTCTTTAGGATTGTGGCTGGCCGTGACCATGATGCCGCCATCGGTCTGCAGGTGGAAGGTGGCAAAGTAGACCTCTTCGGTGCCCACCATCCCCAGATCCAGCACTTCGCTGCCGCCATCGATCAGCCCTTGACTGACGGCTTCGGCAAGCTCCGGGCTACTCAGACGAATGTCATAACCAACGACCACGCGGGCAGGTTGTAGAAACTCGGCGTAGGCACGCCCGATACGGTAGGCCAAGTCGACATTCAGCTCGTCCGGAAGACGGCCTCGAATATCGTAGGCTTTGAATGCAGCAGTGTTGTTTGTCTTCATACCCACCTCAAGAATCGTAACGTTACCATTCTATCCGAGAGCAATAAACGCTGAAAAGGCAAAATTAATCGTAACGTTAAGAGTGTGAGCTGAGTCAAGAATAATGAAGAATATGCGGGGCGATGTCACGCCCCGGGAAGGAGGTCAAGTGCGCTCGAAGAACTCCATTTTATGCACCACTTTCAGGTCGTGAGGGGACTCGCCATCCATGAGGCGCAACAGATAGTCAATCAACTGCCGACCTGCTGCATTGAAGTTTTGCCGGAACCCACTGATCGGTGGCGTAAAGTAACTGGGTAAAGCACAGGTTTCCACGGTGATGATATGTACATCGCGACCAACGACCTTACCACCATCCTGCAAGCCTGCGGACAAGCCCAGCGCGGAAACTTCTGAGCTACAGATAAAACCATCTGGCTGCGATGGATCCTGGGCCAACTGCCGTCCCAGTTCTCGGTAGTCCAGCACGCTGGCATCCTGAATGACATGGGTGTCCTGCTCGAACGCATGACCAAACTCCATGGCCGCCCGACGCGCGCCATAGTATTTATGCCAGGAGTAAGTGTGGATCAACGAGGTATTAATCATGCGTAAATTGCGGCAACCACGACCATATAAAAAACAGGAGGCGCGATAACCGAAATCATAGTTGTCGATATCATAAAAGGCGTGATCCACACTCAGCTCGGTCTGGCCAAAGGTCACAAAGGGGATCTCTTCATCCACCAGATAACGAACCCGGGCATCATTCGGCTCGGTCAGGTTCATGATCAAGCCGCCTGCCAGATTATTCTCGACGGCATACTTGACCGGAACGATCGGATCGACACCGGGCTGTAATGGCAACACGGTCAGATGATAAGGAGTGCCTTCCAGGGCCGCGGTAAACCCTTCAATCAGCGCCAGGGTACCGATATCCCCCACCAGATCGCCTGGGCGCTGCACCGGCAGGATGGCACAGACATTATAATTCTTGCCGGTGCGCAGCCCGATACCGGAGAGATTCGGACGGTAACCGAGTTTCTCGGCCGCGGCCTTGACGATATCCTTGGTTGGCTGCTTGACGTCATCGCCATCCTTGAGTGCCCGCGACACTGTAGTCACGGAGAGGCCCGTATACTGGGCAATGGTCTTGAGTGTTGCTTTGGCCATGGGGTTCCACTGATTGTTAGTTATTAGAAGTAGCCCTCTGCGGGGGCCCATCCACTCATCACCCGTATTGGCACCGGTAAGCCCCTGAAATACCGAGCTTATCGATACTCGTCCAGCACAGCATCAGAAAACCAGACGTATTGAATGAGCAGTCTCGCAACATACCACACTGCAGAGCCGACAACACAGTCCGTAACGTTTCGAAACGTTACGGATTTGTGGCGGTGAGCACAAGATTCCGCAGCCAGCGCCGTTGTGCGATGCGATAAAGCGTCATCAGCAGCTTGATCGCCTCCTGCAAGACCGGAATCAAATAGAGCCAGGTAAACGGCAAATTCAACCAGAGAATACCGGCGGCGGCCAGCGGTAACCCCACCAGCCACATCCCCACCAGATCGATGATGATGGTCGCCCGAGTGTCGGCGCCGCTGCGTAACACGCCAACGATGCCGACCATGTTGATAATTCGCAGTGACAGCGTCAGACCGAGGATCTCCAGCCCATAGATGTAAAACGCCAGAGCATCGCCTTGCAGGCGCGAACTGAAGCCGGCTACCACCTCGCTAAAGAACCAGAGCCCCATTCCACCCAGAGCCGACAACACTAGGCAAGCCAGCAGCATATATCGCGCCTGATCCCATGCCTCTTGCAGCGCGCCCCGCCCCAGCGACTGACCCAGCAGGGTACTACAGGCCACGCTACAGCCGACAAATCCGCAAATCAGTACCGACTCGATCACCCCCAACTGACTGAAGGCCGCCAGAGCCTCGGTGCCACTGCGTGCAAAGACAAAGTTGTAGACAATCATGCCGAACGCCCAGAGCACATCATGGATCAACAATGGGACGGCAATCCCCATGAAGTGGCGTAAAGGACCGGACTGGAGGGCACTGAGCAGTGTCGAAAACCAGAAGATCACGGGTAAGCGGCGGCCATAGCAGATACCCAGCAGCGCCAGCAGGTGAAACACGCGCACCAGCAGAGTGCCAATTGCCGAGCCCAGAACCCCCATCTCGGGGATGGGACCCCAACCAAAGATAAACAGATAGTTGGCTAATGCATTCAGCGGGATGCAGGCCATCCCCAACACCGCCGGAAACACGGCGTAACCCACGGCGCGCAGGGATGACTCAAACGGTATGGTGATCGCCGGACTCAGAATACTGATGGCCACCACCGCCAAAAATGGAGCGCCTTGCGCAATCAATGCCGGATCCGGACTGGCCAGAGCCAACAAGGCCGGAGCCTGCCAGACGAACAACAGCACGATCGGCACACAGCAGAGCAACGACAGCATGACCCCCTGCGCCGTCACCTGACGCACGCCCTCGGCCGAACCATGGCCCTGGTACTGGGATGCCAGCACACTGACCCCACTCCCCAGAGCGACCAGTACCAGGAATAACACACCGATAAAACTGCTGGCCAAGCCCACCGCAGCCACGGCGCTGGCGCCGAGGTGCCCGACCATATACATATCGACGACCCCGTAGAGGGCTCCCACCATGGACTGCAGGGAAATGGGGATAGCCAGACGTAAAAACCGACGCAGCAAGGTGTGGGACGAGCGTGAGGGCGCAGCCCTGAATCGCGGCATGACATCACTCCAAAATAAAAAAAGGTGTGCAGCGCTTGGCGGCACACCCTGAGGGCAAGAGGAAAACAACTCAGATACGAGTTTCAGTCGCCACGCAAAACAGTGAAATATTGCGCATATCAAAATGCAGATCGTGAACCTCGCCATTGTGCATATCGACATGGGCATCCAGCTTGGCGCGCAGCGGCTGGCCATTGAACTCAAACTCGGCCAACACTTCCGAACCCGTCATCTCAAATGCGGAGACTGGCAGGCTGGCGACAAAATCACTCTGGTGCACATGGTGATTAATGTGCTCAGGGCGAATACCCAACAGGATCTTGCGCCCCTCCGTCGGCTCCTGGCTAAATTCATAGCCCTCTAACGGCAGCAACTGGTGACCCATCGCGCAGTACCACTCAGTGCCGCGTTTGGTCAGGGTTCCGTTCAGCAGATTGATCTGCGGTGAGCCGACAAATTTGGCCACGAACACATTCTTCGGCTGGTTATAAATCTGCTTGGGGGTACCCACCTGCTGGATGATGCCCTTGTAGAGCAGCACGATCTGGGTGGCCAGCGTCATTGCCTCGATCTGGTCGTGAGTGACATAGACGATGGTGGATTTGAGCTTGTCATGGAGCTTTTTCAGCTCCAGACGCATTTCGGCTCGCAATTTGGCATCCAGGTTGGAGAGGGGTTCATCAAACAGGAACACCTTCGGCTGGCGAACCAGGGCGCGGCCGATCGCAACGCGCTGGCGCTGGCCACCGGAAAGCTGGGCTGGCGTGCGATCCAGCAGTTTCTCGATCTGCAGCATACCCGCGACCTGATCGACTCGCTCCTTGATGAGCTCTTTTTGCACCCCGTTGATCTTCATGCCAAAGCCGATGTTCTCGGCTACCGTCATATGGGGAAACAGCGCATAGGATTGAAACACCATGGCGATGTCCCGATCCTTCGGGTCCTGCAGGGTGACATCCCGATCGCCGATATGCACCGCACCGGAAGAGACATCTTCCAGGCCGGCGATCAAACGCAGCAAGGTGGATTTACCACAACCAGATGGCCCCAGCAGCACGGTAAAGCCACCCGCCTCCATCTCCAGATCAATATTGTTTAGAATGACGTTCTTGCCAAACGTCTTATAGAGGCTTTTAACTTCAACAGCATGCATTTTTACGACTCCTCAAAACCAGATAATCTCTCAATCAATTCCAGACAAGCGCGACCATTATGGTATGGACATTTCCATGGCTCGACTTTGGCTCGGTCCAGATAGGGACGCCCATCGCGATAGGTTTTCCAATACCACTCACCGTTATTTTTATCGATCAATTGTTGGGTGATGATATTCCAACAATCTAGCCCGGCTTTATGGAATTTTGGATTCATACTTTTCAGGTAAGCGTTGAAAAAGCCCACCATACCTTCAGCTTGTACCCACCAAACCCGATCGGTATCCAGTAAGTGATGATCACGCAATTCATTAAAAATAGCGCCATCAGAATCCAGGCCTTCCTGTAATGTTATTTGTGCCATTTGCGTAGTCAGTGTCGTTATTTCCCGAACAAATGACTTATCCGGCAGCAAACGGACGGCATCATCAATCAGCCATGTCCCTTCGATATCGTGTCCATATGAAATATCATGGGAAACACATTGCCAATCGCGGCTGAAAAATAAACCAAAATGACCATTTGGCAAAATAATGCGGTCGCGAAAAACCTCAATCAGCTCCCGAACTCGGACTTGTAGCAAACTATTCGGCCAAATCCGCAACAGATTGGCATAAGCCTCAAGAATATGCAGATGGGTATTCATCGATTTTTCGGTAATAACGCCTTCGGCGGTATCACAAATTAGCGCATTGGCAATGGAGTTCCATTGTTTGTCATAGGCTTCAAAATAGCCCTTCTGTTCCGCATCATACGCATGCTTTTCGATCAACTCGAACAGGTGGATCGCCAGTTGTTTGGCCGATTCATCCCCGGTTGCGCGGTGATACTCGGACAGGGCGTAAATAGCAAACCCTTGATTGTAGATGTGTTTCTGGGAGTCCATGACTCGACCGGCATGATCCAGCATCCAATACACACCACCGAGATCCGTATCCAGCGCCTGACGAGTCAAAAAGTCATATGCGTGTTTTGCCGCGGCGGCATATTCTTCACGCCCCAACAGACGATACGCCGAAGAAAACGCCCACAAAATTCGGGAATGCAACAACACCGACTTCGGGTGTTCTATATCAATAATACCGTCAAAATCAGCGTAACAATAAAACCCGCCATGTTCATGATCTTGGAATCCCAACCAGAACGCTAAAATATTCTCGTTGACCTCTGTCTCCAATGCCTTTTTAAAAACATCAATATCAAACATTTGTTTTATGCTCTTCGAATAATTGCGGACGACTTCTCATCATGCAAACCATGCCAATCAGCGCCACCGGAGAAAAAAGAAAAAACAGCCCTAAAACAGGTTTCAACAGCCATAAGGCCAGCATGATGGCGAACGTTAATTCCGCAGCCAATACTACGCCGGGATGCTGCTGCAACAACAGGACTCCATTAATCCATCCTTGTTTGACAGAACACTTCCAAATACTTAATTCAATCAATACAGCCATGATCAGCAAAGAAATAAGTAGAACCACTGGCAAGACAGAGAATGCCAATATTGTCCACCATCCCGTTATTGGTTCGTTCGTCAATCCATGCCACAGCATGATGAATACCACCACCACGAAAATCAGTGGCCATAGCGTTAAATTGCTTCGGGACCATTCGGCTTCCCATTCCTGAAAGAATTCGGAAAACGAAATCTTGCTCTGTCCGCGCAAATAACGACGCATCATCTGCATGGCAACGACCGATGCCGGAATAACCCCTGTCACGATCAAGCCCGCCAAGGTCATGGCCCACCAACAAATATTGATCCAGGCCAGGCGGCTCAACCAGATACAGAATGTGACGAACGGGCTGCCTTGTTGCATGGATTAACCCTTCACCGCGCCTTGGGTCACACCGGCATAGATCTGTTTCTGCAACAGCAGGAACAGGGTGACCGACGGGATCAGAATAATAATGATACCGGCGGAAATGGTGGTCCATTCCGTACCAAATACCGTGGTGAACTTATACAGCGCCGTGGATACCGTGACCTGGCTCTGCTCCGGCATATACAGCAACGGGAAGTAGAAATCGTTGTAGATATAGATGGTACGCAGTATCACGATCGTCGCGATGGCAGGTTTCAGCAGCGGCAGTATGATGCGCCAGTAGATGCCAAAGTAGGAACAGCCCTCGATCTTGGCCGCCTCGTCCAGCTCTTGCGGTATACCGCGCATGAACTGCAAGAAGACATAGATCATCACCACATCCGCACCGATATACAGCAGGATGACCGAGAACTTGCTGTTGATGAGGCCCAGCGCCTTGATGATCTCGAAGGTGGCAACCTGAGTCGTCACCGAAGGCACGAACATCGCCAGGATATAGGCCACCAGCACCATCTTCTTGCCGCGGAATTCAAATCGTGACAGCACATAGGCAACCTGAGTCCCGAAAAGAATCGTAAACAGCAATGAAATCAGCAGGATGACTGAGGTGTTGTAAAACGCCAATCCCAGATCACCATCCAAAAATACTTTATGGAAGTTGGCAAAATTGAGGAAAGAGTCCGGTACATCGACCTTGCTCTTGGCGTAATACTCGGTCGGCGTCTTGAACGCCGCCATCAAGATGGCATAGGGCGGGATCAGCACCGCAACTGAAGCCATGAGCAGGGTGACATATTTGACCAGCATCCAGAACAGCCACTGGGGGCGTTTCATTTTGCTGAGCAAACGTTGCCGGGCCAACTGGCGCTCAACACGCTTGATATCGCGTTCGGAAATAGACTCAGTGATAGCTTGCATGGTTATTTACTCTCACGAAACAGAAGACGTTGCAGCAGCATGAAGGCGATGACGACCAACAACAGCACCACGGCCATGGCCGAGGCCAGACCAAAATCGTTGAAGGTGAAGGCAGTTTCCAGCGTCGCCATGACGAAAGTTTTGGTTCCGTTGGCACCCTTGGTGATGATCATCGGGATATCGAACACGCTCAGCGAGCCGACAAAGGCGAGGAAGACCTGTAAGCCAAAAACCAGCTTGATCGAAGGCAGCGTAATAAAGCGGAATTGCTGCCATTCCCCCGCCCCCTCGATGCGTGCAGCCTCATACTGGTCTTGCGGGATGGATTGCAGAACCCCGAAAAACAGTATCAGGTTGAAGCCGAGATAACGCCAAATGGATGCGGCCACCAGTGACCATGGCACCACGCCTGCGTCCTGCAGCCAGGGTTGGATCCAGCCAGCCAGCCCGACGGCCTGTAAAAAGTTATCCAGCGCCCCATCCACTTGATAGAAGATCTGGAACACCATAGAGGCGGCCACCGTATTGAGCACGAAGGGGATAAACAGCAAGGTTTTGAATAGATTCCGCCCCATCAACTTGGAGTTGACCAGGATGGCAAACCACAGCGCCAGACAGATCTGGATCACCGCACCGGCGAAGTAATAGAAGGTATTCAGAAACGGTTCCAACTGTGCCGGATCATCGAGCAGCGACTGGTAATTTTCGAAACCGACATAATTTTTGACTTCTGCATAGCCATCCCAGTCCGTCATACTCAGACTGAACAGTTGTGTCGCCGGATAGAACGAAAACACACAAAGCAGTAGCAGGGGAATAAACAGGAAAGAGATAATCATGACTCTTTGCTGTTGTTTCAGCGACAACTTCAACATCTTTAACTCCGGTTGAAAAGAGCCGGCCCCGAGGGGCCGGTTTACAGATAACAAATTACTTAACGCGCTTTCTTGCCTTGTTCCAACGGGAATCCAGCTGCTCCAGAGCCTGCTCGAAATTGCTTGCGAGCATGACGCTTTGCACATAGCTGCCGCCGTAGAAGTCAATCTTGGCGCGGTTACCCACTTCGGTGAAACGCGGGCTGTTGTTCTTGACCGGGATAATGGTCGGCTGATAGGACATGAACTCCTTCAACTGGGCCAAACCGGGTTCACGTGCCTTGATGGTCGGAATGAAACCTGACTTATCTGCAAAGTCAGAGTCTTCCAGCATGAACTTGATAAACGCCTTGGCGGTATCCTTGTTCTTGGAGAACTTACTGACCGCATAGGCAAAGTCATAGCCCATCATGGCCTTCAGCTCGCCGGTGTCATCCACCGGGATCGGCATGAAGCCGATGTCTTCGGCTTTGCCACCGCCCGTGGTCAGCACTTGCGGAATGACCCAGTTGCCCAGGTAGTACATGGCCGCCTTGCCTTGTGCCACACGAGCCTTGGAATCTTCCCACTGGTTGGTCATCAGATCTTTTTCAGTCCAACCCTTGTCGATCATGGTCTTGAAGATGGTCAAGGCTTTACGATACGGAGCATCAGCACCACTAAATGGCTTATCCTGATCCAGCATCTTTTCATAGACCAGGGCATCCTTGGCGATCAGCAACGGTAGCTTGTCGACCTGTTGCAGCGGCCACTGGGCACCGAAGTTGATATAGAGCGGAATAATGTCAGCTTTCTTGATCTGTTCGGCGGCTTCATACATGCCGGTCAGAGTCTTCAGCGGCGGAGTAACGCCAGCCTTGGCCAGTGCCTGCTTGTTGTAGACCAAGCCTTCGACCGAGTTACCGGAGCTGATACCGTAGGAGATATCGCTGCTCTTATCCTTCCACTCATCCGGGAAGTAGATTTTGTCCTTGTAGCCCAGATCATCCAGCGGCTCGTAGAACTGCTTGTACTGGGTTGACGGGATAGAGGGCAGGATCAACACCACGTCACCGAAGTCACCGCTATTCATCCGTGGGCGCAAACCACCCAGGTAATCCGCCATCCCGACGACTTTGACATCGGTAACCTTGGGATACTTGGCTTTGAACTGGTCAACCCAGTTCTTGAACTCACCGGCTTGAACCAGGTCAGTACGGTTGGTGTAGAAGGTAATTTCGCCTGACACTTCACCGGCTTGCAGATGACCAACACCGGCCGCCATCAGAGTGGCAAAGATCACCCCTTTTGCGATCTTGCTGATATTATTTTGCTTCATATTCTTAGGACACCTTTTGTCTTGAGTCTTGTTTGTCTATCTAATTATTGAGCAAAAAACACTTCCCAAAGCGGGAAATGGCAGTTCCAACCTCACTACCACCAGGAAAATCGTGCAGATGGAAGGGCCACCACACAAAGGTAACGTTACGATTTTTCGATTTCAATCAAAGCGGCAACTTTAGACGCAAATCCGTGAGCCAGATCACCCACCATAAAGCATAAAAATTAAAATCCTTTTATATCAACCATATATGAAAATGCACGGTTTATGGACATGAATGAACCCAGGATTACCTCTTGGCGTAACGTGACATTGATCACCAAGTGTAACGTTACGGTTTAATTTGTGATCCTCGCGACAAAATGGACAACAGAGGGCAACTCTTTTTTGATGCGCCGCACAAATCATAACGTTGCGATTGTTATGTTGCATCCAATTGTTGTTTCATGACGGCGAATTATTACAGGAGTAATCCGGCATGACCAAAATCTGTACCCCACTCAAGCGCCAGGAACTGGCCATCCCCCTTCTGCTAAGCGCAAGCCTGCTGGCGCTGCCCGCCCTGGCAGCCGAGCCGGTTACCAGCTTCGTTCAACAGGAAGGAGGCCAGCTCACTCTGAACAAACAGCCGTTTCGTTTTGGCGGCACCAATAATTACTACATGCACTACAAGTCAAACGAAGCCATTGATGATGTGCTGAACAACGCCTCCGACATGGGGCTCAAGGTCATCCGTATTTGGGGATTCATGGATGGCATTGATGCATCGGGCTTCACCATTCAGCCGGAGCTGGGCAAATATGTGCCGACCAGCAAGGCCAAAAGTGCGCTGGAGCGCCTCGATTACACGGTGAGTCAGGCCAAGAAGAAAGGCATTCGTATCGTGTTGGTCATGACCAACAACTGGCCGAACTTCGGGGGCATGCCGCAGTATGTCAAATGGGCCGGTGGTACCCAGCATGACGAATTCTATACCCGTCCCGAACTGCGTCAGGCTTACAAGGATTACGTCAAATTCATTTTGACCCACAAGAACCAGTACACCGGCGTTCCTTACAACAAGGAGCCCGCCATCATGACGATCCAGTTGACCAACGAGGCGCGCGCCCAGACCGACAAGAGTGGCGACCTGCTGGTGAACTGGACCCGCGAGATGAGCGACTACGTGCGGACCCTGGCCCCCAAACAACTCATTTCACTCGGTTCGGAAGGATTCTTTTGTCGCAAGGGACAAGAGGATTGGACCTACAACTGTAACGAGGGGGTGGATTGGGAGCGCATCATTCGCTTGCCCAACATCAACTACGAAGTCATCCACATGTACACCGATCAGTGGGGCAAGAAAGATGCCGAGCAGTGGGGATCGCAGTGGATCAAGGACCATATTGATGCCGCCAAGGCGGCCAACAAGCCAACCGTGCTGGAAGAGTACGGCATCGCAACCACACTGCCCTATAACCGCGATCTGATCTATGAACGCTGGAACCAGGTTGCCTATGAAAATGGCGCCGCCGGCAGCATGTTCTGGATCCTGACCGGTAAAGATCCAGAGTCCAAGGATGGTATCTATCCCGACTACGATGGCTATCGCATCATGAATGATGGCAGTCGAACCACCCAGATCCTCAAGGACTATACCGCCAAGTTTAACGGCACCGCTGTCACCATAACGGACAAGGCCTATTTCGCCAAACCGGTCAACAACTGGAAGATCTCCGATGCGGAGTTTGACGCCAGTGTCTACCCCATGCTCTACGGCACGACCGCCAAGAGTGTCACCCTGCAGGTCGGCGGCAAGTCCTACCCGATGCTGGATGCCGATCACGATGGCTACTATACAGCCCACGTCAAGAGCGCCGAACTGGGTTACGGCGAGCGTGAATTCAAGGTCGATGTGGTCAAGAGTGACGGCAGCACAGTCTCTGAAACCATCAAGGCCGAGATCAACAAACCGGTTCTCGCCTACGAACCAGTGACTGTCTATGACTTCTCCGAAGGTACCTCCGGTTGGGTGAAAGAGGGAACCTGGCAAGCGGACTGGCAAAACCCGGCGGTGGAAGCCACCAAAGAGCTGGGCAAACCGATGCTGAAAGCCAACGTGATCTGGTCAGGGAAAAATGATTGGGAAGAGGTGAAGATCCGCAACATGCGCGTATTGAACTTCAGAAAATCAGCCCGCATGAGCTTTGACACCCTGATCCCGGCGGAAGGCATCTTCAGCGGCGAACTGCGCCCCTATGCCGCACTGGGTGATGGCTGGATCAAACTGGACTCCGACAAGAACACCAAGCCGGTTGCCGATTTGGAACGTGTCAATATCGGTGGCAAGATGTTCATCAAGCATCATGTCGAGATCAACATGGGCGATGTCGCTGGCCGCGGCCCGGATGTCTTCATCTGCCTGGTGGGGAACAAGCTCAAGTACGAGGGCCCCATCTACATCGATAATCTGACCTTCCTGGCCGCCAAGCGCTAACCGAAGGCTCCGAGCAGAGGCGGGCTGAGGCCCGCCTTTTCTTTACCCGAGACACTCTCCATTCGCGTTCATCCACTCACCGGAGGCACCATGACCGCCGCTTTTTATACTCCCTTTGTGATGTTGGCATTCTGTAGTGGCCTCTGCGCCTGTGCATCCAACATTGGTTCTGCAAGCGGAGACTTCACATCGAGCACTACCGGCTCGACGCCCGCCCCCCGCACCATCGACTACGGCTGGATGTCGATTGCCCAGTGGCAGGAGCAGTTTGCCGAGGATCAGCGCATCGCTCACAACGGGAACGTGGATATCCTCTGGCTGGGCGACTCCATCACAGCGGGTTGGGATACCGGGGAGTGGGATCAGGAACTGGCCCCCCTGCGCAATGCCAACTTCGGCATTGGTGGCGATCACACCGGCAACCTGCTGTGGCGTATCCAGCAACTGGACACCCAACGACTACAGCCCAAACTCATAGTGCTGCAGATTGGGGTCAATAATTTTGGTCATCTGCAGGAGTCGCCGGAACAGGTCTATCAAGGGGTGTTGGCGGTGGTAAAGACGCTGAAACAACGATGGCCGACGACCAAGATCCTGCTGAATGGAGTATTTCCATTTGAGCAATCGGCAGGCAGTCCCCGCCGTCATGACGTCAGAGTACTGAATAATAAACTACGACATATCGGTGACGAACAGCAGGTCTATTTCAGAGATTATGGCCATCTGCTACTCAATAAGAATGGTGCGATATCGTCGGCAATTATGGCGGATTACCTGCACCCCACCCCGCAAGGCTATCGCATTTGGAAAAAGGCCATGCTGCCGGACATTCGGCATCTATTATCTGTATAGCTTCAGATCATACGGCGCCAAATAATAATTAGAGAGCACGACTAAAATCACAGGCATTATTATTTCACTACAAATAAATTAATCACCCAATCAATCATGCCATTACGCCTTATAGTTATTACTGCTCAATATAAAAAGACTATTCCCGGCTCGGGAATAGTCCTCTATTTTTATTGTGTGTTTATTATGTCGTCGGCAAGCATTTAGCTAATAGCACATCGGCCTGATGAATCGCTTCTTTGGTGGACACGCGAATGATGGGCAGGCCATTAAATCGTTCCCCCTCTTTAATCGCCACATCATGAGCCAGGATCACGCCGCGGGCATGGGCGACATCACGGGCCGAGATGCGGTTGCCAATCCCGTTGGCGCCCTGGGTCTCGACCTTCAGTCGCAGTCCATGCTTGAGCGCCGCTTTTTGCAGACTCTTGGCCGCCAGGAAGGTGTGCGCCACCCCGGATGGACAGGCGGTCACCGCCAGGATCTCGGCCACACCTTCCGCAGAAATATCGCCCGCCTCCTCTTCGACCCTCACCAACTCTTCATCGCTTTCGGTGACATTCTGCTTGAGCAGGCTCACCACCAGAGCGGTAGTCGCAGCGCCCAGCAGAGTGCCGACCACATAGCCGAGTTTACCCTCCACCACCGGCAGCACGATCCAGCCACCCCATGGCGCATGGTTAATGCAGTTAAACAGGAAGCCGGTGATATTACCGACGATACCACCCGCCACTATGGCCGGGATCACGCGCAACGGATCGGCGGCGGCAAACGGAATCGCCCCTTCGCTGATGCCAATCATCCCCATGATAGCGGCGGCTTTACCTGCTTCGCGTTCATCGCGCTTGAACTTGCGCGGTGCCAGCAGAGTCGCCAGCGCCATGCCCAGCGGCGGGGTACAGATGGCGATGCCCACGCCACCCATCAGCCACGGCTGGGTATCCACCTGCGTTTGTGCGAACAGGGTCGCCACCTTGTTGATCGGCCCGCCCATATCAAACGCCGTCATACCGCCGAGGATGGCGCCGAGCATGATCTTGCCAGAGCCCGCCATGCCGGACAGCCAGCTATTCATCTCCGCCATGAAGGAGGCAATCGGCAGACCTATGCCCCACATGACAATACCGCACACCAGGAAAGTGCCTATCAGCGGGTAGATGAAGATGGCGCCCAAGGAGCGCATGGAGTCCGGCAGCGGGATCTTCTTGAGTTGATTGACGATGAAGCCGGCAATAAAGCCAACCAGAATGGCCCCCAAAAAGCCGGTGTGGTACTGCTGCACAGCAATCCAGGAGCCAATCATCCCGGGCGCCAAGCCCGGTTTATCCGCCATGGAGTAAGCGATATAGCCGCCGAGTACCGCGGTAAACAGCGTCAGTCCGGCAATCCCCATCGCCGCCATGTCTTTCAACACCCCGCTATCCGGGACCGCGCCTTTACCGGTGAGCATCACCGACAAAGAGAGCAGCACGCCACCGGCGACAATAAACGGGATCATATGCGAAGTGCCAAATAACAGATGCTGCTTGAAACGGGTCAGAGCGGCCTTGACGCCACTCATCGATGAAGCCGCTGGTGCAGCCGGAGTCAATTTGGCCGCAGGTTGGCTCGCGGCGACGCCGTGATCCAGCAGACGCAGGATTTCAGCGGCCGATTGGGCGGCTTTCACCTGCTCGATAAAGCCCTCCTCCAGGAGCCGGGTCGAAAGCTCCGCCAGGATCTCGATATGTTGATTGGCACCATCCGCCGGATTGGCGATCATGATGATCAGCTCGGAGGGCTGTCCATCCTCGGCGCCGTACTCAATTCCACGCCGACTGATGCCGATGGCGATCCCCGGTTTGGCGACCGCGGCGCTCTTGGCATGGGGAATGGCCACCCCTTGCTCAAACCCCGTGCAATCCAGTTGTTCCCGTGTCCAGACATCCGCCAAAAAAGCCTGCTGGTCTTTTAAATATCCCTGTTGGTTTAATAACCCGGCCAGCTCGATAAAGAGCTGCTCTTTGGTGACAGCCTGTAAATCCAGGCAGATCAACTGCGAACTCGTCAATGATGAAATCACGACATTTATCTCCAGATGGTGGCTAATGAATCGTGACGCCATTATTTCGATGTTGCAGCAAGGGATATAGAAGACAAAAATGGCATTCACTGGATTTTTAGCGCATCCGCTCTCATCCATGATGGATATCACAGAATGAAATCTGGCTCGATCGGGTGATAAAACTTATAATTGCCGGATAAATAATGGATTGAATATCCATTTTGGAATAAAACCTCGAGAATAATTCTCAAAAGTACAGCCTCGATTAAGTCTTCATCGAACGACCGCAATAACGCTAATAATCCTGGCCATGTTCGATGCCGAGCGGGATATTTAATAATAAAGGATAACCTTATGCCTGAAGCCATTATCAACATATTGGATAATATTCTTCAGCATCCTACTGAACCGCCTCATATATTTTTTGCGCCTGGAAAATCGAATCCAGCCCCCTTCAGTTACCAAGTCAATTTCTCCCGCGTCGACCTGGTTTGCAGCGGCCATTACCATAATGAAATCGAGGATCCGCACACCGGTCCAACCCGGATCCAGCTAATCCCTGGCGATGTACTGCTCATACCCCCCCAATGCTGGAATAAACCGTTATGGGATGCCCCCTGCACGCTATTGAGCCTGCTGTTTAGCCGCACTCAAATGGGCGCCAGCCTGATCCAATACCATCCGGAACATCCCTCGCCATTCCAGGTCAGTAAATTCAGTACCGCATTAGGTACTCAGGCAACCCTGCACCATATTCTGGCTGCTCTGGACAGCCTCTCTGCCGAGGCCATCTCGAGCCCCATGGTGAGCCTGTTGTTCCAGGCTCTGGTGATCCAGATCCGGCAGATCCTGCAGGCGCCGCCCCTGGCGCATTCACGCCGGGATCACTTGTTCCAGCAGATCTGTCGCTATATCCAGGATCAGTGTCACCATGCCATGGACCGCGACAGCCTGGCCGAGCATTTCAACCTCTCCCCGAGCCATCTCTCCCGGACCTTCAGCCAATATGGTGCTAGTAGTCTGAATGCTTATATCAAACAAGTCCGGATCGACAAGGCCAAATCGGTGCTGAGACAGCAGCGCAGCCATCTGCAGGATGTCGCCACACGGTGCGGGTTTAGCGACGTTAATTACTTCTGCCGGGTATTCAAACAGCAGACAGGAATGACCCCCTCGGCGTTTCGGGAGTTGTGCCAATCCGAGGCTGGAGCAGCAGCTGAATTATGGCATGTCGAACCGCCATCGTTTCTGCTCTGAGTAGTGCCGCCAGCGGCATCTCCGCCGTGAGTGACTGGGCCAGCGCAATGGCGGCCTGGATTGCCCTTCTGGATCCATCGGCGGGCAATCCGACAAAAAGAACCAGGCGCACGGATCCACAACCCCAGTCCACACCATCGGGGCACGCCAGCAATGCCGCCACCGGGGAGTGAATGTGCGGACTGCAGACATGGGGAAACGCCAATCCCGGACAAATCCAGGTCGGGCTTATCTTCTCCCGCGCCAGGAGTTGCTGCCAGCAAGGCTCCCGCGCGCTCAAAACCCCCGTCGGCAAGCCACCCAGAAGTTGCCCGAGCAGCGCGGATTGAGTCCAACTACCCGTGACGCTATCGATCGAACCGCACAGGAATTCCGTCACTCCGACCACCGGTTGAAACGAGTGATCAAACTCGGCATCCTGAGTGTCGATCAGTCGGCCAAACCGGGCCAGCCCCTGCATCAACAACCACTCGGCCAGGCCCCTCTTGCCCGGCAATGCCGATACGCGTAGCTGACAGAGATCGCCGGGACGAATATCAAGGCTTAGCAATGACCAGAGGTTGCAGGATCTTGTCGCGTGCTGCCGGGTCACATTCAGCCATTCCAGCGCAACCGGAAGATAAGCGGTGATCCGTTCGAGTTGCCGCGCCAGTGCCGCCGATAACCGGTGCGTGGCGATGAAGGTGATGTCACGCCTGTACATAGTGTTGCACCTGTCGTAACACCGCCGTCGCATCCGTCAACACCGATTGCATGGACACCCGAATCACCGAGCGATGAGCAAAACGCTCTTCGTGCTCAATCCCCACATCGGCGGCAAT
>Ga0075011_10000561_pt1 | contig 19809 bp, 15 predicted proteins | sample TARM_MetaG_T_14_FD_72354 | JGI IMG/M metagenome (GOLD analysis project Ga0075011, IMG submission 72354) | Freshwater microbial communities from Pennsylvania, USA, analyzing microbe dynamics in response to fracking - TARM_MetaG_T_14 | ecosystem: Environmental > Aquatic > Freshwater > River... | reverse complement strand
ATGTACTTGTCGAAGGCCCAGCCCCGCAGCCACAGCACCCCCTGCCCTTTCAGACTGTTTTCACCCAGCCACTGGGGTTGCCACTTCTTGAGCATCAGCACCGTCAGATCGTCGGCAGAGGCGGGATAATCCGGCTGGCGTACGCCGTTGACCTCGTCCCGATAGACCCCCATCGCCATGTCGCCCCCCTTCTGCGCCACCACCGCCAGCGCCCGCTTGTAGGGCACTATGTGCGGGACGACCCCATAGCCATGGGGCTGATAGATGGCACCGACGATATCCAGATAGATGCCCCGCCCATCGGGCTGGCAGAAACCGGGCCAGTCATCGCAATAGACATGCAAAGGGTCGGCCCTGCCAGGCAAGCAGAACAAGAGAAACAGCAACGAAAGCAGCAGACGAACCATGATTCACAATTTCCTCGGTGGCGATGCGCTCATCGGGCGGATCAGCCTGCGCGATGAGTACACCAAAGCCATACCACATGATATGGGGATCTCGAACTGAATCACCTCTTTTTCCCTGTTTTGCGAGCGAGTCGAGGGTTATTGCCCTCTGAATGGGTATTATTGACAATAAGATTCATTAGTAACCTAACCATAGGGGAGCCTTCATATGCCATCCATCAAAACCCTGCTCTGCCCCGTCGATTTTTCCCAGATGTCCCAGTCAGTGCTCGACTATGCGGTGTTCATGGCCCAGAGCCATCAGGCCGAGCTCAAGCTGATCCATGTGGTGGATCAATTGCATGGTTTCGACAGCTACAAGATCCTGCACATGACCGCCATCGAGATCACCCACGAAATGGAACGCCAGGCCAAGACCCAGCTGAAAGAGCTGGTTGCCACCCTGCCCATTGCGGCCAGCTTCGAAGTACGCTTCGGTCGCGCCGCCGACGAAATCGTCATTCAGGCAAAAGAGGACAAGGTTGATCTCGTGGTCATGGGCAGCCATGGCCGTTCCGGCCTCAGCCACCTGCTGGTGGGCAGTGTCGCCGAGTCAGTGGTGCGCCACGCCCCCTGCCCTGTGCTGGTTGTCCGCTAACCCTTCCAGCGCCAATCAACGAACCAAGGCCAGCACTCTGCTGGCCTTATCTCTTTCAGAAACGCGCTCAACCGTGGGCGTAGATGACGCTGCCACCCTTGATGGTGTCTATGATGGCTCTGGACAGCTCCTTGGGCAGCGCAGGGCAGCCCCAACTGCGACCCAGTTTGTCATATTTGCGCAGATGCTGCGGGCTGGCATAGCTGGCCCCGTGCACCACAATTGCCCGCTTGCGGGCATTGCAGTTCTTGCCCGGGCTCAGGCCATCGAGACGCAGTGAATAGCCGTGCTTTCCCTGATAGGTCTCGGCGGTGCGATAGACACCGAGGGAACTCTGCCTGGAATTCAGCTGATTGGAAAACTGGCGAGCGGCCAGCTCACCTGAATTGCGACCATGGCTGACCCAGGTGTGGTAGAGCAACTTGTGGCGTTTTACGTCGATCACGAACAGTCGGCGCTGGGTCGAGGGCTTGGTGTAATCAATGATGGTGAGGATGGATTTGCGCTTGTGGCGCACGCTCTGGTAACTGTCGATGGCCTTGCGAAACACCTGCTTGTCGAGCTTGCCTGCCAACCCAAGCTGACGATAGAGATCCTGATCCCAACTGGCATGGCTGCTGGCACTGAAACAGATTGCTCCGAACAGGAGCGGCAAGCTCAACCAGAGCGCACCAAATCGCTTTATCCAATCTGTTTGCTTCATCCTTGAATCTGCTCCCGTTTTTGTTGGTAGCGCAGTGTGCAAAATATCGCCACAGCCTGCTGGATAGTTATATGCAAGCCCCTGATGGGGCGCAAGAAAAAAGCACAAAAATGCCGACCATGGTCGGCATCATGCAATGCGTTCTGGTTGTGCTATCAGGCGCGGATCAGATAGTCCGCCAATCCCACCCATTTGTAGCTGGTCAGTTCGGTCAACCCCATGGGGCCGCGGGCATGCAGCATCTGGGTCGACACCGCCACCTCGGCACCCAGGCCAAACTGGCCACCGTCGGTGAAACGGGTGGAGGCGTTGACGTAGACAGCAGCCGAACCGGCGCCGTTCACGAAACGCTCCGCATTGGCGAGATCATTGGTGAGGATGGCATCGGAGTGACCGGCATTGTGCTCGCGCATGTGGGCCAGCGCTTCGTTCACGTCCGCCACCAGCTTGATCCCCAGGGTCAGCCCCAGCCACTCGGTATCGAAGTCTTCCGGGCCTGCTTCGCACAGGTTGTCGGCGCCAGCCAGCAGTGACATGGCGTTGGGAGCAGCCACCAGGGTCACCTGGCGCTCGTTCATCAGGCGGACCAGCTGCGGCAAGAAGCTCGCCGCAATTTTCTCATGTACCAGCAGGGTATCGAGGGCATTGCAGGCCGAGGGGCGCTGCACCTTGGCATTCTCGATGACCGCCAATGAGCGCACCGGATCGGCACTCTCGTCCACGAAGACATGGCTGATGCCAAAACCACCGATGATGACGGGGATGGAGCTGTTCTCCTTGCACATCTTGTGCAACCCGGCGCCGCCACGGGGGATGATCATGTCCACATAGCGATCGAGACGCAGCAGCTCGCCCACCAGCGCCCGATCCGGATTATCGATGTACTGTACCGCTTCGGCAGGCAAGCCGGACGCAGCCAGCGCGGTCTGGATCACCCGCACCAGTTCCAGATTGGAGTGGAAGGTCTCGCGACCGCCACGCAGTATGCTGGCATTGCCTGTCTTGAGGCAGAGACTGGCGATATCTATGGTCACATTGGGGCGCGCCTCGTAGATGACGCCGATGACGCCGATGGGCACCCGACGGCGGGAGAGGCGCAGGCCGTTTTCCAGCACCCGGCAATCTATCTCGGCACCAACCGGATCATCCAGGGTGATCACCTTGCGCACATCGGCCACTATCCCGGCAAGGCGTGCCGGGTTGAGCAGCAAGCGATCCAGCATGGCTTCGGAGAGGCCAGCCTCACGGCCTGCCGCAATATCCTTGTCGTTGGCAGCCAGGATCTGGCTGCTGCGTGCTTCCAGCTCGTCGGCAATGGCAGCCAGCGCCCGGTTTTTCTGCGCCGTACTGATGGTCGCCAGCTGATAGGCGGCTTCACGGGCCGCCTGCCCCATTTTTTCCAGACTCATAACCTAATCCCTTTGTCTCTCGACTCTGGGTACCACCCTGGAGCAGTACCATATCGTCTCTGCGAATGGACCATTTATCCCGTTCTATCGAACGGCCTTAGAGCAGTACCATATCATCTCTGTGAATGGCCACGGCCCCATAGCCGTAACCCAATACCTGCTCGATGCTGTCCGAATGCACGCCGCGCAGCTTGTTGAGCTCGACGTGATCATAGCGACAGATGCCCCGCGCCAGCTCGACGCCTTTGGGGTCGAGAATGCGCACCACGTCGCCCCGGACGAAGTCGCCCTTCACGGAGACGATCCCCTTGGGCAGCAGGCTGGAGCCTTTGTCCTGCATGGCGGCAACAGCACCTTGATCGACCTGGACTTCACCGTGCGGGGGCGGGCCGGCCAAAATCCAGCTCTTGCGTCCTTCCAGCGGGGAAGCGAGCGCCGGGAACAGGGTTCCGATACGCTCACTTCTGGCGAGACGACCTATCACTTCGGGCATCTGGCCGGTGGCGATCACCACCTTGACTCCGGCACGGCGCGCCACGTCGGCCGCCTGCAGCTTGGTCGCCATGCCACCCGTGCCGAGCCCGCCGACACTGCCACCCGCCAACTTGCGCAGCGTGTCGTCTATGGTCTGCACCTCTTCTATCAATTGTGCATCAGGGTTGCTGCGCGGATCGGCGGTAAACAAGCCTGTCTGATCAGTCAGCAGGATCAGCAGATCGGCATCAGCCAGGATGGCGGCACGAGCCGAGAGGTTGTCGTTGTCCCCCACCTTGATCTCGGCGGTTGCCACGGCGTCGTTCTCGTTGATGACGGGAATGATGCGATGATCGAGCAGGGTTCGCAGCGTATCGCGAGCGTTGAGGTAACGCTCCCTGTCCTCCAGATCGGCGCGGGTCAGCAACATCTGACCGATATGCAACCCATAGAGGTTGAACAAGTCCTGCCATACCCGGATCAGCTGGGTCTGGCCTACCGCCGCCAGCATCTGCTTGTTGGGCAGAGTCGGCGCCAGCGGAGGGTGGCCCAGATGTTCACGCCCGGCGGCAATGGCCCCCGAGGTAACCACCACGACTCTATGGCCGTGACGATGCAAGGCGGCACACTGTCTGACCAGCTCCACCATGTGGGCACGGTTAAGCTGGGAAGATCCCCCTGTGAGCACGCTGGTGCCCAGTTTGACGACTATGGTTCTGTTTTCCATGGGAGCAAGAAGGCTGAAAAATTAGGAATCCCTTTATACCCACGGCCCTGTTGCCCTGCAAGGCAATTAAGCCCGCGAGCTGTGCTCGGATAAAGGAAGGGGTCAGGCATGCTTGTCTTGCAACGGCATGAACCAGGACTCAAGAGAGAGTGGGGGTAGAGGAAAGCCGTGTGGAAAAGATGGCCCTGCGAGTGAATGGACAACTCGCAGGGCATCAGATCATCAGGCGGCGGTGACCGCCAGCTCGTTGGTCACCTGCTCGGCAGGGGCAAGCTGGCACTCCAGCAAGGTGAGCTTGTCACTGATGAGCTTGTAGAAGCGGTTGAGGGTTCGCTCGACTTCTGCCTGGTGCTTTTTGGGCAGCGGCTTGTTGATCCACTCCCCTTCTGCATTGTAGAAACCGACCTGATAGTGATAACTGAAGCTGCGATCCTGCTGTTCCAGCACCATCCACCAACCCCAGAACTCCCGCTTGTCCGGTGCCGGCTTGGCACTGACACAGACGGAAAGACAGTCGAAACGGTAACGGCCCTCTTCACACAGGTCCTCACGTAAATAGGGGCCGATCGCGGCAAACTGCCTCAGCAGTCGCTTGTAGGTCACTCTTTCTGACATGTTAACCTCCCTGTTGAACAAGCCATATCACCTGGGTGACGTTATGTTTTTAGCGCTAAATCATGTGCATAGGTGTTTTTTAAGCCAGTCGATCATCTCTTTCAATGCCTCGTCGTACACCTCCAGCAAGGGTTGTTTGTCGAACACCACCGCCTTGCCATTGTGGCTGGCGGCTGCCAACGCCCGTACATCTTGCTCGGGGCAAATAAAATCCTTCTTGTGTCCGATACTTAATATCGGCACGGAAGTGCGAGTCCCCAGTAATCCTTGCGTCTTGAGTGAAAATACTTGGCACTTGGTGCGCAGCAACTCCCACTGAGCCGCATCGGCCCCAAGGCGGTTCGCCAGTCCGTCGCGCATCATGCGCGGGCAGCGGGCAAACATCTCCTGATTGGTGAACACCTGATTGACGCCGGCACCGATGCAGATGACGGTTCTGAGTTTGAACGGTTCGATGAAGGCCAGCCGTGCCGCCACATTGCCCGCCAGACGAAAGCCCACCATGGCGATGCGCTGATGATCGACCCAGGCAACCTCGGAAAGATGGTTCAACACTGCCTGATGCAGGCGACTGGTGTCCTGCACCAGCGGCCAGTGTTCGGCATAGCCGATGCCCGGCATATCCAGCGACAACATGCCGATGCCGTTGGGTTCCAGATACTTGAGGTAAAGGCTGAGGAAATCGACCTGCAAGGAGTCTATGCCACCGCTGACGATGACCAGAGGCACGGGTTTGTCGATGGTCGGCAGATGCAGATAGCCCTGAATGCTCTTGCCACGAAATGGCACCTGTATCTCTTTGAGGGGGACCTTGAACAGACGGCCAGCCTCGCGGTAAGCCATGTTGCAGAGCAGCTGAGCCTGATCGGCCAGCTCGTCATTCTTGAGATGGGGATAGCTGGCGATGGAGTAGTAACGTACCGCCTTGAGCAGATCTTTGAGGGCTGCCGCCGAGTCACCTTGCTCCGCGAGTGCCCGCCCCTGCTTGAAGTAACTGCCAGCCAGCAGACTCCACTCGTAGATCCAGTTTCCAGGCACATATCCCTTGATGGTATCCAGGTAACGCTCGTGGGTGCGCTCACCCTTTCCCATGGCGATGCAGGCCAGGGTCTGTTCCACTTCGACCGGATCCGCCCCCTGCCAGGCCCAGGTGGGTCGGCGCAGCAGACGGTACCAGTGTGACGACATGGAGCCGTCGATAAAGGTCTCGTCCAGATTGGCATCTTGCTCTTCCACCGGGCTGCTGTTGGAGATTTCAGACGTCTCCAGCACCTTCTTTACCCGGGTGAAAAGCTTTTCGGTCAGGTTAAGGTCATCATTCAAGTCCAAAGCAATTACTCATACTGTCAGGCAGTGGTCCCATCTTAACCACTTTTCACGCCAGGCAGCCAGTTACACCACAAAAAAACAGGGCTCCGGATGGGAGCCCTGTGTGGTGATTACTCTTCGTCGCAGATTGGATGGGCGAATTCCAGCGCCATATCCCATGGCTGCTCAATCCAGGTGTCTTGCGGAATGGCGACCTCGAAATCATCCACCAGCGGCTCACCCATCGGCTTGGCGAAGATGGTGATGAACTTGGCTTTGGGATAGAGATCGCGGATTGCCTTGGCAGTGCCACCGGTATCCACCAGATCGTCCACCACCAGCCAGCCTTCACCATCACCTGCGGTGGTGGCAGCCTTCACCACCACCAGATCACGCTGGTTGTTGTGGTCATAGCTGGAGATGCACAGGGTTTCGACATTACGGATGCCAAGTTCGCGAGCCATCAGCGCGGCGGGCACCAGACCACCACGGCTAACCGCTATGATCCCTTTCCACTGGCTGACAGGCAGTTGACGACGGGCCAGACGGCGCGCTTCACGTTGCAGGTTATCCCATGAGACGTAGAATTTTTTAGGCATGTTATCGATCTCGAAGAGTTATATAAAACAATTACTTAAAAAAATAATCGCCTCGCGTTCACGCGCGGCTGAGTCAATGCTGGCGCCTCTGTCTCCCGAATTCGGCTTGCACGTTGGCTGCCTCAGGGCTGGAACCTCGGCAGCAAAAACGGATTCAATGAAAGCGGGATGGGCATAGCTGGCGGCCATGTCGTTTGGAGGTAAGACCCCAGACAGGCTGTTGGGCCGGAATGATAGCACCGTTTGCGGATAAATTGACTGGCAAACGTATGCGAAATGCAGGAAAAAACTGCGACATCCCGCTCGCGCCATCCGGCTTTGGCCTGCCACACGCGCTGCATAACCAGACGCTGGCGCCAATTGCAGATAAAAAAATAGCAGGGGGAGGATAGATTCCTCGCTCACCTGCTGCTGCATCTTGCGTGTTGCCCCTGTGGGGCACCCCTGGCTTAGCGGTAAGCGAAGGGATTCGGGTAGCTATAACCCTGGGTATAAAGTGATTGGGCAAACCAATAGGTTGAATTGCTGCCGGACATAGTAAAACTCCTGATTGCTTAACAAGTTACGTACCTTTAATGCGGGCTCAAATCCTTGAACAGATACTCGGTTCCATGGAGGCGCACTTGCTTTGCTTCGGTTCCCTGGAGGCACTCCTCGTCATCCTGACGGGTGGCGAACCACGGTCACTAATTTACCAGCCGGCGCCATAAATACAATGTTTTTGTGATGTGCGTCACATAATTTCTTTTATGCTGGGTCTGGTCACTCACACATCGGCTGCACGCTGTGAAGCGCCAGATTGTCAGCACAAGCCGCCCGCAATTTGCGCTGTTCGCTCACATTTTTGTGTGATTGACTGTATTATCGTTATCCTCTTCCCCGGCCCGTTGATGGGGCCCAATCATTTTCCTTGCGGGTAAGGAGTCCCGACGTGGCACAGCTTAGTTCTCTCTCTCCCAAACTGATTTGGCATTTCTTCGAGCAGATCTGCTCCATTCCCCACCCTTCCAAGCACGAAGCCCGCTTAAGCACCTGGATAATGCAGTGGGCCCAAGAGGAAGGTCTGGCGGTCAAGCAAGATGCTGTGGGCAACATCATCATCAAAAAGCCGGCCACCCCCGGGATGGAGAACCGCAAGGGTGTGGTGCTGCAAGCCCATATCGACATGGTGCCCCAGGCCAACGCCGACACCCGGCATGATTTTACCCAAGATCCCATCGATGCCTATATAGATGGTGACTGGGTGACGGCCCGCGGTACCACCCTCGGTGCCGACAACGGCATGGGCATGGCAGGCTGCCTGGCCGTGCTGGCCGACAAGAGCCTCAAGCATGGCCCGCTGGAAGTGCTGCTGACCACGGACGAAGAGACCGGCATGACGGGCGCATTCGGACTGGAAGCAGGCTGGCTGGAAGGCGAAATTCTGCTCAACACCGACTCGGAAGAGGATGGTGAGGTCTACATGGGTTGCGCCGGTGGCGTGGATGCCAATATTCGCTTCCCGCTGGAGATGGTAGCCACTACCGAAGGTGAAGGGTTTGAACTGCAGGTGAAGGGGCTGCGTGGCGGTCACTCCGGCGTTGACATCCACCGCGGCCGAGGCAACGCCAACAAGCTGCTGGTACGCCTGCTCAAGGCTGCCGAGCCACTGGGGGTGCGTCTGGCCGAGATCCACGGCGGCACCCTGCGCAACGCCATCCCGCGTGAAGCCCGTGCCAAGCTGCTGGTGCCCACTGCTCACGTCAATGAATTCAAGGCCCTGGTCGATCGCTACGCCGGTATCTACCAGAGCGAACTGACCGCCACCGAAGCCAACCTGACAGTGCTGCTCACGGCTCAAGACAAGCCGGCCAGACTGATGAGCGAGACCCTGCAGGCCCGTCTGCTGGACTCCCTGATGGCCTGCCCGAACGGCGTTATCCGCATGAGCGATGCCATCCCGGGCGTCACCGAGACCTCCACCAACCTCGGCGTCATCAAGACGCTCGAAGGTGAGATCTATGTGCAGTGCCTGATCCGCTCCCTCATCGACTCCGGTCGCGAGAGCGTCGAACAGATGACTCGCTCCCTGTTCAATCTGGCCGGTGCCAGCTGTGAATTTACCGGCGCTTATCCTGGCTGGGCGCCAGATGTGGACTCCCCCGTCATGGCACTGGTACGCAACAGCTACCAGACCCTGTTCGGCGAGATGCCCAACGTCATGGTGATCCACGCTGGCCTGGAGTGCGGTCTGTTCAAGAGTGCCTACCCGGACTGGGACATGGTCTCCTTCGGACCGACCATTCGTGGCGCCCACTCACCGGACGAGAAGGTACATATCCCGGCTGTCGAGCGCTTCTGGCAGCTGCTGGTCCATGTGCTGGAACAGATCCCGGCCAAGTAAACCTGCAAGCTCATCAGCGGGAGTCGGCCTCTGATCTTTCGCAGAATAGCCTAAACCCGCTAGCACTATGATTTATGCCCCGCCCAGTGCGGGGTATTTTTTGCAACCGTCACCTGCAGAGCCGTGCCAGCACACTCCCGAGGATCCGGATCGGAGCATCTACAGCCCCCCCCTTCTTTGATCCACTCGCCCTTCATCTGTTTGGGTATCCCAATACCGCCATCCTGCGATGCATGTCTCTGAAACCGTCTCCATGAACAGAACTGGGTTTGAAAACCTTTTCCATGATTTATGTAACTTTACCACTCAAAAAGTTGATCCATATCACATAAGGCCATAGGATCAAATTGTGACTCAGGTCACAAACAACAATTAGATAACAGAGCGATGAGGTGAATATATGTTTGAGAACCTGGCAGTATTGTTCCACCTTAAGGGTGCAACCAGCAAAAAAGGCGCCGTAGAGAAAGACACCTACGCCCCGTCAACCCGTGAGTATTACTTCCGTTACGGTGCCTGATGCATCAGGGAAGTACATTAAAAGTAGTAAAATTACACACATTATAATCCGTACAACAGCCACCCCCTGTCGGGGCCGCTGTCCTGCCCAGGCCAGATGTTCCACGGCCAAACCTGAACTCCAACCATGAAGATGGGGCCAACAGGCCCCATTTTTTTATTGCTTCTCTTCCCTGCCCTCTGGCTGTGACGCAGGCAGCGGCATCACACCGCCTTTCCCAACGGCACCGCCTCAGCCACCGGCAAGGGGGTGTGGCATGCCACCTCATGGGCACCCCCATCACAAATCTGCAGGCTCGGTGCCGTATTGCGGCACAGATCCGTGGCATAGGGGCAACGTTGATGAAAGTGGCAACCGCTGGGCGGCGATATGGGAGAAGGTACATCGCCGGTCAGCAGGATACGCTGGTTGCGACGGCGCGGATCCGGTACCGGAATAGCCGAGATCAGCGCCTGGGTATAGGGATGGCGAGGGGACAGGTAGAGGGTTTGCGCATCCGCCAGCTCGACAATCCTTCCTAAATACATGACGGCAATGCGATCCGAGATGTGTTTCACCACCGACAGGTCGTGGGCGATGAAGATGATGGCGAGGTTCATCTCCCGCTGCAGGTTGAGCAGCAGATTGACGATTTGGGACTGCACCGACACATCGAGGGCCGATACGGCCTCGTCACACACCAGCAGCTTGGGCTTGAGAGCGATGGCGCGGGCGATGCCGATGCGCTGGCGCTGGCCGCCGGAGAACTCGTGGGGGTAGCGATCCACCGCACTTTTCGGCAAACCGACCTTGTCCAGCAGCGCCAATACCCATTCTCGCCGCTGCTGGCTGTCGCCCTTGCCGTGGATGATGAAGGGCTCTTCCAGGATCTGGCCCACCGTATGGCGGCTATTGAGGGATTCTGCAGGATCCTGAAACACCATCTGCATCTCCTGGCGCAGGGAACGCATCTCTCTGGTCGAGAGCTGGGTGATATCCCGCCCCTCGAAACTGATGGTGCCGGCAGTCGGCTCGAACAACTTGAGCAGGGAACGACCCAGGGTGGACTTGCCACAACCAGACTCCCCTACCAGCCCAAGCGTCTCCCCCTGTTTCAGATCGAAACTGATGCCATCCACCGCATAAACGGTGTAGTGCTTTCGCAAAAAGCCACCGCCCAGCCGAAAATGCTGTTTCAAATCCCGCACGGATAAAAGCGTGTTCATACGGCCAGCTCCTTCCAATGGTGACAGGCAACCCTGTGGTGGGGATTGAGCTGTTCAGTCGCCGGAATGGCGATCACACAGAGCTCGGTGGCGTGTGGACAGCGATTGGAAAAACGACACCCGGCCGGCATCTCGTGCAGGGCGGGCACCTGACCCTTGATGGTCTTTAGCAGGCTCTTGGGCACATCTTCCAGCCGAGGGATCGAGCTCATCAGACCATGTGTATAGGGATGGCGCGGACTGTCAAACAGCTCAAAGACATCGGCCTGCTCCACCGCCCGGCCGGCGTACATCACCACCACCTCGTCACAGAGCTCGGCCACCACACCAAGGTCGTGAGTGATGAAGATGATGGCCATGCCCGTCTGGGCCTGCAGCTCTTTCATCAGCTCCAGGATCTGGGCCTGGATGGTCACATCCAGCGCCGTGGTCGGCTCGTCACAGATGAGCAGGTCCGGCTCGCAAGAGAGCGCCATGGCAATCATCACCCGCTGGCGCATACCACCCGACAGATTGTGAGGGTAGACGGCAAAGCGCTGGGTTGGCTCAGGTATGCCCACCTTTTGCAGCATGGCGATAGCCGCTTCCTTGCGCTGGACCTTGCTGTACTCTGGCCTGTGGAGGCGAAACACTTCCATCAGCTGATCACCCACCGTCTGCACCGGGTTGAGCGCCGTCATCGGCTCCTGAAAGATCATCGAAATACGGTTGCCGCGAACCTTGTACATCTGATCCGGCGCCAGGGTGAGCAACTCCTCTCCCTGAAAGCGGATGGAACCCGCCACCACCTGACCATGGGGCTTGGGCAAGAGCCCCATGATGGCGAGCGAGGTGACGCTCTTGCCGCAGCCGGACTCGCCGACTATCCCCAGAGTCTGGCCCGGGGCCACAGAGAAGCTGACCCCGTCGAGTACTTTTATCTTGCCGTCGTCGACGGCGAACTCCACCTCGAGATCACGTACCTCGAGAATAGAGGCGCTGCTCTGGCCGTTATCAACGGTGAACTTCACCCCATTATCTCGGACGTCGAGGATGGGAGCCTGTATGGTTGGCATAACAGCCGCTCCCTTCTCAATGGCATCAATGATGTGCATAGGTCTTGTCGAGCAGGTTGATGGGCGCCAGCGCCTCTCCTGCCTCCTTGGCTTTCAGGGTCTCTTCCTTCACCTTGGGATCGAGCCAGAGCAGACCGCCGCTGCTGTGGGGATAACCATCCATGGGCCAGTAGAGCTGATCCGGGGTATTTCTGGTGGCTGGCACCTCGGGCAGCATCACATGGCGCCAGCTGCTGGCCCGCACATAGTTGAGCTGCACCCCGGGCACGAAAATGGCGAGATCATAGATGCGCTGCTGGATCTGACGGGAAATCCCGGCCCGCTTGGCCATGTCGAACTCTATGTTGTAAGCGTCGATCAGAGTGTCGAGCTCCTTGTCAGCCACGTTGAACAAGTTGTTGGTCTGGGGCTTGTTGGCGTTGGCCGAATGGAAGGATTCCCAATACTGGGGATAGAGACCACCGCCACCCCAACCGAGCCAGGCTGCCTCGTGTTTCTTCTCCAGCATCACCTTGAAGCCGGTGGCGCCATCCACCAGGTTGAGCTCCAGATCCAGGCCCGCCTTCTTGGCTTCCTCTTTGAGCACAGTCAGTCGCTTGGAGTGCTCCTGGGTGGTGTAGGTGAGCGCCAGGGTCAGCCGCTCGCCCTTGTCATTTTGCAAGATGCCGTCCGGCCCCGGTTTGTTGTAGCCGCCCTTGGCGAAGTACTCCCGTGCCTTGGTGATGTCATAAGCCCGGCTTGGCAGTGACATGTCGGTAAAGTCACCGAAACCCGAGCCGAAAGTGGTCGCCCTGTCATAGTCACCACGCAGTACCGTCTCGATCATCTTGTCGAGGTTCATGGCATGCTGAATGCCAAGGCGCACATTCACGTCAGACAGTTTGGGGTTACTGACATTGAGGTGTACCCCCTGCCCCCCCTGCTTGGTATCGGTCATGGCCATCACCTTTTGCACGTACCCCTTTTTGTACTCTGGGGTGACCGCTTTTTCATGCCACCAGTTGGGCAGGATCATCTCGAAGGTATCGAGCTCCCCCTTCAGAAAGTGGCGAAACGCTATGTTGTGATCCCGGATCACCTGCACCTTGATGGTGTCGATATTAAATCTGTGCTGGTTGAAACGATCGTCTTTGGCCCACCAGTCTTGCTGCTTGCTGAAGGTGATGGACTTGCCCTTCTTGACCTCGCTCATCACATAGGGACCCGTGGTCGGGACCACGGCCCAGTTGTACTGCTTCACCCAGTTGGGCGTGAGCTTGTAGTAATGCTTGGGCTGAGGCCACAGCTCAGTGGTGTTGAGCAGGTCCAGCTTGGCCTTGCGGCTGCCCGCCTTGACCAGAATGGTGTGGGCATCAATTTTGTCTACCGCCACCACTTCCGTGGTGTAGTAGTTGTTGAACCAGGGCCCTTTGATGTGTTTGGAGCGCATCATCTCGTAGCCGAAGGTGTAGTCATCGGCGGTAACCGGCTTGCCATCGGACCACTTGGCACGCGGATCCAGCTTGAAATAGACGGTCTGGCTGTCTGGTGCTATGGCCCAATGAGTCGCCAGCGATGGTATGGGATTGCCGGTATTGGGGTGAAAACTGATGAGTCGCAGCTGGTTATCCAGAATATAGGAGCGGAACGAACCATTGGAGTCCGGCCCCACGGTGCGAAACGTCAGGGGAAAGCTGTCGACAAACATGGTGATGCCACCACCAGGCAACGCCTTGGGAGACGCGAATGTCGGGTCAGTATCGTTGGTCTCCCATTTGAGATCCGCGGGCAGATTGGCGGCCCAGACCCAGGATCCGTTCACCAGTAGAAAAAGAGCACCTATCCATTTGATTTTATTGTTCATGTTTGACTTCCAAGTCTAGCCCCTGCACTGGGGGTCTTGATTGATAACGGGTTTATCCCTTGCTCCCGGGACCGCCTGTGGTGGCAGCCCGCCCTTCATTAATTACTGTTTGTAGCCAGCGTATACCAACGTGGTGTGGCGCCGCTTCCTCACTGATAACGGGTAAATTTGCGCGGGTCAAACGCCTCGCGGATCGCCTCGCCGATAAAGGAGACCATGATCAGCACCAGACTCACCGCCGCCACCACTGAGCTGACAATCCAGATGGCATCCAGATTGTTGATGCCCTGGGAGAGCAATTCCCCCCAGCTCGGGGTCGGCGGCGCCAGACCAAAGCCCAGATAGTCCAGCGCCGTCAGGGTGGAGATGTTGCCCACCACGGCAAACGGCGCCAGGGTGACGATCATCATCAGGGTATTGGGCAGTATGTGGTTGAAGATGATCCGTTTGGTGGTGGCCCCTTGCGCCCGCGCCGCCATCACATAGTCTCGCGCCCGCTCCTTGTAGGTGAGGGTGCGCATGTACCAGGTGATCCCCATCCAGCCGAACAGCACGTTGATGCCGACAAAGAGGCCGAAGTTGGGCTTGGCCAGCGACACCAGGATCATGATGACGTAGAGAAACGGCACCTGGGACCAGATCTCGATGAAGCGTTGCAGGATGAGGTCAAAGCGCCCGCCGAGGAACCCCATCATGCAGCCTATGGTCACCCCTATGGCGTAACTGGCCGCCAGGGCGATAAAGGCAAAGCCGATGGCGATGCGAAAACCGTACACCAGCCGCGCCAGCACGTCGCGACCGCTGGTGTCGGTGCCGAGGAAGTGGCGCTCAGCCATGCTCGGAGCATAGGGCGGGTAGGCATCCTCCTTGAAATCCTGCTCGTAGGGGTTCCAGGGTACCGGCGGCAGCAGCACCCAGTCGCCCTGGCCCTCTGCGCCAAACTTGGCCTTGAGCTGGCGGTAATTGGTCTCGTACTCGTAATCGAGCCCGAAGTGCTGGCCTGGGATCACATCACCGTAAGTGGGAAAGTGGAGCTGGCCCTGATAGCTCACCATCAGTGCCCGGCTGTTGACCAGCAGCTCCGCCAGCAGGGAGAGCACCACCAGGGCCGTGAAGATGACAAACGAGTAGAAACCGCGCTTGATCGACTTGAAGCGCTTGAGTTTTTTCAGCGTAACCGGGTTGAGATTCATGGTTATTCTCCAAACCGCATGCGGGGATCAACAAGTACAACGCAGATATCGGAAACGACATGGCGTGATATCAGCATCGGCATGACAAGAGAGTTCTGGTTCACGTTCACTCTCCAAACCGCACGCGGGGGTCAACAAGGGCCACACAGATATCGGAAACGACATGGCGTGATATCAGCATCGGCATGACAAGAGAGTTCTGGTTCACGTTCACTCTCCAAACCGCACGCGGGGGTCAACAAAAGCGACACAGATATCGGAAACGATATTGCCCACCAGCATCAACATGGAGGTGATGGCCAGAATGCCCATGACGGTGGGGTAATCACGCTCGACGATCGCCTCGTAGCCAAGCAGGCCTATACCGTCGATGTTGAAAATGGTCTCGATGAGGAAGGAGCCGCCGAAGAAAACAGTCAGCACGCTGCCAAGATGACTGGCAATCGGGATCAGGCTGTTGCGCATGGCGTGGTCGGTGACCGCCTTGCGAAACGGCAACCCCTTGGCCACGGCGGTACGCACATAATCCGCCGACAGATTTTCCATCAGGCTGTTTTTCATGGTCATGGTGAGGATGGCGAAATCCCCGATGGCGTAAGCGATGAGCGGCAGCAGTGCATGGGCAAAGACGGTGCGGACCTGATCCCAGCTGCTCTCCATGGATTCAAAGTCGTCCCCCGGAAAACCGCCCATGGGCAGCCACTCCAGATGGAAGGCGAACACTGTGATGAGGAAGATCCCCACCACGTAGGCGGGCAGCGCATAGGCCATGTAGATGAGCATTGAGCTTAAAGAGTCAAAGCGGCTGTTATGCCTGAGGGCTTTGGCAACCCCGAGCGGTATTGACACCGCATAACTGAGCAGAAAGGTCGCCAACCCGAAAAAGGCCGTCACGGGAAGCTTGTCCTTTATCAGATCCCATACTGGCTCGTAGTAGCGGGTCGACTCCCCCAGATCCAGCACAGCCAGCTTCTGCAGCCACTCCCAATAAGCGACCAGCATGGGCTTGTCCAGCCCGTAAAATGCCTTCAACTCCTCGATCTGTTCATCGGAGAGCGCCTGAGCCCCCTTGCTGCCACTGGATCGCCCGGTCTCATTCTGTGAGACCTGAGCCTGCAACAGCATGCGTTCGACCGGACCGCCCGGCACGAAACGGGTGATGGAGAAGACGAGCAGGGTGATACCGAGAAACGTCGGGATGATCAAAAGCATCCGACGTAAGAAATACGACAGCATGGTGAAACCTCGTCCTTGTTGTTCTTGTGTGGCTAGTCAATTCCGATGACCTGCCTGTCCTTCCTGGCATTACTCACTGGATAGTCTGTTTATTGGCAGACAATCCGCTCGGTCACTGTAAAAGCTCTGCAACAAAAATCAAGTACAAGAAAGGGTAAAACCGATAGAAATGGCCACTTGGTGTAAAAGCCGCAAGAAAATGACGTTTTTTATTTAAAAAAGAAAAATCAAAACAAAACGCTGGCTATCAATTAAATTTTAAAAACAATAAACGGTTGTTTAACTGCTATTAAAGAAAATCCAACCACATGAATTTAAATGGCTTTATCTTCCAGTCTGCCGAACTGAAAACGATATCAACACAACACCTCTATATTGTTCTACGGGTAACTACCAATGGCATCTATCGCCACGAAAACAGTGTTTCCTCCTTTTTTTTCTCATTTTCACAAAACAAGATACAAACAGACATCAGCATTAATAATAAGTTCATCACTTTTTAGTTAGGCGACACAAAAGGCATTTAACAAAATTTTCACATTGCTTTGAGTGTTATTCATAGAATTATTCACTGAGAAAACGCCACACAAATAACACACTCCTCTTATTGCACTCAGCTTGCACTCGGCGCTCTGCTTTTCCCCTGCTCCATTGACGTCACCAGCCAAAGATTGATAAGCCTTACGCATCGCTCCAACGAGGGCGGTATGGAAGCAAACAAAAAACAACCAGGAAGGATATAAGCGATGCTTAGGAAAAGCAGACTCTCTGCTGCCGTAGCGTTTGCCTTGGCGAGCGCGGCAGTTATGACCACCCCTGTCTTGGCCGAAGAAGGCCAAAACGTCGAAAAGCTGCAAAAAATCAAGGTTACCGGCTCACGTATCTCCCGCGTCGATGTGGAAGGTGCCACCCCTGTTGTCTCCGTCAGCAAAGCCCAGATTGAGCAATCAGGTCAGCAGACAGTGGCCGATTACCTGAAACAAGCCTCCTACAACTCCTTCGGTGGTGTATCCCCCGCCTCCGGCAGCTCTTTCCAGTCCCAGGCCAGCGTAGGCCTGCGCGGCCTTGGCTCGGAGCGCACCCTGATCCTGTTGAATGGCAAACGGGTAGCGGGCTCTCCCACCATGGGTGGCACAGCCATCAACCTCAATACCATCCCCATGGCGGCGGTTGAACGGGTGGAAGTGAACCTGGATGGCGGCTCAGCCATCTATGGCTCCGATGCCATCGGCGGTGTCATCAACGTGGTGCTCAAAGAGGGCTATGAGGGCTTGACCTTCCAGGGCCGTATTGGCAGCCCGACCGAAGAGGGCGGTGACGAGAAGAGTGGCTCCATCGTCGCCGGTGTCGCCGGCGAGAAAGGCTCACTGATGGCGGTCTACGAGCACGACAAGAAAGACGTCGTCTATGCCCGCGATCGTACTTACCTGGCCAAGCAGGGTAACGACTCCCCCAGCGTCTATGGCCGCAACGTGGAAGGGATCACTGGCCTGGATGGCAATGGCGACCCCATCTGGAAATATGGTCCGCTGGCGGGTGCAACCAATGCAAACGGCACCTGCAAGGAGCCCTTCACCAATTTTGAAGGCGGTTGCAACTTCAACTACGGTCAGGTTGCTGCCACTACTGCCTCCCGCAGCCGTGACACTCTCTATTTGAATGGCCGTTATCATATTAACGACAACGTCGACTTCGTGCCCCAGATCATCGGCTCCCGGGTCGAGAGTTTCGGTCGCTTTGCACCCGCGGCAGGGGTTTTTACCATAGATCCTGCCAACCCGAAAAACGCCAAGTTTTTCACCGACAACGGCCTGGATGCCGCCGCCACTCAAGGCCTGGGCGAGGCGGCCTATGCCTACTATCGCTTCAGCAACGTCGGTACCCGTGACAATCTGGTTACAGACACCACTGGCAGCATGAACCTGGGTTTTGAAGGCACCCTAGCCACCGAAAGCGTTGGTGACATGCAGTGGAACGCCGGTTACATGTACTCCAAGACCGACAACAAGGAGAATGGCACCGGTTATGTACTGAAGTCCGCCGCCCAGAAGGCGGTCGAAGATGGCAAGTTCGTCGGTGGCGAATTTGATGCCTCCACCACTGCCTCCATGGCCGCCGACACCAGCCGCCGCTCCACCATGGACTTCTACCAGTGGTATGCCGGTGTCCAGTGGGACATGGGCGAACTGCCGGCCGGGCCGGTCAGCTGGTACGCTGGGGCCGAGTACAATGACTGGGTCTACGTCGACAAGTACGATGCCCAGTCAGAAGCTGGCAACGTCATAGGCTCCGCCGGCAACTCCTCCGGTGGAGTAAGGGATGTGACCGCTGCCTATATCGAGTCACTGGTCCCCATCACGGACGAGGTTGAGCTCAACGTCGCCGGTCGTTATGACAAGTACAGTGACTTTGGCAGCGCCTTCTCGCCCAAGGCCAGCCTGCGCTACCAGCCGCTGGACAACCTGATGCTGCGTACCTCCTGGTCCCGTTCGTTCCGTGCTCCCAGCCTGAGCGACCTCTACTCTGCAGACTCCGAGTCTGCCGACTGGGCCAAGGATTATGTTTATTGCGCAGCAAACGGTATCTCGGCTGCAGCATGCCCGAACCAGCAATACACAACCATCCGTACTGCCAATGAGAATCTGAAAGAAGAGACTGCCGATACCTGGAACTTCGGTGTGGCCTACAGCCCGCTGGATGATCTGAATCTGTCGCTGGACTACTACACCATCAAGATCACCGATCTGATCCAGCTGAACTCACTTCAGTCCATCATCTATGACGAGCTGAACACCGGCAGCTCCAGCAACATAGTGCGTAACAGCCAGGGCAAAATCAAACAGGGCACGGCTCCCATGGTCAACCTGGGCGAGCTGAACACCAGTGGCCTGGACTTCAAGGCGGACTACAAGTACGACCTGAACATGGCGACAGTGCGTTATGACTTCGGTGGTACCTATATCCTGGAGTACAAGGAAGGTCTGTATGCCGGTGGTCCCGTCATCGACAAGATCGGTCAGAACGGCAGACCTCAGCTGCGCTTCAACACGGGTGTCGGTGTCAACGTGCCCCAGTGGTGGAACATGGATACCTACCTGAGCGCCAGCTACATCGACTCCCAGAGCCAAGACTATATCGCCGATACCGGTGCCGAAGTGGGTCACATTGCGTCCCAGACTACCTGGAACCTGAACGTCGGCGTCGAAGCCCCCTGGGATGGCAAGATCCAGGTCGGCGTGAAGAACATGTTCAACACTGCCCCGTCACTGGAAAGCGATGGCTTCACCTATGACGAAGACGTGTACAGCATCGATGGTCGCATCTACTACCTCGACTACACCCAGAAGTTCTGATCAACCCCGTTGATATACGACTCAAGCCGGCCCGGTCGGGCCGGCTTTGCCCAACGTCCAAGGAAGTTACGGAGATAGGGTAATCCTATGAAGACAAGGACTATTAAAATGAAGAAAGCGCTCCTCGGCAGCCTGGTATCCG
>Ga0075011_10000560_pt1 | contig 19825 bp, 12 predicted proteins | sample TARM_MetaG_T_14_FD_72354 | JGI IMG/M metagenome (GOLD analysis project Ga0075011, IMG submission 72354) | Freshwater microbial communities from Pennsylvania, USA, analyzing microbe dynamics in response to fracking - TARM_MetaG_T_14 | ecosystem: Environmental > Aquatic > Freshwater > River... | reverse complement strand
GTTAGTCATAGGGTAAAATATATGTGAGTAGAATTTAACGCCTTTACTAAGTGCCCAATCTTTCATCGCTGCAGCAACAACATCAGCAGTTGCAGCATCTAAAGCTCCGCCAGTCTGAACCGTTTTTTTGATTGCTTTAAAGGCATTTTTTGATAACGCTTCTTCCATTTTCTGAAGGTTAAAAACGTCTTCTGCCCAAATTTTACTTAGTGGCTCAGGTGTACTGACCAATTTTGGTGCACGATTAGTGATGTTTTCAATTGCTTGAAGACGGGTTTGGTTTCCACTCATGTGGGGCTCCTTGCTTATAAAATGTGGGCTGTACGAGATCAGCTTAGTTATTTTTAAAAATTAAACATTAAAACTAGGAGATTGTAAGCAAGAATTAGACCAATTGATATAGCAGTGGTTGCCGATTTTTCTTTAATAAAAAACTGACCGTTATTGGGAGGGAGGTATCTGTTGTAACTGCTTGATTGGGGATGAAAAGGACCAATTTATTGATCCTTTTGCTGCTATTCACAAGTGTGCTATAAGCTTTTTTCGCGCCAGGTTAGGCTATCAATGGTAATAGCCTAACCCCGTATTTTGAATTATACGCTGTAGTATAATTCAAACTCTTTTGGATGCGTAGCACGGGAAACTGCTTCACATTCCACAGTTTTAAGTGCGATATAAGCATCAATCGAGTCGTTGGAGAATACGCCGCCCGCGGTTAAGAAGTCACGGTCAGCATCAAGCGCAGCAAGGGCTTCTTCAAAAGAAACAGCAACTTGCGGTATTGCATCTGCTTCTTCTTTAGGAAGGTCATAAAGATCTTTGTCAAGAGAATCGCCCGGATGAATCTTGTTTTTAATACCGTCAAGGCCGGCCATCAGCATTGCCGAAAAGCCTAAGTACGGGTTCATTGTTGGATCAGGGAAACGTACTTCAATACGCGCCGCTTTTGGCGAAGGTACAATTGGAATACGAATGGAAGCTGAACGGTTACCTGCAGAGTAAGCGAGCATAACCGGTGCTTCAAAATGTGGCACTAAACGTTTGTACGAGTTAGTTGATGCATTTGTGAAAGCATTGAGTGCTTTAGCATGCTTAATAATGCCGCCTATGTAGTAAAGGGCCATTTCAGAAAGGCCGCCGTACTGGTCGCCAGCAAACAGGTTAACACCATCTTTTCCAAGAGATTGGTGACAGTGATTACCTGAGCCGTTATCACCGATAAGTGGTTTAGGCATAAAGGTTGCGGTCTGTCCAAAGGCGTGCGCTACATTGTGCACTACGTATTTGTAAATCTGAATTTCATCGGCTTTTTTGACCATAGTATTGAAGCGGCAGGCGATCTCATTTTGGCCTGCAGTAGCAACTTCATGGTGATGTGCTTCAACAACAAGGCCCATCTCCTCCATGATTAAACACATAGCGCTGCGGATGTTTTGCGCAGAATCTACCGGTGCCACAGGGAAGTAACCGCCTTTGATACCAGGACGGTGACCTGTGTTGCCTTCTTCATATGACGTGCCTGAGTTCCATGCCGCTTCTTTGGCATCGATTGCGAAAAATGCGCCCTGCATAGTGTTGCCATATTTGACATCGTCAAACAGAAAGAATTCTGGCTCCGGGCCAAATAAAATCGTATCGGCGATGCCTGTTGAGCGCAGATACGCTTCTGCACGTTTAGCAACAGAGCGTGGATCGCGGTCGTAACCCTGCATAGTACTTGGTTCTAAAACGTCACAACGCAAGTTAAGTGTTAAATCGTCAGTGAACGGGTCAATTACGGCTGTTTCAGGCACTGGCATTAACACCATGTCTGAGTTTTGAATCCCTTTCCAGCCTGCAATTGAAGAGCCATCGAACATTTTACCGTCTTCGAAAAAGTCTTCAGTAACCTGGTGAAATGGAATAGATACGTGTTGCTCTTTACCGCGTGTATCAGTAAAGCGTAAATCAACGAATTTTACGTCTTGCTCTTTGATTAAATCAAGAACATCTTGTGCTGTTTGTACTGACATGTTGAGAACCTCAATGGACATTAAGAATGAAGCGTAACCATAGCAAAAATATTTTATAACTCAAGCAGGATAAAACGCTGCGCGCAAAATTATCGTGCGCTATTTTTTTGCACCATTCGGATTTTCATAATTCACGCACCATAATGGCGTTTCTTTGCTCCATTCTGGTGCTTGCTGCTTATTTTCGTTACAGGTAAGCAAGAAAAGAGCCACCAACGGCCAGTTAAGCTAACTGTGACGTAGTTAAAACTTTCTATTTTTTTAATTATGGTTACAATGTGCGCGTTTATACCAATTAGATAAGTTCAGTACGGGAAATGTTTTCCCGGCTAGATTCATCTAATTGGTATTTTAATTAATTGTTACTTTTGAGGCTCATCATGTCGTTAGAAAAATTAAGAAATATTGCCATTATTGCTCACGTTGACCATGGTAAAACAACCCTGGTTGATAAATTGTTGCAGCAGTCTGGAACATTAGATTCACGTGGCGGTTCTGAAGAGCGCGTAATGGACTCTAACGATTTAGAGAAAGAGCGGGGCATTACTATCCTTGCTAAAAATACAGCGATTGTGTGGCACGATTACCATATCAATATCGTTGATACTCCTGGGCACGCCGATTTCGGTGGTGAAGTAGAACGTATCATGTCGATGGTAGACAGTGTCTGTCTTATCGTTGATGCGGTTGATGGCCCGATGCCGCAAACGCGTTTCGTAACGCAAAAAGCGTTCGCTTATGGCCTTAAGCCTATTGTTGTTATCAATAAAATCGATAAACCTGGCGCACGTCCTGAATGGGTTATGGATCAGGTTTTTGATCTTTTTGATAACTTAGGTGCAACGGATGAGCAGTTAGATTTCCAAGTCGTTTATGCTTCAGCGCTAAACGGTTGGGCAAGTAATGAGATGGATGTACAAAAGGATAGCATGGAAGATTTATTCCAAACTATCGTTGATAACGTAGCTCCACCTGCGGCGGATCGTGATGGTGACTTCCAAATGCAGATCTCGCAACTGGATTACAACTCCTACGTGGGTGTTATCGGTGTCGGTCGTATTACCCGTGGTAATGTTAAAGTTAATCAGCAGGTAACAATCGTTGGCGCTGATGGTAAAAAACGTAACGGTAAAGTCGGTCAGGTATTAGGTTACTTAGGACTTGAGCGTCACGATATTGAATTCGGAGAGGCCGGCGATATTATTGCCATCAGTGGTTTAGGCGAATTAAAAATTTCCGATACTATTTGTGCGCAAAATAACGTTGAAGCTATGAAGCCTTTAACTGTTGATGAACCAACCGTTACTATGACTTTCCAGGTAAACAACTCACCATTTTGTGGTAAAGAAGGTAAATACGTCACATCACGTAATATCCTTGAGCGTTTAAACAAAGAATTAGTGCATAACGTTGCGCTTAAAGTTGAAGAAACGGGGGATCCGGATAAATTTAAAGTATCTGGTCGTGGTGAACTGCATCTTGGTATCCTAATCGAGAATATGCGCCGTGAAGGATATGAGTTAGCTGTATCCCGTCCGGAAGTTATTGAACGCATGATTGACGGTAAATTACACGAGCCGATGGAAACTCTGACGGTTGATATTGAAGAGCAAAGCCAGGGCGGCGTAATGGAACAGTTAGGCATCCGTAAAGCGGAACTAACTAACATGACGCCCGATGGTAAAGGCCGTGTTCGTTTAGACTTTATGATCCCAAGTCGTGGTCTGATCGGTTTCCAGACCGAATTTATGACATTAACTTCTGGCGCGGGTCTGTTATATCATTCATTTGATCACTACGGTCCACATAAAGGCGGCACTATTGGTCAGCGTAAAAATGGTGTATTGGTTTCTAACTCTACCGGCAAAGCGGTTACTTACTCTTTATTCTTCCTGCAGGATCGTGGTCGCCTATTCTTAGGTCATGGTGCCGAAGTTTATGAAGGTCAAATCATAGGTATTCATAACCGTGCTAATGACTTAACGGTGAACTGTGTACGTGGTAAACAGTTAACCAACGTGCGCGCTTCAGGTACAGACGAAGCACAAACGCTTTCACCTGAAATTATTTTAACGCTTGAACAGGCGCTTGAATTTATTGATGTGGATGAGTTAGTGGAAGTAACGCCAAAAAGCATTCGTATCCGTAAGAAACTGCTGACAGAAAACGATCGTAAACGCGCATCGCGTCCGACTAAAGAGTAATTAGTGAGCAATCACTGATTAATAAGGTCTTACTGAGGTAAGGCCTTTTTTTTATCTATAATTTGAAGGTATATAGATAGGGGGATAAAATGGATAAACAGTTGATTTTCGATAAAGCTAAGTCGCTATACGCCTACTTGCGTTTTTTACTTGAGCGTTGTCAGCAGGATAATATCAAGGTACCCGCAGGGCATCTTGCCTATGTAACCCTGCTGTCAATAGTGCCCTGTTTAGCTGTTGTCTTTTATATGTTGTCGGCTTTCCCGATGTTTTCCGAGTTCAATAAAATTATAGAAGATCTTATCTATCATAATTTTATACCGACTTCCGGCGATGCCATTAAAGAGCATATGACAGGTTTTATCGAAAACACCAAAAAAATGAGCATGATGGGCATCGCGTCGTTAATCGTTATCGCTTTACTGCTGATTTCAACAATAGATCAGACAATTAACCGTATCTGGCGCTGTACCAATAAACGATCGTTAGTGCAGGCTTTTACTATTTACTGGACTATTTTGAGTCTGGGGCCGATTATTATCGGCGCCAGCATCGCCTTAAGCTCCTACCTTTTTACCTCTTTTCAGGACACAGGGGGGCTTTCCCTGGCTCAGAAACTACTGGGATTAATGCCCTTTATGTTTGCCTGGCTTGCTTTCGCCGGTGTTTATACCTTAGTGCCGCATCAGCGCGTGCGCTTTCGCTACGCATTAATAGGTGGATTCGTCGCTTCCCTGTTATTTTCTCTGGCGACGGATCTGTTTACCTTATACATTACCAATTTCCCTTCACAGCAGATAATTTATGGTGCACTTGCTGTGATCCCTATTCTGTTTATATGGATCTATTTTAGCTGGTTAATTGTTTTAATCGGTGCGGAAGTGACGGCAACGGTGGAGGAATTTTTGCACCTGAATAATCCGCCTCAGGATATGGAGATATGATTGCATTAATTCAGCGTGTTACCCAGGCAAAGGTGGAGATAGCCGGGCAAACTGCGGGTGAAATATCAGCCGGTTTGCTGGTTTTGCTGGGCGTTGAAAAAGGGGATGATGAAAAAAAATGTCAGCGACTTGCGCAGCGTGTTTTAGGATATCGGATCTTTGCTGACAGTGATGATAAGATGAACCTTAATGTGCAGCAGGCAGGTGGGAGTTTATTGGTTATTTCGCAATTTACCTTAGCCGCTGAAACCCAAAAAGGGTGCCGCCCCGGTTTTTCCAATGGCGCGCCAGCGGATCACGCAGAGCGCCTTTACCAGTTGTTTAAGGAAAACTGCTGCGCTGCTGGGATCAAGGTTGAAAGCGGAGAGTTTGCTGCAGATATGCAAGTCAGTTCAACCAATGATGGACCTGTGACCTTCTGGCTGCAGGTTTAGAAAATAGAAGTTGTCACTCCCTGAGTAGGCTCACTGTTCCTAACCTTTTTATGAGATATTTGTATGCCACGATTAAATTCTATGCCGCTGGTTGCCGGCTGTTTTTCTTTGCTCTTATCTGCAACTGCTGCTGCCGATACCGCGTCCGTTGCCAGTGAGTCTGCTATGAAATCTTTTGAGATTATCGATACTGTTATAAAAAAGAGCCCTAATGATCCGCGCGTCTATCAGCTGATCCGTTTGCATAACGACCTTGACGTGTTATTAATCTCCGACCCGGATTTACAAAACAGCGCCGCCTCTCTCTCTGTGCCTGTCGGCAGTATGCATAATCCCGAGCAGCAGCTAGGTTTAGCGCATTATCTGGAGCATATGCTTTTTTTAGGATCGCAGCGTTACCCAACAATTAATGAATACAGTAAATTTATGAGCCAGCATGGCGGCTACACCAACGCATACACTTCTCAGGAGAGTACCGTTTACGGTTTTGAAGTGAATGATGAGTACTTCGGGGAGGCGCTGGACAGGCTGGCAGATGTGATGCGTGCGCCGCTGCTTGATCCGAAATATGCACAAAAAGAGCGGCATACGGTGAATGCCGAGCATAATACTTATTTTGATAACGATATGCGTAAGTTATATGCACTGCAACGTTACACCCTTAACCCTGAACATCCTATGGCCCGTTTTAGTACCGGGGATTTAAGTACGTTAGTAGATAAACCCGGTAGTCAGTTACAGGATGAACTTGAGTCTTTTTTTGACAGCTATTACTCAGCGAATCTGATGAAAGTCGCCCTCACCAGCCCGCGTCCAATGGCAGAGCTGAAGCAGATGGCGAGTCTGTATCTGAATCAAATTCCTAATAAAAAAGTGCAAAAACCTATTATTCTTGCTCCCATGCTGACAGACAAAGAGCGGGCCATAAAAGTGGTAATGAAACCCACAGCGGATATTAAGTTATTACAAGTCAACTTTTTAGTGCCCAGTGTTAAAGATGAATATATGTATCAGCCCGGTGGATATATCAGTCGTTTATTGGGATCAGATCACCAGGGCGGACTGTCTGATTATTTAAAAAAGGCGGGCTTAGTTGAATCTGTGATGGCCGGATTTTATGCACCTTACAGTGAGGAGTACTCGCAGTTCAGTATGCAGTTTAAACTCACTGATGCAGGTTTACAGACGCAAGATAAAATAATGGCCAGCTTGTTTGCCTTTATTGAGCTGATTAAAAAACAGGGAATTAACGAGTTACAGTTTAATGAACAGAAAAAAAGTTTAGATACGAGTTTTGAGTTTTTAACAAAAAATGCGGGCTTTAATTATGTGATGGCCTTGTCCGCTAATATGCACAATTATCCGGATCAGGATTTACTGTTTTTTCCTTATCGTCTCGATGGCTTTAATGAAAAATTTATTGCCCAGTTATTAACTTACCTGACGCCACAAAATAGCCGCGTGTTTGTATTCACTCCCGATGCGAAGGGCGGGACAGCTATCCCCTACTATCAGGGGGAGTATGCAAGTCATGCTATTTCCGAGCAAATACAACAGACCTGGTTAGCACAAGCCGCGGATATTGAAATGCTGCTGCCAGGGGGTAATGAGTGGCTGCCGGAAAACCTGAGCCTGACAAAAAAACAGCAGACGGAAAAGGCGCAGCAGATAGTGAATAAGCCCGGTCATTCTGTATGGTTCAAACAAAGCGCCTATTTAGATCAGCCCAAAGCGAGTTTTAAGCTGCAGCTTAATAGTGATATCAGCGACCAGGACGCTAAATCGCGTGTGACTATGAGCCTGTTATTAACACTGCTCAACAAGCAATTTGCCGAGTTGAATTTTGTCACTCAGGAAGCAGGATTAGGTTTCTCATTAAGCAGCTCAAATGGCCTGCTGCTCAGTACCTCGGGTTACAGTGACAAGCAAGATAAGCTGCTGTTACGGGTGTTAACTGATATTAAAAGTGCTCAGTTTAGTGAGCAGTCACTGCTCCTTGCCAAGCAGGAGTTGCAAAGACGCCTCAACAATAAATCCAAGATTAAAGCGATGGATTTGGCGATGGACGGCTTCAGGCAAGTGGTGCGTCTGCCTGCCTGGTCAGACGCTGGTTTGCTCGCCCAGATAGATAATGTCAGCGTAAAAGATGTGGATCTTTTTGTAAAAAAACTGTTTGCAGAATCCTCTCTACGCTTATTGGCTCTGGGCAACTTAAGCCGCGAACAGGTAGTGGCATTAGACGCGCAACTGGCTAAGATAGTCACCATAAAAGCCAAGCCATTTTATGCAATTGCCCGTTTGCATGCGGACCTGCAACAGGGACCGTTAAATTATCAGCTCAGCTCAGAGCTTCAGGATGATGCCTTAGCCACTATTTATCTTACTGATTTAAAAGGAGATAAACCACTTGCTATTGCTGAGCTGTTAAATAAATTACTCGCCCCTGCATTTTACAACCAAATCCGTACTCAGGAGCAGCTCTCCTATTCTCCTTTTACAGCGAGTTTTGCGGTGGACGACAGTGTCGCTTTCGCTCTTTTCACACAAACGCCAGCGCTCAGTAATGCCCTGTTATATGAGCGCTTTGCCGTTTTTAGCGAAAATTTCAGTCAGTCATTAAATGCAACGACGGAGCAAAAATTCAGGGCAATCAAAGAGGCCCATATCGGCAACTATTTAGCCAAACCCACTTCCATGGCAGAAGAGTTTTCTTATCTGAGTAATGAATGGTTAGCGGTCAAAAAAGAGATCAACACTAAACAAGCTTATATTCAATCTTTGCGCGAAATATCACTGCAGGAGGTGCAGACTTTTTATCAGCAGGTTTTTTTAGATGGCAAAAACAGGCAGGAGATAATCATTCAGGTACAAGGGCAAAAATTTATCAAATCACCACTATTAACTGTTCCGGGGGAGATGAAAATAACAGATCTGGATCTGTTTGCTAAATAATTGTCCAGTAAGTTTTCTATAATACCCTGCGCAATGCAGGGTCTAACCATTGAATTTTATGTTATTGCTCACAAAATAGACTGCTTTATTGTTTGTTGGCGCTGCTTTTTTGATAAAATATTAATCATAATCCAGTGACTCTAACACAAGAAAATGCACTCAATGATCCCTTCCCTATTATTTTTTCGCAAACTGTTACTGCTGGTTTTTACCTTTATTGCCAGCTGCACAACATTGAATGTGGCAGCTAAGCAGATAACTTTTAGCGCGCAGGAATTACTTTATTTAAAAAAAAATCCAACCATTAAAGTCGATGGAATTGGTGCCTGGCCGCCCTTTAATTTTATTGAAGAGAGTGAAGTTAAAGGCTACAGCAGCGATTTAGTACGTCTGGTGGCAGAGAAGGTTGGCCTGAAAATAGAGTTTGTTACGGGTTATGATCGTGTTGATTATCTTGAGATGCTGGAAAATGGGGATATTGATCTTATCGTTAATATGAAAATCACACCTGAGCGGGAAAAATCAGTTATTTTTACTAAATATAATCCGTTAAATGCAGTTAACGGTTTGCTGACCCTTAATAAAACTGCAGATTATGCCGATTTTAACCACTTGAAGCATAAAACGGTTGCGCTAGTGCGGGGCTTTTTTTATGAAGAGTTGATGCGCAGCCATTATCCTGACATAAATTTACTCTTAACCCGAAGTACGGAGGAATCGGTTGAGCAGTTAGTACTCGGCAATGCTGACGCAGTTTTAGATTCCTATGCGGTGATTAACTATTATATTCAGCGCGATTTTATCAGCGGGGTAAAAAATATCCCCCTCTTTAGCCACCCTGTATTTAATTATCCGCCTCTGTATATGGGGGTTAATAAAAAAAATTCTTTGTTGCGGGAGATTTTAAATAAAGGGTTATTGGCCATTTCAGAGAAGGAGTTATTGCAGTTACAAAAAAACTGGTCTTCTTTTATTAATCAGAATAATCAATTTGCAGACATCAATTTTCAGGAAAAAATGCCAGTCTTTAGAGAAAAAGAGCGCCTTTATCTGCAACATAAAGGCGCTTTACGTATGTGTGTTGATCCCGATTGGTTACCCATAGAAGGGCTTAGACACGGCGAGTATGTTGGTATGGGGGCGGACTTTGTGCGTTTATTCAGCCAACGCATCGGCAAAGCGATAGAACTGGTTAAAACAGACTCATGGACTGAAACGCTCAATTTTGCCAGGCAGGGGAAATGTGATTTTATTCCTTTGATTAATAAAACAGAAAAGCGTCAGCGCTATCTCTCATTCTCGTTTCCCTACCTTCGTTTTCCATTGGTATTGGTCACCAAAAAAGATGCTGCAGTCGATAACATTGAGCAAGTGCTGGATAAACCTTTGGGAATCGTCAAAGATTACGCTTACAAAGATTTTTTCCAGAGCAACAGTCCGCAAGCTTCCCTGCGCGAATTTAACTCGGCAGAGTTGGGGTTAAGCGCAGTTGAGAGTGGCGAAATTTATGGTTTTGTTGATTCACTGCCTGTGATGGCTCAGAAAATTCAAAGCGCTTATCCCGAACTGAAAATTGCTGATAAATTTGACCATAAATATTCGCTTTCGTTAGCGGTGACCGGAGAGAATTCACTCCTTCTGACTATTTTTAATAAGGTGATAGCGACAATTTCAGCGCAGCAACATGATCAGATAGTTAACCGCTGGCTACCCTTGGTTTATGAAAAGAAGTCTGATTTAACCTGGTTATGGTATCTGTTTGTGGCTGCTATCGTTATCTTTTGTGTGTTGGCCCTGTATTGCGCATACCTGTTTAAGGCTAACCGACATCTTCTCAAGATGCAAACCAAGCTGACGCAGTTCGCCATGCGTGATACGTTAACCGGATTAGCAAACCAGAATTATTTTATCGAGTCGCTTAATAATGAGTGGCTGCGCGCCAGGCGCTCAAAACAGCCTGTCTCTGTGATCCTCTTAGACATTGATCATTTTAAAAACGTTAATTTGCAGCATGGGCGGGATGTTGGTGATGATTGCCTGGTGGAATTTGCCCGCCGCCTGCAGCAGATGATCTCTCGTCCAGCCGATTTAGTAGCCCGTTATGATGGCGAAGCGTTTGCGCTTATTTTACCGGAAACGGATGAAGAGGGCGTTAAAGTGATTGCTGCTGATATTTTTTATTTTTTACAGCAGTGGGCGTCAGCAGAGGACAGGTTTTCTTGTTGTATGCCGTTGACCATCAGCGCCGGCTGCGCAACGCTATTTTTTGATGAGAAATACCGAGCAGATGAGCTGATTCGTCGTGCTGATAGTAGCTTGTTTCAGGCACAACAAAATGGGCATAACCAGTATGTGCTTTACGGCCATTATAATTAAACTTTCTTCTCGTGACCTTAATTCACTTTAATCTTATAATGCGCCTTCATTTTTTTAGAAGGCTTTTTAACTTATGCGTCCTAGTAATCGAACTCCAGAACAAAATCGCGATCTCAAAATCACCCGTAATTATACTGATTATGCAGAAGGTTCGGTATTGATTGAGATGGGCAATACTAAAGTGCTTTGTAACGCATCAGTTTCTGATTCAGTGCCGCGCTTTTTAAAAGGCAAAGGAAAGGGCTGGGTAACGGCTGAATATGCCATGCTGCCGCGTGCCACACATACCCGTAATATGCGTGAAGCCGCACAAGGTAAACAGGGCGGGCGCACCTTAGAGATTCAGCGCTTAATCGCGCGTTCACTGCGCGCTGCTGTTGATTTAGAGGCGCTCGGTGAAAATATGATCACAGTTGACTGCGATGTTATTCAGGCCGATGGCGGCACGCGAACCGCTTCTATTACAGGTGCTTGTATCGCATTGGCTGATGCGCTTAACTGGATGGTTAAAGAGGGTAAGTTAAAGAAAAGCCCGCTTAAGCAGATGATTGCTGCTGTTTCAGTAGGCGTTTATAAAGGCACACCAGTGTGCGATTTAGATTACGATGAAGACTCAAATGCGCAAACTGATATGAATGTGGTTATGACTGAAACAGGCGGGTTGATTGAAATTCAAGGTACTGCAGAAGATGGATCATTTAGCCATGAAGAGCTATTGGCTATGCTCAGCCTGGCAAAAGGGGGGATCAATTCCTTAATCGCCGCGCAGAAAAAAGCATTAAACGTGGAGTAATAAAATGAAAGAGTATCAAAAAGAGTTTATTGAATTTGCCATCGAAAAAGAGGTCCTTAAATTTGGTGAATTCACGTTAAAATCCGGCCGTATCAGCCCTTATTTTTTTAATGCAGGTCTGTTTAATACAGGCCGTGATTTGGCGCGTTTAGGGCGCTTTTATGCGGCTGCATTAATGGACTGTGCTATCGAGTTCGATCTGTTATTTGGCCCTGCCTATAAAGGTATTCCCATTGCCACTACGACAGCGGTTGCATTATCGGATAGCTATAATGTAGACGTGCCTTACTGCTTTAACCGTAAAGAAGCAAAAACGCACGGAGAAGGCGGCAGCTTAGTTGGCTCTGAACTGACAGGTAAAGTGATGCTGGTTGATGATGTGATCACCGCCGGTACTGCGATTCGTGAGTCCATGGATATTATTCAGGCGCACAATGCACAGCTTGCGGGTGTATTAATCGCTTTAGATCGTCAGGAAAAAGGTAAGGGAGAACTTTCAGCTATTCAGGAAGTTGAGCGTGATTACCATGCAAAAGTTATCTCTATTGTGCAGCTAAGTGATCTGATCACTTACTTGGAGACAAAACCGGAAATGCAGGTGTATCTTGATTCAGTTAAAGCGTATCGAGATAAATACGGTATCTAAGCCATTAAATACGTAGTAAAAAAAAAAGCCGCTATTTGCGGCTTTTTCTGTTTTTACTTATCGTAATTTAAATACTCAATTATTCATGTACCTTATGTTTTATTGTTTCGTCAAACACTTCACTGGCTTTGTGAGAGCTTGCAACAAACGAATAAAGGACAGGTAGAATAAACAGAGTAAACAAAGTACCAATCGATAACCCTGCCACAATGACGATACCGATATCAAAACGGCTTACTGCGCCAGCGCCTGTTGAGAAAAGCAGCGGAATTAAGCCTGCAACCATGGCGGCAGTGGTCATTAAAATAGGACGCAAACGAATGGTCGCCGCTTTTTTAACCGCGTCGATACGATTTAGTCCGTGGCGCAATTGCTCCTCTTTGGCCACTTCTGCAATCAAAATACCGTGCTTAGTGATTAAACCTACCAAGGTTATTAGTCCCACCTGGGTGTAGATATTCATGGTTGCAGCGCCCCAGGCCAGCGCAACCAGTGCGCCACTGATAGCCAGTGGTACTGTCATTAGAATAACTAACGGATCACGGATACTTTCAAACTGGCTGGCAAGCACTAAGAAGATAATTAAAATCGCGAAGATAAAGGTCATGTATAACGCCCCGCCTTCGGAGACAAACTGGCGCGCTTCCCCTAAGTAATCATGGCGGTAGCCTTGCGGCAATTTGCTTGTTGCCAGCTCTTCAAAGAAGTCGATAGCATCGCCCATAGCAACGCCCGGGGCCAATACGGCGCCAATAGTTGCGCTATTGAGCTGGTTAAAGTGGGGCAAAGAGCGCGGCTCAGCTGTCACATCAATGGTGATAAGACTACTCAGCGGCAGCATATCGCCATTTTTAGCGCGTACATAAAAGTTACCTAATTTGTCAGGTGATAAACGGTATTGCCGCTCAACCTGTGCAATCACTTCATAACTACGGCCATAAAGGTCGATGCGGTTTAAATAACCATCACTTAACAGCGTCCCTAATGTGATACCAATATCCTGCATGGTTACGCCGTAAGCGCCGGCTTTATCCCGGTCAATTTTGATATTCATGGTGGCTGAATCAAAAGCCAGATCCAGCTCAGAATAAACAAAGTTAGCGTTTGCTTGTGTCGCTGCCAATACATCGGAAGCGATGCTGACTAAGCTCTCAAAGGAGTTGCCGGTGGTGATCACAAACTGTACTGGCAGACCGCCCGATGAACCCGGTAACTCCGGCATCTGGAAGGCGGTGGTTGCCACTGATGCTATGCTGTCAAACATAGGTGTCAATGTGGCCGCAATCTCTTTGGGATCTTTGTCGCGCTGACTCCAGGGTTTCATTATTGCAATCCCGAATGCCTGGTTGGCATTGGGGATACCCGATATTGCCAGGGTACTATGCACTTCCGGTCGTTTGGCTACTTCGTCGGTTATCGCGCCTATACTGTTTTGAACATAATCAAGGTTGGCATTTGCAGGTGCTTTTGCCATCATCATGAATGCGCCTTTATCTTCTTTAGGGGCGAGTTCTGAAGGAATATATTTAAACAGGAAAGGTAAAGAGATAAACACTAATAAAGCAAACAGGATAACCGCAGGACGACGCGTCATTATCTTGTCAAGCAGGCGTGAATAACGGTCTGTTACGCCTGATAACGTTGATTCCACGCCGCGCTCGAAACGGTTTGCCTGATGGTTACTTTTGAGCATTTTGCTACACATCATAGGTGAAAGCGTCAACGCTATAATACCGGATACAAATACGGAACCGGCAAGGGTTAATGCAAACTCTGTGAACAGAGAGCCTGTGATCCCGCCCATTAAGGCGATCGGCGCGTATACAGCCGCAAGCGTGATGGTCATGGAGATAACCGGCACTGCAATTTCACGCGTACCGATAATGGCCGCCCGAAACGGGTCTTCCCCTGCTTTTATATGACGGTCAATATTTTCTACCACAACGATAGCATCGTCCACCACCAGACCGATTGCTAGTACCATAGCGAGCAGGGTCATCAGGTTGAGGGTAAAACCAAACAGCTGCATTAGCACCACCACACCGATCAGGGAAAGGGGGATGGTGATAATTGGGATAATAACCGCACGCCATGATCCCAAAAATAGGACCATTACCAGCAATACAATCAGACCCGCTTCAGCGATCGTTTTAACCACTTCAGAAATAGACTCTTCAATGGCCAGTGTGGAATCATAGAGCACGTTCATTTTGATTGAACTTGGATTGTTTTTATCTAATCCTGGCAGCATGTTACGCACACCCGCTGTGATTTCGAGCGGGTTAGCTGTGGGCGCTGCATCAATGGCGACCACTACGGCTTCATTACCGTTCGCCATGGTGCGGGTAACATCATGGCTTTTTTCCAATGATACACGGGCAATATTCTGCAGACGGATAACCTTACCATCTTCGCGTGTTGCAATAATCAGGTTCTCTAATTCAGCTGCTGTTGTTACCTGCGTCTCAGTATTACCGTTAAACAGTGTGTAATAACTGTTTGCCTGGCCAGTTGCCGACTGAATATTATTAGCCTGCAGAATCTGTACAACCTCTTGCGTGGTCAGATCAAATCCGGCCATGCGCTCAGGATCCAGCCAGATACGCAGCGCAAATTTGGTACCACCGTAAAGGTTAACTTTAGCCACACCATTGATACTGAAAAACTGTGGTTTAACAACTCGTTCGAGATAATCCGTGATCTGGCTGGCATTGAGTTGATCGCTGGAAAAAGCGATATAGATAACCGAAGTGCTTGATCCTGTACTCATATCAATAGTTGCATCTTCCGCTTCACTGGGTAATTGCGAGCGTACGCTGTTTACTTTGGCTAGAATATCGGCAACCGCGCCATTAGGATCGGTATTGAGCTTCATATACACTTTAATACTCGAGCTGCCCATACTACTTTGTGAGGTGATAAAGTCGATATTGTCTGCCTGCGCAATCGCCTGTTCAATCGGCTGGGTAATAAAGCCCTGAATAAGATCCGCATTAGCGCCGTAATAACCGGTGGATACAGTGACCACGGTATTGGTCATAGTCGGGTACTCACGTACCTGCATTTTACTTAATGCTTGCAGACCTAATAAGATGATCAATAAGCTCAGCGATATCGCCAGTACAGGACGGCGTATAAATATATCAGTAAATTTCATCATATCCCCTATAGCGCTGGAATTTTAGCGGGTTTATTTAATATATCGGATTCAATAATTTTCACATGCGCGCCATTACTTAAGCGTACCTGGCCGCTTGTTACAATCACATCTCCCTCACTTAACCCGTCTAATACATGTATTGAACCCTCTTTGCTTTTACCCAAAGTCACGATTTTCTGATCGACTTGTAAAAATGTATCACCCGCTTTATTTTTTTGTTCGCTAAGCAGATAAACAGTTTCACCGTAAAGGGTATAGTTAATGGCCGTTTCGGGAATAATAATCTGTGCTTGCAGTGTCGGCAAAATAATATTGGCCTTGGCAAACATACCGGAACGCAGTTTTTGCTCTTTGTTGGGAATATCCGCCTGCACTTGAATCAGGCCACTTTGATAATTAACCGCAGGTTCAATTGCTGAAATCGTACCGGTGAAAGGGATATCGGCCTCTGCATCGACAAAAATATTCAGCGCCTGACCGATATGAATTTTGTTGAGATCGTTTTGTGGTATGTTGAAACGAAGACGCATTTTACTGATATCTTCTAAACGGACAATATCTGACCCTGCTGTTAAATAATCACCTAAGAACACATTTCTTAAACCGGTAATACCCGCAAATGGCGCGCTGATAAGTCGGCGGCTGATCGTTGCCTGATAACTTTCTATCTCCCCTTGTAAGGCTAAAAACTCCGCTTCAGCATCGTCTACCTGCCCTTGTGAAACCGATCCTTTACCTAATAATGAGCTCATCCGCTTATAGTTACGCTCAACCGCAGGCATACGGCCCTGCGCGGCTTTCAAGTTAGCGACTTCTACTTGTGAATCAAGATGAATAAGGGGATCACCCGCTTTGAGTTTTTGTCCTGATTCAAAACTGATGCTCGCCACTTTGCCCGCGACTTCGTTAGATATATTCACGCCCTGAATAGGCTCAATAAAACCGATTGCACGCAGGTGAGGTGTCCAGTCTTCCAGCTTTATCGTTTCGCTGGTAACGGGAAACTCAGGGGTTGGGCGGTTAGCCAGAAACTCTTTGATTTTTGCGGCTTTAAACATGTTAAAACCAATCACACTACCGAATACCAGTATTGCCAGTAATATTGCCGAAGCGATCCATTTTTTCATTTCAGTACCTTTAAAAATAATTTAAGTTGTGGGTTTTAAAATTGCCTGCCAAGAGGCATCAATTATTTGTCTTATAAGTTGCTCGTCAGGCTTCTCAATACTTTGATTGATCACTTTTTTGGCGAGATTAAGAGATGTCTCAAAGCTTAACGAAAGTAAGGCCATCACAGGGAAGTCATGGAACAGTTGCTCACGAATCCCTTTTTCATAAATATTAAGCAGGGGGGCAAAGATACTTTCGTTACATGAGAGCATCTCTTCTGTCTGCATACAGGGTCTAAGAAAAAGCATGGACACGGCAATCAGACGGTTCGGGTTTGTTAATGCTGACTGGTAGGTATTACGCCAGCACAGTGTATATTTTTCTTTTTCGCTCAGTCCTGCATGCAATCCTTCAAAAGTGACAATCGCGATCTCTTCAATAACATGTTGATGCAGCTGGTTAATCAGATCCTCTTTATTTTCAAAATAACGATAGATAGTACCTGCGGCAACGCCCGCCGAGTCAGCCAGTGCTTTCATCGATAATCCGTAAAAACCGCGCTCTGCAAGCAGAACTTCGGCGGCGGCTAAAATTTTTTTCCGTTTGTTGTCCATAATACACCACTAGTGAATGAACGTTCATTATCGTGTATTCATCTGATTATGCAATGATTAAATGAAATTTAATGAGATCTTTTAAACGTGCTTTTGCTAAAGCATCATGACTGTATCTCGGACGTTGGTATTGCGCGTAAACTGACGTAACATATCACCCTTGAAATCACTCTTGAAATTATTTAAATTTAGTTAGGAAAGACCATGAAACTTAACCCCGGACAAGACGCCGCAGTAAAAATGATCTCAGGCCCCTGTCTTGTTCTCGCGGGCGCGGGCAGCGGTAAAACACGTGTTATTACCAATAAAATTGCCTACCTGATACAGCATTGTGATTATCTGGCCAAAAATATTGCCGCAGTCACCTTTACCAACAAAGCGGCCCGGGAAATGAAAGAGCGTGTCAGCCAAACGCTGGGACGTAAAGAGGCGCGCGGTCTGATGGTCTCGACCTTTCATTCATTGGGGCTGGATATTATTAAGCGGGAATATAAAACGCTGGGCATGAAAGCCGGTTTTACCCTGTTTGATGATCAAGATACGCTGGCGCTGTTAAAAGAGCTGACCCAAAAACAGCTGCAGGAAGATCTGGATCTGCTTAAAGCCTTAGTGACACAAATCTCTCACTGGAAAAACGCGCTGGTTTTACCGCCACAAGCTATCAAGCAGGCGAAGGGGGAGAGGGATGTACTGTTTGCCCACTGCTACGATCTTTATCAGCGCCAATTAAAGGCTTATAACGCGCTGGATTTTGATGATCTTATTGTACTGCCGACATTACTACTGACTTTAAAAGAAGAGGTGCGTTTACGCTGGCAGCAGAAGATCCGTTATCTGCTGGTGGATGAATATCAGGATACCAACACCAGTCAGTATGAATTAATTAAAGCCTTAGTGGGTGAGCGAGCCCGTTTCACTGTAGTGGGGGATGACGACCAGTCTATCTATTCCTGGCGTGGTGCTCGTCCTGAAAACCTAGTGTTATTGCAAAAGGATTTTCCGCAGCTAAAAGTGGTTAAACTTGAGCAGAATTACCGCTCCAGTCAGCGCGTATTAAAAGCGGCTAATATTTTAATTGCCAACAATCCTCACGAGTTTGATAAACGTCTGTTTAGTGAGCTTGCCTATGGCGAGTCGATAAAAGTGCTTTTTGCAAAAAATGAACAGCATGAAGCGGAGCGTGTGGTGATGGAGTTATCCGGCCATAAATTTATGAATGGATCTGCATTTAGTGATTATGCGGTACTTTACCGGGGCAATCATCAGAGCCGTTTGCTGGAAAAAGTGATGATGGAAAATCGCATCCCCTATCGCATCAGCGGCGGCACCTCCTTCTTTGCGCGCAGTGAAGTCAAAGATATTATGGCCTACCTTAAGCTGTTAGTGAATCATGATGATGACAACGCCTTTCTGCGCGTGGTCAATACCCCGCGCCGGGGGATAGGTCCGAACACCTTAGAAAAACTCGGCAGCTACGCCAATCTGCGCGGCAGTGGTTTGTTTAGCTGCAGTTTTGAAATGGGGCTGGAACAAAGCTTATCCGGCAAAGGGTTGCAGTCACTGCAGGCTTTTACCCGCTGGTTGGTTGAACTCAATGATCGTCTTAAGCGGGAAGAGCCGGTGGATGTGGTGCGCTCTCTTATTCGCGATATCGGCTATGAAGACTGGCTCTATGAGAGCAGCCCCAGTCCGAAAGCGGCTGAGATGCGGATGAAAAACGTCTCTATGTTATTTAAATGGGTAACAGAGATGCTTAAAGGGGATGATCTTGATGAAGAGATGACACTTGAACAGGTAGTTGCCCGTTTAACGCTGCGCGATATGCTCTCCCGTAATGAAGAAGAGCAAGAGTTAGATCAGGTGCAGCTGATGACCCTGCACGCATCTAAAGGGCTGGAGTTTCCCTTTGTCTATATGATAGGAATGGAAGAAGGGATCCTGCCGCATCAAGTAAGTATCGATGAAGATAACGTCGAAGAGGAGCGCCGCCTTGCTTATGTGGGCATTACCCGGGCACAGAAGGAGTTAACCTTCACCCTGGCAAAAGAACGTAATCAATATGGCGAGCTGATTAAACCAACACCCAGCCGGTTTTTATTCGAGTTACCGCAGGATGATCTTGATTGGGAAAGCGGGCCAAGAAAAAAAACGGATCAGCAGAAAAAAGAGCTGGCAGATAAAGGTATTGCCAGTTTAATGGCATTATTTGATTAGCGTCCTCTCCTGGATTGCAAAAAAAAAGGAAAGCAGTTGCTTTCCTTTTTTTTTATTTATTTCTCAATTAAACCTGCAGAAATATCTATGATGTCCTGCTCGATGAGTGTGCCTGCTGAAAATTTAAGCTGCAGCATATTGATAATGTAGTCATAGCGCGCATTGGCAAGCTGATTTTCTGACTCATATAAGTTACGTGTCGAATCTAATACATCGACAATAGTACGCGTGCCGACTTCAAAGCCCGCTTCTGTCGCTTCCAACGCGCTCCTTGAGGAGGTGACTGTTTGTTCGTAAGCCTGAATTGAGCTGATTGATGCGCGTACATTATTATAGCCACTGCTGACTTGTGATTCTGTGCTACGG
>Ga0075011_10000558_pt1 | contig 19833 bp, 23 predicted proteins | sample TARM_MetaG_T_14_FD_72354 | JGI IMG/M metagenome (GOLD analysis project Ga0075011, IMG submission 72354) | Freshwater microbial communities from Pennsylvania, USA, analyzing microbe dynamics in response to fracking - TARM_MetaG_T_14 | ecosystem: Environmental > Aquatic > Freshwater > River... | reverse complement strand
CAGCACGGGGATGTCCAGTCCTCTTTTAATTGTAATCATACTCACTTGCACTACCGTTAAGGGAAGACAGGTTGGTTAGCGCCGAGAAATACATCACGACGAGTTGTTGAATGAGCCCGTTCATGTTGCAGGATAATGTCGAAGCGACAAACAAATCAGCAACATACAGGGTCATTCAAAAGCGCTTGAGTTTAGCACTTATGGCAAGTCAGCTTCTATGCAAAATGGGGAAAATCCCCGCTCTATCACAAAATCATCGAAATTTAATCGCACCGTTTTTTTCGCTAAACCTCAAGCTCTGCGTTGAGTTAGCCATTAATACCCCAAAATGGGTAATAGTTTTTATGTTCAAAAATGGATTAGAAATTTTGATGTCTGGGCAGGGGAATAGCACCCAGCTTCCGGACACAAGACGCAGCCCAAAAACGTTTGTTAATTGTTAACTGGTCGCAGATTAAGTAACTGATTGGTCAATAATGTTAGGCCAGCCCATTTTTGCTGACACAGCTCGGCGTCTTTGGTGCCTGTTCCCGTTGCAACCACTCCTGCTCAGTATAGGTATGCAACGCCAGTGCATGAATGGCGCCAGCCAGCTCGTCGGCCAGCACGGCATTGACCTGACGATGACGGGCCAGCAACCGGTGACCGTCGAAATGCGGGCTCACCACCACCACCTTGAAGTGGCTCTCGGAACCCGGTGCCACCCTGTGCATATAGCTTTCGTTGACGACCTCCAGATGAGTGGGGGACAAGGCAGCGGCCAGCTTGGCCTCTATCTGTTGTTGCATGGTCACGAGCATCACTCCCAAAATAGATGTCCGGCCATTGTAGTCAGAGTTGGCGATATGACGAAATTGCCCTGCGTGGGAAAATGGCCGCAAATTTGCCCCGCCCACACAGCTGCCGGACTGGTGAAATTCTCCGCCCCCGCTAGAATAGCGCCACTTTGCGCCCCGTCGGCGCCTGTTTTATGAATCACGTTGGACTCTCGCTTATGCAAACCCTTCTCGACACGGCTCATTGTCGTCTGACCCTGTATCGCTACCCACGCCAGAGCCAGGATTCGTTGCAAGCCTGGGATGCGGCAGACGAGTATTTGATCAATACCCTGGCTGAGACGCCACTCGAACAAGCCGGCCCCGTCATCATCATGAATGACGGCTTCGGCGCACTGGCGGCGTTTCTGCATCCTCACGCCCCTGTCTGTGTCAGCGACTCCTATATCAGCGAGCGGGCGACCCTTGCCAACCTCGCAGAGAACGAACTGGATCCTCACGCCATCAGATTGCAGGATGCGCTGGCGCCACTGCCCCTGGCCCCGGCACTGGTAGTAATCAAGGTATCCAAGTATCAGGCGCTGCTGGAGCAGCAACTGCTGGCATTGCGTGCGGTGGTCACACCGGCTACTCGCGTCATTGCCGCCGGCAAGGCCAAGGACATTCACAGCTCGACCCTGGCATTGTTTGAAAAATACCTGGGGCCAACCCGCACCTCGCTGGCCTGGAAGAAGGCGCGCCTGATCCATTGTGAGCCGCAAGCGATACAGCCGGAACTGGCCAACCCCTATCCGACGGTCTGGCCGCTGGAGGGCACCGGCATGCTCATCCACAACCATGCCAACGTGTTTTCGCGCACCAGCCTGGATATAGGTGCCCGCTTCATGCTGGACAATTTGCCTGTCCACAGTGCACGCAAGGTGATCGATCTCGGTTGCGGCAACGGTGTGCTGGGGCTGACACTGCTGGCGAAGGATGCCGAGGTGGAGGTGACCTTCATCGACGAGTCCTACATGGCAGTGGCCTCGGCGCAACTCAACGTCGAGCACAATCTGCCAGACGGCCTGCCACGGGCCCGCTTCATGGTCAATAACTGTCTCGACGGTGTGGCGGTCGGCTCGGCGGACAGGATCCTCTGCAATCCCCCCTTCCACCAGTTGCAGGCTATTACCGATCATATTGCCTGGCAGATGTTCACCGATGCCCACCGGGTGTTGCCCCAGGGGGGCGAACTCTGGATAGTAGGCAACCGTCATCTGGATTATCACAACAAACTCAAGCGCCTGTTTGCCAACGCACAAGTCGTTGCGTCGAACAGCAAATTCGTTATTTTGAAAGCCATCAAACGCTAAAGATAAGGTTAAAGGAAACCCATGATGAAAAAGTCAATCTTGCTGCTGGCCGCCCTGATGCTGGGTGGTTGTGCCACTCACTGGCCGGAAACCGCGCTGCTGAACCCGCAGGTCATCCCCTCCAACCAGCAGTACTACTCTGGCAACCGCATCACCCTGGAAGGGGTCGACAAGCGTGAAGCCGCCTACGTCTTCTCCATCAAGAAGAAAGAGAAGGCAGCCGTGCTGGTCAACAGCGAGCAGCCGCTCAACAACCTGCTGGCCGAGAAACTGGCCGAAGGGCTGCGCAGTCAGGGACTGGAAGTGGGCAACAGCGGTACCACCAACCTGACCCTGGCCATCTCCAGCGCCGCCGTCACGGTGGAAGAGAAGACCTTCACCTATGTCACCAAGTCCCGCGTCAGCCTGCAGGTGATTGCCGACTTCCAGGGCAGCAAGCTGACCAAGCAGTTCAACATGTCTTCCAGCAAGGAAGGTCCGGGGGAGCCGAGCATGGCCGAACTGGAATCCATCCTGAACCAGCAATTGGGCAGCCTGCTGCAACAGATCATGACGGATGACGCTCTGCGTGGTTACCTCAAGGGTCAGCCGAGCTGAGAAAGGAGAGCTAAACAATGAAGAAACTCTGGTTACTGGCCATGCTGATCGCCCCGATGGCGTTTGCCGGCCCCAAGGTCAGGATGGAGACCAACCACGGCAATATAGTGGTGGAGCTGGCATCCAAACAGGCGCCGCAGACGGTGAAGAACTTCCTGCGCTACGTAGCGGACGGCAGTTATGACGGCAGCCTGTTCCACCGGGTGATCCAGGATTTCGTGGTGCAGGGGGGCGGCTACAACCAGCAGTTCCAGCAACTGCCGACCTTCGATCCCGTGGTCAACGAGTCCAAGGGTGGCCTGCCCAACAAACGCGGCAGCATCGCCATGGCCCGCACCCAGGCCGTGGACAGCGCCACCCGCCAGTTCTACTTCAACCTGACCGACAACAATAACCTCAACGCCAATGCTGGCGCCGGTTATACCGTATTCGGCCAGGTGGTGCAGGGTATGGATGTACTGGACAAGCTGGCCCAGGTGCAGACGGGTTACAGCTCCATTCTGCGCGCCAACGACGTACCCACCAGCCCCATCATCCTGAAGAAGGTGGTGTTGCTGGCGGAGAAATAACGCGAGCCGGATCACATTCCGCCGCGTCTTTGCCCGGGTCACCGGCGCCCCTTTCTATACTCTGGCCCTGCCCCGTTTCCCGGGGCATGGCCCACCCGAGGAGAAGGAGGTTCCGGTGATCTACCACCAGTACTTAACCCAACACGCAGTCCCGCTGGCTCGGGCGGTTCGTCACTTTCTGGCACGAGAAATCCCTTATCAGCAGTTGGAAGACTTGAGCTGGCAGCTCCTCTCCCACTGGCAAGATTTGCCCCACGATCCCTATAACACCCAAGCCGCCACCGATCAGGAGGGTGTCTTCTGGTTCCTGCTGCATAGCCTGCATCAGTGGGACGAGCAGCAGATCATCGCCGATGTCTGGCTGCGCATGCAGCTGATGGCGTGTGCCAATTATCTGACCATGGAAGGCCCCTGCCCCCGCCACTGCATGGGTTCCCGCCCCTGAATCCTGGTCCGCCCTGCTCGGCTTGCCTTGGCTATCCCCCCCGAACCTGACAAAATGGCGCAATTTTCCCAGAGGAGTCAGGTATTTGAACACTGTCCGCACACCGAGCTGGCGAGACTCGCTCGCCGTCTATCTTGAGTCTCGGGTCCTCATTCTGTTTGCCATGGGCTTCTCTTCCGGTCTGCCGCTGCTGCTGGTGTTTGGCACCCTGTCGTTCTGGCTGCGCGAGGCCGATGTCAGCCTGACCGACATAGGTTACATGAGCTGGGTAGCACTGGCTTATGGTTTCAAGTGGCTGTGGTCACCGCTGGTCGATCGACTGCCACTGCCGCTGCTCTCCCGCTGGCTGGGGCGGCGTCGCAGCTGGATGCTGCTCTCCCAGATACTGATTGCCGCGTCACTGGTGGGCATGGCCTTCTGTGATCCCAAGACCCAGCTGGCCCAGCTGGCCCTGTTCGCCTTGCTGGTGGCGTTCGCCTCCGCCACCCAGGACATCGTCATCGACGCCTATCGCATCGAGTCGGCGCCGGAGCGGCTGCAGGCGGCCATGGCCGCCTCCTATATGACAGGTTATCGACTGGCGATGATCATGGCGGGTGCTGGGGCACTGGCGCTGGCAGCCTGGCTTGGCAGCAACACCGGCTATGACTACAACGGCTGGCGACTCACCTATCTGCTGATGGCGGGACTCATGTCTCTTGGCGTCATCACCACACTGATCTGCCATGAGCCGGATATCGATCTCGCCGGTCAGGACGAACAGCAGGAGGCGCGCAAGGCGCTGCTGCTCTCCCATGGCTGGCCAACCTCGCTGGCCGGAGTCGGCGCCTGGATCTATGAGGCCATCTGGTGTCCGTTTGCCGATTTCTTCCGCCGTTACGGTGGATCGGCCATGCTGATCCTCGGGCTCATCGCCTGCTATCGCATCTCGGACGTGGTGATGGGCGTGATGTCCAACAGCTTCTACGTGGACATGCAGTTCAGCAAGACAGAAGTAGCCACCATCACCAAGGTGTACGGCGTCATCATGACGCTGGTAGGTGCTGCCCTGGGGGGCATATTGGTGATGCGCTTTGGTACCTTGCGGATCCTGTTCCTCGGCGCCCTGCTCACCGCCAGCACCAACCTGCTGTTTGCCCTGCTCAACGAAGTGGGTCACAACCTGCAGCTGCTGACCCTGATCATCTCGGTCGACAACCTGAGCGCCGGCATAGCGACTGCCGCCTTCGTGACCTATCTGTCGAGTCTGACCAACGTGGCCTTCTCCGCCACCCAATACGCCCTGTTCAGCTCCGTCATGCTGCTGATGCCCAAGCTGCTGGCAGGTTTTTCCGGCCACTTCGTCGAACAGTTTGGCTACAGCACCTTCTTTATCGGCACCAGCCTGCTCGGCATTCCGGTGTTGATCCTGATCATCATGGTTGCCAGACGAGGAAGGGCTTTGCTCTCGGAAACGGACAAATAGCAAGCGTTTGCGTGAAATTGGGGGTGATTAGATTCACACTTCCGAATAAAGTTCCCCGGTGCTTGTTTCTCCGATGAATTTATTTGGCTATAATCCCTCCCGCTCCTTGTGGGCAGGCTACGGAAAACCTCAACTAACGCACAAGAGACCAATAAAATGGCCAAATTTACCAAGACTCTGATCGCTGCCGGTCTGCTGGCTGCTGCCGCTACTCCGGCCTTCGCTGCTGACTACAGCGGTGACATCCACAAGAATGATTACAAGTGGATGCAGTTCAACGTCATGCACACCATCGACCAGCGTCCCTTCACCTCCGGTCAAGATAGCTACAACGATACCTATTTCGAAATGGAATTCGGTGGTCGCTCCGGTCTGTTTGACCTGTACGGTTACGTCGATGTGTTCGACATCTTCGACTCCCGTCACAGCGACAAGCACAATGGTCAGAACCTGTTCATGAAGTTTGCGCCGCGTATGTCTCTGGATGCGCTGACTGGTAAAGATCTCTCCTTCGGCCCGGTGCAAGAGGTGTACATCGCCTCCCTGAACAACATCGGCGACAACCAGATGGAAAACATGATCGGTCTGGGTGCTGATGTCATGGTTCCCTGGTTCGGCAAAGTTGGCATGAACCTGTATGCCCGCCACGCTACCGAAAACCAGTTCTTCACCGAAGAAGAAGGTGACTGGAACGGTTACTGGTTCGCCATGAACTGGTTCAAGCCTTTCTACACCTTCAGCAACGGCAGCTTCGTTTCCTATCAGGGTTACCTGGATTACGCCTTCGACCTGGATACCCACAACCGTGCTGACCGCACCAGCGACAACATGGCGACCTTCCACGGTATCTACTGGCACTCCGACCGCTACGCAGTGGGTTATGGCCTGAAGTACTTCATGGATGCCTACGGCACCAAAGACGGCTCTACCGCGTTTGACGGTACCGCCTGGAAGAGCTCTGGCTTCAGCCACTACTTCTCCGTTACCTACAAGTTCTAATCGAACGGGTAATGTGGACACAAAAAAACCGGAGCAGCTGCTCCGGTTTTTTATAGCTCTGTCATCGAGCCTTTTGCTATCGCACTATGTGCAATCGAACAAGGGGGAAGGCCGAACCCTCCCCGCCCGTCATCAATCGCGGAAATTCTGGAACTGCATCGGCTGACCCAGCTCGGCACCACGTACCAGCGCCATGGCTTCCTGCAGATCGTCACGCTTCTTGCCGGTGACCCGCACTTCATCACCCTGAATGGCAACCTGCACCTTGATCTTGGAATCCTTGATCAACTTCACCAGCTTCTTGGCGATCTCTTTCTCGATCCCCTGCTTGAACTTGACGTTCAGGTGGAAACGCTTGCCTGAGTGAACGCTGTCACCCACGTCCATTGAGCTGTTCTCGATGTTGCGCTTGAGCAGGGCTGCGCGCAGGATCTCGACCATCTGCTTGAGCTGGAAGTCGGCATCGGCCTCCAGCTTTACTTCTTCCTTGTTCAGCTCGAAGCTGGCTTCAACACCACGAAAATCGAAACGGGTCGCCAGTTCACGATTGGCGTTATCGACGGCGTTCAACACCTCGTTCATTTTGACTTCAGAGACAATATCGAATGACGGCATGTCAGGGCTCCTCATGTTGCGCTATAAGGGCGCAAATCTACCAGAAAACCGGCAAATTTGCTGATTTCGATGGGGTTGCTCTGCTAGAATCCCCTGCGCACAGGAATGGCGAGACCCGTTAGTGTCCGCCAAGCGACATTTCACTTATCCCCGGTAAATGGTTGATCGGAATGCAACCCTACCTTGATTGAGTCTCTCCATGCCAAGCGGATTACGCGATTACAACCTTAAAACAAGCCGACTGCCCTCCTCCCCCCAATGGTCACTGCTGGGCTGCGGCGCCCTGGGTGGCGTCTTCGCCTCCCTGTTGACTCAAAGCGGCCAATCGACCCGCGTCTTGCTGCGCGATCGCCACCGTTCGACCCTGCACCCCGGGATTGATTTCACCTCGCTGGAAGGCCAGACCCAGCTGATCACCATCGAGCGCGGCTTCGTCGACCAGCCCGGTCAGATCAAGCGCCTGCTGGTGATGACCAAGGCAGGTCAGGTGGTGTCGGCCCTGACGCCGCTGGTGGGCAAGCTGGCAACGGGTGTGCCCATAGTGCTGCTGCACAATGGCATGGGCATTGCCGAGCAGGTGGTGCAGCTGTTTCCGCATAATCCTGTCATTGCGGGCGTCACCAGCCACGGCGCAATGCAGAGCGGTCACTTCGTGTTCCGCCACACCGGCAAGGGCGAGACCTGGCTCGGCCCGGTCAATGAAGCGGCCAGGGCTCATGCCGCCCTGGCAGAGGATCTCGCCGCAGCCCTCGGTCAGGCCGGTTGGGATGAGCAGATCCTGGCTCGCCAGTGGCAAAAACTTGCCATCAACTGCGCCATCAATCCGCTGACGGCGCTCTATAAGCTCAAAAATGGCGAGCTGGCCGGCCCTCGCTTCGCCGATGCCCTGCAACAGATCTGCGTGGAAGTGGCCGACGTCATGCAGGCCGAAGGCCAGCCCACCAGCAGCGATGAGCTGCTGCGCCGCGCCATGACGGTGGTAGAGTTGACCGCCGACAACTACTCCTCCATGCATCAGGATATGGAGCAGGGGCGCGAGACCGAGATCGAGGCCATCACCGGCTTCCTGCTGGCCTGCGCCGCCAGACACGGCATAGCGGTGCCGGTCAATCAGGGCCTCTATCAGGCCATCAAAGAGAAGAGCTGAGCCCGCCGAGATGGCGGGTAACCAAGGAGCGCAGCATGACAGTACTGGTATTGGTAGCACCGGGGTCTGAAGAGATCGAAACCGTCGCCATCGTCGACACCCTGGTGCGCGCCCGCATCGAGGTGCTGCTGGCCTCCTGCTGTCCGGCGGGTCTGCGCCAGATCCGCGCCTCCCGCGGGGTGCAGCTGGTCGCTGACTATCATATCGACGAGCTGACCAGCCGTGACTTCGAAGCCATCGTCGTGCCGGGCGGTTTGCCCGGCAGCGAGGCCATCCGCGATACGCCTCTCGCCATCGATCTGCTCAGGGAACAGGCGGCGCTCGGCCGCTGGCGTGCGGCTATGTGCGCCGCCCCCGTGGTGGTACTGCACCATCATGATCTGCTGGGGCATGCCAACGTGACCTGCCACCCGGGCTTGCAGGCCCAACTGCCCACCAGCCAGCTCAGCACGGCGCGGGTCGTGACGGACGAGACACATCGCCTGATCACCAGCCAGGGGCCGGGCTCCGCCATCGAATTTGCCCTCGAGATCGTGCGGATGCTGCGCGGGGATGACACCGCCATCGCGGTAGCCGGCCCCATGGTGATGCCCCCTTCTGTCATGCCATGACCCCTGTTGCCATCGCCGATGCCCTCTCGTCATGACAGAGCGCCCCTTGCCGATTGGCAAGGGGCGCTCTGCTATTGGCCAGGCGCAACTCGGGCTGCCCCCTTGATCGCTAGCTCAACAACTCTGGCCTGAGTTGCTCCATCAGCAGGTGGTTGTCACTGTAATCCACCGGTATGGCCACTACGGCAGGCCCAACGACCGCCATGGCGGCGCGCAGGGTCGGCCGCAAGTCTTCGGCACTGGTGACCGCAAACCCGGCCGCCCCGAAGGACTCGGCATAGGCCTTGAAGTTGATGGGCCCGAAGCTCACCCCCGAGCTGCGGCGGTACTTTTTCTCCTCCTGCATCGCCACCATGTTGTAGCCGTTATCGACCCAGATGATGTGCACTATGTTGGATTTGAGCCGCACCGCCGTCTCCAGCTCCATGCTCGACTGCATGAAGCTGCCATCGCCGGAGACGGAGATGATCTTCTCCCCCGGCCGCACCATGGCGGCCCCTATGGCCCAGGGCAGCGCCACCCCCATGGTCTGCTGACCGTTGGAGATAAGCACCTGGCGCGCCCTGAAGCTGTAGAGGTAGCGGGCAATCCAGATGTGGAAGCTGCCCATGTCCACGCACAGTGTCATGTCCTGCCCTATGATGTCCTGCAGCTCCTTGACAATGCGCAGCGGATGGATCGGCATGCCCCCCAGATGCTGGGCATGCTGGGTCAGCTGGTGACGCTGGGCCCGTATCTCCCCAAGCAGGGCCGCGATGGCGGGGTCCCGTGCCAGCGGCTTGTGCAACATCTTGGTCAAGCAATATAGATTGGCACTGATGGAGCCCACCAGCTCAACCGCCGGGCAGTAGCTGCTGTCGATCTCCGCAGGCAGAGCATCAATGTGCAGCAATTGCCGCTCACCCGTGCCATTCCACAGCACAGGGTCATATTCGATGGGACTGTAACCGATGCAGATCACCAGATCCGCATCCTGCAGCAACCTGTCCCCCGGCTGGTTGTTGAACAGCCCGACCCGACCGGCGAAGTCATCGAAATGGTGGGTATCCACCACACCGGCCGCCTGATAGGTGCCCGTCACCGGCAACCGGCTTTTGTCGAGAAAAGCGCGCACCGCGAGGGAATTCTCGGGCCGGCTGGCCAACAGGCCGAGCAGCACCACCGGCTTGCGGGCCTGCGCCAGCAGGCTCAGCGCCCTGTCTATGCCTGCCTCATCGGCGGCGCCCGGTTCGGGTATGGCTCTGGGCACCAGGATGGCGCCATCGGTCGGCTCGTTGATGATGTCCATGGGCAGGCTGACGAAGGCCGCGCCGGGACGACCCAGTTCGGCGGACCGAAAGGCGTTGGCCATCACCTCGGACAGGGCGGATCCGGTTCCCACCTGGGCGCTGAACTTGGTGACAGGGCGGCACAGGCTGACGGTGTCCAGGCTCTGGTGAGTGAGCTTGAGGCCATCGGCACGTCGCACCGCGCCACCCAGCGCCACCATGGCATCCCCTTCCGAGGTGGCGGTCGCGAGGCCTGTGATCAGGTTGGCGCAACCTGGGCCCGAGGTCACCAGCGCCACCCCGGCCTTGCCGGTCAGACGGCCCACGGCGGCGGCCATGAAGGCGGCGTTCGCCTCGTGGCGCACCACTATGGTGTCAATGGGGGAATCTTCCAGAGCATCGAATACCCGGTCGATCTTGGCCCCCGGAATACCGAATACCTGCTTGACGCCCTGCGCCTCCAGATGGCGTACGACCAGCTCGGCCCCGCAGCCCCAGTGTTGATTTTCCATGAGAATAACTCCTTGTAAGCGAAGGGCTTAGCCTTCGGCGGCGCGGATGGCGCGGTCCAGATCGGCGGGGTTGAGGTCAGCCTGTTGAAAGGCAGAGCTGCGCGGCAGCTCTATGTTGAGATGCTGAACCACAGACAACTGCAGTTGGCCGTGGCCCATGGCGTAATCGAGGATATGACCACCGCCCGTGCGATCTTCGGTGATGAAGTGCTCGTGATAGCCGGCCACATTGATCCCCTGCACGAAGGGCGGGCAGCGAAAGCCCACCAGGGTGCCGCGCCGCTGGCTGAACGAGAACAAGGGCTGCGCCTCTATGGCTTCCAGCATGGGCTTGTAGGGGGGCGTCTGGCAGGGCACTGTGCGCACCTGGGCCTGCTCAAACAGACCATCGAGGCGAAAAGCGACGAAGACGTTGTCGGTGCCCACCAGCTGATCAATCCACTGATGGATCTCGTCGCGGCTCAGGGGGTGATCGAAGCGGCGCTCCAGACAGGGTCGAAAGTGAGTCATCACCGCAAACGGGGTTTTCTGCCCGGCCTGGGCAGGACGGGCCGAGCCATCGGCCTTGAGCTGATGGATCTGGCGTTCGAACGCAATCAGCTCGCCGTCAAGCCGGTTGAAGGTGCCAAGACCGAAGTCACCGTGGCGCAGCAGATCGGCCATGGTGGTCTCGCCCTCATAGACGCCGGCCAGCAGGGCGCTCATCAAGGAGCTCTGATAGACCTCGCCACCACCCTGACGGGCTTGCCAGCGAGCAAACTGCTGGCTGATCTCGATGGCACAGTCACATTGTGTATGGGTTTCCATTTGGATTTAACCTCCAATCCTGTTAGGTTGGCAAATCAGGATTCAATAGTGACCAATGTCACACTTTTATACCAATATCCAAACTCATCAGCTTCGAGACGTACCAGATATGGAATTTCGTTACCTGCGCTACCTGGTAGCCGTGGCAGAGAAGCAGAGCTTTACCAAGGCGGCCGAAGCGCTGGGCATGGCCCAGCCGCCCCTCAGCCAGCAGATCCGCAAATTTGAACAGGAGGTGGGCACACCACTGTTTCACCGGCTGACCCGCAGTGTGGAGCTGACCGAGGCGGGGCTGAGCCTCTATCAGGATGCCAAGGGCATACTGTCGCAAACCGAGCAGGCCATGCAGAAGGCCCAGCGCATCGCCCGCGGCCAGCAGGGCTCCCTGCGCCTGGGCTTTGCCGGTTCCACTGTGCTGCATCCGAGCGTGCTGCGCCTCATCCACGACTTTCGTCAGGCCTGGCCCGAGGTGAGCCTGCACCCCATCGAGAACAGCATGCCCAATCTGGTGCGCGACCTGGTGAGCGAGGAGCTGGATGCCGCCATACTGCGCCTGCCGTGCAGCAGCAGCTCGGCGCTGACCCACCATCTCATCGATGAGGAGGAGATGCTGATCGCCCTCCCCCCGCACCACCCGCTGGCAAGCACGGGCGCCATCGCCATCGAGGCCCTGGCGCAGGATCCCTTTATCCTGTTCCCCCGCGAACTGGGGCCGGGCCTGCACGATGCCATCACCCAACGCTGCCAGCGGGCCGGTTTCAGCCCTCGGCTCGGCAGCCAGAGCCCGCAGGTGATCTCCACCGTCGGCATGGTGCAGGCCGGTTTCGGGGTCGCCATCATCCCCCGTTCGGTAAGCGAACTGCATCCCCACGGCGTCAGCTATCACCCCATCGCCGATGAACCGCTCACCACCCGCATCAGCCTCGCCACCCGCCGCCATCCACGTCAGAAGAGCCTGCAGCACCTGATAGGGCTGATCCCTCGCCAGCGCTGAGCCTCCCCGGGCACTGGCCGACATCCCATCAGCAGAACAACAAGGTACATGTGAACGAGACGCTGGCGGGGGTCAGAGCCATGGACGAGTTGGCAGGGCTGGGCACACTCGTGCGGCCAGCATCCAATCCGGTTGGACAGGCGACCTAAATGGATTGATGAGGTTTACGAACATGGGCATTCATGGCGTTATCCAACCGACAGGCCAGCATGCGACCGCCATGAATTGTCACCCTCTCACCGGGCATGCCACGGGTGATATACGCCCTCCTCTCTCTTGCCTTGGATCTAATCATCCGGCAGCACATCAAAACCGGCGATCACATCAAACAGCTCTTCATCGATGGCACTCTGGCGGAGGCGATGAAATTCACTTTCAAGCGTATCCAGCAATTCACCAATGTTTTTCTCCGCCCGTTGCATGGCAGCAAGCCGGCTGGCATTTTCACTCGCAAGCGACTCGGCGCACGCACGAAACAAGGAGATAAAGAGATACTCGCGCACCAACGCCATCTGGGTATTTTCCCTGCGACCGATCAACTCTGGCAGACACTGGGTCGGCCAGCTCCGGGTCATCAAGGCCTGTTGCCAGGTGGCATCGAGGGGGAGGAAGGGTTGACAGACAGGCTCGTAAAGCGAGCCGGACTTTGGGCGGTTGTGAAACAAGAGGATATTGCTGACTTCTCCGCGCTCGCGCAGAGATTCTGTCTCGATAAGGATCTCGCTGACCAGCGGAGTGATCGCCGAGATGGCGCTGGGCAGACGAAAAGCCCGTCCCAAGGTAAGGGCGCTGTCATCGAGGCGGGAGCGGATACGATCACCTGCGGTCCAGATGATTTTACGACCTGGCAGCTTATCCAGCGTTTCACTGACGAACTCAACCAATGATTCGTTAAACTGCCCGACCAGCCCCTGATCCGACCCGAATACGATGACACCCGTGGGCCCCTCATCCTTGAGCGCTGCGGGCCGAACCAGGTCGCCCTGCTGTTGGCGAAAAAAGGTCAGCAGGCCGAGTTGAACCGTTCGGTCATAGTCATCCAGGGAACGCACCGCATTTTCATACTGACCAATGCTCGAGGCGGCCATCGCCTTCATCGTCCGCACAACGGATTCGAGGTCACTGGCACTGGCTATCTGGCGACGCAGACTGACGGCTGTTTTACTCATTCGCTTACCTCGTCAACCGGCTGGAACTGAACGAGTGCTTGCCGCGCCAGGTCAACTATCTGAGCACTGTCTTCATCCTCGAGTGTTTCGGTGCTTTCCAAGCGGGCGCAGAGCGCTGGCGAGACCTGGTCGGCGGCATCGCAAACGGCATCCTCGGCTTCTTTCATCCTGTCGAGCGGGATCTGATCAAACAAACCCGCACTCAGCGCCAGCAACACTGCAATTTGCTGCACCATGGGGAAGGGTGAAAATTCTTGTTGTTTCAAACAGGCACGGATGCGACGGCCATGCGCGATCTGCAACTGAGTGGCTGCATCGAGTCGGGCGCCGAAGCGCGAAAAGGTTTCCAGCTCTTCGAACTGGGCATAGGCCAGCTTGAGATCACCGGCAACAGCCCGATAGGCAGCACGCTGCGCCTTGCCGCCAACCCGCGACACGGACTGGCCGACATCGACCGCAGGCAACACCCCCAATTCGAAGAGAACGGGTGACAGGTAAATTTGACCATCGGTGATCGATATCAGGTTGGTCGGGATGTAAGCCGACATATCCTGAGCTTCGGTCTCTATGATGGGCAAGGCCGTCAGAGAGCCGCCACCAAGTTCCTTGCACAGATGGGTGGCTCTCTCGAGCAGACGCGAATGGATGTAGAAAATGTCACCGGGAAAGGCTTCGCGACCCGGCGGTCGACGCAGCAGCAAGGAGAGTTCTCGATAGGCACGGGCGTGATGTGTCAGGTCATCGTAAACCACCAGCACATCGCGCCCCTGCTCCATGAAATACTCAGCAATGCTGGTCGCGGCATAGGGCGTGATATAGGCCAGACCAGGGGGATCGTTTCCTTCAGCAACGACGACAACCGTGTACTCCAGCGCCCCCTTTTTTCGCAGCGTCGCAATCACCTTGGCAACGCCGGCGGCACGCTGGCCAATGGCACAGTAGACACAGAGCACATTCTTGTCACGCTGATTGAGAATGGCGTCCAGTGCAATGGCCGTCTTGCCAGTCTGCCTGTCACCCAGGATCAATTCGCGCTGGCCGCGTCCAATGGGAATGAGCGCATCAACGACCTTGATGCCGGTTTGCAAGGGCACTGTGACCGGGGCCCGATCCATGATATCAGCGGCAGGACGCTCGATCGGCAGGCGCTCCCCGGGCGACAAGGGCCCTTGATCGTCGAGGGGCTCGCCCAGAGGATTGATGACCCGGCCAATCAGGCGCTCCCCGACCGGCACATCGACAACATGACCACTGCGCTCAACCTGGTCGCCTGCGTGCAACAGCCAATAATTTCCAAGCAGCACAACGCCAATCTCATCTTCATCGACATTGAAGGCAATGCCCTGAATGCCGCCGGGGAAAACAAGTACCTCTTCAAAGCCGACACCCGGCAGGCCGGAGACGCTGGCAATGCCGGCAGCAACGCGGGTGATGTAGCCGACTTCCCGGGTCACTATGCCATGAACAAAGGTGTCGCGGCCCTTCTCAATAGCGGAGAAAGTCGATGCCAATACCTGCTGCAGAGTATCAGGAGGCATTGGCTGTACCTTCTGAAGTACTGGCGGGTTTGAGCAGATCACCAATGCTTTTTTCCAGGCTGACCAAGTATTCGGCAATGCTCCAGTCAACCTTGTAACCTTCGGCGCGCAGCTCTATGCCACACACGAGTTCCGGCACAGTTTCATAGCGCAACGCGGGGGCCTTATCTTGTAATGGCTGGATAGTCGTCTCCAGCAAGTTGCGCTGCTCGTCCGACAACGCGAAGGTACTGCTGACCACCAGTGGCTGCCCGGAGGTCTTCAGCGCCTTGCTCAGCGCCGCCTTGTCGGTGTCGTTCAGGTCACGCAGATGGGCGACGAACACATCGACCATACGGGCCTCGAGCGTGATACCGGCAAGATCGGTCAATGCCTTGCCCGCAATGGCAAAGACCTCCTGGCTGGTCCGCTGGCGAATATCATGGTGCAGTGCGTGCGCCTCGCTTTGCAGGGAGGCTTTGCCTTTGGCAATCAGGGCGCTCGCAGCTTGCCTTGCCTCGTCAAGCAGCCGCTGGCGCTCGACATGAGCAGCCTCTGTTGCCTCTTTGAGGAGTGTTGCCTTGTTGCGATCGAGCTCGGAATTTCGTTGCTCAAAATTTTCTCTCTCCTCTGTAGCCGATGCTTGCTGTTTAGCTGCATTGGCCAGCTCGGTAGCAATGCGCTTCTCACGGGCGTCAATTGCATCGAGTATCGGGTGATAGAGAAAGCGTTTCAGCAGCCAGGCCAGGATCAAAAAGTTGACCACTTGCGCGCCGACGGTGAACCAGTCGATAAGCATGATCTATTTTCCTGCCACGGCGGCGATGGCTTGATTCCAGAACGGATTGGCGAAGATCAGGATCATCGACACCACAAAACAGTAGATAGCCACCGACTCGACCATGGCCAAGCCAACGAACAGGGTACGAGTGATGGTGGCTGATGCATCAGGTTGTTGCGCCAGCGCGCTAAGCGCCATCGCCACCGCCCGGCCTTCACCGAGCGCCGGGCCTATGCTGCCAATGGCGATGGTCAAGCCAGATGTGATAATCGAAGCAATGGCAATGAGGGTCAAACTGTCCATGATCAGTCCTTTTGGGAAATGGGTGTGGTTTCGGGAGCTACTTCAGGCTTGGGTTCACGGACCCGGGTGGCAGCAGCGATGTAGACGGCCGCCAGAATGCTGAAGATATAGGCCTGCACCATGCCGGTCAGCAGCCCTAACGCACTCATGATTACAGGAAAAATAAAGGGGGTTATGGTGAGCAAGATGGCAAGGATCATGGTTCCGCTCATCATGTTGCCAAACAGACGGGCGGCCAATGCCAAGGTGCGCGACAATTCGCTGACAATATTGAAAGGCAACATGATCAGGGTCGGCTTGATGTAGGCTTGCAGATACGCGGTCAGGCCGCTGTCGGCAATGCCGAAGATCGGGACGGCAAAAAATACGCAAATAGCCAGTGCCGTGGTCGTCGACAAGGAGCCTGTGGGTGGCTCGTAGCCAGGTATGATGGTGACCAGGTTGGCGCTGGCGACAAAAAGAAACAACGTCCCAATAAAGCCGAGGTAGAGCCGTGGCTTGAGCAGCCCGACTTCCGCAATCTGATCGACGATACCGGTGACTATGATTTCCAACAGGTTCTGCCAGCGGCTACGGTCCAGTCCTTTCGACAAGCGACGGGTCACCAGCCATGAACCGAACGTCAATACGAACATAAGGCCCCAGCTGTAGACGATGGTGGCATTGAGCTTGACAAAGCCGAATTGCCAGAAAACAAGGACGTCCGGGCTAAGGTGCATATTGAGCACCGATCAATACTGGCATCTTGCGAGTGACTCGTGTGACAGCAAGCCGAGCGAAGATAAACCCCAGCAGCAGAGCCGCCCAGCGCTGCCAGTCAGCACCGCCAACGAGCCAAAAACCCACCATCACGATCGCCGAGCGCAGAAGCAGACTGCAAAAAAACCAGAGGGCTATCTGGGCAGAGGCGACGCCTCGGCGAACCGTCCACCACAGGCCACCAAAAAAGAGCAGGCCCAGCACGACGCCGGCAAACAGGCTGCCACTCAAAATGAGCCATTCATTCATCATGTTTTTTTCCCTTATCGTGAATTTCACTGTCTTCTTTTGCCAGCCAGCGCCAAGCATTGAAGCAGCCGAGGGTCAGACCCGCAGCCAGCAGCGCCAACGTCCATGACTGGCCGCCCGGGTATCGCTCATCAAGCCAAAGACCCAGTGCCGCCCCCAGCAATGTGGGGATCGCGATCGACCAGCCAATCAGACCCATCATGCCCAGACCCGACCAGACGGTGCGTGTGACTTGTTGCTGCGCCTTTACTTTGCGCTCAGCCTTGTTGCCAATCAGCTCGCTGAACCCGCGTTTGCCATCGCCCGGCTTGCGTCCTTGCTCAGTCATGTTGCATGGCCACGAAACGGTGTACAAAACCCGCTTCAAGTTTTGACAGCGCAGCTCGCGCGCTTTTTTCCTGCTCATCAAGCGTTAAAAATTCTCGCTCAACGGCGGCACGCAATTGTTCAAGTTCCAGGTTGCCGATGGCATTACGCACGGACACCAGCACCTCGTCACCCGTCTTCACCAATACCCCCTGATCGACCGCAACACAGACCTCGTGCTCTGTACTCGTCTCGAACACCAGAATGCCCGGCACCAGTACGGCAGCGCAGTCGAGCCGATTGGGTAGCAGACCAAAGGCTCCATATGTCGATTCGGCAACGATGCGCAGCACATCCGCTTTCTCGGCAAACACCTTGAAAGGCAACAAAATCTTAAGTCTCATGGGTACTCGCTTTCTCTTTGTTGGCTTGTTTGTCGAGCGCTTCATCGATGGCTCCGATCATATACAGCGCACTTTCCGGTACATCCTTGAACTCGTCGCGCAAAATACGCTCGCAACCCGCCAGGGCATCGTCCAGGCTCACCTGTCGCCCCTGCATGCCGGTGAATTGTTCAGTAGTGAAAAATGGCTGAGTCAGAAAACGTTCCAGTCGCCGGGCACGCGCTACCACGTTGCGGTCCTCGCTCGACAGTTGCTCCATACCAAGCATTGCAATGATGTTTTTGAGATCGGCGTATTGTGCCAGGGTGCGGCGGATCGCCTGTGCCAGCGTGTAGTGTCGCTCGCCAATGATGCCAGGCGTCGCCATTTTGGAATTTGACTGCAAGGGATCAATGGCCGGATATAGCCCTTCGCTCGCCCGTTTGCGCGACAGCACAATCGATGCGGAGAGGTGCGAGAAGGTATGCACGGCGGCCGGATCCGTGAAGTCATCTGCGGGTACATAAACAGCCTGGATCGACGTGATGGCACCGGTATCGGTATTGGCGATGCGCTCCTCCAGTTGGGCCAGCTCAGTGCCCATGGTCGGCTGGTAGCCAAGACGAGCCGGCATCTGCCCCATCAGCCCAGACACTTCCATGCCGGCCTGGATAAAGCGGAATATATTGTCGACGAGCAGCAACACATCGCTATGCTCGTCATCACGAAAGTACTCCGCCATGGTCAACGCGGCGTGACCCACACGGAATCGGGCGCCCGGGGATTCGTTCATCTGCCCGAACACCATCACCATGTTGTCGAGCACGCCAGCGGCCTTCATATCGCGATAGAGCTCCTCGCCTTCGCGACAACGTTCACCTATCCCGCAAAAGATGCTCACCCCTTTATGCTGACCCAGCATGTTGTGGATCATTTCCGTGAGCAGGACAGTCTTGCCAACACCTGCACCGCCAAACAGGCCGGCTTTACCCCCGCGCTCCAAGGGCATGAGTACATCGATCAGCTTGATCCCGGTCAGGAAAATCTCAGGCTGCGTCGAGCGCCTTGCCAATGCCGGCGGCGTGTTGTGTACGCTACGCCAATCCACGGTTGGGGGCGGCAGACGATCGATCGCTTGACCAAAGACATCAAACATTCGTGACAGCGTGCCCTTGCCGACCGGCGCCAACAGGGGGCCACCACTGTCGTTCACCAAGGTGCCCCGCGCCAATCCCTGGGTGGGAGTCAGGGCAATGCCACGCACGCGTTGTGCATCAAGCTGGGCTTGAACCTCGATGACAATGTCCCCCTCATCACCCGTTCTCAGCAGTGAATGAATGGGGGGCAATTGCGTGTCGAAGCGAACATCCACCACGCTGCCACGCACCGAGACCACTGTGCCGGTACGGGATGGTGCTGTCTTGTCAGTCATATCAACTCCCTAGTCTGCGTTGTCCTTCAACCATGACCAGGAGACAACCAGACTGTCACTGGCAACCCTGACAAGGAAGTGGCCCGAGGCATGAGCGAACTCAAGTGAATCGTTGAGCAAGGTGCAACAGGACGGTTCGACCTTACCAGTACGGCCTACCTTGATATGTACGTTAACGAACAGACAGCCCGCCGCCCTCCCGCCATAGTGTTTTCGCGGCTACTGCATTTTTATTTTAATTACCACGACTGTCAGATCTGGCGACAGGTCATTTATGCCCGCCTTTGAAGAACCGCCAGGACTCACCTTTCCCGTTCTTCCAGTGAACCGTTCATTCGCTACCCAACACCTGGGCCCTTGCCTGTCTGCCTGTCGCACGACAGGCGAGGCTGGCCCCTTCATCAGTCATGCATGTCGATGGCTCCCGACCGAGCCGCCGACAACAGAGAGACATTACCCATATCCAACGATGGATTGATGTTCCACGAACGCGGACCCGGGTCCGGTAACAACAAGCAGGGAGATATCCATGAATGGTTGGTGCGCTAGGTTATTTGGCTTCAAGCCAACCAATGACCCTTGGCAGGACAAGGAGCCCGTTCGTGAAGAGCTGTTCGGCATAGAGCGGCTGGAATCCCATGCCATGACGCTGGCAGAAGGTAACTGTTCACCCAGATGGCATTGACAGGAAAAAGTGAGACGATCATCCCTTGATCCACTGTTGCCCCTTGCCTGATCCCGCCAGCTTGGCACCATCACGTCATGAGCAAACCCATT
>Ga0075011_10000557_pt1 | contig 19906 bp, 11 predicted proteins | sample TARM_MetaG_T_14_FD_72354 | JGI IMG/M metagenome (GOLD analysis project Ga0075011, IMG submission 72354) | Freshwater microbial communities from Pennsylvania, USA, analyzing microbe dynamics in response to fracking - TARM_MetaG_T_14 | ecosystem: Environmental > Aquatic > Freshwater > River... | reverse complement strand
CAGCCGCACCGAGGCGTCGTTCCGGGTCTGGTCCACGAGCAATACCCGCTTTCCCCCGGTCCCGGGCAGAATCGCCGGGTCCAGGTCCGGCGCGTGGTTGTACTTGCTCAGCCGCTCCCGCCCGACAGCCCGGATGGCCTCTCCGGCCAGGGCCAGCTCCTCGGCGGAAAACCCGCCTTCGGCGATGAGCCGCTCCAGCCGGGAAGGGCGGATGGCGTCGTAATAAATACCCAGGTCATCCACCACCAACGAGAGCGGCGGATGGCCCAGCACCCCCAAGCCGAGGGAACGAAGAAAGCCGTCCTCAACGGCAAGGTATGGAAGATGCCATTCACCGGCCCGTTGCCGCGCCTTATCCGCCGTGGGCTTGTGCCCCCAACCGGCCACTCCACTCAGCCCGTCGGGGCCGGACGGGCGAAACCGGACGGCGTCCCCGAGAAAGACCTCCAGATGCGGAATGCGGTACATGCCGCCGGAAAACACGCCGATCACGAACGGACTCCCGGGGCGGCCGCCGACACCCGGGTCCGGGCCACCGCCCGCGTCCTGAGTGCTTCGCGCAGCTCACGATCCCGGGCGAGGCGGCAGATAGCCTCCACCCACGCCTCCACGCGGTTTTCCACGAGCAGGCCGTTTTCCCCGTCCCGGACCACATCCTCGAACACCGGCCCGGCGGAATAGACGCCCACCCCGCCTGCGCGGGTGATGTCGTAAAATTTCACATGGCTGCGGCACTGATTGAAGGGAGAATCCAGGAGCGGAGCGAGCCCGATGTCGAGCTGCGCCGCCCCGGTGCGCGCCAGGAACTCGGTCCAGGACAGAGGAGGCACCACCCGAACGTTCTCCGCCCCCCTGTACAGCCGGCGCACCCGGGCATCCCCGAACAGCTCGAAGGTCACGTCCGGAAGCCGCGCCGACACGCCCTCGAAGACGTCCCGGAGCCAGGCGATCTCCCGCAGGTGGGAGGTAGTGCCGTGATAGAAAACCGTCATGCCGCCATGCCTCTCTTGTTTGGGAGGCCCGGCGGTCGAGACGGCGGGCGGCACTGGCGGCAGAATGGCGGATGCAGGCAGGCCGTAGCGGGCAGCGAGCCCCGGACAGGATACCAGGACGGCCGCGTCCGTGGCCCGCAGCGTCCGGCGCAGACCGGCGAAACGGCGGGCTGTCCTGTAGGCGTAGCCGAACGGCAGGTAGGGATCGCGCAGGATGCCGGGGATGTCGTCGTCGATGAAATAGATCACCGGCGGAATGCGGCCGGATGCGCTCTGGAGCACCCTGGCCCAAGCCGGGGCCACATGCCGCACCAGGACCACCGAGGACGCACCGGACAGCACGGAGACGTCCGTCCGCTTAGACGCGGTGTCCACGTACCGGGCGTGCGGAAAACGGGAAGTCCAGTAGTAGTAGAGGGTCGGTGTGTCGCCGAAATGCAGGACTACCGGTTCCTCGCCCGCCATGGCGGGCGAGGCGGGCTTTCCGGACAGGGCTCCGGGCGACAGAAAACGGACGAGTGACTTTCTCATGTTGATTGCTAGCGGCTGCGCCTGGGCATGGAGAATCCGGTTTAGAAGATATCCACGAGAGCCCTGGTGCCCACGGCGACCTGGAAGAATATCTGCGTCAGGTCCTTGGCGAACTGAAGATTCTTGCTCTCGTACTTGGGCAGCGCCATGATGGAATCTCCGGCCTCTATCCGGTCGGTCCTGGCATTGCCGATGTGCCCGTCGGCCTTGAACAAGATGATGTTGTCCTGGTCCGCCTTGTTGCTGAAGCCGCCGGACATGGCGATGTAGTTCTCGACGGAGTATTTGGCGTTGAACACCACGGCGTTGGGCACCACTACTTCGCCGCTGGTGAGCACCACATCGGAACGGCTGGGCACCACGATGATGTCGCCGTCTTGGAGATAGACGTTCTTGATCACCCCGTTGTTGCTGATGGGCACCACACCCTGGGGCTGAATACGCTTGGCCCGTTCCACGAACTGGTTTATCAACTCCGCCTCCTTCACCCGAATGGTCGCTTCATCCACGCTGGAGGAGGAGGACGTCAACGCATTTTGCTCCAGGCGAAACAGGGATTCCTGAAGGGCCGCAGCTTGGCGTTTGGCCACGTCGTAGCGCCGCAGGTAGATGGAGTTCACGTCCGAGTAGCTCTTATCGACCTCGATGTAGTTGAGAACATCGTTCAGCCGGGTGCCCTTCTTGACGAAGAACTGGGAACGCCCGTTGAGTGCGCCGTCGGCGTAGATGGTGATGGCGTCGGACGGTTGGTCGTAGATGAATTCGATCGTGTCGTTGTCGTAGACAGGAAAATTCTTAAATTCCTTGAGAGTCAGATATTTCTTCAGGGGCACCCTGTTGCGGTACCCCAACACACTGACGTGAGAAACGCCCGGCAGGGGATCGGCGCACGCCATGACCTCGCGGCCCGAGACCGCGTTGTGGCGGAACTCGAACCACGCCTGGGTGCGCACGTGCCCGTTGACACCCACGCGGATGCCCCGACGCTTGACCACGATGACGTCGCCGTCCTGGAGGGCACCCCCGTCCAAGCGTCCTTCGAGCAGGAACTTGTACAGGTCGGCCACGGCCACGGTCACGCCCTTGCGCACCACCTCGATCTCCCGGTAGGAGCCGCGCTCGGGATCAATGCCGCCCGCCAGGTCAAGGAAGAAGAGTACTGAATCGGTCACCCCGCCCGCGTAGCGGCCTGGGGAGTTCACATAGCCCGACACGAACACCGACATGGGCTGCGAAGTAGCTAGGTCGATGTAGGAATCGTAATAATTGGAAGAATAGACCTTGTCGATCGCCTTGCGCACGGTTTCGGCGAGATCCTTGTTCGGCACGCCCGCGACATTGACCGGCCCCACGGATGGAATAAAGATGTTGCCGAGGCGGTCGACATTCAACGTCTGTTCGAAGTTGAACACCCCCCAAACGCGGACGCCCACGCGGTCACCGAAACGGATCTTATATTCGGGATTGCGTTCGTCGTAATACGTGCCTGAAAAATTGCCGTTGAACAGGCTTGAGCCGAAGACCTTCAGGTTGGAAAAGGGAATCTTCTGGCCACGGCCTCTGCTGCCCATTCCCTCCCAGGTCTGGTCCCGGTTGGTGTTGTAAAGCCTGTTGGAGGTCGGATGGCTGAAATTCTGATCGATGGATCCCGGCAGGGTGTCGGTCTGCACGCCACGAAAAACCTTGGTGGGCTCACCGCTAAAGGAGTCGTCCTCCGGGGTCGGTTTGTTCTTGTCGGCGGGCTGCCGGTCGATTCGTACCTGCTCGGCATTAGGCATGCGCAGGTGAGAAGCCGCCTCAAGGGAGGGTTGCGCAAGGGCGTAAGAAGTTGGCCCCTGGAAAGTTATACAGCCCACAAGGAAAAACAGCCTGATAAATCTCAACATGCCCTATACACCTATGTGTTCCTTAACAGCAGCCACGATTAATAACAATAAAGCATACCCCATGCCAACCACGACCACGACGAGCAGGGCGGAAAAGGGCCGGTTGGGATAAATGGCCTCGTCCAGGGTGGACGGGACCTGGAACGCCTCCAGGTAGACGCTCTTGCTCTCGCTCTGCACCCGGGCCGTCTCCACGGCGGCCAGGCTGGAAAGATAGTAGTTCCGCGCGAAATCGTTCTCGATCCTCAGGGACTCGAACTCGTCCATCAGGCGCAGAGTCTCGGGTCCGGCGTTGCCGGTCAGCTTGCCCTTCTCGAACGCCATCTGCTGCTGCAACTCCGCCAGATTGATCTGCAGCATGCGGACCTGGACGCTGTCGGTCTTCAAGAACTGCTTGCGCGTCTCCAACTCAACCATGAGATTCGAGAGCTTCCCTTCCAGCTGGGCGATGATCTTAAACTGGTTCTCCGCGGACGCCATGGGGTCCAGCTCGGAGTTGGCCGTCCTGAACGTGGTCAGGGCCTTCCTGGCCTTGGCGTACCGCGCTTCGGCGCGCTCCATCTCCCTGGTCGCCTGCTGCATGGTGTCGCTCTGCACCCGGTCGTTCATCCGGTTCAGAAGCTCTTCGCTCTGGGACAGAATCTCCTTAGCGATGTTGTGGGCCATCTGCGGAGTGTTCGCTTTGACCTCCACCGAGAGGATGCCAGTGGTGCTGTCGAAACTCACCTGGACCACGGACCGCCAGAACTTCAAGCATTCGTCGAGGGTAGCGTTCTCCCTCAAACGGGAGAGGAAGTCGATTTTCTTGGAGGTATAGTGGGCGTGCAGCCCGAGCTTGTCGTTGACCGCCTCGAGCATGTCCAAGGACTTGATATACTCAGCCACGATGTAGGAATCCCTGGACGCCGTGCTTCCCATGCCGCCCAGAAGCGACATGATATCGCCGCCCACGGCCGTCCTGCCGCCGCGCACCGCGAATTTGGCGGTGGAGACGTACATCCCGGTCATGAAGAAGAGGTAATAAGAGCTCCCCAGCACGATCAAGACCGCCGCCGCAATATGCCCTATTTTCTTGATCACTGCCTAAGGCTCCGATCCATCAGCATATTGGGCTGAAGTTTTTCATAAAAATCGACTCCTTCCTCTACATTATCGAATTCGGCCAACTTACCGCTATGGAGTACGAATATTTTTTCGCAATACGCCTGGATGGTGTTCTTGTTATGGGAAACAATAACCAGCGTCGATCGTTCGCTCCTGCGCTCGAACTCCTCCTGGCACTTCCGTTTGAAAGTGACGTCACCCACTGCGGTCACCTCGTCGACCAGGTAATAATCGAAATTGATGGCCATGCTGATGCCGAACGCCAGCTTGGCGCGCATTCCCGACGAATACGAAGATACGGGCATAAACAGATACTCGCCAAGATTGCTGAAATCCTGAACAAAATCCACAACATTTTGCCTGTCCGCATTATAAATCCGACAGATGAACCGAAGGTTGTCATAGCCGGACATGCTGCCCTGGAAGCCGCCGGAAAACCCGATTGGCCAGGAAACGGTACCCTGTCGTAAAATCCTGCCGCTGCTTGGAACCTCGGCCCCGCCGAGGATGCGAAGGAGCGTGGATTTCCCCGCGCCGTTCAGACCGAGGAATCCTACGTTGGGACCGAGAGGCAATTCAAAGGACACATGATCCAGCACCGTCTTGAACCCGGTGGTGGTCTTGTATCGCTTGACGATATTTTCAGCCTTGATCATACGACGTCGACCTTTCTGCGGGTGACCAGCTCCACCATGAGACCGACAAACAGCGTGACCAGGGAGGTGAACAGAACCAGGCCCATATCCAGGTCGGCGAAATGGTAGGCATAGGAAAAACTTGTCCGGGAATTTTCAATCAACTGGTAAATGGGATTGTAGGTGGCCACGAAGGACAGCCGCGTCGGCACCATGTTCAGGGAAATGATGGCCCCGGAACCGAAAAAGCATATCCTGAGCACCATGGAAGTCACGACCATCACGCTGTCCGAATATCGGCTCAGGCCGCAACACAGGGCACCGAGCCCCGTTCCCATGACCATCAGGAAAAACCACGACTGAATGAACGGCCAAGGGTCCACCACGCCGATCTCGGTGCCCGTCAGCACAAGGATCATCCCCAAGAACAGGAAGACAACGATGTTGGTGGCCCCCACGAGCAGGGCCCGGGAAACGATGATGTCGAAGTGCCGGACTTTAGAATAATAGAGCAGCGCCCGGTTGGCGTCGATCGACGGGCCGATCTTCTGCACGCACTCGGAAAAGACGTTCCAGGCGGTGATGCCGCTCAGCAGATACAGGGGCAGGGCCAGGCCGTACGAGTGGTGCGCGCCCATAGCCAACCGGATGCCCCAAAAAACCGCCACGCCGAAGGCCGTCTGGATGACCACCCAAAAATAGCCGAACTTGCTACGGCCGTACATGGTCTTGGTCTCGCGAAGCATCAAGGCCCAGATGACTCTGGCCTGGACCTGGAGGGCCTCCCAAAAATTTTGTGCGACCAGTAATTGGCTCATATCAATCCGTTTTTGTGGTTTCCCTGGCAATCCCGGCCACGAGGCCGCCCATGTCCTCCGGCCGGATGTCGCGCCGGACGGCCGTTCCTCCCTGACTGGACCAGACGAGATAGTCCGTGTTTCCGTTCACCGGCCGGTCCTCGGGCACGCAGCCCACGTGGTCGCCGTACAGGGCGATCACCCGATCCCGCCCGTGGCAGGGCGCGTCTGCGAGTATGCCGAGCATGCGGTCGGTATCGCGCAGGTGGGTCAGGTAGGCAGCCATGCCAGGGCCGCCCCATCCAGGGGCCGCAACGGGCTCTGGAGGCGTCGACATGTCCTTGAACCTATCCCCGTCCCAAGGGCCATGGGCCTCGATGGTGATAGCGAAAATGAAGAGAGGCTCGCCGGAATTCTCCAGCAAGGACAACAGATACTCCGCTAACACTTCGTCACCTACATACGGTCCGATGCGTTCCGTTGAGCAGAATAGCCCTTCCCCATGGAGTTCGTCAAACCCCAAGTTAGGCATCACCTCGTCGCGCCTGAAAAACTTCAGATCATAGGGATGGACGCAGATGCATCGGTACCCCTGTTTCCCGAAGTAGTCGGCCAGACTCCAGACGCGGCGATGGGCGGCGGAAAGATAGGGATTCATGGCATCGGTCCCGAGCTTGCCGTTGGGGATGCCCGTGAGAACCGAAAATTCTGTGCGCATGGTGTAGGCCCCGTGCGCGGAGACCTGCATCTCGCCGGACACGCCTTCTCCGCGCAGGCGGGCGAAATTCGTATAGATCGAGGAATCGATTCCGGGGTCCGCCCGACGGAGATCGAAAAAGGATTCTGCCTGGACGAGGACCACGTGCGGCTTCTCGCCAGAAACCGGGGCCAGGTCCGCCGGGGGCCAGACGCACTCGGGCGAAAGCCTGTCCCGGGGCATGGCCCCGCCCTCGCCATCTCGTCCCGAACGGTGCGCGTGGGCCAGGGCGTGAAGCAGCAGGGAGCCGGTCAGTCCGAAAGCGGCGAAATCGGTGTTGGGATCAAAAGCGGGCCTACGCTTCTCGACCAGGGCCGCGACCCACCCCTCCCCCACCGGGGAAAAACGGAGCAGGATCAGGATCGTGGGCAGCAAAGCGGCGTAGAACAAGACCCAGGGCAGCCGCACCCAGGCCTCCAGTGGGGACTGGAGCCGATAGAGCACGGCCATACCGAAGACCGCGAGTGCAACGGTGAGCACCACGCGCAGCGGAAAGATGTACGGGAAATAGAAGCGGGGATGGCGGAGCATCTGGGCGAACAGGCCGAAGTCCACAAAGACCAGAGGCTCCTTGAATTGGGAGAGCTTGAGCCGGTTGACCGCGAACAGAAGCAGCGCACCGCCCGCCGCGAGCAGCCCGGAAAACAGGGACCTGCCCGTGAGCAGCAGCGCGGACGAATAGAGCAAGGTGATGAGGACCAGAGGAGTGCCATCCACCAGGAGGTCGCCCCCCCGTCCCCGACACCCCGTGGCGTCCAGCCGGTTGAGGAACAGGGCTAGGGCCGCGACCAGCGCATAGGGAACGAGCACTGCGAACACAACTAGTTCCTGCCCAGCGGGGACTCGCCGTCGGGGTTGACGCTGCTCTTGAAAAAGGAGCGCAACACCCAGTCGGCGACCGGTTCCGCCAGCAGCCCCAGACCAAGCACGCCGAGGGCGAGAATCCGGGGAAAGACGATCTCCCCCCTGTTATGCTCCAGGCCACGACGGATCTTGCGGGCGGCCTTGTCGGCGGAATACCGAAACGGCTTGCCCCCCACATAGCGCGCGCTCATGGGAGAGTCCACGAATCCCATGGTGACCACGCTGACCCGGACCCCGGAATCTGAGAGCCAGCCGCGCAGTGCCTTGCCGTAGGTCCGTATGGCCGCCTTGCTGGCGCTATAGGCCGGGGTGTCCGGGAAGCCGCGCAACCCGCTGATGGACCCGATGATCGCGATCTGCCCGCGCCCCCGCTCGCGCATGCGCTCGGCCAGGGGATGGACCGTGGCCACGCTCCCCATGGTGTTGACCCGGAAAAGGCGCTCGACGTCCGCGAAGGGTTCGCCCGAGCCGTCGGGCTGGATGGCCGACGACACACCCGCGTTGGCAAAGGCCAGGTCCACGGGAAGCGCCCGGTCCACGTCCAAAACCCAGGCCCGCACCGCGTCGGCGTCCCGGATGTCGAGGATGTGGGTGCGCACCTCGGCCCCCCTGGCCCGGCAGCGCCAGGCCAAATCGTCCAGCCGCTCAGCGGACCGGCCCGTCAGGGTCAGGACCATGTCCGCGGCGGCGTATTCCAGCGCGAGCGCCGTGCCCACGCCGCCCGAGGCCCCGGTGATGAGGACGTGTCCGCTCACGCCAGCTCCTTGCACATCTGCACCATGCCCGTCTTGTGGAGGAACAGCTTGTGGTCGGGAAAATCAAAGGCCCGGGTTTCAACGAACCCGTGCCGCCGGTAGAACCGCACGGCCCGCTCGTTGCCCCGCCAGGCGTGCAAGCTCAGGCAGGAGAGGCCCTCCCCCGCCGCCCACTCGGCGACCACATCCATGAGGACATCGGCCAGCCCCTCGCCCCGGTGCCGCTCGGCGACCCACAGGGTGTTGATGAACAGCGAGTCCTCATCCGCGGAATTGAGCAGCGCCTCGACCACCCGATACTTCTCCTCGGACAGATAGCGTTTAGCCATGTCCGAGGCCACCTGCTCGTTCCAGGGATAGGCCAGGACCAGGCCGACAATCTTGCCGTCCTCCACGCAGACGATCATGTTGCGGTAGCTGTACAACGAATCCCCGGACACAACCTGGGTGTTGAGAATCTGGTGCGGCTTGGTGAAGGGGATCATGCCGGTCAGGATGTAATCCACAAGCCCGTCGGAGGTCTGCTGGACGATGGTGGTCAGTTCGGCGGATTCTTCGGACTCCGCCGGGCGAAATTCTATGGTCATAGTTCCTCATACTGGGCCGGAGCGCCCAAGGCAAGCCGCGCCAGCACCCCTTCCACGGCGGCAGCGATGCCCTCGTCCGTGTAGAAGTTGCCCCGGATCAGGGCATAGCTACGCAGCACCCGCACGAACAGCTCCAGCAATTCGGGTTCGGCCGTCCGGAATGCGGCCCAGAAATCGTCCAACGCCAGCTCACCGGGTGTGACGGCGAGACCGGGGAAGCCGTACACGGCCCGGCCGAGGCAGTACACTGGCCGTTTAGCCAGCAACCCCTCCAGCCCCATGGAGCTGTTGACCACTACGACGGCACGGCAGGATTCGAGCAGCCGCCCGCCGTCCCCCCCGTCCAGGTAGACCACCCTGTCGCCGAGCCTCGATTCGACCGCCAACTCCCCAACGAGAGCCGCATAATCGATGAGCCCGTTGTCCAGGGGATGGTTCTTGACCACCAGCCGGACATCCGGCGGCGCACTGCGGGCGAAGGAGGCCAGCACGAAGCGGATGGCGTCCGGCACGTCGGAAAAGGAGGAATTCAGCCGCATCTGGAAATCGGAGTCCAGTTGCAGAGGATACAGGAAAAAGGGACGGGGATCGACGAGCAGTTCCGCCTGCGTTTTCTTGGCCCGTTCCGCCCGCTCCGCCCTGTTCAGGTAGCGCGGCAGCCAGCCCGTGAGTTCCCGCCCTATGGCGTAGGGCCGATGTGTCCGGTAAAAGGGAAAAAGCCCCCACAGGCAGACGTTGCCCACATGGTGGCGCACCGTGTCCATGACCCTGATCTTGAGTGAATTGCGGATCACAGGCAGGTCCGGGAGCGGCCCCAGGTCACCGGCCAGTCGCCGGACGCCGTCGGCTGTGCGCGGCAACGGGGAGCGGGCGTTGACCCCGTGTTCTTCGAAGGTCACGTAGTCGGGCTGGAGATAACCCTCTTCGCACACATGGACGCGCCCCCCCCGCCGCCGGGCCTCGGCCACGGCCTCCATGTGGAGGGGCCGGAGGTCGCCGAAGAGCAGCAGATCGGTGACGGCCAGCTCGTCCATGAGCCGCGACACGTGATCCGACCACAGAAAGAACGGCTTGTTGAAGATGCGCGTGCCGCGTCCGTGCCACTGGAACACGTCGCCGCCGCAGAAGTTGATCTTGGTCACCCTGTGGCCCAGCCCTTCGAGCGCGCTGCCCAGCCGCCGGAAAAAGCGGCTCTGCGGCCCCTGGAGCATGAGAAACGACCGGCGGCTCACGCGGGAACTCCGGCCTAGGCGGAAACGGAGTCGTCCGCGAAGGAGGTGACCAGATGGCGCACCTTGGGCAATTCCTCGGCCACGACGGCCAGGGCCTGCGCGATCTGCACCTCGGAATGAGAATAGGACAGGAAGAAGCGCAGCCGGGCCGCGCTGTCCTCCACCGCCGGATAGATAATGGGTAGGACGTTGACCTTGCGCTTGTGCATGGCCGTGGAGAGCAGCCCGGCCACCAGAGAGTTGCCCACGATGAGCGGGGCGACCGCGTATCCCTCGCCGTGGCCCGTGTCCAGGCCAAGGCGCTTGGCCTCTTGGAGGAAGAATGCGCCCAGCCGCTGGATACGGGCGGGCCGTTCCGGCTCCTCGACGAGGATGCGCAGGGCCTCGGCCGAGGTGGCCGCCAGGGCCGGGGGCATACCCACGCTGTACACGAATCCCGGCGCGGAATACTTGAGAAAATCCGTCAGGGCCTTCTTTCCCGCGATGTATCCGCCGCAGCCGCACATGGACTTGCTCAGGGTCCCCATCCAGACGTCCACGTCCCCGGTGTCCACGCTGAAATGCTCGGCCACGCCGTGCCCGGTCGCGCCGACCACGCCAAGGGCGTGGGCCTCGTCCACCATCAGAAAACACTTGTACTTGCGCTTTAGCTCGATGAGCCGGGGCAGGTCCGGGAGGTCACCGTCCATACTGAACAGCCCCTCGGTGGCGATAAGCGCCCGTTTGTGCTGCGTCCGATTCTCTGCCAGCAGCTTTTCCAGCGCGTCGTAATCGTTGTGCGGGTATGCAAGCCGGGCGGCTCCGGACATCCGCGCCCCATGGATGATGGAATTGTGGCTCAACGCGTCATAGAGGATCATGTCGTTGCGGTTGAGCAGCTGGGAGATAGTCCAGATGTTGGTGGCGTGCCCGCTGACGAAAGTCAGGCAATCCTCGGTCCGGTAGAATTCGGCCAGCCCGCTCTCCAACTCGCGGTGCGGGGGACGCTCCCCAGACACCAGGCGGCTCGCGGAGGCGGAGGTGCCATACAGCTGTATCGCCTCACAGGCCGCACGGTTCAGCCGCTCCGTGCCGTTCAGGCCAAGGTAGTCGTAGGTGGAAAAGTTGAGATATTCCTCGCCACCGATGGAGGTCACGTCCTTGGCCAGCCCGTCGTGGCACAGAAAATAGGGCTCCATAATCCCGCTCTGGGTGGCGATAACCTGATGTATCTTGAGTTCCTTGTATCCCGGCAGCTGGCTGAAATCGCAAACCGAATCCGGAATGGAGGCCAGAGCAGAACCTACGGAGCGACCATGACGGACGCCCTCCGGCACCGAGGTCTTCAACGTCTTGGACATCTTGGCGATAAGGCTGCTCTTCGCATTGGCGGACAGCCGGGAAAACTTCTTTTCCTCGGACATGGCTACTCCGTTTTGTTCAATTCGGCGTTCACGGCGTCCAAGGTCCTAGACACCGACTCGGCGCTCGCGTTGATCCCATGCTTCTTGCGCATGGTCTTGGCCACTTCCTCGGCCTCGTCTCCGTCCTTGCCACCGGAAAGCAGGGCCTCGTAGATGCGCTCGGACAGGGCGGTCAGATCAGAACTGACGTTCATGGAAAAAGAGGACACCTTGACCCCGAAACGCTCCTCAATGAGCAGGCCGAGTTCCACGGCCATGAGGGAATCCAGGCCGAGTTCGGCTATGGACTGGGAAGTATCCATGGACTCGAAGGGAATCTTGAGCATGGCCGCCACCTCGGCGCCGAGGACCTTTACCAGCGCGGGGATGGCCTCCTCCCGGTCCAAGGCCAGGATGGACTTGGCCGAATCCGCGTTCAGGGAGCGGGCCGGACCGCCGCCCTGCAACTCGTCGATCCAGTTGAACATGGTCGAGCCCGCCAGCCGGAGGTCTCGGACCCGGTTCCAGTCCAGGTTGAAATAAAACAGGTTGGCGTACTGGTCGTCCGGGGAGAGTTCCATATAGTCCAGGGCTTGGTTCGAGGTCAGCTCGGCCACGCCCATGACGCGCTTCAGGGACTCCATGACCTCGGGCGCGCCGGTGAGCATACCTGTGTCTGCTATGGGCCCCCACCCGTAGGTGACGGCGGGTAGGCCGTTGGCTCGCCGATGCTGTGCCAAGGCCTCCAAGACAATGTTGGCGGCCACGTAATTCACCTGCCCCGGATTGCCGAGCACCGTGGTGGCCGAGGAGTACATGATGAAGAAATCAAGATCCATATCCATGGTGTACCGGTGCAGGTTCCAAGCGCCCACCGCCTTGGCGCGCAGGGAGGTCTCCACCTGGTCCCGCCGGATGTTGGCAATCATAGAGTCGCGCAGCACGGCCGCCGAATGGACCACGCCCTTGAGGGGCGGCAGGCCGCTCAGGGCCTCGTCCAGAGTCGTGCGCAACTGCGCCTCGTCGGCCACGTCCGCCTTGACCACGATCACGGTGGCCCCCTTCTCCTCCAGGGCCGCGACTCCGGCGCGGGCCTCGGCCCTGTCCGCCCCGCTGCGGCCTAGAAGCACCAGGGTCCTGGCCCCGTTGCGGACCAGCCGCCCGGCCGTGGCCAGGCCGAAGCCCCCCAGGCCGCCGGTGATCAGGTAGGTCCCGGCTCCATCCAGGCTCTCCTTGTGGCGGAGCTTGGGTAGAGTGCGCACGCCGTTGTTCAGTTCATCAAAGGCGACGACCATCTTGCCGATGTGCTTACCGCGCTGCATAGATTTGAAGGCGTCCACCGCGTCGGAGCGACAGAACACGCTGTATACGAGCGGCTTAAACTCGCCCTGCTCGAAGAGCTCGATCAGTTCCTCGAAAATTTTCCGGGCGTGCTTGGGCTTGCTGGCCATGAACTCGTCCAGGTCGATGCCGAAGAAGGCGATGTTCTTCCTGAGCATGCGCATGCGCAGCGGCGTGTTGCTGTAAAAGTCGCGCTTGCCAAGTTCCAGGAACCTGCCGAACGGCTTAAGCAGCTTGAGACTCTTGAAGAGTGCCTCGCCCGCCAGGGAGTTGAGGACCACATCCACGCCTTTCCCGCCGGTCAGCTCCAGGCACTTGTCGTAAAAGTTCAGAGACCTGGAATCCATGACGTGCTTGACGCCGAGGAGCTTGAGGAATTCCCGTTTCTCTTCCGATCCCGAGGTGGCGTATATCTCGGCACCGAGGTGGTTGGCTACCTGGATGGCGGCCAGCCCCACGCCCCCGGCCGCGCTGTGGATGAGGACTTTGTCGCCCGGTCCCACGTTGCCCAGAAACTTGAGGGCGTAGTAGGCCGTGGAAAAGGCCACCGGGATGGTAGCGGCCTCCTCGAAGGACAAGACCGACGGCTTGGAAAAAACGTAGTTGGTGCTCGCGCAGACGTGGGAGTCGAAACAGGGGCCAGCCATGCACATAACCTCGTCCCCGACGTGAAACTCCGTGACGCCGGGTCCCACGGTCATGATCTCTCCGGCGCACTCCAGGCCCAGCACCGGCCCGGACAGGCCGTCCTCCAGCGCCTCCACCGGGAGCATCCCCATGGAGAACATGACGTCGCGGAAATTCAGCCCCGTCGCCTTGACCCGGATGAGTACCTCTCCCTCGCCGGGCACGAGGTCCATCGCCTGCTTCCAGTAGAGATTGTCCAACTTGCCCGGCGCGTCGAACATGAGCGAAACGCGGGAGAGCTGCTCCGTGTGCGAATCGTTCTCGAAGGACAGCCGGTCCAGGGGGACCAGCCGGGGAATGAGTCGCTCCTCGCCGGTCAGGACCACTTCCATGGCCGTGGCTGGGGAAAGCATCTCGAAGGCGAGTTCGTCGAGCAGGGAGGCGTCCGGCTCCGCGCAATGCAGGTCGATCATCCGGGGGACGACCGAGGAAATCTCGTTGCACAGGACGCGCGCCGCGCCCCATGCCGCGGCCTGCGACGGTTCGGCGTCCAACATGTCGCTGCCGCCGCCGAGCGCCCCACCGCAGACGACCCAAAGTCGGGCCTCCAACTGGAGGGCGTCGCATGCCTGGCCGAACATGGTCACGGTCAGGGCGCGCACCATCGTGCGCGCCTCGAAGCCGCCTTCCCGGAACAGAGGAGTGGTGTCGAACCCGGCGAGATTGACCACGCTCAGGGGCTTCCTGCGCCTGCGCAGACGGCGCAGGACCAACTGCCAGGCCGCCGGGTCGCCAAAATCAATGGCCTCCGGGACCGAGGCCAGCACGGAGGGGTCCAGAGAACCCGAGATGGAGGCCACGTGGCCCCCCGCATTCTCCAGCCGCTCCACCAGGCCGTCACGCACCAGGACCGCCGCGGCCGACGGCTCGGCGTCCTCCACGATAACCCAGAAGGAATCCTCCTCGGCCACGGCGTCCGCGAGACACGAGCCTCCGTTGGCCGGTTTGCGGGACAACAAAATGTAGCTCTCGGGGTACTCCGAGTCCTTTTCGCCCACGGCCAGGAAATCCTTGAATCCGGCAGTGGTGAACAGCTCCTCCCACGATTCCATGGGCAGCAGCCTGGACACGGGGTGATCGACGTCGGGAGAATGCTTCCACCACTCGGGGTCTACGCCCAAGAACACGTCGATAACCGGGTCGGGAGTGCGCTCGACCACGACCATCAGGCCCTTTTCGGCGAGCATTTCCCGGCAGTTGGCCAACGTGGTCTCCAGGTCGTCCATCTCGTGAAGCACGTGGCTCACCAGGATGACGTCGTAGCACCCGGTTTCCACCCCGTCCTGAAGCTCACGCTCCATGTCCAACTCCCGGAATACCACGTTCCGGCAGTAGGGATTGGCCGCCTTGAGCTGCTGCAGGACCTCTTCACTCTTGTCCACGCAGGTGTAGTGGAGCTGTTCACTGGACACGTTGTTCAGCACGGCCTGGAACAGCCCGCCGAAGCCCGTTCCCACCTCCATGACGCGCAGGGGGCGTCCCTTGGGCAGCAGTCCGCGCAGCCGCTCGACGATGGCCACGATGCGCTTGCTCTGGAATTGGGCCGAAGGGCTCTGGGTGTAGAACGCCTCAAGTAGGCCGCCCGGCTCGTAGGAAAGGATGTCATCCACCGACCGCCTGCCGCGCAGGAGCTTGACCAAGTGCAGGCCGAGCCGTCCTAGGACCACGGTTTCGGGCAGATAGGCGGGATAGTCCTCGACGATGGACCGCCAGACAACTTCTGCCTCGGGCAGGTCGAAATTCTGTTCCAGGGACCAGACGCCGTTCTTCCGGCTGGCCGCGCCCTGGGTCTCCAGGAACTGAAGCAGGTAAACGACGAAGGGCAGCAGGTTTTCGTCCAGCACCCCGACCCGGCGGATGTCCTCGATGGTGAACGTGATACCCGGCGGCAAGGAGCCCTTGAGCAACCAGTGCAGATGCGAAAGTATCGCCGCCTGGCACAAGGGCCGCAGTTCTTCGTAGTAGACCCTGCGCCGGTACTGCACGGCCAATTCGTCGAACCGTTTCTCCACCATGGCGCAAAGTTCCCGACTGGAAGGGAATTCCGGTGACTCTACCCGGCCCGGATGATGGACGGGGACCAACTCCACGGAAAAGGCGCGCTGTCCCCTGAGGGCCGCGTCGCGGCCGCGCATCCTGATGAACCGGCAGTCCTGGAGCCAGCCCAGCACCTCTCCCTCCTCGTCCATCAGTTCGAAGGAGGCCAGGGCCGAATGATCGGTCAGCTTATCCAGGGAGGCCAGGGCGTACTTGATGATCCCGGGCCGGACCATGGACACCCGGCCGAACCAGGCAGGCAGGAAGGCGTCATGCAGATCGTCGCCCGCCACGAACGGAATCAGGGCCAGCAGAGTATGGAACGTGCCGTCCAGCAGGCAGGGGTCGAAAACCACGCCGTCGCCCTGCATACGCGGCTTGCCGTCGAGGACGGCCAACGCCTTGGCCCCCTTGATCCACGCCTGTTGCAGGGGGTGAAAGAGCGGGCCGAACTCCAAGCCGGTGACGTGGGCCTCCGCGTACAGCCGCTCCACGTCCACCGCCATGCCGAAATGTTCGGGATCGCGCACATCCACCGACGGGGCGAACCCGGCGGCATCGACCCGCAGGGCCACGCGGCCCATGGCGTGCAGGGTCCACTGCTCCTCACTCAAAAGCGGCCTGCTCTCCAAGCGAAAGGCCCCGTCCTCCGGGGAAATGGTGCAGCGGACGTCCATGGCCGGAGACACGGCCAGCGGCAGGGGCCGCACCAAGGCCATGTCCAGAAGCTCCTGTCCGGGCTGGTCGAAGGCGTCCACGGCGGCCGCCAGAATCATCTCGACCATGGCCGCGCCCGGCATGACCGTATCGCCGTAGACGACATGATCGCCAAGAAACGGGACCAGGACTGTGTCAAGCACGTTTTCCCAGGCGAACAGCTCGCCGTCCTTGCGAAATCCCGTCAGTGGATGGATTGGCTTCCTCTTGAGGAGTCCCGTGGACTTGGGCGTGGGGGAAAGGGTCACGTCCACCTTGTCCCAGCAGTACCCGGGCAAGGGGATGCGCCGGCCGGGAGCCGGAACATGCCGGGACAGGTCCACCGCCGCTCCGGCAGTGAACGCCTGTTTCCAGGCATGCCGGAACCCGGCGTCCGAGTCGTGGTTGACGCGCATGGTCGGCAGCACGCGGGCCTTTTTCCCGGCCGCCTTGACCGAGGAAGAAAGAAAACGGTTCAGGACGCTGTTGGGCCCGATCTCAAGGAAAACGCCCGCCCCCTCGCGCAGCGCGCAGAGCGTGGCCTCGTGGAAACACACCCGGTCTCGGATGTTGTCCCACCAGTAGTTTGCGCCCAGAATGGTCCCGTCGGCCACCTCGCCGTCGTGCGCCGAGATGAATGCGACGGACGTCGCGCCAGGCTCCAGCCCCCGGAGCCGTTCCAGGAGTTCGTCCTTCAACCCGTCCATGTGGCGGCTGTGGAACGGATAGTCCAGCCTGAGCATACGGAACACGCCGCCGTGCCGCTTGACCCGCTCCTGGATCTCCAGCAGTCCCTCCTCGTCGCCCGAGAGGGTCACGAACTGCGGGGCGTTGGACGCGGCCACCTCGACCCGACCATCCATCACCTCGTGCAGGGCCAGGGCCTCTTGCAAGGAATATTTGGCCACCGCCATTTTACCCAGGCCCCGGCTCTTGGCCTGGATCTCGCTGCGGTGATGGATGACCGCGCACGCCTGCTCCAAGCTCAACGCACCGGAGACATAGGCTGCCGGGACCTCGCCCACCGAATGGCCGTAGACCATGTCGGGAACCACACCGTTGGCCGCCAGCGCCTTGACCAAGCCGATCTGGTACGCCAGCAACATAGGCTGGGACACTTCGGTCAGCTCCACGCCCTGCCCCTCGGTCATGCGCATGCGTTCGGCCACGGACCAACCGATCATGGGAGTAAGCACGGCGTCCACCTCGTCCACGGCCTCGCGGAACGCCCGATTGGCTGCGTACAGGCCCGATCCCATGCCGTCCCACTGGGCACCATTGCCCGAAAACACGAAGGCCGTCGGGCTTCCGACGGCGACGGCAACGCCGGACACGACCGTTTCACTCTGCGAACCGTCCTCGACGAACGCGTTCAGCCCCTCGGCCAGGGCCTGCGGGTTCGCGGCCTCGGCCACCAGTCGATGGTCCAGAAGTTCGCGGAAAACCGCAGCGCAGGCCGCCAGATCCGCGCAGGCATCGTTGTCGGCCTTGATCCGCCGTGCATAGGCACCGGCCAGACGGCGCAGACTCTCGCGGCTCCCAGCCGAAAGGAACAAGGGCGGACACCCGCCGTCCTCGACGGTGGACACGACAGGAGCCGGGGATTCAACGGCCACGTACTCCTCGATCAGGGCGTGGGCGTTGGTGCCGCCGAACCCGAAGGAGTTGACGCCCGCCCGGGCCGGGCCGCCCACGTCGGGCAGTGGGACGGCGTCCCTGACCGGCAGCATGTTCAGGCCCTCGAAATCCACGGAATCCAGCAGATGCTTGAGATGGATGTTGGGCGGCACAACCTTGTTCTTGAGGATCAGGATGCTGCGGAGCATGCCGGTCGCGCCGGATGCGGGCTCCAGATGTCCCACGGAGCTCTTGGCCGAGCCCATCAGCAACGGGGTAGAGCGCTTCCTGCCGATGACCTCGCCGATGGAATGGACCTCCACCGGATCACCGGCCGCGGTGCCCGTGCCGTGGGCCTCCATGTAGGACAGGGATTCGGGATTGACTCCCCGCCCCCCGTAAATCTCCGACAGCAGCTGTTTCTGTCCCTCGACGTTGGGGAAGGATATTCCGGGACGAGTCATGCCGTCGGAGTTGCAGCCGACCGCGTCGATGACCGCGTGGATCACGTCGCCATCGCGCTCGGCGTCCTCCAGCCGCTTGAGCAGGTACAGGACGCCACCCTCAGCCCGGACATAGCCGTTGCCGTCCTGGTCGAAGACCTTGCAGCGCCCGTGTTCGGCGAGCATCTGCGCCTTAGAGAAACCAATGTAGGGGAATGGACTGTACAGGCTGTTCACCCCTCCCGCCACAGCGTAGTCACCGGCCTCGTTCGTGAGAAATTTGCATGCCTCGAAAACGGCCACCAAGGACGAGGAGCAGGCCGTGTCCAGGGTCAGGCTCGGCCCGTGCAGATCGAAGACGTAGGAGAGCCTGTTGGAGACGATGGACAGGGAGTTGCCCGTCATGGTGAACGGTCCAAGGACCCAAGGGTCGTCCGAGGCGGACAGGGCCGCGTCCATGGAACTCGCCCCCAGGTACACGCCGGTGTTGGACCCAGCCACACTCGAGGGTTTGATGTTCGCGTACTCGAACATCTCCCAGGCCAACTCCAAGGCCAGCCGTTGCTGGGGATCCATGGACCGCGCCTCGCGCTCGGACACGCCGAAGAACTTGCAGTCGAACCAATCCATGTCGTCGATGACGCCCGCCGCAAAGGTGATGGAACGTCCGGCAGCCGAACGAAGGCCGTGCAGGAAACGGTTGCGGCTCCAGCGGTGAGCCGGGATCTCGGTTACCCCGTCCACGCCGTTGATCAACAATTCCCAGAAATCATCGCACGAACGCACCCCACCGGGCAGTCGCACACCTATGCCGACAATGGCTATTTTGCATGATATTGAGGACATTCCACTCTATTAAGGTAGTGACGTTGTGTTGTTTTCAACAAAACCTGCTTCAATACTGGCACAAGCTCTCTTAAAAAAAGCAAAATTAGACAAACCAATGGGACCACTGAGTTCCAGACTGTTCCAGCTCATTCCCCAAAAGGGGTTCCTACCCTGACACGTCCTCACAGGCAAGTCATATCATATTAAAACTCATCATTTTTTAAACGTTAATATCGGCGCCAAGACCTTTCCGCCGAGTGTGGCGGTGAGCCGCCCGTTCCGGCTCAGCTTGGCCATAGCCTCCGCTCCGAATGCCTCTTCCATGGCCTGTCGGCCAGCCTTGATTTCTCCATATATATTTATTTTACTATTGTCAAACGATTCTGGGTCGATAACGACCGTCCCTTGGGCGTCCATGGTTACGCCATTCTCACCCCTAACGACAAACTCCTCTGACGTAAGTACGCCGTCAGCCAGGGAAAAACGCATCTGCACCATGCAATCCCTGAGCCGCCGGGCTCGGATCAGCTTGAACCGATTGGCCATCTCGACTCGATCCAAGGTCAGTGACACGGTCCCGGTCAACCCCTTGGGCTTGGTCCATTCGCCACGGATCGAGGCGTCGAAGGTCGCGAAGCCGGTCATGGAAGCGTCGTACGCCGTCAGCAGCGGGATGCTCCGAATTTCCACCGTGTCCAAATGAAACCCGGCATCCACCCAATCGAGGTCGAACAG